>Ga0180431_10005077_pt1 | contig 16182 bp, 8 predicted proteins | sample SS_ome_11_FD_132459 | JGI IMG/M metagenome (GOLD analysis project Ga0180431, IMG submission 132459) | Hypersaline lake sediment archaeal communities from the Salton Sea, California, USA - SS_1_MS_1 metaG | ecosystem: Environmental > Aquatic > Non-marine Saline and Alkaline > Hypersaline >... | reverse complement strand
GGGCGGATTCGAACGGAAACCTGATTGAGGGAAGAAGCTGATATCATCATGACGATGGGCGAAATCGGTTGATGCATCGACTCGAAATGAAAATCCTTAACCACACCGATGATCCGGCCTCTCCGGCGATTGTAGTCGAATCCTTTTCCGATGGCATCCTCCGCCGATTTCCAGCCGATTCGTTGAACGGCGGTCTCGTTCAGGATGAAGGCTTCCATGGAATCGGTGGGCATGGTTCGTAGGAAATTTCTCCCTGCCGCCAGTTCCATGCCGAAGGTGGGAATGTAATCGTGATCGACCCGAAGCAGGGCAATCCGGAAGTTGATGCTCTCCTCCCGGTCGCCGTCGATGACGCGAGCACGTGACGAATCCAACAACCGGCCCGACGGCACGCGTTTGGCCGCGGAAACGCTGACAATACTCTCGTGGCGCAAGAGCTGCTGCTTCACGGTCTCCAAGTGTGCCTGGATATACGGGCTGGAGGGAAGCACGACGACATTCTCCTTGTCGAATCCCAGTCTTTTATCCCGCATGTACTCCAATTGATTGTTGACGATACCCACACAGACAATCAAGATGATAGAAATCACAAACTGAAAAACGACCAGAACTGTCCGGAACGAGAACCTTCCCCTGTCCGATCCGGGAGAACCTCTCAGAATGTTCACAGGACGGAACGCCGACAGAAAAAACGCCGGATAGCCTCCCGAGACGACACCCACGAACAAGCAAATACACAGAAATCCCAGAAGGATTCCCGGATTCCTGAACAGATTCAGGGAGAGATCCCGCTGGATAAAATTACTGAAGGGCGTCAACACAAGAGCGACCATGATGACGGCCAATGCCAACGCCATAAAAGCCATGAGGATAGACTCATTTAAAAACTGCTGGATGACCTGACTCCGGCGGGCTCCGACGACTTTCCGGAGTCCCACTTCCCTGGCCCGGCCTGCCGAGCGTGCCGTGGCCAGGTTCATGAAATTGATGCAAGCGATAAGCAGTACAAAAAATGCGATCACGGAAAAAATATAGACGTAGGCGATGTCGCTGTTGGCCTCCAGCTCCGAATCCAAGTGAGAATGAAGATGAATATCCGTCAGGCGTTGAATCTTCAGCTTGGTACGCTCGCTATACGTTTCACCCAAATGTCGATCGATGAACGGATCGAGTTGACGCTTCAACCGCTCGATATCGTAACCCTCGGGCATCAGGAGGTATGTTGCATAGTTGTTGCTCCCCCAGTTCTGAAGCTCTTCTTCTCCGACAACAAATTCATAGGTTTTAAACGACACCAGGAAATTTGCATGGAAATGGGAGTTGCGCGGGATCATCTTTATGACTCCGGTGACGTTCAGGTCGCCCTGTTCCCCATAGACCTGGAAACGCAGTGCCTTTCCCATGGGATCTTCGTCCCCGAAGTATTTACGGGCCATCTCTTCCGTGATGACGACAGCTAACGGGTCCTGCAGTGCCGTGGAAGGGTCGCCCTTGATCATCTCGTATGAAAATACTTGAAACGCATCCTCCTCGGCAAAGAAGAGCCGGTCTTCCTCAAAAAAACGACCGTCATAACCCACTAGGAATCTGCCAACGTTTCTGAAACGAACCGCATGGATAATCTCGGGAAAATCGTTGGCCAGCAGCGGGGCCACCGGAGCTGCCACATGACCCAGGTGAAGACTCTTCGCCCCATCCTGGTTGTACCATGCTCGCGTGACCCGATAGATACGGTCTGCGTTTTTATGGTACCGATCATAACTTAACTCATCCAGGACGTACATCATAATCAGGATACAACACGCTATTCCGATGGCCAGACCCATGATGTTGATAAAGGAATAACCCTTGTGTTTGGAAAAATGACGCAGAGCAATCTTCAAGTAATTCTTGAACATGGCTAAACTCCCGAATAATGACCTCACGATGAGAGACCGAAGGGAACGCATCACCTGTCCCCATATCCACAGCCTGGCACGGACATTTCCTTCTCCTACGGCAATTTCATGGAAGTACTCTTCAATGTCTCCGTAAAGGGTTCTCTTCTCCTCCGAACGGACGATGCGGTCAAAGAGCCATCGAGCGATTCTCGGTGGACTTTGATTTTTACTGTCTACTTCATTACTCATATCGAAGGCTATCCACAGGATTCGAATGTGCTACACGGAGACACTGATAACTCACCGTGACCAGGGCGATAAAGAGGGCCAGTAAGCCGGACAGTACAAATAGCACAATACCGATATGAATTCGATACGCAAAACTCTGAAGCCACTTGGTAGTCACGTAATAAGCAATCGGCCAGGCAAAGACATTGGCCACCAACACCCACTTGACGAAATCCCTTGCCAGCAGGATTAGGATACTCGGAATCGAAGCGCCCAGGACTTTACGAACACCGATCTCTTTGGTCCGTTGCACCGTGGTGAATGCCGACAGGCCAAAAAGACCGAGGCAGGCGATGAAAATGGCAAACATGGCAAAAGAGGAAAGCACTTTCCCGGCTTGTATCTCCGATCGATACAGACGATCAAAGCGGTCATCAAAAAACGCATACTCCAGGGGCTGACCTGGGACAAACGCATTCCACTGCGACTCGACGACGTTCAGCGCCTCCTCAATCATTCCCGGACGGACGCGCACGGACAAAAAGCGCATCGGGCCTTCACCAACGAGTGTGGCCACCATCGGACGAATGGCCTCGTGCAGTGATTCCAGATGAAAATCTTCGAACACGCCGATCACACTCAACGGTATGGGTTCTTCCTCCAGGTACAACAGTCGCTCTTCCAGCGGATGTGTCATCTCCAAGGCTTGTACGGTAGCCCTGTTGACGATAACCGCCGTGGAATCCGTGCCTCTGTCGGGAGAAAAATAGCGCCCCTGGGCCATCTGGATGCGATAGGTATCTATAAAATCGTAATCGATGACGAGGTTTATCAGGATATGGCTTTCGTTGCCCGTCGCGTTCTCCTTCTGAAAACCCTGACCCGAAAGATGCATCTGAGGCAGGCCGTTGGAGTACGAGGCATCGAGGATGCTCGGACTCTTCTTGATGGCACTCTTGTATGCCTGCTGGTTGGACGCCAGTTTCTCGGCATCCTGTATCACGATGACGTGCTCTTTATCGAAACCCAAGTCTTTATTTCGGATAAAACGGAGTTGCTGGTAAACAACGAGGGTGCCTATAAACAGGATGATGGAGGCGCTGAATTGAAACACAACCAGAACATACCTGAATCGTCGTCCCTTGATTCCAGACTGAACCTTCCCTTTCAGCACAGAGATAGGCTGGAACGACGACAACAGAAACGCTGGATACGTTCCCGCGATGATTCCCACGACAAATACGGCAATGACGATGCCCATTATGAAAAATACATCGGTTAAAAAAGAAGCCGTAAATTGTTTGCCCACCAGGTTGTTGAAGCTCGGAAGCAGCAAATACACCAGGAGCACGGCAATCAGCATGGCCATCGCACTCAGGAAAATCGATTCTGTCAAGAATTGCCGGACGAGTTGCCCTCGATTCGAGCCCACCACTTTTCGTACACCGACTTCATTGGCCCGCATGGCCGACCGGGCCGTTGCCAGGTTGATGAAATTGATGCACGCCACGAAAAAGATGATGAACGCAATGGCCGAAAACAGAATAACGGTACTGACATTTCCGCTGGGCTCCAGCTCGTTACCCAGGTTGGAATGGAGATGTATATCCAGCAACGGTTGGAGGAAAAAGCCAAAAAAATTACCCGCTTCCAGGAATTGATCATAAGGAATGCTTAGAGCTTCTTCTATGATGGGACCAATGTATTTCCTGGCCAAGTCGGGTAGTTTTGCTGCCAGCTCTTCCTCAGAAGCATCGGCGTGGAGAACGATGTATGTATACACGATGTTCTGGCCCCAGTTGGGATCACGGCTTTCCTCCCGCGTCGAAAAAGAAGCCAGAAAATCGAACTTCAAATGGGAATTCTGTGGCATCGATGGGGCAAGACCTGTCACAGTATACAGCGTTCCGTCCTCGAACGTCAGTGTCTTGCCCAAGGGATCGATGTCTCCAAAATATTTTTGGGCGGTTTCCGTCGTAAGAACGACCGAATTGGGATTGTCAAGAGCGGTATTCATATCGCCCTGGACGAGAGGGATCGTGAAGACATCGAATACCGTCGAATCGGCCAGAATAAACCGTTCTTCCCGAAACACTCGGTCCTCGTAGCGAATCTGTACTTGTCCGACACGAAAGAGTCGGACGGCCGAAATCACCTCGGGATAGTCATTCCGAAGAGCATCGGCGAGGGCCGTCGGTCCGTTGGGCACATCAAACTTGTTCGCACCGATATTTCCCCGTAGGGCCACCCGGTAGATTTGGTTTGCCTTCTCATGATGACGGTCGTACGTCAACTCGTTGTGTACGAAGAGCAAGATGAGAATACAGATGGTAATGCCGATGGCAAGACCCGTGATGTTGATGAATGCGTATCCCTTATGTTTTCTGATGACACGCAGGGCAATCAGAAGATAGTTTTTTAGCATCGCAAGACTCCAGTAAATAGAGTTCGTGATCAAGACAGGAATGGAACAGACGAGATGACCCCAATACCAACCGAAGGCTCTCAAGCGGCCTCTGTCCCAAGCAATCTGATGGAACCACTCGTCCATATCGCCGGAAATCGTCCTTTTCTCATCGGATGTGACAATCCGGTCGAAAAGCCATTTGGCGAATCTCGGAGGTTTCATGTTACGGTTCACAACACAGTTTCCCAGTATTTCAGGAGCGTCGGTACGCCCTGCCAGAGAGACTTCTGGAACTCCCGGACGTCCTGCAGTGCCTGAATACCCTGCGGAGTCAATGAATAGAAAATCTTACTGCGTCCTCCCCTTTCCGGCGTCGGATCGGCCATGCGTTTGACCACCAACCCCCGTTTGTGCAGGATATCCAGGGATACCCAGAGACTGCCGAAGGTTAGCTTCTTGCCGGTTCTTTCCTTGATCTCTTTGATGATGGTTACTCCATACGCGTTGTCTTTCAGCCTCAGAATGGCGAGCAGCAATATTTCATCGGATCGAGACAATATCTTCATAGGCATCCTCCTTTTGGATATTATTACGAAATATTAGTAATAAAGTTGCAGGGAATTACTAAATTTTAGTAGAAAAATGGATGGCTCTTGGTTTGGTTATAAGAAGGTGAATTGATTAAAAGGCTGCCGACGCGTGATTGCACGAATCCAATCGAGATGAGAATGGTTACTTTATATTGCAGACCATGACAGAAAACGATTAATCACGCCTGGACTCGCCCTTGGAGATAAGCAAAATACGCCTTCACTTCTCTCGATTTCCGCTTCCAACGACACTTCGCGAATCACACGTCCTGGCGCAACGCATCTGCCGGATTAGTCCGTGCGGCCAAGATCGACTGAAAAGACATGGTCAGCATGGCAATGGCCAGGGCACCCGTACCGGACAGGATAAAAGGCCAGACAGTGAAAGGAACCTTGTACACGAATTCGTTCAACCATCTCTGCATGCTGAAATAGCCCAACGGCCAGGCAATCAGATTGGCCAGACCGATCCACTTCAGGAAATCCATGGCCAGCAGGCTTACTAGGCGGCCCTCGCTGCAGCCCAGCACCTTGCGAACAGCCATTTCTTTACGCCTCTGCTCCACAGCGAAAGAGACAAGCCCGATCAATCCCAGGCAGGCGATAAAGATCGCCACGCCGGAAAAGAATCCCAGGTGCGTGGCGAATTCCCGGTCGTCGTTGAACTGCCGGTCGAATATATCGTCCAGGAAGAAATAACCCGTATCCCGGTCCGGGAACAATTCATCATGAATCGCCTCGATCTCATTCCTGGCCTGAACGATCTCGCCTGCAGCCAACCGCGCCAGGATCAGGGGACTCCTGGACGGGTCGTAAAGGAAGACCATCGGGCCGATGGCCTGCCGTGCCGATGTGAAGTGAAAATCCCTGACCACACCGATAACACGATTCGGTACGGCATCCCCCTCTTCCATGACCATATCGATGCGTTTTCCCAGGGGATCGTCCCACCCGGCAACTTCCAGAGCCGCCTCGTTTATCACGACGAATCCTTCGGCATCCGAGGCAACATCGCTGGAGAAGGATCGCCCCTGTGCCAGGGAAATATCCAGGGTTTCAAAAAAGCCCTCGTCTACATAAAAACAATACCAGTTCAGGCTGTTGGTCCTGTCCGATCCTTCAGGGATGGTCTGGATGGATAGCCCCTCACCCATCAGGCGGCTGCTCCTGCCCACGGAGACAACCGACGGCATGCTTTTCAGTCGGTTTTTGAAAACATCTTCCCGGTCTCCGAGAAAGTTGGGAACGGCCAGCACCTGCTCTCGATTGTAACCCAGATCGATGGACTTGAGGTGCCGTATCTGCAACATCACGATAAACACACCCACGATCAGGGCAACCGTGATGACGAATTGAGAAATGACCAGGATTCGGCGCAGCAGAACACCCGCTTTTCCAGACTGGAATTCACCCCTGAGGACTTTTACCGGCATGAACCCGGACAGAATAAGCGCGGGATAGATACCCGACAGGAGTCCGACGAGGATGGCGACTCCCATCAGGATGAGGATGAGTAGAGGATCGCCCAAAAAGCTGACATCCAGGCTTTTCTCCAGAAAGTTTTCCAGATGGGGCAACGTCAATTGAAGGATCACCATGGCTATGCACATGGCCAGAATCGTGATGAAAACAGATTCGCCAAGAAACTGGATAATCAACTGCCATCGTGTCGATCCCACGACCTTGCGCATACCCACTTCCCGGGCCCTCTGTGCAGCGCGGGCACTGGACAGGTTGATAAAATTGATGGAGGCGATCAACAGGATCATAAAACCGATGGCACTCATCACGTATACGACGGAGGCGTCTTTTTTCCCAAAATTCCTGAAATCATACGCATAATCGGCGGATCCCAGGTGAATGTCCAGCAGGGGTTGCAGCTTGATGTCATAGTTCTCGGGAAACCCGTTTGTCTTGGCAATGGCATCCATCTTTCCCTCGACATCGGACGCGCCCGCATTTTCATGCAACCGGACATAACCGCAAAGCGCCTGGTTGTCCCAGGAATCCCACCAGATCGGATTCCGTTCGACGATCAGGGGCACAATGATGTCGAACTGAAGATGGGAATTGTTGGGCGGCGCTTCCACGATTCCTGCCACATAGGCATCGTCCACGCCCCTGATCTGAAGAGGCTTGCCCACGGGATCCTCATCGCCAAAAACTGCCGATGCGATATCGGGCGTCAGGAATATGGCATTCGGTTCTGCCAAATCCGAGGCATTGCCGACTCGGATATTGAAGCTGAACACATCGAAGAAACCGGGGTCGGTCAACAACATAAAGCCCCGGACAGCATCGTCATCGTTCGTCTCCACGGTTTCCACGTCACCCCGGGCAATGGGCTGCTGCCCGAATGTGGTGAGCCGGGTCGCCCCCAGTACTTCGGGTATTCCGTTTCGGGACGCGGGCAGCAGCGGCCCGGCCGTGATCGCCGAAAAGCGACCTCCCCGTCCCGGTACATTACTCCACATCACCACACGGTAGATGGATTCCGGATTGTGATGGAAATGGTCGAACGTCAAGTCGTCTAGGACATAGAAGGCGATCACCAGACTGATGGTCAGCCCGAGGGCAAGTCCCACGATGTTGATGGTAGAATAAATCTTCTGACGTTTGATATTTCGCCAGGCTATTTTCAGGTAATTACTGAACATGATGACTCCTCCTCTGCTTCCGTATCGGCGTAAACAGGGATCCGAGCCGTCATCGGCTCCTTCGACTTCCAAAAATGTGAGCATGCTATGGGATTTGAATCTGTTCAGGACACCTTTTGCAGGCGGTACAACAGATACACTCCGGTGATACAGATGATGAAGGCGAAGAGGTATGGCATCAAACCCGTGAGACTGAACACCCCAATGACTCGACACACCGGATACATCGTAAAAATGACGACAAGGGACATGGCCGGAGGATCTACGTGCGTATCCCCGTGGATCAGGAAAACACAGGCTAGCCATTCCGTTAAGAACGCGGCTAATACTCCGAACACAAGCCCCCATCCCACATGGCCCGTGGCAAGCGTCAGGAACTCCGCCGATAGCGCGATGTGAAGAATGACCGGTATCTTGGCGCCGAACTGAAAGAAGAGGAGGGACAGAGCTCCGAACCCAAAAAACAGACCCATGGAAGCGGGCAGCGCTTGCACCGAGTACGCGACAGGCAGACTGACTCCGACTCCGACCAGAAACACCTGGAAAGGACCGGAAGGCCAGGGCTGCCACGCTTCGTCCCTGGAGAGCCTCCAGCGACTACGGTCCTGGGGCACGCGACCCAGGATTCCCGTGCGTCCGAATGCCCATCGACCGATGGCCGTCGTGATGACAATCGACAGTGCGATGGTGTTGGTCCAGGCGGCACTGCCGATATCTGGAATGGCGTCCAGGCCCCATTTCATCAGATATCCGAGAGCACCAAACATCCCGCCCACGGCGAGTATGCTCGGATCGTTGAATCCGAAGAGGGCCACAAGAACATTCCGGCCACTGCACAACTTGCCCATCCTGGCAGCATAGGCCGCGGCTACCACGCCACCGGCAAAGGCGACGTGAGGTCCCAAGAACGGGCCCCAGGTGACGATCTGGTTGAACGTCGCATCACCGGTCACCATCGTAAGGAGGGTCCCGACGATAGACGCCAGACCGCAGAGGATGAACGCATTCAGGCCGCCAAGGGCTGCTCCCAGGACGCCGCCACAAAAAGCCACCAGAACGGGTATCATGCCTTCCATCACGGCCATCGATTCCTTTCCTGTGGGCCTTTTTTCATCCTTTTATTCATGGGAACAGACAGGGTATTTTTACCGCCCATCTGGACCATGAATGCACTACCCATTACCTGGACAACCTCACTCTGTAGACAAGATACGGAGCCATAGCAATGAAGATGAGCACCAAGACCCAAAGCCTCCCCTCCAATACGTTGTAATCATGGAAAAGACGGCTCCATGGATGTTTCATCACGTAATGTCCGAAAAGAAACTCGAATACGCAGGTAAGTCCCAGCCATATTCCACCGATGATCACGGCCTGGCAGGCGGACTGGATTCTCCAACGGGCACTGATCAGCCACACGTATAGACCGAATAAGAAAATGCCGGTAAACGTCGAAACCTGATGGCCGGGCAACTCACCCAGGATTTTTTGATAGGTCGACACCCGGATGATACCGTTGATGATCCCGATGAAGGGCATGACCAACCAGGCCAGTGTGTATTTCCATATCATCGTTCAATTCCTTACCGTTTTCATAAAACCGATGCGCAATGGCACGGACGACAGCTTTCAGGAACGCATCATCACTTCCGACAGCTCCCACACCGTCGGATGATCCATGACATCCCGGATCGAGAGATTCGTGTCGAATTCCTTCTTCAGCATGTTGATGAGTGTGGTCGCCAACAGAGAGTGGCCCCCCAGTTCGTAGAAATTATCCTTCCTGCCGACTTCATTAATACCAAACAGTTTTCCCCAGATATCGGCGACTTTCTTTTCCGTCCCGGTCTCCGGCTCGATGTAGTCCGTGGATAGATTCGGACGCATATATTTCGGCTTGGCGGCCTTCTCTTCCAGCATGGCTTCCTTCTCTTTGATGAATTCCCGCTTGATCCATAAATCGATGCGTTCCTGTAAATCCCGGGTAGAGACGATGATATTCGTCACGCCCCTCAGGGACAGAATACGCTGGAATACATCGATACCCTCCTGGGAGGTAATGCCGTCACGGAGTTCTTTTTCCAGCCAAGCCTGAAGTTCGTCGGGCATGTTTGTCTTCAAGCCCATACCGACCTCGCCCCACATATCCCAATTGGCCGATATCATACGACCATACGGTCTGTTCCGGCCATGGGATACAAACGCATCCATAAAACTGTTGGCCGCACAGTAGTCCACCAGACCGATGCCTCCGAGTATGGAGGCGATGGACGAGCATAGGAAGAAAAAATCGAGCTTGACGTCCTTCAACAGGTCGTCGAGGATCAAGGTTCCCTGCACCTTGGGCGCTAAGATTTCCCTGGCATTCTCCTTCTTTTTAAGCTGGATGATTCCTTCGCCTGGCAGGCCCGCCGCATGAATCACCCCGTGTATCGTGCCGAATCGCTCCATAGCATCGGATATCACAGCCTGCATGCCTTCCCGATCCGTCACATCGGCTGTATACACATGCACTTTGGCACCCAATTTCTCCAGCCGTTTCAGTTTCCGTATTTTCTGACTGACAGCGTCTTCCCTAGCATTGTTTTTCAACCAGTCCTTCCAGTCCCGCCTCTCAGGAAATAGAGATCGTCCTGTGAGCAGGAGTCTGGCCTGGAACATTTTCGCCAAATACTCGGCCAGTACCAGGCCGATGCCCCCCAATCCGCCGGTGACGAGGTAAACACCCATCTTTCGTATCGGAAGGCTCTTCTGGCTGACGTCTTCCAGACGGATGGGCTCAACCATCTGAACCCATCGATAGGCACCGCGATAAGCCACCAACGGATCATACGTTCTATGGATTGCCTCGTCGATGATCTGACAGGCCAGAACCGTTCCCTCAGATCTGTCGCTGCCCGGAAGCACCACATCCACATGACAGCAGTGAACATTGGGATATTCCTGGGGGATGACCTTCAAAGGTCCCAGCATCGTCGCCTTCTCCGCATCGATGGCCTCGGTGCCGGTAACCTCATGAACACCGTTGGATACGGCCACCAACTGAATCTCCTGGGTGATATTCCGCGTTCCTATTACCTGGGCCAGGAAGAGCAGGCTGAAAAAGCCCAATTCATCCACCGGATACGGCTCAGGTGTATTCGTCTCTCTTTGCGGTATGGGATTCACACACCAACCGTGGATGATCTTCTGAGGAAGTTGCTGCCGTGCGCTCAACTCCGCAAAAAGAGCGTCATAGTCCGAATATCGACCCGGATATATGGTGAACGCGCTTCCATTCCGTTCTTCAAATCGTTCTCCCGGAGAAACGATGACGACATCCTGGTTTTCTTTCCAAAGTTTGTCGACGATCAGTGAGCCGATGCCGCATCCATCCATAAAGATCAACCAGCAGAATTTTTTCTTTTTTCGGGTCATATCCGGATGCGGCAGGACCGACCGTTTCCAGGAGGGTACGTGGAACCACTGAGACATGTCGGGTATTTTGACGAGCCTCTCCCAACGGCTGATGCCCTGCCTGCCGTTCGTGTCCGTGCCGGCCCAGAATCGCTGGCGCTCGAACGGATACGTGGGCAGGATCACACGACGTCGCTCTTCATGCTGATAAAACGCTGGCCAATCCACGGAAGCACCGGAGAGCCAAAGATTCCCCAGAGTGTTCAGCAAGAACGCTTCGTCTGAGCCCTGCTCCCGGGCGCTTGGCAGAGAATGAAAGACCGCCGCGTTGGCTGCATCCTGTCCGTGCATTTTCGTCAGAGTGCATAATGTCCTTCCCGGGCCCACTTCCAGGAGGATCCCATCGGAATGCCCGAGCACCGTCCGGATTCCTTGGGAAAAACGGACGGGCTGACGCAGATTCCGGGTCCAGTACGATGCTTCCACCAGCTCTTCCTCTTTCACCCAGTCCCCTGTCACTGTGGACACCATGGGCACGTTCGGAGGCCTCCTCTCGACTTTCTCAACCTGTTTCGTGAAACGGCCCAGTATGGGTTCCATCATCTGCGAATGGAATGCATGGGATGTATGTAAATAACGACCATCCACGTTTTGTTACATCAAACGCTTCCTCACATCCTCCACGGCGTCTGCTGGACCCGACAGAACACACAGGGACGGTGCATTCACAGCAGCCAGGGAGACATCCGCATTCACGAATTCCCTCGCCTCCACCTGGGAAAGGGGAACGGCCAGCATGCTTCCGCCGGGTAATTCTTGCATGAACTGACCCCGCCGAGCCACCAAAAACAGGGCATCCTCCAGCGAGAAGACACCGGCCAACACGGCAGCCGCATATTCGCCGATGCTGTGGCCGATGAGGGCAGAGGGCGTGATCCCCCACGCCCTCCAGAGTCTTGCCAGAGCGTACGATACGACAAAAATGGCAGACTGAGCGATGGCCGTCTGTTTCAGTCGCTCCTGGGCTTCTTTATCGTGAGGTTTTTCGGGATACAGGATGTCCCGTATGTCCAGCCCCAAGTGCGGGACGAGCATCGTGGCACACCGATCGACGGCATCTCGAAAGATGGGCTCTTCGAGGTACAACTCGACGCCCATGTTCACGTACTGGGAACCCTGCCCGGGGAACATGAAGGTGACAGGCCGATGGTGAAGCTCTTGGATGTAGGACGGAGACCTGTCTCTCATGGCTTTCTGGATATCGTTTACATCCCTGCACACACACATGCGACGGTACGGGAAATGCTTCCGGCCCGTGCTGAGGGTATAGGCCACATCGGCCAGGTTCAGGTCGGTGTTTTTCTTTAGATGCTGAATGAGATTACGGGTTGCATTCTCCAGAGCCGATTCCGTCTTCGCAGATAGGACGAGCACCTGATACGGTCGTCCCTGACGCGGTGTCTCCCGATTCGGTGCTTCCTCCAGGATCACATGAGCATTCGTACCGCCGAACCCAAACGCGCTCACACCGGCCCGGCGGACGTGACCGTTGGTCTGCCATTTCGTCAACCGAGTGTTGACACGAAACGGGCTGCCCTTCAGATCGATGTCCGGGTTCAGCTTCCTGAAATGCAGGCTGGACGGTATGCGACCCTTTTCAAGACTGAGGACTGTTTTGATGAAGGACGATACGCCCGCCGCGATATTCACATGCCCGATGTTCGTCTTCACGGATCCCAACCGACAGACGCCGTTTTTGCGCGAACCGAGGGCCTGCTTCAAAGCCTCAATTTCTACGGGATCGCCCAGCCGCGTTCCTGTGCCATGGGTTTCGATGTACCCGATGCTCTCCGGTTCTATCTGTGCTGCTTCCATGGCCGCCAGGATGACCCTCTTCTGTCCGTCGATGCTGGGAGCCGTAAAACCCATCTTGCCGTTGCCGTCGTTATTGACCGCCGATCCCTTGATCACGGCGTGTATATGATCCCGATCTTCCCGTGCTCTGTCCAGGGGTTTCAGAACCACCATGCCGATGCCGTCTCCGAAGACCGTACCGCTTGCCTTGGCATCGAAGGTTCGGCAATGGCCATCGGCCGACACCATCAGTCCGTCTTGATAAAAATAGCCGCTTTTATAGGGCAGGGACAACGATACACCACCGGCCAGGGCCATGTCACACTCCCCCCGTGCCAGGGCCTGCGAGGCCAGATGAATGGCCACCAGGGACGTAGAACACGCCGTCAGGAGCGTAAAACTCGGGCCCTTCAAATCCAATTTATTCGAAATACGCGTGGCCACGTAATCCCGATAATTCAACAGGAAATTATCATACCCCTGGGAGGGATGCACGTTCTCTATGTTCAGGATCCATTGCTGGTTCTCGTTGGCCCCTACGTACATGCCAATCAAGCCTTCATAGGCTTCGGGATTATATCCGGCCCTTTCCAGGGCTTCCCAGCAGCATTCGTGGAGAATGCGAATCTGGGGATCCATCCGCTCGGCTTCCCTGGGAGGATACCCGAAGAAATCGGCATCAAAGCAGTCGATGTCCTCCAGTATGCCCTTTGCTTTTACATAATGGGGATGCTTCACGACCTCAGGAGATGTACCCACCTCGATGAGTTCATCATCCGAAAAATGGGATATCGATTCAATGCCCTTTTTCAAGTTCGCCCAGAATGCGTCGATGTTCTTCGCACCCGGGAATCGGCCGGCCATCCCGATGACGGCGATCTCTTTTACTCTACGTATCGAATCCGAATCTTCAAATCGACTCATTGGTCTCCTTTAGATGAATGATTCCACGATGTCCCGAATATCCATGGCGATGACGAAATTTTCGAACCGATGGGAAAGCGCACAGACGGCCAACGAATAGTCATTCCCGATGGAATACTGTTTGAAATACACATCGGGTATTATCTCGCTGTTCGAGAAAAAACCGATGTTATCTCGGTCTAAAAAGCGGATCGTGAAAGAGTCCAATGGCTGATACAGCCCCTTCCCCATCGCTTTCAGATAACTCTCCTTCAACGTCCACAGCGCATAAAAAAGGAACCGTCGATCGGGCCCTTCGCTCTTCATGATGGCCGAATGCTCATCCTCGGAAAAGAACCGCTTGGAGATATCCAGATTCACATCGTTGATCTGTTCCACATCCACACCCACGGGCCTGTCGTCGATGGCGCATACGATCCACTTACCGGAATGGGCAACATTAAAATGGAAGCCGGATGGATGATCGAACAGGGGTTTGTTATACGCGTTGACCGAAAAGCGGATATCGCTGTTCTCGACCCCCAACGTCCTCATGATGATGTGTCGAACGAGCAGGTCGGCATACAAGGTTCGATGGGCATCCTGCCAGTGCCGAAACCGCCTTATCCTTTCCTGCTTTTTCTCATCAACACATATTAGCAAACGAAGGAAGAGATCGTCGTTCAGTCTCTCTGTCAATGGAACGGCATACACGTCTACCATACTCTGAGTGATCCTTTTTATACCGGTGTCACCCAATTATACGTAATTTAAGGCCCTTTGGTTTTTAAGCAACGACAGACTTCATACTATTGGACGTCTCGGCAGGGCAAAAGGTTGCCAAAAGAAAAGCCCCTGAGGGGCTTTTCTTTTTGTCAATTTTAAGTTGGACAGCGTTAGGTAACGAAAAATGTTTCTCATTCATACTTCAGAGAGTCTACGGGATTCGTGATTGCTGCTTTGATCGATTGATAGCTTACGGTTAGCATGGCAACAACGATTCCCAGAGCTGTGGCCAGTACAAATGTTCTCCAGTCGATATGAGTACGGTAGGCAAAGTTCTGGAGCCAACGGTTCATCACGATATACGCGATGGGCCAGGCCGCCAGGTTGGCCAGGAGAATCCACCGCATAAATTCTTTGGTCAGGAGTATCACGATTCCGGACACAGGGGCACCCAGCACTTTACGGATGCCGATCTCCTTCGTCCTCTGCTCGGCGGTGAACGATGCAAGACCGAACAGACCCAAGCAGGCAATAAAAATGCCCAAGAGCGCAAAGGTCATGATGATTCGACTCAAGCGTTCTTCACCGTGGTACAGCGTATTAAAATGTTCATCCGCAAAAAAGTACTCGAAACTCCTTTCATGCTCGAACGTTTTCCATGTCTTCTGTACAAATGAGATTATCTCCGAAATTTCTTCCGGTCGCAGCTTTATGGATACACGGGATTCTGATTCATCGGTCAGAACGATGGCCAGCGGACCGATGGCCTCATGCAGAGACTGATAATGAAAATCGCTCACGAGACCCACGATCGGGCCCATGCTTTCTTCGGTAAACCCGATCTTCCGACCGACGGCGTCGTATCCCCATCCCAGCTTCTCAGCAGCCGTCATATTCAGGAGAAATACACCGGCCGTGTCCGTGGCAAAGCGTTTTGAAAAATTCCTTCCTCGGACAATCTCCATGCCATACGTGCTCACAAAATCATAATCAGCGTAAATGATATCGTAACTATGGGCTTCACTCATGGGTTTTCCTTCCTGATAGACGGAAAGGATATAATCCACCTCGCCCGGAATACCCGTTGACGTCGTGACGTCGAGTATCTTCGGATTTTGTTTCAACGCATTCTTAAACGACGCAAATTGCTCCCTAACGCCTCGGCCTTTCACCCGGAGGACGAGGATTTGTTCCTTGTCGAAACCCAAATTCTGATGCTTCATGTAGTCTAATTGATTCAACACGACAATCGTACCCGTGATTAAAAAGATGGAAATGAAAAATTGAACGACCACGAGCCATTTTCGAAGACTGAACCGGCCGACACCCCTGACCTTCTTGCCCTTAAGTATGGGCGCGGGCTGAAACGCAGATAAATAAAACGCAGGGTAGCTTCCGGCCACCAATCCTGTAAAAAGGACTAAACCCATCAGGCCGAGCCAGAAAAATCCGTTTTCCAGTACATCGAACGTGATCTCCTTACCCGTGAGATGGTTGAAGGCCGGCAATGCAAGATAGATGATACACAGGGCCGCTATCAT
>Ga0180431_10005073_pt1 | contig 16189 bp, 17 predicted proteins | sample SS_ome_11_FD_132459 | JGI IMG/M metagenome (GOLD analysis project Ga0180431, IMG submission 132459) | Hypersaline lake sediment archaeal communities from the Salton Sea, California, USA - SS_1_MS_1 metaG | ecosystem: Environmental > Aquatic > Non-marine Saline and Alkaline > Hypersaline >... | reverse complement strand
GTGCCGATCAGGCCGATCCGTTTGCCCGCCGGGTCGAAACCGTCGTCCCACGCAGTGGTGTGGATGACGGTGCCGTCGAAACTGTGGATGCCCGGGATCTCCGGGGTGTGCGGCTGGGACAGGAAACCGGTGGCGGTGATCAGGTACCGCGCGCTGAGCGTCTGGCCGTCAGCCAGTGCCACCCGCCACAGCTGCGCTTCGGCGTCCCACCGGGCGCCCTCGACGGAGGTGTTGAATCGGATGTGTCGGCGGATGTCGTATTTGTCGGCGACGTCGTCGGCATACTGCTTGATCTCCGCGCCGGTGGAGAACAGCCGTGACCAGTTGGGGTTCGGCTCGAAGAAGTAGGAGTAGGTGGTGGTCGGCACATCGCAGGCCAGGCCGGGGTAGTGGTTGACGTACCAGGTCCCGCCGAGGTCGGGCTGACGGTCCAGCAGTATGAAGTCCTCGTACCCGAGGCGCTTGAGTTGGATCGCCGCGCCGATGCCCCCGAAACCGGCCCCGACGATGATCGCGTCGATGTGTTGCTCGGCCATGAGCCTGACGGTACCCGACCTATCCCCGGCTGAAGTGGCGCAGCGCGGCGCTGACGGTCAGGTCCGCGATATCGAGCGCTGCCGATTTCAGATCGTGTCGGGCGCCGGCGACTTCGATGATTTCGGTTGATGCCGGAATCAAGGCGGCGGCAGCGTTCAACTCCGCGATGCTGCCGAACGCATCGGCGCTGCCGTGGGTGAATACGGTCGGTGCGGTGATGGAGCCGAAGTGCTCAGTGCGCAGCCGTTCCGGTCTGCCCGGCGGGTGCAGCGGATAGGAAGTCAGAGTCAACCCCGTTACGAGGGCGCCGCCGGTGGTGTGGCCGGCCGCCGCCATCGAAGTCAGCCGGCCACCGTAGGAATGTCCGCCGGCGATCACCGGTCCGCCGGATCCGGTCAGATCGGCCATTACCGCGTGGGCCAGCGCGATCGCCTCGTCAACCGCGTCCTGGTCGGCGGTCGCCGAACCGGACGGCGGACCCTTCGGCCGCCGGCGCCGGTAGGGCAGGTTGTAGCGAACGGCCAGCCAGCCCCGGTCAGCCCACCGCTGGCAGAGGTGGACCAGCAGTGGCGATTCCCGGCTGCCACCGGCCCCGTGGGTGAGCACCACGGCACCGGCCGGTGTGCCGGTTGGCGGGTGCGCCACCCCGGCGATGGCGTCCAGCATGCCGCTGAGATTCACTGCGTCGTCGCGATTCACGACTGCAGCCGGAATAACGCGGACGCCGGCCCGTGGCCGCTGCCGAGCGGGTATGCCGCCCGCAGACACTCGGTCACCCAGGCTTTGCCGAACGCGACGGCCTCGGGCATCGGATAGCCGCGTGCCAGCGCGCACGCGATCGCGGCGCCCAGTGTGTCGCCGGCTCCGTGGTCATTCCCGGTGCGCAGCCGGGGTGCGCCGAACTCGTGAAAGTCCACGCCGTCGTAGAGCAGATCGGTGCTGTGCGATGACGAACGCAGGTGGCCGCCTTTGACCAGGACCCACGCGGGTCCCAGATCGTGCAGTGTGCGTGCGGCGGCCCGCTGGGTGACCGCGTCGACGACGTCGATACCCACCAACAGGCGCACCTCGTCGAGGTTGGGGGTGATCAGACTCGCTGCCGGAAACAACACAGCGCGCAGGGTTTCCAATGCCGGCGGACCCAGCAACGCCTCTCCGCGTGAGGATGCGCACACCGGATCGACCACCAGTGGCACCACTCCGGCCAGGCCCAGCGCCCGCCAGGTCTGCGCAACGGTCTCGATGAGTTGTGAGGATGGCAGGAGTCCCGTCTTGGCCGCCTGGATGCCGATGTCGGTGGCCACCGCTTCGATCTGACCCGCGACGATCTCTCCCGGTATTTCATGAAACCCGTTCACGCCGAGTGAGTTCTGGACCGTGACCGCGGTGACGGCGACCAGGGAGTGAACGCCCAGCAGCGCGCAGGTCCGCAGATCGGCCTGCAGGCCCGCGCCCCCGCCGGAGTCCGACCCGGCGATGGTCAGCACCCGTGGCGGCGTCTGGCCCGCCGGGGTGAGTGGCAGCTCGGGGCTCACGTCGCGTTGTCGGCGTCGGCGCCCGCCGTCGGCTCGACTCGGCGGCCGGCCTCGTCGCCCCCGCCGATATCGACCAGAACCGGCGCGTGATCGCTGGGCGGTCCGATCCGGTCCTTACCGCCCTTGCGTTCGTCGCGCACGATCTCGGCGTGCACCACGCGGCGCGCCAGCGCCGGTGAGGCGAGGATGAAGTCGATCCGCATGCCCTCCCGTCGCGGGAACCGCAACTGGGTGTAGTCCCAGTAGGTGTAGGTCCCCGGACCGGGCGCGAACGGCCGGACCACATCGGTGAACGATGTCTCAATGGCCCGGAAAGCGGCGCGTTCCGGCTCGGTGACATGGGTGCTGCCGCGGAACAGGTCCATATTCCAGACGTCCTCGTCGAGGGGCGCGATATTCCAGTCGCCGGCCAGCGCGATTTGGGACTCGGGGTCGCGTCGAAGCCAGGATTGCGCGTCATCACGCAGTGCGGCAAGCCATTCCAGCTTATATCGGTAGTGGGGGTCGTCCACCGCCCGCCCATTGGGCACGTACAGGCTCCAAACCCGCACACCGCCGCAGGTCGCCGCCAACGCGCGCGCCTCGACGGTATGACCGTCCTTGCCGCCGGACCAGGACGGCTGCCCCTCGAAGCCGGTCTGCACATCCTCGAATCCGACCCGGGAGGCGATCGCCACGCCGTTCCACTGGTTGTGGCCGCAGTGCATCACCTCGTAGCCCGCACCAAGGAAGGTCATCGCCGGGAACTGGGCGTCGGAACACTTGGTTTCCTGCATGGCCAGCACGTCGACATCCGCCCTTTGCAGCCAGTCGACAACGCGATCTGCCCGGGCGCGAATGGAATTCACGTTCCAGGTGGCTACCCGCACGTCCGGGGCCGCCATCAGTGGCCGAACGGGTCTGGTTCGGCACCCGGCAGCCACGACAGACCGGGTGCTCCCCATCCGTGGGACCGGACGGCCCGCTTGGCGGCCCGGGCGTGCCGGCCGATCAACCTGTCCACGTAGAGGAATCCGTCGAGGTGGCCGGTCTCGTGTTGCAGCATCCTGGCGAACAGTCCGGTGCCCTCCAGGATCACCGGCTCGCCGGCGGCGTTCAGCCCGGTGACCTTCGCCCACTCCGCGCGTCCGCACGGGAATGACTCGCCCGGCACCGACAGGCAACCCTCGTCATCGATCTCGGGGTCGGGCATCGTCTCCGGAATCTCGGAGGTTTCCAGCGTCGGGTTGATCACCACGCCGCGACGACGGGTCGGTTTACCCCGATCCTCGGCGCAGTCGTAGACGAATACCCGCAGGCCCACTCCGATCTGGTTGGCCGCCAGGCCAACTCCGTTTGCGGCGTCCATGGTCTGGTACATGTCGGCGATCAAGTCGGCCACCTCCGCCGGCAGTGACCCGTCCTCGCCGACGGGTATCGGCGTGGTGGGCGTGTGCAGCGCAGGATCGCCGAGGATCACGATGGGTCGAACGGCCATGACCGGCAAGCTTAAAGATCGCCCGACGCGCGGGGTACGGTGCCATCCCAATCGACGCTGACGTGGTTCAATGACCAGCGAACCACAGAGATGTGATCAGCAATCGTCGAAAGGTCCCCCGACTCGAATGGACGGCGCCATGGCACGGGCCGAACGGGAAATCGACGATGCCGACCTTCCGGCTGGTCTCAACCGCCGCGAGTTCGACATCCTCGCTTTTGAGCGACAGTGGTGGAAGTACGCCGGGGCCAAGGAAGAGGCCATCAAGGATCTCTTCTCGATGTCGGCCACCAGGTACTACCAGGTCCTCAACGCGCTCGTCGACCGACCGGAGGCGCTGGCCGCTGACCCGATGCTCGTCAAGCGGCTGCGTCGGCTGCGGGCCAGCCGGCAGAAGGCCCGGGCCGCCCGTCGACTGGGCTTCGAGTTCCCCTGAAGCCACCGTTTACAGTTGGCCGGATGAACGAGCGCGTACCCGACTCTTCCGGGCTCCCCCTGCGCGCCATGGTGATGGTGCTGTTGTTTCTCGGCGTGATCTTCCTGCTGGTCGGCTTTCAAGCGATGGGTTCGGGGAACAACGGCGGCGAGGACACTCCCGCCCGGACCGTGACGACCACCACGACCACCCCGCCGGCACCCGTGCCCGCGCCGATGTCCGATGTCCGGGTCTACAGCGTGTTCGGCGACGAGCCTGCAGCGATCCGGACCGCAGACCGGCTGCGCGAAGCCGGGTGGAACGTCACCGAGACGTCGCTGATCGCCGCGGCCGATGTGGTGGTGACCACGGTGTACTTCGGGCCCGCGGAGGGCGAGCAGGCGGCCGCTGAGGCCGTCGGCCTGGTGCTCGAGGCTCCGGTGGCGCCGCGAATCCCGGAAATCGCCGAGCAGCCACCTGGCGTCATCGTGTTGGTGACGGGATAGGCCGGGTTAGGCTGTTGCGCATGCGCAATTGGGCTGTTCTCTGTTTCGCCGCTCCCGTCGCTTTGCTGAGCGCCTGCACACCGTATGAACCGGTCGCCACTGAGCCGGGCACCACACCGCCGGTCTGGACGGGTTCGCCCGCCCCGGCCGCGATGGACCCGGAGCATGGCGGCGACCACGGTGCAGCGGCGCAGGCCGCGCCGGCCGAAACGCTGACCGCGCAGATCGACGGACCCGACGGCGAGCAGGTCGCCGAGGCCACCATCGACTTCTCCGGAGGCGTCGCCACGGTGACCGTGCGCACGGTCACGCCGGGCAAGCTGACGCCGGGCTTCCACGGTCTGCACATCCACGACGTCGGACTGTGTGAGGTGAACTCGGTGCCCCCCGGCGGCGGTGCGCCGGGGGATTTCCTCTCCGCCGGTGGCCACTTCCAGGGCGGCGGACAGGGTGGGCATCCCAACCATGCCGGTGACTTGGCCCAGCTTCAGGTCCGCGGAGACGGTTCGGGCATGCTGGTGACCACCACGAACGCCTTCGATGTCGCCGACCTGCTCGACGGCGACGGGAAGGCGTTCATCATCCACGCCGAGTCGGACAACTTCGCCAACATCCCCGCCGACCGCTACCAGCAGATCGACGGTGCGCCGCCACCGGACGCGATCACGCTGGCCACGGGCGACGGCGGTAAGCGGGTCGCCTGCGGTGTCATCGGCACCGGCTAGGATTCGCTTCGCCGGCTCGCAGCGCCCGACTCTGGGTGTCGAGTGGGAGTTCGCCCTCGTCGACGTCGGGACCCGGGATCTGAGCAACGAGGCCGGGGCGGTCCTCGCCGATATCGGCAGTACCCCGCATGTGCACACCGAGCTGCTACGGAACACCATCGAGATCGTCACCGGTATCTGCGATACCGTTCCGGAGGCGATGTCGGATCTGCATTCCACCCTGGACTCCACCGGTAGCGCCGTCCGCGACCGCGGTATGGAGTTGTTCTGCGCGGGTACCCACCCGTTCGCGCAATGGTCAGCCCAGAAGTTCACCGATGCGCCGCGTTACGCCGAACTGATCAAACGAACTCAGTGGTGGGGCCGGCAGATGCTCATCTGGGGGGTGCATGTGCACGTCGGGGTCTCCTCCGCCCACAAGGTCATGCCGATCATCTCCTCGTTGCTCAACCAGTACCCGCACCTGTTGGCGCTGTCGGCCTCATCACCGTTCTGGGCGGGCGAAGACACCGGCTACGCCAGTAATCGGGCAATGATGTTTCAGCAGTTGCCGACCGCCGGCCTGCCGTTTCAGTTCTATTCCTGGCGCCAGTTCGAGCGATTCGTACATGACCAGAAGACCACCGGGATCATCGACCACATCAATGAGATCCGTTGGGATATCAGGCCTTCGCCGCATCTCGGCACCATCGAGGTTCGGATCTTCGACGGGGTGTCCAACCTGCGTGAGCTTTCCGCGCTGGTGGCCCTGACGCATTGTCTGATCGTTGATCTGGACCGCCGGCTGGAGGCCGGCGAGCAGCTTCCGGTGATGCCGCCGTGGCACGTGCAGGAAAATAAGTGGCGGGCCGCCCGCTACGGTTTGGACGCCATCATCATTCTCGACGCCGACGGTAACGAGCGGCTGGTGACCGAGGATCTCGACGATCTGCTGACCCGGCTGGCGCCGGTGGCGGATTCGCTGCACTGCGCCGAGGAGCTGGCCCTGGTCGGTGAGATTCCCCGGCGGGGAGCGTCCTATCAACGGCAGCGCAGGGTGGCCGAGGAACACGACGGTGACCTCCGTGCGGTCGTCGACGCACTCGTCGCCGAGTTGGATGTCGCCGAGTTGGATGTGTAGCCGCGTTGGATGTGTAGCCGCGTTGGATGTGTAGCCGCGTTGGATGTGTAGGAGGAACCCGATGGTTCGCAGGACGAAGCCGGTTGGCCGGCCCGGCCGGACCGGCCGGTCCGGAAGACGAGCGGCCGGGCTGCTGGCGGTTGCGGTGGCGCTGGCTGCCGGCGGCTGTAGCCGGGCGGTCGACGGCACCCCGGTAGCCACACCGGGCCAGGCCGGAATCGCCATCGGGGGTGCGGACCTGCTGGAGACCACCTGTCGCGAATACGCCGCCATGGGTACCGTGGCGCGCCGTGAGGTGATCGTCGCGATCGGCGAGGACGGCAACCAGCTGGTCGCCGGCAATCCGGATCTGTGGGTGGGGGTGGGGGCCGCGCTGTGCACCTTCGCCGCCCCGAGCGCTCCGGTACGGGACGTCCTGACCGGTGGCTTCAGGTAGGGCGGGATGAACGACTCCGGTTGGCCGATGTTCCCGTTGCAGTCCGCCCCGCTGCCGGGTGAGACGCTACCGCTGCGGATCTTCGAACCGCGCTACGCGCGCCTTGTTCAGGATTGCCTGGCTACCGATGATCCGGCGTTCGGTGTGGTCTTGATCGATCGTGGCCGGGAGGTCGGCGGCGGCGACTCCCGCACCGACGTCGGTGCGATGGCGCGGATCGCGCAGTACGCCGACCTCGGCGCGGACCAGTATGAACTGCTGGCCCGGGTGGGGGAGCGCATCCGGGTGCGGCAATGGCTCCCCGATGACCCCTACCCGCGCGCCGTCGTCGAGACCTGGCCGGATCAGCCGGGACCCCCGGTCGGGCCCGGGGAGATCGGCCAGGTCGTCGACCGCATTCTCGGGTTGTACCAACTGGTGGCCCGGGCCCGCGATATCGAGGTGCCGCAGGATGCCCTGGCCGTGGATGAAGAGACCGCCGAGGACCCGGCGCGGCACTTGTACGCGCTCGCGGCCCGGCTCCCGCTCGGCCAGGCCGACCGGTACGGCGTGCTGGCCGCACCCACCCTGGCGGGGCGTGTCGACGTCCTGACCGACGCGATCGAAACAGTAACGGCCATGGTCGAATTCCAGCTGTCTGAGGAGTGAGCCGTCAGCGGTCGGCGGCGAACGCGCGCAGCGATTCCACCTGATCCGATTCCAGTGACGGCCGGACGTTCGCCCTCGCCGTGGCCACATCGTCCGCGGTGACGTCGGCCGCGTCGATGGACCGGCGCATCGCCGTCAACGCCGACTCGCGCAGCAGCGCAACGCAATCCGCGGCGCTATAGCCGGCCAATTCGCCGGCCAGCGCCTTCAGGTCCACCTCGGCGCTGAGCGGTACCGACTTCCCGGCGGTTTTGAGGATCTGGAAGCGCGCCTCGGCATCCGGGGGTTCGACGAAGACCAGCCGCTCAAGTCGGCCCGGCCGCAGCAGGGCCGGGTCGATCAGATCGGGGCGGTTGGTGGCGCCGAGCACCACCACGTCGCGCAGCGGCTCGATACCGTCGAGTTCGGTCAGCAGCGCGGCCACCACCCGGTCGGTCACGCCGGAGTCGAAGCTCTGACCCCGCCGGGGCGCGAGGGCGTCGATTTCATCGAGGAACACCAGCGAGGGGGCGGAATCGCGGGCCCGCCGGAACAGTTCGCGGACCGCTTTCTCCGAAGAACCCACCCACTTGTCCATCAGTTCCGAACCCTTGACGGCATGCACGCTGAGGCGCCCGGTGCTTGCCAGCGCCCGCACGACGAAGGTTTTCCCAGTTCCCGGTGGTCCGTAGAGCAGCACACCCCGCGGTGGTTCGACACCGAGGCGGGCGAAGGTATCGGGATGCTGCAGCGGCCAGAGCACCGCCTCGGTGAGTGCCCGTTTGGTTTCCACCATGTCGCCGACATCGTCCAGGGTCACCGAGCCGACCGCCACCTCCTCGGTATTGGATCGGGACAGCGGCCGGATCACGGACAGCGCGCCGATGAGATCCTCCTGGGTCAACGCCGGGGCGTCGCCGTTCTCGCTGGCCCTTGCCGCCGCCCGCAGAGCCGCCTCGCGCACCAGCGCGGCCAAATCGGCCCGTACGAATCCCGGTGTGCGGTCAGCGATCTCGGCAAGCTGCAGATCCTGGGCGGGGACGTCGCGAAGCAGTAATTCCAGCAGTGCCGCGCGGGTGGCGGCGTCGGGCAGGCTCAGGCCGAGTTCCCGGTCGCACAGATCGGGGGCACGCAGCCGGGAGTCCAGCGAGTCCGGCGCCTGCGAGGTGGCGACCAGCGCCACGCCGGCGGTCGCGACCGCCCTGCGCAGCTCGCTCAGGATCATGGTGGCCACCGGCTCGGGTTGGTCGGGCAGCAGGGCGTCGATATCGCTGACCAGGAGCACCCCGCCGCCGCTGATGATGTCGGCGACCGCGCCGGCGACGGCCTGCTGGCGCTCGGCCGCCGCGAGCGCCCCGGTGTCCGGGCCGTCCACCTCGACCAGTCGCCGGCCCGCGCACACCGCACGCACCAGCCCGGCTTTGCCCACTCCGGCCGGCCCGGTGACCAGAACACCCAGATTCGGTTTGGCGCCCAGCTTCTTCAGCAGGTCCGGCTCGTCGAGGGCGAGTTTGAGCCATTCGGTCAGCCGGCCCGCCTGCAGATGCTGACCTTTGAGGTCGTCGATGCTCACCGGCGGTTCTAGGGGCCATTCGGTCGGGGGGCTGACCGAATGCGCAGCTCCGGTGACCGGTGCCGCGGAGGGCATGCCCTGGCCCCAGGTGACCGATGAATTCGGTTGTACCGAAACGGGACCCGCCGGATCGGTGCCGGTGACGGTGAGTAGCTCAGAGGTCCAGGTGATGCCCACCGAGGTGGCCAGTGCGGTGCTGGCGGCCGATGTCGAGGTTCCCGGGCCCAGGTCCCGTGGCAACAGCGATACGGTGTCGCCGACGCTCAGTACCTTGCCCAGCAGGGCCTGACGCAGGGCAGCTGAGGATACCGATCTGCTCGCCAACGCCGATCCGCTCAGCGTGACCGAGCGGGCGCCGTAAACGGTGACCGGGGACACCAGCACCGTGGCGTCCTCGCGCAACCCGGCGTTGGACAATGTCACATCGTCGAGCAGGGCGGTCCCGGCCGGGGTGCCGGACGGAGCCACCCCGACCACCGCCGCGGTGCTGCGTGAACCAATCAGAGCGACCGCGTCCCACTCCCGGATTCCCAGCGCGGCGATCACCTCGGGGTGCAGTCGCACCACTCCGCGTCGCGAGTCCAGGGCTGCGGTGTTCAATCGTGCGGTCAGGCTGAGACTGGAGCTCATTGCCCGCCGCCCGGCTTTCGGAGGCCGAGTCGGGCGACGGACCGCCGCTGCGGGTGCTGGGCCCGGCGCGCGGCGCGTCGCGCCTGCCGGCGTTGTCGCGGCTTGACATCCCAGGCCTCCGGGCGGGCTGCCACCCAGCGCTGGCTGCGGATGGTGAAGGGAATGGTCAGCAGGTAGCCGGCGATGATCAACAGCACGAGGATGTACGGGAACAGCAACAGTCCCGCGGCGGCCAGAGTGACGAGGCCGAGCAGGATTGGCGCCGCATTCTCCGGTACCGATACCGATTTCAGTGCCAGCGTCGGGACCCGGCTCACCAGCAGAATCGCGTTGGCCGCCAGCCAGGCGCAGACGAACCAGGTGGAGGTCCACCAGCCGGGCCCGAACTGCAGCATCGCGGCCAGCGGCCCGATCGAGCCGACCGCACCGCACGGGGCCGGCATTCCGACGAAGTACTCCCGGGTGTAGGCCGGCCGGGTGTCATCATCGAGCAGTGCGTTGAAACGGGCCAGTCGCAGCACGATGCACACCGCGTAGAGCAGCACGAAGATCCAGCCGACGGGCGAGGTCGGCAGCAGAGTCACGTAGACGACGAGCGCCGGTGCGACGCCGAAGTTCACCGCATCGGCCAGCGAATCGATCTCGGCGCCCATCGGGGATTGGGCGTGCAGTGCGCGGGCGATCCCGCCGTCGATACCGTCGAGCACCGCGGCGGCCCCGATCAGGGCCAGCGCGATATGCGGTCGGCCGTCGAGGGCGAACTTGATCGAGGTCAGACCCGCGCAGATCGCCAGCACGGTGGTCGCGCTGGGCAGGATCTGCAAACCCCGCCGCGATTGAAGGCGGGAGTGAATCGGAATCCGGGGGCTGGTCACGACAACCGGGCCAACACCGTCTCGCCGGCCAGCGCCCGCTGACCCGGCTCGATCAGCACTTCCGAGTCGGCCGGCAGGTAGGTGTCCAGCCGGGAGCCGAATCGGATCAGCCCGTAGGTCTGACCGAGGCCCACGGTGTCGCCGACATGGAGATCGCAGACGATGCGCCGGGCGATCAGCCCGGCGATCTGGACCACCGCCACCTGGTGTCCGCCTGGCGTGCGGATCAGCACGCTGGTGCGCTCATTGTCCGCACTGGCGGCCGGCAGGTCGGCGGAATGGAAACGGCCCGGCCGGTGCTCCACGGCGAGCACCTCGCCGCCGACCGGGATGCGCTGCACATGGGCGTCCAACAGGGACAGAAAGATGCTCACCCGCGGCACCGGGTCGGCGGCCAGGCCGAGTTCGGCGGGCGGCGGCGCCACGTCGATGAGGCACACCTGCCCGTCGGCGGGGGCGACGACGGCCCCGGGCCGGGCCGGGGGGGTGCGGTCCGGATGCCGGAAGAACCCGGCGTTGGCGACGGCCGCGGCCAGGCCCGCCCGCCGCACCCAAGGATGATTTCGTCCGAGGACGGCCACCGCGGCCCCGGCGGCGATGAACGGCAATCCGGCCGGGTGGACCGGTGGTACCGCGGAGCGCACCAGTTCGGTCAACCGTTGCGGGCCGGACTGCGGGGGGTCGTGGGGACGTCTGGCCATTGCCATGATCCTAGACATGATCCAGGTCGGCTGTGGTCAGGAGAGGTCCCATATCTGCACCGGCTGCCCGACGGACAGTTCGGTGACGTCCTCGTCGATGTCGACCAGGCAGTTCGCCGAGGCCAGCCAGCGCAGATGATGGGATGCCGGCGGGCCGTAGCCGGTGACGGTGCCCCCGATCGGGTCGTACACGCCGCGGCGGAACTGCCGTTTACCGGCGGGAGAGGTCAGCGCCTCGGCCAGTACCGCGGTGCGCCTGGGTCGGTCCGGGTCGGGGATCCCCATGGCGGCCCGCAGTGCGGGCCGGACGAACACCTCGAACGACACCAGCGCGCTGACCGGATTACCGGGCAGGGTGACGATCGGACGGCCGGATGTTCCGGGGGTGCGGCCCGCGCCCTGTGGCATACCGGGCTGCATCGCGACCTTGACGAATTTCACTCCCGCGCCGCCGGTTTGGGCGCCGAAGGCGTCCTTGACCACTTCGTAGGCTCCGGCGCTGACCCCGCCGGAGGTGATCACCAGGTCGGCCGCCCCGGCGGCGCCGTCGAGCAGGGCGCGGAACTGTGCGACGTCATCACCGCAGGTGGCGGTGTCCAGCAACGCAGCCCCGGACTCTCGTACGGCGGCTGCGAGCATGACGGCATTGGACTCGTAGATCTGCCCGGGCGCCAGCACACCGCCGGCGGCGACCAGTTCGGAACCGGTGGAGATCACCAGCACCCGCTGGCGCGGTACGACCATCAGTCGGTCCAGGCCGAGGGCGGCGACCAGGCCGAGTGCGGCCGCGGTCACAACCTGCCCGGCCCGCAGAACCGGGGTACCCGCGGTGACGTCCTCACCGCACCTGCGAACGTGTCGGCCCGCAGTGGGCGTCGCGCGAATCGACACGGTCGGCATGCCGCCGTCAGTCGCCTCCACCGGCACCACCGCATCCGCCCCTGCGGGCATGGGGGCGCCGGTCATGATCCGATGTGCCGTCCCGGGGGCAAGGCGCAGCCGATCGGTGCGTCCGGCCGGAATATCCTCGACGACGGGCAGCCGCACCGGCCGATCCGGTTCAGCGCCGAAAACATCGGCGACCCGCAACGCGTAGCCGTCCATGGCGGAGTTGTCGAACACCGGCAGGGACAGCGGCGCGATCACATCCTCGGCGAGAACCAGGCCCAGCGCCGCACTCAGCGAGGCGGGCGCCGGCGCCCGCGCGGGGATCAGCCCGGTGACGATGCGGCGATGGTCCTCGACGCTGCGCATCGGGTGAATCAGACCGGATCAGACCGGATCAGACCGGATAGGTGACGCCGGTCAGTTCCTCGGAGACCGTCCACAGTCGCTCCTGTATCGCTACATCCTGGGATTGTTTGCTCGAGGTGACCAGCTGCGGGTAGCCGCGCAGTTCGCGGAACCCGTCCGGGCCGTAGTACTGGCCGCCCCGCACGTCCGGGTCGGTGGCCGCCCGGAGGGTCGGCAGCGCGCCCATCTCGGCAGAGTTCAGCAGCTTGCCCCAGAGCCAGCTGACACCCGCCAGCCCGGCGCCCGGCACATGCCGGACCAGTTCGGTGGCCGCCATACCGGGATGCGCGGCGACGGCGATCGTCTTGGCCCCCGTGGCCTTCGAGGCCGCGGCCAGCCGCCGCTGAAGATCGTAGGCGAACATCAGGTTGGCCAGTTTGGACTGGCCGTAGGAGGCCATCCGGTCATAGCTGCGGCGTTCCCACTGCAGATCGTCGAAGTCGATCTTCGCCCGCATGTTGTGGGCGATGCTGGAGACCACCACCACCCGCGAGCCATCGACATCAAGCAGGTTTTTCAACAACAGCCCGGTGAGCGCGAAGTGGCCCAGATGGTTGGTGCCGAACTGCAATTCGAAACCATCGGCCGTGGTCTGCTTCGGCGGGTACATCACCCCGGCGTTGTTGATCAGCAGGTCGATCCGCGGGTAGGCGGCGGCCAGCTCGGCGCCGGCGGCGCGCACCGAGTCCAGCGAGCCCAGATCCAGCTTCCGCACGGTCACGTCGGCACCCGGCGAGAGTTGTCGGATCCGAGCCGCCGCCGCCTCGCCCTTTGCGGTGTCGCGGACGGCCATCACCACGGCGGCACCGTGTGCGGCCAGAACCCGCGCCGTGTCATAGCCCAGTCCGGTGTTGGAACCGGTGACGATCGCCAGGCGGCCGGTCTGATCGGGAACGTTGTTCTCAGTCCATCGCATGCCTAGAACATACGGTGCGCCTACTGTTTGTCCCATGGCGGTCGGCGGCGTGCTGTTCGATATCGACGGAGTCCTGGTGACCTCCTGGCAGCCCATCGCCGGGGCTGCCGCAACGTTGCGGGTGCTCGCCGATCATCAGATCGCGTGCTCTTACCTGACCAACACCACCACCAGGACCCGCTCGCAGATCGCCGCCGCGCTGTCCGCGGCCGGAATGGATGTACGTCCCGACGAGGTGATCACCGCGGGGCTGTTGACCGCCGACTATGTGCGGGCGCATTACCCGGGTGCCCGCTGCCTGCTGGTCAACGACGGCGATATCACCGAGGACATGCCCGGTATCGACATCGCCGTCCCGTCGGATCGTCCCGAAAAACCGGACGTGATCCTGCTCGGCGGCGCCGGATCGATGTACACCCACCTCACGCTGAGCCGGGTGTATGACTGGATGACTCAGGGCGTGCCGGTGATCGCCATGCATCGCAGCACTTCGTGGAACACCGTCGCCGGTCTGCGCATCGACACCGGCATGTACCTGATCGGGATGGAGCAGACCTCCGGCCGCAAGGCCACCGCGGTCGGCAAACCGGCCCCGGCCGGCTTCCAGGCGGCCGCCGCCCGGCTGGGGGTGGAACCGGAGGAGATGTTCATGGTGGGCGATGATCTCAACAATGATGTGCTTGCCGCCCAGGTCGTCGGCATGACCGGGGTGCTGGTTCGGACCGGCAAGTTCCGCCAGGAGGCCCTGGACCGCTGGGCTGCCGACGAGTTCGCCATGCAGCCCAACCATGTGCTGGACTCCGTCGCCGGTCTGCCCGGGCTGTTAGGCCTGTAGCGAGCGGACGGCCTCGATCCGGGCCTGTAGCTGTTCGCCGTTGGCCGCCGCCACCGGTGGCCCGCCGCAGATCCGGCGCAGTTCGTTGTGGATCCAGCCGTGTGTCCTGCCGGTCCGGTGGTGTGTCGCCGCGACCAGCGCGTTGAGTTCCCGGCGCAGTTCCCGGAGCCGGCCGTGGGTGGTCGGTGGGCGGACCGGTTCCCCGCCCGCGCCGGCGTGGCTGCGGACCGCCAACTGCTGTTCTTGGCGATGGCGCAGCAGGGCGCGCATCTGGGCGGAATCCAGGAGTCCGGGGATGCCGAGGTAATCGGCTTCCTCGGCGCTTCCGGCCGGGGTGGCGGTGCCGAACGACGAACCGTCGAAGATCACCTGGTCCAGCTCGGCGTCGGCACCCAGGGACTGGAAGCCGGTATCGGTCTCGGTGAGCTCGGTGCGGCGCGGCTCGGCGGGCCTCTCATCGTCCGGTGTCTCGCGGTGCGGCATACCCAGGACGTGATTGCGCTGCGCCTCAAGCTCGCTGGCCAGCTCCAGCAGGGTGGGCACCGAGGGCAGGAAAATGCTGGCCGTCTCGCCCTGGGTGCGGGATCGGACGAACCGTCCGACGGCCTGGGCGAAGAACAGCGGCGTCGAGGCGCTGGTGGCGTATACGCCCACCGCCAGCCGCGGTACGTCGACCCCCTCCGAGACCATCCGCACCGCGACCAGCCATCTGCTGGTCGCGGCGGCGAACTGGCCGATGCGGTCCGAGGATCCGGGGTCGTCGGAGAGCACCACCGTCGGCGCCTCACCGGTGACCGTGGTCAGCAGGTCGGCGTACGCGCGTGCGGCGGTCTGATCGGAGGCGATCACCATGCCGCCGGCATCCGGCATGCCCCCGGCTCGCAACTGACTCAGCCGGGTGTCGGCCGCGCTGATCACGGCGGGCATCCACTCGCCGTCGGGGTCCAGCGCGGTCCGCCAGGCCCGCGCGGTGTGTTCGGCGTTGAGGGGTTCTCCGAGTCGCGCCGAGTGTTCCTCACCGGCGCTGTTACGCCAGCGGGCCTCGCCGGAATAGGCCATGAAGATCACCGGGCGCACCACGCCGTCGGCCAGCGCTTCGGAGTAGCCGTAGGTGTGGTCGGCCTGCGAGCAGAGTCGGCCCTGTCCGTCGGGGGTGTAGTCGATGAACGGGATGGCGCTGTCGTCACTGCGGAACGGGGTGCCGGTCAGGGCCAGCCGCCTGGTGGCGTCGCCGAACGCCTCGCGAATACCCTCGCCCCAGCTCTTGGCATCGCCGCCGTGGTGGATCTCATCGAAGATGACCAGCGTGCGGCGATTCTCGGTGCGGACCCGGTGACGCATCGGATGGCTGGCCACTTGGGCGTAGGTGACGACGACACCGTGGTAATCCGCGGAGGTCTGGGACTGGGAGTTGGAGAACCGCGGGTCCAGCGCGATACCGGAGAGGGCGGCGGCCGCCGCCCACTGGGTCTTGAGGTGTTCGGTCGGCACCACCACGGTGACCCGCTCGACGGTGCCGTCGGACAGCAGCTCTCCGGCGATGCGCAGCGCGAAGGCGGTCTTACCCGCTCCGGGCGTCGCTACCAGCAGGAAGTCCCTCGGTTGGGCGGTCAGGTACCGCACCAGGGCCCGTCGTTGCCAGCCCCGCAACGTCCGGGTGCTGGGCGCCTCTACTGCCCGCACCCTCGGGCCTCCCTTCTGCCGGGATGGACTCTAATGCAATCCGGACGTGGCCCCGGGCCGGGCGCTGGCGTGTCCGCCCCCGGCGAACGGTCTTGCACTCGGCATGGGGGAGTGCTAAAAAAGGGTTGGCACTCACGACCGGTGAGTGCTAGGTCGAGACCGGTGAGACCGAAGCCCTGACAGCGGAGGTCGTCCGTCGCGGGCACTGCGTCCGGCCGAAATCGTGTCATTCCCCAACCGGAGGATTCACACCGCAATGTCCAAGATTATTGCGTACGACGAAGAGGCGCGCCGCGGCCTCGAGC
>Ga0180431_10005072_pt1 | contig 16190 bp, 12 predicted proteins | sample SS_ome_11_FD_132459 | JGI IMG/M metagenome (GOLD analysis project Ga0180431, IMG submission 132459) | Hypersaline lake sediment archaeal communities from the Salton Sea, California, USA - SS_1_MS_1 metaG | ecosystem: Environmental > Aquatic > Non-marine Saline and Alkaline > Hypersaline >... | reverse complement strand
TTTCGAGCTTTCTCGCATGGCCAAGTTCATTCGCCGTGCCTTGGAGGAGCATTATGGCTGCATCAGAGAGATCGTCGCGCCTGCCGCGCCTCGATTATGAGAATTTGGATCTACTGAGACTATGGATAAAATAGAAAGAGGAGTAACGAATGGACTTGAGCGGGACGTTTCAAGAGCTTTTACAAGACGCGCTGCGTTTTATACCCCATCTCATCGCAGCCCTGATCACGTTTGCAGCTTCACTGCTTCTTTCGGGAATGGCCGCGCGATGGGTGCGGCGTGCTGCGCGGGTAAAGATCCGTGATCCAGAGACGCTCCAACTGCTTTCCCGGTTGACACGTTGGGCGGTCATTCTCGTGGGAACCCTGGTCGCGCTGGAGCAGGTCAATTTCGACGTGACCAGTTTCATCGCCGGCCTGGGCATCGCCGGGCTCACGATAGGCTTCGCCCTGCAGGATATCGCCCGCAACTTTGTCGCCGGCATCCTCCTGCTGGTCCGACAACCGTTCAACATCGGCGACGCCGTGGAGGTGGCAGGCTACGCCGGCACCGTGTTGGATATAACCACCCGCGATACGGTGCTCAAGACGTGGGACGGCGAGATGGTGATCCTGACCAACATTGACGTCTTTACCAGTGCGATCACCAACTACTCCGAACTGCCCCACCGCCGGCGCACCGTCTACGTCGGCCTGGGCTACGGTGAGGACGTGGGCCAGGCCACTCGCCTGTTCCTGGACGCCATTCGCGGCGTGGAAGGAGTGTTGGACGATCCGGCGCCCTCATTGTTGGCGGAGGAACTGGGAGACTCGGCCCTCACGCTGGCGGCCCGCTTCTGGGTCAACCAGGAGACTCACGACCTGTTCGACGTTCACTCCGAGGTGGTGCGCGCGATCAAAAAAGTCGCCGAGAAGAAAGAGATTGATCTGCCGTATCCTACCCAGACGGTGCGGCTGGAGGGAGCGTGGCCCACGACTACAGCATAGAGGATCCGATTCACACGGGGCGGGGGAAATGAAGCGACGCTGGTTGTTGTGGCTGCTGATCATCGTCGCCGTGTGGATCGTGGTCAGCCGCTTCGCCGAGATCAAAAACTTGGCCCAGACGTTGGGTCAGGGCGAGTGGGGTTGGGTGCTGGCAGCGGCGTTCTTGCAAGCGATCTACTATGTCGTTTACGCGGCGTTGTACCAATCCGCCTTTGATACTGTAGGAATCAAGAGCCGCGTGAGCCAACTGCTGCCGGTGATGTTTGCGTCCCTCATAGTCAATGTAACAGCGCCCGTAGCAGGCCTCGGCGGAGCTGTACTCTTTGTGGACGATGTCGCGCAGCGTGGCCAATCGGCGACGCAGGCGGCAGCAGGAGCTATACTGGTGTTGGTGGCCGATTTTGTCACGTTCACGCTGGTGCTGATCGTCGGACTGACCTATCTCTTCCTACAGCATAACCTCCAGGCCTATCAGGTCATTGGTGCTGCTGTCGTGCTGCTGGTCGCCGGCAGCCTGATCGGCGTGTTGCTGCTCGGCCTACGAGGGACAGGCCGTCTGCGCAGGGTGCTCGGCTGGGTCCAACGTGTCGTGAACCGGATAGGCGGATGGTTCCGCCGCCCGTCCCTGCTGACCAGCGATTGGGCCGAGAAGAACACGGTCGAGTTCACCAAAGCTGCCGCCGCTATCGCCGCTCACCCTAGACGGCTGGCCCGCACGCTGGCCGTGGCATTGACCACTCGTCTCGTTCACCTTGCCAGCCTCTTTGCCCTCTTTCTGGCCTTTTATCGGCCGGTGGGGTTGGGGGACCTAGTAGCAGGCTATGCAGTCGGTTTTACGTTCTGGATCGTATCCATCACGCCTCAAGGTATCGGCGTGGTGGAGGGAGTTATGGCGCTGGTGTTCACTTCGTTGGGAGTGCCGCCGGCAGAGGCCACGACAATTGCGCTCGCCTTTCGCGGGCTGGGTTTATGGTTACCTCTGGCCGTCGGTTTCTTTTTGCTGCGGCGAGTGAGGTCGTTTGGGCACACCTCAAATGTGTAACCAACTCTGCGGGGGCTATCGGCAGCTCGACTTGCGAACCAGGGAGTGACTTTGCCTTGAGCCTCCTTTCTCTGATCATACACGGAACCAGGGAACTCGGTCTCGTGACCTTATGGCATAGCTTCATTCATCTGATCCGGAAACGATGGTATCAAGCCAGATTCGGGAGGAAGGGGCGAATCCGCGAGCCAGCCGCATCGGATTACGCGTACTCCAATCGCGTCACGGGCCACACACGCCAGGGACAGACAGTGACTATCACGTCTGCTAACAGCGATTGCGCACTCACTATCTTGGCTCCGGATCTGATCCGCGTCCACTTTCGACCGACGAGTCAATTAGCCGACCCCCCGATCCAATCTTGTGCTATCGCCAAACCCGACGGCGACTGGCCCGCCTGCGACTTTGTCATCAATGAAACGGACAATGCCATTGAGATCAAAACCTCACGCACTGTCTGCCGAGTCGCCAAAGCCTCCGGCAGGCTGACATTCCTCGATTTGGAAGGCCAAGTAGTCAACGAGGATCAACTCGGTGCGGGGCGACATCCCTCAGGCCACGTCGTCTGCCACAAACACGTCCAATCTGACGAGCACTTTTACGGTCTGGGGGAGCGCACGTTCGGGCTCGACCTGCGCGGGCGCAGATACGGCGTGTGGAACACCGATCCCCGCACCTACCGGTTGGGTCAGGATCCTATCCACATGTGCATACCCGTGCTGTTGGGACTGCACGACCAGGGTCGCCAGGGATATGGCCTCTTCTTTGACAATACCAGCCGCGGCTATTTCGACCTGGGCGCAAACAGTCCCGATGTCGCCTCCTTTGGAGCTGAGGATGGCGAACTGTGTTACTACTTCATCTACGGCCCGGCGCTGACCACAGTGGTGGAGCAGTACACGGAGCTGACCGGTCGGATGCTACTGCCGCCGCTGTGGATGCTGGGGTATCATCAAAGCCGCTGGTCGTACCAGCCTGAGGCTCGCGTGCGCAAGCTGGCGGCCGACTTTCGCGAGGTCTATCACGTCCCTTGCGATTGCATCCACCTCGACATTCATTACATGGATGACTATCGCTGCTTCACCTGGGACGCGAATCGCTTCCCCAACCCGGCCAAAGAGATCGCCGATCTTCACGAGATGGGCTTCAAGGTCATCGCGATCATTGACCCAGGCATCAAAGCTGACCACAACTACTGGGTCTGCCAGAGCGGCCTGGAAGAGGACGTGTTCTGCAAATATCCCGACGGCAAAACCCTCTTCAAAGGACCGGTCTGGCCGGGCGATTGCTACTTTCCCGATTTCACCAACCCGCGCGTGCGGGCCTGGTGGGGAAAGCTGTACAAAGTACTGACCGAGATAGGCTTGGACGGAATCTGGAACGATATGAACGAGCCGGCTATCTTTGGGCTGCGTAGCACGACCATACCCGACTTTGTGCAGCACAACATGGAAGGGCGCACCGGCGACCACGCCAAAGCTCACAACATCTACGGCATGCAAATGGCGCGGGCGACGGCCGAGGGGATGGCAAAACTGCGCCCCGACGAACGCCCCGTCTGTATCACTCGCTCTGGCTGGGCCGGAGTGCAGCGGTACGCGATGAGCTGGACCGGCGACAATTGTTCCAACTGGGACCATCTGTGGCTCTCCATGCCGATGCTGATGAACCTGGGGTTGTCTGGCATGGCGAATACCGGCCCCGACATTGGCGGCTATTCCCGCTTTGCCACAGGGGAACTATTCACCCGCTGGCTGCAGATGGGCGTCTTTTTCCCTTTTCTTCGTTCTCACACATTTGTCCACAGTCCCGATCAGGAACCCTGGAGTTGGGGAGAACCCTACTTGAGCATCAATCGGCGCTTCATCGAATTGCGATACCGGCTGTTGCCATATCTCTACACCGCCTTCTGGCAGTCTGCTCAGAGCGGCATCCCCATCGTGCGCCCGTTGTTATTGGATTTCCAGGATGACGCCGCCATCCATACGTTGGACGATCAGTTTATGTGCGGAGATAGCTTCCTGGTGGCACCCGTGATCGAGAAAGGGGCCGCCCGTCGCTCCGTCTACCTGCCCGCCGGCGTCTGGTACGATTTCTGGACAGATGAGCCGATCTGTGGCCCGAGCCACGTTGAGGTAGATGCGCCGCTGGAGCGGTTGCCGCTATTTGTGCGAGGCGGTTCCGTCGTGCCAATCGGCCCGGTGATGCAATACGTTGGCGAGCGCCCGATAGACAAGTTGATCTTGCACATCTACCCTGATACTCCCTCCACCAAAGCACGAGCCTCCCAACTGTACGAGGACGACGGGCATACCCGGACCTTCCAAGAGGGCGCTTATCGAATCACTGACTTTGTTCTCTCGACGGATGGAACGCCCTTGTCGCATCTCGACCTGCACCGCCGGACCGAGGGGGGCCACAAACCAGGATACCGCAACTTTGCGGCCATTATCCACGGTGTGACTCGATTGCCCCACACTGCCACCGCCGATGGGCGACCCATCGGACAGTGTGAGCTAGATGACAATGCTTCTGCCATTCGTTTTCCTGTGGGCACGTTCAGCCACCTGAGACTCCAATGGCTGTAGAGGATAGGTCGGGAGGAGCAAATTGATACAATGGTAAAAAGGTCTGCAAAGGTACGCGATCCGTGTAACAGATGGCGAAATTGAAAAGTACGCGAGTTCGAGAACTTGAACGTCCAACCGATGGAGGAGCATGAAAGAATCTCGATCCACTCAACAAATTAACGAACCGTGGACGCGCTCACAGCAAGAGGCGCTCGAAGCTTTGGCCGTCTCTTCCAAACAGGGACTCGATACCACCGACATCAAAGCACGGCGTAAGCAATATGGCCCCAATCGCCTGCGCAGCACCCAGACCAAAAGCGCCTGGCACATCTTGATTGAACAGTTCAGGAGCTTGATCGTCCTGCTGCTCGTGGTGGCAGCCACGCTGTCGTTTACGTTTGGTGAGTGGGTAGAAGGCGCCGCCATTGCAGCCGTCATCGTCGTCAACGCGCTGATCGGTTTTGTGACCGAACTTCGAGCAGTTCGTTCGATGGAGACGCTGCAACGGTTAGGCAGCGTCAGCGCCAAGGTCCGTCGAGGCGGTCAGGTGCAAGAGATCCCGGCGGCGAAACTCGTACCAGGAGACATCGTTCTGGTAAACGGCGGCGACGTCGTCACCGCAGACCTGCGCTTGATCGAGGCTTCGAAACTGCAAGCTAACGAATCAGCGCTCACGGGCGAATCGGTGCCCGTAGGCAAGCAGGTGGAACCCATCGAAAAAGACGTCCCCCTAGCCGAGCGTGCCAATCTGCTCTTCAAAGGGACGGCGGTGACCCGGGGGACGGGAGAAGGCGTCGTCATCGCAACTGGGATGGAGACCGAATTGGGGCGCATCTCCGCTCTCGTCGAGGAGGCGGAGGAGGAGATCACGCCGCTGGAGAAACGGCTTGGTCAACTGGGCCACCGACTGATCTGGTTGACCTTGGCCATTGCAGCGCTCGTAGCTGTGACCGGCATCCTGACCGGAAAAGATATCATTCTGATGATTGAAACGTCCATCGCCCTGGCGGTGGCCAGTGTACCCGAGGGATTGCCTATCGTTGCGACCGTCGCCCTGGCGCGTGGGATGTGGCGCATGGCTCGTCGAAACGCGCTAGTCAATCGCCTTTCCGCTGTCGAGACGCTGGGGGCAACGGACATCATCCTTACCGACAAGACCGGTACGTTGACGGAGAACCAGATGACGGTCACTGCGTTCGCGCTCCCCTCCGGCGACATCCAGGTGGAAGGAGAGGGGTTAAAGACAGAGGGTGGATTCAGCCGCAACGGAACATTGCTGGATTTATGTGACGACGAAACGCTCCGCAGGGCGCTGGAGGTTGGAGTGCTCTGTAGCAATGCAGCTCTGGGGCAGATCGAGTCAGACGAGGATATTACGGCCGTCGGCGATCCTGTAGAAGTGGCCCTGCTGGTGGCAGGTGCCAAGGCGGGGTGGGAGCGCCAGGATCTCTTGGATAAAAAGCCCGAGGTGCGCGAGGTAGCCTTCGATCCCGCTGTCAAGATGATGGCGACTGTTCACAACATAGATTCTCGGTATCAGGTCGCCGTAAAAGGCGCGCTCGAGGCTGTGATTGCAGCTTCCTCACACATTCTCACAGCAGAGGGCGAGCAGAAACTGACAGACGCGGACCGCGAAAAGTGGCGCGAGCGAAACAACCAGATGGCCAGAGAAGGAATGCGAGTTCTGGCCCTGGCCGATAAGACAATGGACGATCCCAATGCCAATCCCTACGAGAGACTGACGTTTCTGGGACTGGTCGGGTTACTCGATCCTCCACGCAGCGAGGTACGCCCGGCTATCCGTGCCGCTCAGGACGCAGGCGTGCGGGTGGTGATGGTGACCGGCGATCAGCCCGCTACGGCCAGCAACGTGGCCGCCGCCGTGGGGTTGGTCGAGGGCAAGGACGTGAAAGCCATTCACAGCCGAAACCTCAAGCATCCCCAAGAGTGGATGGAAAAAGATCAAAGACGCATTCTGCAAACTCAACTCTTTGCCCGGGTCACTCCAAAGCAAAAGCTCGATCTGATCGCCATCCATCAAGAAAACGGCTCCATCGTTGCAATGACGGGCGATGGGGTAAATGACGCTCCAGCCCTGAAGAAGGCCGACATCGGCATCGCGATGGGTAAGCGGGGCACGCAGGTGGCGCGCGAAGCCGCCGACATGGTTCTCAAGGACGATGCATTCTCGACGATCGTCGTCGCCATTGAACAAGGACGCGCGATCTTTGACAACATTCAGAGATTTGTCCTCTATTTGCTCTCGTGCAACGTGGCCGAGGTGATGATCGTCTCGCTGGCTTCATTGATCAACGCGCCACTACCGATCCGTCCCCTCCAGATTCTCTTCCTTAACCTCGTCACCGACGTGTTCCCATCTCTGGCGCTGGGGGTAGGAGAGGGTGATCCATCCTTGATGGAACGTCCGCCTCGCGATCCAGAGGAACCGATTATGACGCGCCGCCATTGGCTCGCCGTCGCTGGATACGGCTTGGCGATAGCGCTTTCGGTGCTGGGGGCCTTTGCGCTGGCGATCCGTTGGCTAGAGATGGCACAAGACCGCGCTGTGACAATCTCTTTCTTGACCTTGGCCTTTGCGCAATTGTGGCACGTGTTCAACATGCGGGATCGAGGTTCGAGTCTCTTGCATAACGATATCACACGTAATCCCTACGTATGGGGAGCGCTGGGGCTGTGTATCGGCCTGTTGATGGTCGCCATCTATCTGCCCGGCCTCAGCAATGTACTGCAGGTAGTTGACCCAGGGGTTGAGGGATGGGGACTCATCGTCGGCGCGAGCCTCGTACCGTGGGCTATCGGGCAGATTTCAAAGCAGCTAGACCAAAGTCGGTACCGATGACAATGGAGGAAAGAATGGTTCGACAATGGCATATTAGCTGGCCTCAGACCTCCGAGGTCTAGAAAATGGTCTCGAGTAGCAAAATTGTAGCTCGATCAAGTTTCTCGACGGGCGAAATTGACTGTCAGAGACCTCGGAGGTCTAATGTGCCATTGTCAAGATAGTCACGAGAGAGTTTACGTGTGAATTTGTAACCGTTCAGGGTGAGTAGGTTTGAGGATCACCATTGTGAAAGTGCAATTCTTGTGATAGCATGATGGCTGATACCAAAAGGGTATTCGATGAAGCAGACATTGATCGTATCATCAGAAAGAACGAGGAGGATAAAGTAATGTTACGCAGTGTAAAAATTCTACAAGGTTACATGATCCACGCGACGGACGGAGACATAGGATACGTAGACGATTTTTACTTCGATGAGCAAGCTTGGACCATCCGGTATCTTGTGATCGCACTCAGCGACTGGCTCACGAAAAGACGGGTGCTTCTCTCTCCCATTGCCCTTGGTACGCCCAAATGGGAGGCAAAGTCGTTCCCTGTGAGACTCACGCAGGAGCAGGTGGAGAACAGTCCCGCCATTGACACAGACAAGCCGGTCTCGCGCCAGATGGAGGAAGAACTGCACAGCTACTATGAATGGGCCCCTTACTGGAGAACCGGTATACGCCCGGTCGGCGTAGGAGCCCTAGCGGTCGCGCAGATGGTAGCAGGAACTGAAGGAGACGAGCAAAGTTCCAAGGAGAAGCAGAGGCAAGATCCACATCTGCGGAGCGTGAGTGAAGTGATTGGCTACGATATCCAGGCCAGCGACGGCGAAATCGGACACGTGGATGATTTTATCGCCGACGACGAGACCTGGGCCATCCGTTACATAGTGGTAGATACGCAGGACTGGCTTCCTGGCAAAAAAGTGTTAGTCTCGCCGGCCTGGATCCGCACGGTGATCTGGGCCGAAAGAAATGTTCACGTGGACCTTTCCAGGGAAGCCGTGAAGGATAGTCCCGAGTTCGACCCCTCCGCGGCCGTGAACCGGGAGTACGAACTCAGGCTCTACGACTATTACGGCCGGCCCAAGTACTGGACGCGGGTCTAGTTGTAGAAAGGATGCCGTAGGGGTTTTGGGCGCTAACTATTGAAGTAGTGTTGTTTTGGAGTCTATCGAACTTGACTGGATGCAGTTGCAGGTCCTGGCTCGCGTTGGCAGGGCGATGCTGCTGGGCACCGCGATCGGATTTGAGCGCGAGATTGAGAACAAGCTGGCCGGTCTACGTACCCACATGCTCGTAGGAGGCGCGGCGACTTTGTTCGTGGCGTTGGGAGATTGTGATAGAGCATTTCAGTGTGGGTTTGGATGGTGGATTGGTGCGGTCAGATCCGGTGCGCATTATTGAGGCAGTGGTCACCGGCGTGAGCTTCCTGGGAGCAGGGACTATTGTACTCCGCAGAGGTAAGCGTCAGGTGGAGGGGCTAACTACCGCGGCCTCAATCTTGTTCACCGCTGCGGTGGGGGTCTGTGTGGCTCTATCGCAGGTGGTGCTGGCGATAGGCGCGACGGTGCTGGTGCTGATCACACTGCGCGGCTTGGGTTTGTTGGAAGGGTGGCTGGGGCGGCGGAGTTAGTATATGCGCATAGTCATTTTCAGCAACACCTATAAACCCACCATCAGCGGAGTCGTGACTTCTATCAACATGTTTCGGCAGGGGTTGATCGAGGCCGGCCACGACGTGCACATTGTGGCTCCAGAACACCATAACTTTGTCGACGAGGAGCCTTACGTCTTTCGTCTCCCCGCTCTCGATCTGCCGGGTGAACTGGATCTCTCATTGGCGCTGCCTCTCAAGACTAGAATCGCCACTACAGTGCAGGGTATCAAACCAGCCCTGATCCACAGCCAGCACCCGGTCCTGCTGGGCGACCTGGCGGCTACCCTGGCGAGTGATCTGGATCTTCCCCTGGTTTTCACTTTCCATACCCGTTACGATGAATATGCCCGACAGTACGTCCCGATCGCGTCGACGCTGGCCGACGTAGTGGCCAGGGAAATCATCGAACGGTATCTGGAAAAATGCGCCCACGTCGTGGCTCCCACGGCCAGTATTCACGACTTGATCCAGCGCGAGTATGCAGTTGACGCACCCACCACCGTTGTGCCGACACCGGTGAACCTAGATCAGTACGACGATCTGAAACCAAGACGTGTGCGCACCGACTTGGGACTGGAGGAGGCTGAACTGTTACTATACGTGGGTCGGTTAGCCGGGGAGAAGAGTCTCGACTTTTTGATGCGCGCCTTTGCCAGAGTCGCGGCCAAGCGTCCCCAGGCCCGGTTGCTGCTGGTGGGCCAAGGGCCAGAAGAGGATAGTCTGCGAGAGATGGCGCAGGAACTCGGCCTCGGCGAGCGGGTGGTCTTTGCCGGGACGGTTCCCCACGACGAGGTGCCCCACTATGCCGCCGCCGCCGACCTGTTCGTTTTCTCCTCCACGACAGAAACGCAGGGGTTAGTGCTGATTGAGGCTATGGCCGCCGGCGCTCCGGTGGTAGCGGTAAAAGCTCCAGGCTCGACCGACGTGTTGGCAGAAGGAGGAGGCATGCTTGTGCCGTCGCGGGAGGACACCTTCGCCGATGCGGTACTAGAGTTGCTATCTGACAAGCCCCGCCTCAGGGAGATGGGAGAACAAGCCGCGCGAGCTGTACAACGTTACGCTGTGCCTGTCGCCACAGAGAGGCTGCTCGCTGTCTACGAAGCGGCAGTCGCGGCCGGTCCAAATACCGCGTGACGAGCGAAGTGAATTACACATTCGTGTACAATTATCATCGATTTCAGGGCAGCGCCATAGACTGGATAACTTGATAATGGCACATTAGACCTCCGAGGTCTTACCTAACTCATCTGAAACACACCCATTTGATTTGATATGAGTGCAGGAATATACAACCAGTGACTGAACAAAACTTTTCCAGCGATATCCGCATCAGCCGCGAACTGGGCCTGTGGCGGGCGATCACGCTCAGCCTGGGTGTGATGCTCGTCCTACTGGTCTACGTGCTGGCAGGAGGGGCCGTGGCAGCCGCCGGGCCTGCGGCGCCGCTGGCCTATCTGCTGGCCACCCTGCTGCTGCTGATCAACGTCCTGGGCTACGTTGAGTTGGCCATGAGCGTTCCCCGCCCCGGCGGAGCCTACGGTCTGGTCCACGAGGCTCAGGGTGGGACGTGGCTGGCTTTCATCACCGGCTGGATGCTCACGCTCTCTGGCCTGGGGATGTGCGCGCTCCTGACCCGGGGATTCGCCGTCCAGGTGACCATGCTGCTGCACGACCACCTCGGCCTGGAACTCCCAATCTGGCCGTGGGCTGCGGGACTGGTGATCCTCTTGGCGGCCGATAACGGGCTGGCGCCCACGAGGGCCGACGCAGGACGGTGATCGCTTCCCTGATCATCGTGCTTCTGGGGTTCACCTTGTTGGCCGTACCGCGCATTCAGCTCGACTATTACTCATCCTCGTCCGACGCTGCCCGTCATTGGGGTCAGTCGTTGCCCTTGGTGATGGTCGCCTTCGTGGGTCTAGAGATCACGGCTGTCCTCCAAAACGAGATGCGTCAGCGAAAAACCAACGCTCCCCGCGCTCTGCTGATGGCGCCGGCGCTGACCGCTGCACTCGGAGCGATCATCGTCGGCGTGACGATAGGCGTCGCTGGCCCTCAAAGCCTTGCCACTTCTCGAGTTCCTTTGGCCTTGCTCGGCGCCGCCGTGGCCGGAGGAGGCGGCAGGCCGTTCATTCTGATCATTGGCGCCCTGGCCCTGACGCTCGACCGGGCGCTGATGATGGTCGTGCGCCAGGTCTACACCATGAGCGCCGATGGCTTCTGGCCGGCCGGCCTGCGGCGCATGCAATCACGCTTCCGGACCCCCTTCCGGCTCATCGTGCTCGTCGCCGTGCTCGTGTTGCCGTCGGTGCTGCTGCCGGTGGATTTTGTGGCTCGACTGGCGAGATCATGGCCCGCACCCAGCCCACCCTGCTCGATCTGGCCGTGGCCCTGACCTCGGGGATGGCCGGGGCGTATGCCCTGGCCCGCAAGGACGTGAGCGCGGCCCTGCCCGGCGTCGCCATCGCCGCCGCGCTGATGCCGCCTCTGGGAGTGGTGGGCCTGGGGCTATCGCTGGGGAGCGTGCAGGTGGCCAGCGGCGCCTTCCTGCTCTTTATCACCAACCTGGCCAGCATCTGCCTGGCCGGCGTGATCGTCTTTATCCTGCTGGACGTGCGCCCTCAAACCTGGCAGCCGGAGGTGCAGCGGCGGATCCGGCGCAGACTGATCGGCTTTGCGCTTCTGGTGCTGGCGATCGCCATCCCGCTGGGGATCATCATGGGCGGGATCGTGCAGGACACGGCGATGCAGCGTACCATCTGGGAGATTTTATCGGAGCACGCGCTCGCTCAACAGAGAGAGTTGGTCGAGTTCGAGTATCGATCAGATTAGTCGTTTTTACCACGTAGCCAGCGACTAAAGTCGCCACTATAAAGCTATACCAGACCAAGGAGGAAATTCTATGCATCGGAACGAATCGCCCGACGAAGCTCACAACCTGGTGCGCGAGCTGGGCCTGAAGGAAGGGATCGCCATTGGGTTGGGCACGATGGTCGGCGCGGGCATCTTTGTGCTTTCGGCCCTGGCCGCCGAACGGGCCGGGCCGGCCTCTGCTATTTCCTACACATTGGCAGGCACACTCTGTTTGCTGATCGCGCTGGTCATCTCGGAATTGGCGACGGGAATGCCCAGGGCCGGGGGCAGTTACACTTTCATCACCCAGGCGCTAGGGCCACTGGCGGGGTCCATCGTGGGGCCGGGCAACTGGTTGGGCCTGACCTTTGCCAGCGGCTTCTACCTGCTCGCCTGCGGCGAGTACCTGGCGATGATCGTCCCCCTGCCGCCGTGGGTCGCCTCGTTGCTGCTCGGCCTGCTTTTCACCTGGCTGAACTACCGGGGAGCCAAGATCACCGGCAGCGTGCAGAACGTGGTGGTCGTGATCCTGTTGGTCATTCTGACCGCGTTCGTCGGCGTCGGTCTCTTCAAAGTAGATACAACCCTGTACCGGCCCTTTGCGCCCCTGGGTTGGGGAGCCGTGGTGGGCGCCATCGGTCTGATCATCGTCTCTTTCACCGGTTTCGAGAAAATCTCGACCATATCCGAGGAGATGAAACGCCCAGAACGCAATCTTCCGCTCTCCATCATCGGCTCAGTCATCATCGCCACCGTCCTCTACGCGCTGATCTTGCTGGTGTTGACGGGAATATTTTCCTACATGGGGATCGCTCGCCGAGAGGCCCCGTTGGTGGACGCCGCCAGTCACATCGCCGGGCCGGTCGGCGGGACGCTGATGCTGGCCGCGGCGATCCTGGCGACGCTTTCCTCGGCCAACGCGGCCATCATGGCCTCCTCGCGCATCAATTACGGCATGGGGCGCGACGGTGTGCTGCCCGATTGGTTCAGTTACATTCACCCTGAGCGAAACACCCCGGCCCACGCCATCCTGGTCACCGGCGGCCTGGGTATCCTGCTCTCGCTCACTGGTCGAGCCGAGGCGCTGGCAGAGATCTCGAGTGCGCTTTTTATGGTCTCTTACGCGCTGCTCTGTCTTTCGGTAGTGGTGATGCGGATCTCACAACCACGCTGGTATCGCCCGGCCTTCCGCGTCCCGCTCTACCCGGTGCTGCCCGTGGCGGGAGGATTGCTCTGCCTGGCGGTTATCTTCACCATGGCTCCGGAATCGCGCGTGGCTGGCCTGGGATTGGTGGCGGCCAGCCTGATCTGGTATGTGATCTGGGTGCGTCGCAAGGCCACCGTCATCGGGGAGTTTGGGCCGCTCTGGGAACGGGAGCGACCTCTCGAGGGGATGATCGAAGCCGCCGAGGAAGCGACGCAGGCGGAGAAACACGAGATCCTCATCCCGCTCCTGCCCGGCGCCAGGGCCAAGCCCCTCCTGAACCTGGCGGCTGCGTTGGCGCACACCGACGACCAACGGGTCATCGTCGCGCTGGACGTCGTCGTGGTTCCTCCCCAGACGCCGTTGACGTCCGTGGAAGCGCGGCTGGCAAAGCAGGGCGCTGCCCCGAAGGGTTCGCCGCTGGCACAGTTGGCCCAGCAGGGGGTGGACCTGGGCGTGCCGGTGCGACCGTTGCGCCGGGCGGCTCATGCGGAGGCCTCGGGAGTCCTGGCGGTGATCGAGGCCCGTCCGGCGGTGGAGATGATTCTCCTCGATTGGCGGGGGCCTCTCTCGGCGGGCCGCATCTATGGCAGTCCGGGTAAGACCATATTGCAAGAGGCCCAATGCCACGTCGCTGTCCTGCGCGAGCGTCACTTGAACCAGGTGCGTCGCGTGCTGGTGCCCGCTGGCGGCGGTCCCCACGCCCGGCTCGGGCTGCGGCTGGCCGCCCAGATCGCCCGCGGCGACGAGGCCGAACTGACAGTCCTCCGCGTGGCCCGGCCCGCCGAGGAAGTGGACGTCGAGGCGGAGATGCGCTCGCTGCGTCACCTGGTGGAAGAGATCCTCGGTTCGGATACCCGGGTACAGGCGCGGGTTGTAGTGCATGGAGCGGTCGTGGAAGCCATCCTCGAGGAAGCACAGAAGGGTGAATATGATTTGCTGGTCGTTGGCGCTTCCGACGAGTGGGGCGTCAAGAGCTTGCTCGTCGGCGCGATCCCGGACGCCGTCGCCGACCAGGCTCCCTGCTCGGTGCTGATGGTGCGCCGCTACGAGCCGACCGGTATCTCTACCCTCCGCCGGGTGGCGCGAAGTATAAAAGGATGGTAACGGTCGAAGGTTTCTTGTGCAAGCCCCGTCGTTGGGTTATAATCAGAGTGAGTGGATACGCACAACCATTGAGGGTCGCTCAGTATGCAACAACTTGCTTTTTTCCCCGAGATCAAAAAAGACCCGAGACCTGATGCGCGGTACTTTCTCGCACAAGGGGGTGTGCTCTGAACGTGCCCGCATAGCGTTGGAAGAACGCTACAGCCATCTGCTAGAGGAAACCGACGAGTTCGACCGGCAGATCGTCAGCTTCCAGGCCAACAAGACCGAGATCTTGCATAGCTGGATCAAGTACAGAGAAGGTTTCTCGGCCAATCTGATCGAGACACTGATCGAGAAATTTGGCCTGGGACCCGGCGATACAATTCTTGATCCCTTCGCCGGCTCGTGTACAACGATGCTGGTCGCCCAGATGCTGGGCGTCAACGCTGTGGGAATCGAGTTGCTACCGCACTGTCACGTGGCCTGGCAGGCAAAGTCACGGGCCTTTGATTACAGTTTGGATGAACTGCGCTATGTCAGGGGTCTGGCGAGAAAAGCGACTCTGTCAGCGACAGGGAAAAAATTTCCCCACGTGGACATCACCAGGTCAGCATTCCCTGAACAGACAGAGAACGATCTGATGGCCTACAAGCATTGGATCGAGACCCTGGACGTGAGCGAGGAGACTAAAATCCTGTGTCGCTTGGTTCTCATCAGCATTCTTGAGAAAATCAGCTACACCAGAAAAGATGGACGATTCTTGCGCTGGGACGGGCGAGCACAAAAGATGATCGAGCGTAACGCCAGGCGGGTGGCGCAGGGAAAGAAGCCTTTCAAAGGGATCCACAAGGGAGAATTGCCCAGCGTTCAAAAAGCGTTCGTTGAAGCATTGAGCAAAATTATTGTGGATGTGATCCGATTGCAAGAAAATCCTCCACGGGAAAGCTATCAGCAACTTGTAGATGGCAACACACTCTACGTGCTTCCAAAGATGGAATCCGATCAGTTTGCTTGCGTCATCACCTCACCCCCTTACGCCAACAGATACGATTATACCAGGACGTATGCCCTCGAGCTGGCCTATCTGGGTGTGGGCAAAGAGATCTTTGATCTGCGGCAGGATCAGCTATCCTGCACGGTGGAGAATAAACCCAAGTTGGACGAACTCGAAGCGTTCTATCGCTCTATTGACCAACACGACCGTTACATCCGTATCGCAGAGGTGGCCCAACACAACGCAGCTCTCACTGAGGTCAATACAGCGTTACAGACCAGGAACGAACTGGGAGAGATCAACAACACAGGTGTGTTGACCATGATCGCCCAGTACTTTACAGAATTGACCTTTGTATTTGCAGAACTATGCCACGTATGCCAAAGCGGTGCACACGTGGTGTTTGTCAACGACAATGTGCGTTACGCCGGTGAGGTTATCCCGGTAGATACCCTGACTACAAATCTGGCCGAGCAAGTTGGATTTGAACCTGTCACCATCTATGTTTTGCCGCAACGCAAGGGGAACAGCAGTCAGCAGATGGCAAGGTATGGTCGTACCGCGCTGCGCAAGAGTATCACCGTGTGGCGCAAGCCGTAACGCTCTTGCGATGAGGAGAAAATGTGACCGAACAGCAAGACAACCAAACAGACCTGGTGGGGCTTCGGAGGAATGATTCTTGAGAAATCTGCTTTTCGGCTCCATCCCCGACCAGGTGACCGACGGAGCAGATTACTCGGTGCTCATGGTGCGCAAGTACGAACCGGCGCCCGTCTCCTGGCTGAGGCGGACGATCAAACGGTACGAATCAACGAACAATTCGAGAGTCTCAGTAGATCCAAATTCTCATAATCGAGGCACGGCAGGCGCGACGATCTCTCTGATGCAGCCATAATGCTCCTCCAAGGCACGGCGAATGAACTTGGCCATGCGAGAAAGCTCGAAACG
>Ga0180431_10005071_pt1 | contig 16194 bp, 14 predicted proteins | sample SS_ome_11_FD_132459 | JGI IMG/M metagenome (GOLD analysis project Ga0180431, IMG submission 132459) | Hypersaline lake sediment archaeal communities from the Salton Sea, California, USA - SS_1_MS_1 metaG | ecosystem: Environmental > Aquatic > Non-marine Saline and Alkaline > Hypersaline >... | reverse complement strand
CGAGCCATTAAGTTAGCCCGGCAGATTGACGGGACAACGGCAACGGGGAACGGCCTTGGCCTATGCCTTCACACCGGGCGAGAAGAACATCACCAGGGCGCTGCGCCGGATCGCCCGGCAACGCGTTGACGCCTCGCTGGGGCTGTTCGAACGCGGCGCGATGGACGAGGCGCGCCGGATCCACGAATTGCGCAAGAACATCAAGAAGCTGCGCGGCCTGATCCGGCTGGTCCGGCCGGTGTTTGCCGATTACGCGGCGGAAAACCGGGCGCTGGGCGAGGCCGGCCGGGCGATTGGCCATCTGCGCGACGCCGACGTGCGTGCCGCGGGGCTCGCCGATCTGGCCGACCGGGCGCGCCTGCCGAAGGCCGAGCGCGACGCCCTGCTTGCCGCGGCCGCCCGCGATAGCGACCGGCCGACCGCGGCCGAGGCGGAGGCGGCGCTGGTCGCCCATCTCGACGCGCTGCGGCTGCTGCGGCACCGGATCGACGGCTGGAAGGTCGATGCGAAGGGCTTCGCGGCGCTCGAACCGGGGCTGGAGCGGGTGCTCAAGCGCGGCGCGCGGGCGATGGTCGCGGCCCGCAGGGATCCCGAGGGCGAGCCCTTTCACGACTGGCGCAAGCGGGTGAAGGACCACTGGTACCACGCCCGGCTGCTGACGCCGATCTGGCCCGGCATGATGACGGCCCGCGCGACCGCCGCGGGCGATCTGGGCGAGATGCTGGGCGACGCGCGCGACCTCGACCTGCTGGCCGAGGCGCTGGCGCCGATGGCCGATGCCGGGACGCCGGGGGCGGGCAAACTGGTCAAGCGGGCGCGCCGCGAACGGGCCGACCTGACCCTGCGCGCGGATCGCCTCGGCCGGCTGCTTTATGCCGAACCCGCGCCGGCGCTGACCGCGCGCTGGGGCGCGTGGTGGCGGATCAGCGGCGCCTAGCCGGCCAACTCGCCCGCCAGCGCCCGGTCGATCAGCGCGACGGTTTCCTCGACGCCGTAAAGCGCGATGAACCCGCCGAAGCGCGGCCCCTGGCTGGCGCCCAGAAGCACCTCGTAGAGCGCGGCGAACCACGCCCGCAGCGGCTCGAACCCGTGTTCGCGCCCCACGGCGAAGCACAGGCTTTGCAACTCTTCGGCATCCAGCCCGCCCGCCCAGGCCGCCAGACGGTCGCGCAGATCGGCGATCGCGGCGCGCTCGTGGTCCGTCGGCAGGCGGAACCGGCGCTCGGGCGCCACGAAATCGCGGAAGTAGCGCACCGCGAACTCGGCGGCCTGGTCGAGATCAGGATGGGTTTCGGGGCTTGCCTCGGGCGCGTAGCGGCGGATGAAGCCCCACAGGCCCGACTTGTCCTGCGCCGCCGCGACCGAGGCGAGGTTCAGCAGCATCGAGAACGGCACCACCATTTTCGATTCGGGCGGGTTGCCGCCGTGGATGTGCCAGACCGGGTTGGCGAGCCGCGCCGCCGCATCCTGCGTGGGGAAGGCGCGCAGCTGCTGGTGATACTCGTCCACCGCCTTCGGGATGACGTCGAAATACATCCGCTTGGCGGTTTTCGGCTTGAGGAACATGAAATAGCTCAGCGACTCGGTCGAGGCATAGCTGAGCCATTCGTCGATCGTGAGGCCATTGCCCTTCGACTTCGAGATCTTCTCGCCGTTCTGGTCGAGGAACAGTTCGTAGGTGAAATGCTCGGGCGCGCGGCCGCCCAGCACCTCGCAGATCCCGTCGTAGATCGGCGTATTGGTGGAATGATCCTTGCCATACATCTCGAAATCGACGTCGAGCGCGGCCCAGCGGGCGCCGAAATCGGGCTTCCATTGCAGCTTCACGTTGCCGCCGGTGACCGGCAGGGTCCATTCGCGCCCCGCCTCGTCGTCGAAGGTGATCGTGCCGTTCGTGGCGTCGACCTGCTTGATCGGCACGTAAAGCACGCGGCCGGTTTCGGGATGGATCGGCAGGAAGATCGAATAGGTCTGCTGGCGTTCCTCGCGCAAGGACGCCAGCATGATCTCCATCAGCGCGTCGTAGCGTTCGGCGGCGCGCAGCAGCACCGCGTCGAACCGGCCGGACTTGTAGAAGTCGGTCGCGCTGATGAACTCGTAGTCGAAGCCGAAAGTGTCGAGGAACCGGCGCAGCATCGCGTTGTTGTGATGGCCGAAGCTTTCATGGCTGCCGAACGGGTCGGGCACCGATGTCAGCGGCCGCTGCAGATGCTCGCGCAGCATCTCGGGGTTGGGCACGTTCTCGGGGATCTTGCGCATCCCGTCCATGTCGTCGGAAAAGCAAACCAGCCGCGTCGGGATGTCCGAGATCAGCTCGAAGGCGCGGCGCACCATCGTGGTGCGCGCGACCTCGCCGAAGGTGCCGATATGCGGCAGGCCCGAGGGGCCGTAGCCGGTTTCGAACAGGACATGGCCCTTCGCCGGCGGCCCGGCCTCGTAGCGTTTGAGCACCCGGCGCGCCTCTTCGAAGGGCCAGGCCTTCGAGGCCATCGCGGCATCGCGCAGGTTCGTCATCTCGCCACCCTTTTCCGGCTTGGCGGCAGCCCCCTGCCGCAAGGCCCTTCCCCTACTTGAGTTGTGCGAGGAAGGTCAATAATTTGCACCGCAGCATGAAGTCAGGCAGGCATCCCGTGTCGATCCCCATATCCTCGTTCTCCCCCGAAGACGCGCTGGTCGCGCTGATGGTCACCGTTTCGTTCTCCGACGAGACGGTGCGCACGGCGGAACTGATGGCGATCGACCGCCAGGTCGGGCACCTGCCGGTCTTCGCGACCTATGATTACGACCGTATCCGCGAAGTGGCGCAGACGGTGATCGCGCTGCTGGAGGAGGAGGACGGGCTGGACGCGCTGTTCGGCCTGATCCGCGATTCCCTGCCCGAACGGCTTTATGAGACCGCCTATGCGATGGCCTGCGACGTGGCCGCCGCCGACGGCAAGCTGGGCCAGCCGGAACTGCGGATGCTGGAAGAGATCCGCCACGAGCTGAACATCGACCGCCTGCATGCCGCGGCGATCGAACGCGGCGCACGGGCGCGGCACCTGACGATCTGACCGGCCGCCGCCCGCATCGCGATCATCCCGCCGCAACCACCGTCACCTCGCACCGGTCGCCGGTGTCTATCCCGGCCTTGCGGCATTGCGGCCCGGTCAGGTTGAAAAAGAACACGTCGGAGCCCTTGCCCCAGGGCCGGATGTTCCGCGCGAACGGGCCGGCGCCGTTGAGGAAGACCTGCGCGGCGAAGGCCGCGTCGCGGCCCGGCAGATGCTCCGGGCCGATCACGACGTAGCGCGGCAGATCGTCCTGCTTTCGCAGGATCCGCGCGGTGAAGGCAACTGCGCCGCATTCCGTCATTGCGCCCCCTTCCAGTTACAGGGTCGCGCAGCGCGCGGCACCGCGTCAAGCGCGCGGATCGCGGCCGAAGATCAGCGCCGCACCGTCTGCAGCAGCGGCATCAGATCGGCCATCTCGGGCCCGCGTTCCTGCCCGGTCAGCGCCTTTCTCAGCGGCATGAACAGCGCCTTGCCCTTGCGGCCCGTCGCCTGTTTCACCGCCCCCGTCCAGTCCGCCCAGGTCGCCTCGGTGAACGGCGGGTCGGGCAGAAGCGCCATCGCCTGCGCAACGAACTCGCGGTCGTCCTCGTCCACCGCCGGTTCCGCGCCGTCGCGGCACAGGTGCCACCAGCCGTCGAGATCGTCGAGCGTGGTGATGTTTTGCGAGGCGACGGCCCAGAACCGTTCCGCCAGCCCCGGCGGTACGCCCAGCGCGGCGATCCGGTCGGCCACCGCCGCGAACGGCAGGGCCTGGTTGCGCGCGCGGGTCAGCGGCACGAGGTCTTCGGGGTCGAACTTCGTCGGGGCCGCGCCGAATTGCGACATGTCGAACCCCTCGGCGATCTCGTCGAGAGACAGGCGCAACTCCACCGGCTGCGACGAGCCGAGCCGCGCCATCAGCGACAACAGCGCCTCGGGCGCGATCCCCTTGGCACGCAGGTCACGCAGCGACAGCGTGCCAAGCCGTTTCGACAGCGCCTCGCCCTGCGGCCCGGTGAGCAGGCTGTGGTGGCCGAAGACCGGCGGCGTGCCGCCCAGCGCCGCGATGATCTGGATCTGGGTTGCGGTGTTGGTCACGTGGTCCGATCCGCGCACCACATGGCTGATGCCCATCTCCATGTCGTCGACGACCGAGGCGAGGGTGTAAAGCACCTGCCCGTCTGCCCGGATCAGCACCGGGTCCGACAGCGAGGCCGCGTCGATCGACAACTCGCCGAGGATCGCGTCGGTCCATTCGATCCGCGACTGGTCGAGCAGGAAGCGCCAGTAGCCGCCGCGGTCCGCCCGCAGCCTGTCCCTGTCTTCGTCGCTCAGCGCCAGCGCGGCGCGGTCGTAGACCGGCGGCCTGCCCATGTTGAGCTGTTTCTTGCGCTTGAGGTCCAGTTCCACCGGCGTCTCGAAACACTCGTAGAACCGGCCCATGTCGCGCAGCGTGTCGGCGGCGGCCCGGTAGCGATCCAGCCGGTCGGATTGCCGCTCCACACGGTCCCAGTGCAGGCCGAGCCAGTCCAGGTCTTGCTTGATCGCGTCGGCATAGGCCTGGGTCGAGCGTTCCGGATCGGTATCGTCGAGGCGCAGGATGAACCGGCCGCCCGCCTTGCGCGCGATCAGGTAGTTGAACAGCGCCGCGCGCAGGTTGCCGATATGCAGGTAACCGGTGGGCGACGGCGCGAAACGCGTGACGACGGCAGTGGGGGCGGCGGGCATGGGCAGGCTCCTTTCGGGCCGGCATGCTCTTTCACATCGGCCCGGTTTTGTCCATATCACCCCGGGGCCGGGAGGGCAGCGCGATGACGGACTGGACAGGGGCGGAAGCCCCCGATCTCGACGCGGTGGAGACGCTGGCGCGCGCGGCGCTCGCCGCGCTGCCGCCGGCCTTCGCGGGGCCGGCGCGGGCGGTGCAACTCCGTGTGGCCGAGTTCGCGCCCGACGACATTCTCGACGACATGGGGATCGAGGACGCGTTCGACCTGACCGGGCTTTACGACGGCATCCCGATGACCGAGAAATCCGTCTCCGACCCCGGCGACCGGCCCGACGTGATCTGGCTGTTCCGCCGCCCGATCCTGGATGAATGGGCCGGCCGGGGCGACGTGACGCTGGGCGATCTGGTCGCGCATGTGCTGGTGCACGAACTCGCCCATCACTTCGGCTGGTCGGATGCCGATATCGCCCGGATCGACCGCTGGTGGGAATAGGACCCGCACAGCGGATGTGCGCCGGTGCAGAGATGCGGCCTCGCCCGAAGGTCTGGCGGCGCTATCCTTTCGAGCGCGCAGTCCGATTGCCAGACAGGGAGAGTTCGCATGTCGATGTCGCAAGCACTGACCCGCCGCAAGGCGCTGACCGGGGCGGCCGCGCTGCCGGTCGCGGCCGGCGCGCTCGCCGCCGCCACCCGCCCCGCCGCCGCGGCGGCGGAGATGATGGGGATGGGCATGGCGCCCTATCATCGCTTCGTTCTGGGCGGGTTCGAGGTGACCACGCTTCTGGCCGGCACCCGCACCGTGCCCGACCCGCAGACGATCTTCGGCCTTTCGACCCCGGCGGAGGATTTCGCCGCCGCCGCCGAGGCCGCGTTCATCCCCACCGACAGGGCGCAATTCTTCTTCACCCCGACCGTCGTGAACACCGGCGCGGAACTGGTGCTGTTCGACACCGGGCTGAACCCCGGCGGGATCACCGCCGCGCTGGCCGCGGCGGGCTACGCGCCCGACCAGGTCGATACCGTGGTGATCACACACATGCACGGCGACCATATCGGCGGCCTGTCGGGCGAGGCCGGCGCGACCTTCCCAAACGCGCGCTACGTCACCGGCGCGGCCGAACACAACCACTGGTCGGCCGCCGGCAACGAGAATTTCGACGCCAAGGTGAAACCCCTGAACGACCAGATCGCGTTCCTCGACGATGGCGGGGCCGTGACCTCGGGGATCACCGCGATGGCCGCCTTCGGGCACACGCCGGGCCACATGGGCTACATGATCGAAAGCGAGGGCCAGGGCCTGATGCTGATCGCGGACCTGGCCAACCACTATGTCTTCTCGCTCGCCCGGCCCGACTGGGAGGTGCGTTTCGACATGGACAAGCCCGCCGCCGCCGCCACCCGCCGCCGGGTGCTGGGGATGCTGGCCGCCGATCGGCTGCCGTTCATCGGCTACCACATGCCGTTCCCGGCGCTGGGCTACGTGGCCGCCGAGGGCGACGGGTTCCGCTATGTCCCGGCCTCCTACCAGATGATGATGACCGACGCGGGCTGAACCGTCCGTTTCGTCGTGAAACCGCGCGCCCGGCCCCTTGGCCGGGCGCTGCGTTTGCGGCACCCTGCACCGGCCCTTCCCCAGCGGAGCCGCCCGTGCCCGACCCAGCCGACATCCTGACCGTCACGCTCAATCCCGCGCTCGACATCGCCACCGCGGCCGATCACGTCCGCGCCGGGCCGAAGCTGCGCTGCGACCCGCCCGCCATCGACCCCGGCGGCGGCGGTGTGAACGTCGCCCGCGTGATCCGGCGGCTGGGCACGCCGGTGCGCGCGCTCGTCGCGGTGGCGGGGCCGAACGGCGAGCGGCTGGTGACGCTGATGCGCGCCGAGAAGGTCGAGACCCTGACGCTGCCGGCGCCGGCCGAAACCCGGCTGGGGATCGCGGTGACCGACCGGGCGACGGGCGGGCAGTTCCGCTTCGCCTTCCCCGGCCCGGCCTGGACGAAGCGCCGCGCCGCCGCCCTTCCCCGGATCGTGGCCGAGGCGGCGCGGCCCGGCGGGTTCGTCGTGCTGTCGGGCAGCCAGCCACCGGGGTTCGACGCGGATTTCCCCGAACGGATGGCGCGCGCGCTGGCCCGCCGCGGCGCCCGGCTGATCATCGACACCTCGGGCCCGGCGCTGGCGCGGCTGGCGGAAACCCCGCCGGACGGCCGCGCGCGGCCCCATGTGCTGCGGATGGATTCCGGCGAGGCGGAGGCGCTGGCCGGCCGGCCCCTGCCCGACCGCGCCGACACCGCCGGGTTCGCGCAAGACCTCGCCCGGCGCGGCGCGGCCGGGATCGTGGTGGTGGCCCGCGGCGCCGACGGGTCGACGCTGGCCACCGCGACGGAGCGGATCCACGCCGCCGGCGCGCCGGTGCCCGTCGTCTCGAAGGTCGGGGCAGGCGACAGTTTCGTGGGCGCCTTCACCCGCGCGCTGGCCCGCGGCGCGACGCCGGCGCGCGCGCTGCAGGAGGGCAGCGCGGCGGCCAGCGCCGCCGTCACCACCCCCGCGACCGAACTGTGCCGGCCGCGGGACATGCGCCGCCTGCTGCGCGACTGCGCGCTGTGCCGGGTCTGACGCGCGCGGCGCCGCGGGGCCGGATCAGGCGATCAGCCTGCCCGCGACCTCGACCAGCCGCCGGGCCTGATGCGCCACCGCCTTGCGGCCGGTGTCGTCGAACCTGCCCGCCTCGGTGGAAAAACCGTAGGGGTTGCCGCCGGCCTCGAACAGCACCGGGTCGGTATAGCCCGGCGCGACGATGATCGCGCCCCAGTGCATCGCCGTGGTGTACAGCGACAGGATCGTCGCCTCCTGCCCGCCATGCGGGTTCTGCGCGCTGGTGGTCGCGGTCACCGCCTTGTTGGCCAGCTTGCCTTCGAACCACAGCCCGCCCAGCGTGTCGATGAAGGCGCGCAGCTGGCTGGCCGACACGCCGTAGCGGGTGGGCGCGGCGAAGAAATAGGCGTCGGCCCATTCCATGTCGGCATGGGTCACCTCGGCGATGCCGGCGGTCCTGTCGGCCTGCGCCTTCCACGCCTCCTGCCCGGCGACGACCTCGGCCGGCGCGGTCTCGGGCACGCGCAGCAGGCGCACCTCGGCCCCCGCCGCCTCGGCGGCCTCGGCCGCGGCCTGGGCCACCTGGTGGTTGGTGCCATAGGTGGAATAGAAGATCACGGCGACCTTGGGTTTCGTCATCTTGGAACTCCCTGTTGGGGTTGCGGATGACGGGAAGATAACCACCGCGCCGGCGCGCGAAACTCGCGTCGACGCATGGTATTTGTGCGCTGGCGCGCCGTGGCTTGCCCGGCCCTAACAGCCGTCGCGCCAGCGGTTCACGATCGGGTAGCGCCGGTCGAGCCAGAAGGACATCGTCGTCAGCCGCGTGCCGGGCGCGGCCTGGTGGCGCTTCCACTCGGCCACGTAGATCAGCGACTCCACCCGCTTCGCCATGTCCCGGTCGAACCCTGCCGCCACCACCTCGGCCACCGACTGTTCGCCCTCGATCAGCCGTTCGAGAATGCCGTCCAGCACCTCGTAGGGCGGCAGGCTGTCCGCGTCCTTCTGGTCTTCGCGCAACTCGGCCGAGGGCGGCTTGTCGATCACCCGGGGCGGGATCACCTCGCCCGCCGGGCCCATCATCCAAGGCCGGTGGTTGGCGTTGCGCCAGCGGCAGGTTTCGAACACGCGGGTCTTGTAGAGATCCTTGATCGGGTTGTAGCCGCCGGCCATGTCGCCGTAGATCGTGGCGTAGCCCACCGCCACCTCGGACTTGTTGCCGGTGGTCAGCAGCATCTCGCCGAACTTGTTCGACAGCGCCATCAGCAAAAGCCCGCGCAGCCGGCTTTGGATGTTTTCCTCGGTGATGTCGGGCTTCGTTCCCTCGAAGACCGGGGCGAGCGCGGCGCCCACCGCCTCCTGCGGGCCGGTGATCGGCACGTCGTCCAGCCGGCAGCCCAGCGCGCGGGCCACGCCCGCCGCATCCTCCAGCGAGGCCGGCGAGGTGTAGCGCGAGGGCAGCATCACGCAGCGCAGGTTTTCCGGCCCGATCGCGTCGGCCGCGATCGTGGCGACCAGCGCACTGTCGACCCCGCCCGACAGGCCCAGCAGCACCTTCGAAAAGCCCGACTTGCCAAGATAGTCGCGCAAGCCCAGCACCATCGCGTGATAGTCCATCTCCCAGTCGTCGGCCAGCGCCGCCCGCTCGCCCGGCAGGATGCACCAGCCCCCGGCCCGGTTTTCAAGGTCGAGATGCGTGATCGCCTCTTCCATCGCCGGCATCTGCAGGGCCAGTTCCCCGCCGGGATTGAGCGCGAAGCTCGCCCCGTCGAACACCTGGTCGTCCTGCCCGCCGACGGTGTTGAGATAGATCAGCGGCAGCCCGGTCTCCACCACGCGCGAGACGGTGACGTTGAAGCGCAGATCCTGCTTGGCGCGGCGATAGGGCGAGCCGTTCGGCACCAGCAGCACCTCGGCCCCGGTCTCGGCCAGCGTCTCGGCCACGTCCTCGTACCACGCGTCCTCGCACACCGGGGTGCCCAGCCGGAGCGGGCCGATCCGGTAGGGGCCGGAAATCGGCCCGGAGGCAAACAGCCGCACCTCGTCGAACACGTCCTCGTTGGGCAGGTGGTGCTTGAGCATCCGCGCCACGACCTTGCCGGCCTGCAGCACGACATAGGCGTTGTAAAGCCGCCCGTCCTCCACCCATGGCCCGCCGATCCCCAGCGCCGGGCCGTCGGCCGTGGCCTGTGCCAGCGCCTCGATCTCGGCCATCGCGGCGGCATGGAAGGCGGGGCGGCGGACCAGATCCTGCGTCTGGTAGCCGGTGACGAACATCTCGGGCAGCGCCACCATGTCGGCGCCCGCGTCGCGGCCTGTCCGCCAGGCGGCCAGCGCCTTCGCCGCATTGGCGGAAAGCGCCCCGACAGTGGGGTTCAGCTGTGCCAGAGTCAGGCGGAATCTCTCGGACATTCGCGCATTCCCTTCCAATGCGCCCGTCTTACCAGACTGATGGACAGGTGAAAGGCGATTGATCCCGCCCGAAGCTTGTCAGCGCCGGGTTCCCTGCTTACGGTCTGACCGGGTGCGCGGGGCCGCCGCGCGGGGGACATCCGATTCTGAGTGAGGCATGGACATGACTGAGGCGAAGCGGAGCGGTCTGGCAGCGGGCCTGATCCTCGTCGCGGCGCTGGCCGCCGGCGCGGGCCAGGCGCAACAGGTCGTGACCAAGCAATACGACGACGGCGGCATCTACGAGGGCACGTTCAAGGACGGCAAGCAGCACGGCCAGGGCACCTACCGCCTGCCGAACGGATATGAATACACCGGCGACTGGGTCGATGGCGAGATCCTGGGCCAGGGCGTGGCGAAGTTTCCCAACGGGTCGGTCTACGAGGGCCAGTTCGTGAAGGGCAAGCCGCAGGGCACCGGCAAGATCACCTTCGCCGACGGCGGCACCTACGAGGGTGACTGGGTCGACGGCGAGATCACCGGCGAGGGCGTGGCGCGCTATGCCAACGGCGTGGTCTATACCGGCAGCTTCGAGAAGGCGACGCATCACGGCCGGGGTGTGATGGAAAGCCCCGGCGGCTACCGCTACGACGGCGACTGGGTGATGGGCGTCAAGGAGGGCGAAGGCACGATCACCTATCCCGACGGCGCGGTCTACGAGGGCGACATGCTGTCCGGCCAGCGCGCCGGACAGGGCAAGCTGACGATGCCCGACGGGCTGGTCTACGAAGGCGCCTGGAAGGACGGCCAGATGGACGGCCAGGGCACGCTGATCCAGCCCAACGGCGATGTCTACGAGGGCCGGATGGTGGCCGGCAAGCGCGAGGGCGAAGGCCGGGTTTCCTACGGCAACGGCGATATCTACGAGGGCGAATTCGCGAATGACCGCCGCCACGGCACCGGCGTCTTCACCGGCGCCGACGGCTATCGCTACGAGGGCGAATGGGCCGACGGCCGGATCTCGGGCGAGGGCAAGGTGACCTATCCCGACGGATCGGTCTACGAAGGCCGGTTCGCCGAGGACCAGCCCGACGGCGCGGGCAAGATCACCTATGCCGACGGATCGACCTACGAGGGCGACTGGGTTGCCGGCGTGATCGAGGGTTCGGGCATCGCGCGCTACGCCAACGGCCTTGTCTACGAGGGCGAATTCCGCGACGGCCGCAACCACGGCACCGGCAAGATGACCTATCCCGACGGCTACGTCTACGAAGGCGCGTGGGAAAACGGCCAGCGCGAGGGACAGGGCGTGGCGACCTATGCCGATGGCACCGTCTACACCGGCCAGTTCGTCGCCGGCCAGCGCGAGGGCCAGGGCGAGATCGTGATGACCGACGGGTTCCGCTATTCCGGCAACTGGACGGCCGGCGAGATCGATGGCGAGGGCGTGGCGACCTATGCCAACGGCGATGTCTACGAAGGCACCTTCGTCGAGGGCCGGCGGCAGGGCCGCGGCACGATGCGCTACGCCTCGGGCGACACCGCCACGGGCACCTGGACCGACGGGGAACTGACCGAGATCGAGGAAACCGGCGAGGCCGAGACCGGCAACTGAGGTCAGACGGCCGCGCCCCGATCGAGCCGGGCCAGCACCGCCTCGGCCTCGGCCAGCACGGTGGCGCGGCGGTCCTCCGCCATCCGGTCCCAGGTGCGATACATCTGCGCCATGCGGGGGTTGGTTTCGAACCGGTCGCGGTGGCGGGCAAGGAAATGCCAGTAAAGCAGGTTGAACGGGCAGGCGCTCGGGCCCGTCCGGTCCTTCACCCGGTAGGCGCAGCCGCCGCAGTAGTCCGACATCCGGTCGATATAGGCGCCGGAGGAAACATAGGGTTTCGATCCGACCATGCCGCCATCGGCGAACTGGCTCATCCCGATGACGTTCGGCGCCTCGACCCATTCCAGCGCATCGGCATAGACCGACAGGTACCAGTCGTGCACCTCGGCCGGGTCGATCCCGGCCAGCAGCGCGAAATTGCCGGTCACCATCAGCCGCTGGATGTGATGGGCATAGGCCATGTCGCGGGTCTGGCCGACGGCGGCGGCCATGCAGGCCATTTTCGTCTCGCCGCCCCAGTAGACCGGCGGCAGCGCCCGGTCGTGGCCGAGCGCGTTGCGGGCGGTGTAGCCCGGCCCGGCCATCAGCCAGATGCCGCGCAGGAACTCGCGCCAGCCCAGCACCTGCCGGATGAATCCCTCGGCCGACTGGATCGGCACCCGGCCCGCGCGCCATTCCGCCTCGACCGCCGCGCAAACCTCTTGCGGGGAAAGCAATCCGGCGTTCAGATAGGGCGAGATGACGGCATGCCACAGCACGGGATCGCCCGCCACCATGGCATCCTGATACGGCCCGAACTCCGCCAGACGGGTTTCGAGGAAATGCTGGAAAAGTGACAATGCCTGCGCGCGATCGGTGGCCCAGCGGAAGGGCCGCGCATTCCCGAAATGGTCGGGAAATTCCCGTTCCACGAGTGAAATCACGTCATTTGTCACGTCATCGGGTTCGAATCCTGCCGGGTTTGGCGTCAACAGGCCACCGGGGGCGGGTTTGCGGTTCTCCTGATCGAAATTCCATGTTCCGCCGGCCGGCCTGTCGCCTTCCATCAGCAGCCCCGTGCGGCGCCGCATCTCGCGGTAGAACCATTCCATCCGCAGCTGCTTGCGGCCCTCGGCCCAGGTCCGGAACTCCGCACCCGAGCAGAAGAACCTGTCGTCGGGCAGCACCGTGACGGGCAGCGGCAGCGCCTCGATCTCCGCCCGCAGCCGCCAGTCGCCCGGTTCGGTCACGATCACCTCGCGCGCGCCCTCGGCCGCCGCCCGGCGAAGCACCTCCCCGGCGATGGTCTGGCTGTTGTCCGGATCGTCGAGCCGGCTGTAGGCCACGCGCCAGCCCGCCGCCACCAGCGCAGCGGCATGCTTGCGCATCGCGGCGAGGAAGAAGGCGATCTTCTGCGGATGGTTGCGGGGCTGTCGCGCCTCGGCCCGGACCTCGGCCATCACCACGAGGTCGCGCGCCGGATCGGCGGCCTTAAGCGCGGCGATGTCGGGGGCAAGCTGATCGCCGAGGACAAGGACGATGCGCCCTACCACGGCACCGCCGCGCCCCGATGATCGTAAAAGCCGCCCGAATGCTCCGGCCCCAGCCCGTCCAGCACCGCCAGCAGCCGCCGGGCGCTTTCCTCGGGCGCCAGCTTGTCGGCGGTGTAGTCGGCGGTGAACCGGGTCGCCACCGTACCGGGATGCAGCGCGGCGACGACGGCCTGCGGGTGGCTGCGCGCGACCTCGACTGCCGCGGTGTGCAGCAACTGGTTCAGCGCCGCCTTCGACGCGCGGTAGGAATACCAGCCCCCCAGCCGGTTGTCGCCGATCGAGCCGACCCGCGCCGACAGCGCCGCAAAGGTGCTGCGCCGGTCCCGCGGCATCAGCCGCAGCGCGTGTTTCAGCACCAGCATCGGCCCCGCCGCGTTCAGCGCGAACTGCGCGGCGAAGGCCGCGGCATCGAAGGCCTTCAGCGTCTTTTCCGGCCGGCCCAGCGCCCCGGTCGCGACGAAGATCATGTCGAACGGCCCGTCAAGCGCGCCCAGCGCCGCCGCGACCCGGGCCTCGTCCGTAACGTCGACCCCGTCCTGCGCCCGCGACAGCGCGACGACCTCGCCGCGCGCGGCCAGCGCCGCCGCGACCGCCGCGCCGATCCCGCCCGATGCCCCGATGACCAGTGATCGCATGCCCGCCTCCGTCCTGCCCCGGCCCACCTAGGCGGCCGGCCGGCGCGGTCAATTTTGCACTTTTCTTTTGCGGTCCGGCCCGTATGATCCGCGCCATGACACGGAGCCCTGCCATCGCAGCCACCTGCACCGCGCCCCGCGCGGCGCTGTCCCGTGCGCTTCTTCTCCTTAGCCGCCTCTGAGCGTGCCTGCCGGCGCGACCGCTCAGAGGTGACCAGCGCCGCCACGGCTAAGGACAACGAAGGACAAGACCGATGACAAAGACGACCGAACAGGATCGCGTGCTGATCTTCGACACCACGCTGCGCGACGGCGAACAAAGCCCCGGCGCGACCATGACCCATGACGAGAAGCTGGAAATCGCGACCATGCTCGACGAGATGGGCGTCGACATCATCGAGGCGGGGTTCCCGATCGCCTCGGAGGGCGATTTCGAGGCGGTGCGCGACATCGCGGCGCAGGCGCGAAACGCGGTGATCTGCGGCCTCGCGCGGGCGAATTTCAAGGATATCGACCGCTGCTGGGAGGCGGTGAAACACGCCCGCCGGCCGCGCATCCACACCTTCATCGGCACCTCGCCGCTGCACCGCGCGATCCCCAACCTCACGCAGGACGAGATGGCGGAGCGGATCCACGACACCGTCAGCCATGCCCGCAACCTGTGCGACAACGTGCAATGGTCGCCGATGGACGCGACGCGCACGGAGTTCGACTATCTGTGCCGGGTGATCGGGATCGCGATCAGGGCGGGCGCGACGACGATCAACATCCCCGACACGGTGGGCTACACCGCGCCGCGCGAAAGCGCCGACCTGATCCGGCGGCTGATCGACGCGGTGCCGGGCGCCGAGGAGGTGACCTTCGCCACCCATTGCCACAACGATCTCGGCATGGCGACGGCGAACGCGCTGGCGGCGGTGGAGGCCGGCGCGCGACAGATCGAATGCACGATCAACGGGCTGGGCGAACGCGCCGGCAACACCGCGCTGGAAGAGGTGGTGATGGCGCTGCGTGTCCGCAACGACATCATGCCCTACCGCACCGGCATCGACACGACGAGGATCATGAACATCTCGCGCCGGGTTGCGGCGGTGTCGGGCTTCCCGGTGCAATACAACAAGGCGATCGTCGGCAAGAACGCCTTCGCGCATGAAAGCGGCATCCACCAGGACGGGATGCTGAAGAACGCCGAGACCTTCGAGATCATGCGCCCCGAGGATATCGGGCTCGCCGCCACCAATCTGGTGATGGGCAAGCATTCCGGCCGCGCAGCGCTGCGCGCCAAGCTGCGCGACCTCGGCTACGAACTGGCCGACAACCAGCTGGGCGACGTCTTCGTGCGGTTCAAGGCGCTCGCCGACCGCAAGAAGGAGGTCTATGACGACGACCTGATCGCGCTGATGACCGACACCACCGCCAATGTCGCGGACGATCACATCCATGTGCGGCACCTGCGCGTGGTCTGCGGCACCGAGGGCCCGCAGACGGCGGAGTTGACGCTGGAGATCGGCGGCGCGGAGAAATCCGTCACCGCCACCGGTGACGGCCCGGTGGACGCGACCTTCAAGGCGATCAAGCAGCTCTTCCCGCATGACGCGCGGCTGGCGCTTTACCAGGTGCACGCGGTGACGGAAGGCACCGACGCGCAGGCCACCGTCAGCGTCCGGCTGGAGGAGGATGGCAAGATCGTCACCGGCCAGTCTGCCGATACCGATACGGTCGTCGCCAGCGCCAAGGCCTATGTCAGCGCGCTCAACAACCTGATCGTGCGGCGCGCCAAGACGAAGCCGGCGGAGGCCGCCGCATCGGCTTAGTGTAGGAAATCACGCCTGATCCGGCCTTATCCTGCCCTTGAAGGTGGCAGATGTGCAAATCGGCGCGCGGCCGCTTCAGATGCGGCCCCGCCCCTTCCGTGACGGTCGCATGACGCCTATAACGGAGCGTCCCCGCACCCGATGACCGAGTCGCGGGAAAACCACTTGAGCGGGAACGGAAAAACAGCATGTCTTGGCTCAGCAGCCTCTTCTCTTCCGACATGGCGATCGACCTCGGCACGGCGAACACGCTGGTGTATGTGAAGGGCAAGGGCATCATCCTCAACGAACCCTCGGTGGTGGCCTACCACGTCAAGGACGGCAAGAAGCAGGTGCTCGCCGTCGGCGAGGACGCGAAACTCATGCTGGGCCGCACCCCCGGCTCGATCGAGGCGATCCGGCCGATGCGCGAGGGCGTGATCGCCGATTTCGACGTCGCCGAAGAGATGATCAAGCACTTCATCCGCAAGGTCCACAAGCGCACGACCTTCTCCAAGCCCAAGGTGATCGTCTGCGTGCCGCATGGCGCGACGCCGGTGGAAAAGCGCGCGATCCGGCAATCGGTGCTGTCGGCCGGCGCCCGCCGCGCCGGGCTGATCGCCGAACCGATCGCCGCTGCGATCGGCGCGGGCATGCCGATCACCGATCCGACGGGCAGCATGGTCGTCGACATCGGCGGCGGCACGACCGAGGTGGCGGTGCTGTCGCTGGGCGACATCGTCTACGCGCGCTCGGTCCGGGTCGGCGGCGACCGGATGGACGAGGCGATCATCAGCTACCTGCGCCGGCAGAACAACCTGTTGATCGGCGAGGCGACGGCGGAGCGGATCAAGACCTCGATCGGCACCGCGCGGATG
>Ga0180431_10005069_pt1 | contig 16201 bp, 13 predicted proteins | sample SS_ome_11_FD_132459 | JGI IMG/M metagenome (GOLD analysis project Ga0180431, IMG submission 132459) | Hypersaline lake sediment archaeal communities from the Salton Sea, California, USA - SS_1_MS_1 metaG | ecosystem: Environmental > Aquatic > Non-marine Saline and Alkaline > Hypersaline >... | reverse complement strand
GGTAGCAGAGCAGGTCGTGGCCCGCGACGGAGCTCGCCGCGTCGAAGACCGAGTCGAGAAGCGGCGTGCCGTACTCGTTGCGGGCCACCTCGGGCACATGGCGGACGCCGAGCTCGCGGGCCGCGTCGGCCGTTCCCTTGTCGGCCCCGAGGAGGATGACTTCGCAGCCCCGGCCGAGCCGGACCCAGCTTTCGATCGCGTTGCGCTGGGCGACGGCCGTCTTGCCTTTGAACGGTTTGCAGGTGGTGAAGAAGGTCAGCATGCACTCCTCCGCGTGCTCGTCGGGTTGCCGGGGTCTGCCGCCGCGCGTCCGGCGGGTTCGGGCAGGCGCGCCTGCACGAAGTCGAAGACGTCGTCGGCGCTCGCCGTGGTTGTGAAGATTGCGTTCCGGTCGAGTTGCTGGTAGTAGGCCGGGAACCAGCACTCCCTCGGGTCGGGGTTGCGTGCGTCCCAGAGCATCACGGTCGGCACGCCGAAGATGAGGCTGCAGCTCTTCAGGCCGGAATCCACGCCCACGAGCACGTCGAGCCGCCGGACCAGGGCGAGGCTCTGCACCACGGTGATCCAGCCGATGAGGTTGCGCACGTGGAGGCCGGTGGGCACGTCCCAGTTGTCCCTCGGGCCGCCGAAGAGCAGGATGCGGCAGGGGCGATCCTCGCCGAGCAGGTCGGCGAGCCGCTGCCACTGCGCGCGGCCCCATTCCTTGAACCGGGTCGGGTCTTCCTCGGCGGGCCGGCCATGGATGGCGTGCAGGTGGCAGCCGACGAGCAGCCTGTCGCCGGCGCGGCATTCGGCTTCGAGCCCGTCGGCCCATCGTTCGACCTCGTCGGGGAAGTTGACTTCGGGGGCAGGATCGAACGGGATCTCCGGGTGGATGTACTCGATGGTCCGCTGCTCGGCGTCGGCGGAGGCGCCCCGGGGCAGCACGTCGAGGTGGTAGAACGGCCCGCCGTCGGCCCAGGTGCGGATGGCCCGTTCGGTCCCGACGGCGAGCGGGCGCGAGTAGGGCGTTGGGCGCACCTCGTCGAGGTAGGGGGAGGCGTCGAGCAGGGGCCGGACGACCTCGGGCCTGGGTGAGTTGAGGTAGCAGCGGATGAGGGCGTGGGGGTGCGCGTCGCGGATGCCCCTGAGCTTCGTGCTCATGACCGCCGCGTCGCCGAGGCCGGCGCGCATGTGGATGGCGACCCTCGGATGTGTGCGCATCATGCCGGACACGCTGCCGGCTCCTTGTGCATGAGGGGGTGACCGAGCATCGCCGGCGGATGCGGGCCGTGGTACGGCGTCGTCCAGCCGGTGCCGATCGGGTGCGTGGCGTACTTCGCCTCGATGCCGGCCGGGTCGTTGGGCCAGGCGAGGAAGACGCGCTCGAACCAGTCCGGCGAGCCCGCGTTTTTCGAGCCGCGCCGCCGGTAGTACTCGATTTTCTGCTTCACCTGGTCCGGATCCACGTACGAATAGTGGAAGACAAACACGCCGCGCCGCCGCATCTCGTTGGCCCGCACGAGCTTCTTCTCGACGAGGTTGACGCCGTCGTCGCCCGCGACCGTGGGCGGCCGGTGCGTGGTGAAGTGCGCGCCGGGCACCCGCTTGAAGATCCGGTAGAAGACCGCCTCGCGGACGCCTTCCCACGGCGGGCCGACGAGCTGGGTGTGCAGGTTGTGCCAGAAGGCGCGCTGGTAGAAGGAGACCACCGTGATCGCCGGGTCGTCCTCGAGCATCCGCTTGACGCGGGCGAGGTCGCCGGGCAGGTACATCTCGTCGCTGTCAACGACCCAGACGTAGTCGCCCGTGGCGCGCTCGAGCCAGGCCCGGCTCTGCTCGAGCTTGCCCTTCCAGCGGCCCTGGACGAGTGTGATCTTGCCGTCGGGATCGGGGAAGTTGCGGATGATCTCGACGGTGCGGTCCTTCGACGACCCGTCGGGCCGGGCGGCGAACATGGCCTTCTCGACGGCGCCTTCGGCGATGATGATCTCGTCGGCGAAGTCGTAGATGGCCCGGAGGCTGTACTCGACGAACGGCTCGCCGTTGAGCACGATCATGCCGGCGGTGATCCTCACAGCGCTTCCTCCGTCTTGGTCCCGTTTCACCCGGCCTGGAACAGGAACGTCATGTGGCGGCGCGCGGGCCCTTCGTGCGGATAGACCTGCTGCTCGTGCAGCGTGCGGAAGCCGCACTCGGCGACGAGGCCCAGGAACTCGTTCTTGTTGAACCAGTTCATGTAGCCGGGGACGCCGGCGTAGAGCTCGCACTCGCCCCGTGACGACGGCCCGCTGGTGAGCGGCGCCCTCGAAAGGATGAGATAGGAGCGCGCCACGCGTGCGAGCTCGCACAGGCCGACTTTCCACTCTTTCACGTGCTGAAGCACGGCGCCGGAGAGGACGACGTCGTAGGCGGCGTCGGGCAGCGCGATGTCGCGGACGTCGAGCCGCAGGAAGGGCGTGTCGGGGTAGCGGCGTCGGGCGAGGGCGATCATGGCGTCCGAGTAGTCGGCGCCCGTGTACTTGAACCGGTCGCCGACGAGCGCGGCGATCACCTCGGCGTAGTAGCCGCTGGCGCATCCGACCTCGAGCAGCGAGAGCGGACCGCTGCCCGGGACGGCCTTGAGCGCGTCGGCGACCGCCGTGTAGACGCGCGGCGGACTGCCCTCGCGGAGCATGACGAGTTCCTTCTCGACAACCTTGAGCTGTTCGGCCGGGAGTCTCGGATCCTTCCACGAGTCGGGCGTCGCTCTCACTGCGTCCGTCGTCATTCGCGGCTTCCTCCTGTTGCTTTTGGGCAGTTGACGGCCCGGGCTGCCGGAGCAGGGCAGCCTTATGCTGGGGCGGTGTGCAATTGGCGTGCCAAGGGCACGCGAGGGCGTGCGACGGGCACGTGAGGGCGTGCTGCGGGCACGTGGCGGTGCGTGTGGGGGTGCTTCATGTGGCGTGCTTGCACGGGCAAGCGGTGTGCTGTCGGGTTTCCCGACACGCGGACGGGCCGCGCGCGACCTGTGCAGAGTGCGGCTTTTCCGCTCGCGGCCTTGGGTGTGTCTGGCCGGTGGGCGTTCTCTGTCGGTGGCATGTTTCTTGCACTCCGGCACGACGCGGCGCGGTGGTCTGCGCGGTGGTCTGCGTGGTGGTCTGCGTCGAGGCCGTTTTGTGCGTGGCGCGGCCCGGGCGTGGAGCGTCACACGAAAGAAGGGAACACGATGACAGCGACGCTTTTTCTGCAGGGCAGCCTGGCGGGGCTGAACAGCCGGGACGGCCGGCCGCTGTTCATGGAACCGGTGGCCGGGCGTCCGCTGCTCGGGCAGCTTCTCGAGGCCGCGAGCGCGTTGCGCTGCTTCGACCGGCTGGTATTCGTGACCTCGGCGGAGCGATGCGACGGGCCCGTCGTCGAGTACCTCCGGAGCACGTGGCCTGCGGTCGAGACGGTGCGGGTCGAGGCCGGTTCCCCGTTCGCATTCGGGCCGGCGTCGCGGCGGTCGGGGCTTCTGTCGTCGGCCAGCTACGCCGGTATCTTTTCGGTCGATGGGTTCAAGGCGCTCGCGGCGCCTTGCATGCGGGACCCGGCGCACATTGCCTTTGTGCTGGACGTGAGCGACGCGCCGCTGTGCTCGAGCCGCACCTTCGAACAGGCGCTTTCGCTCGCCAGGGAAGGCGGGTTTTGCGCCGGCGTCGGTTCGGGCGAAACGAGCCTGTGCGGGTTCCCGGTGCGGGCCTTGGGCCGGATCGGCGATCACCAGCGCGCGCTGCGCGTGGGCGACGCCTCGGCCGCCCTGGAGCGCGCCGAGCGCGCCGTGCAGGAGATCCGCCGCGAGGGATATCTCGCCTCCGAGGAGGAAGTCGAGACCGTGCACGCGTGGAAGCGCGCACGGGCCGAGCGATACGGGCCCAAGCACGGCGGCGCGCTCACGACCGCGGTCAGGGATTGGATCAGCCGCCACGGCGACGCGGAGGCGCAGGCCCGGTTCCGGTCGGAGACCGCGGGCGAGGCCGTCACGATCGTGACGAGACGGGACCTCGAGATGGCGCGGGCGGCTGGCGCGCTGCCCGGGTCCGGCGACGTGGCCGACGCGGCGGCGCGTTTCTACCCGGATTTCCCGTCGTACCTCGAGGTGGAGCTCACGTCGCGCTGCAACCTGGCGTGCCCGTTCTGTCCGCAGACCAAGCTGACGCGGCCCAAGGGCGATCTCGAACATGAGGCGTTTGTGTCGCTCCTCGACCGGGTCGGCGATTTCGTGTTCCTGCTCAACTTCTCGGGCTTCGGCGAGCCGACGCTGCACCCTCGGCTGTTCGAGTTCGTCCGGCTGGCGAAGTCGCGGGGCATCCCACGCGTTGAGATCGAGACGAACGGCACGGGGCTCGACGAGGCGTTCCTGGACGCGGCCTTTGAGAGCGGGCTCGACATCCTCGCCGTGAACCTCGACGCGCTCGATGAGGCGGGCGGTCCGCGGTTCGGGTCGGTGTTCGAGCTGCTTCGGCGTTTTTCTGGGCGACGCGGCGCCGAGCCCGGCGGCGACGACCGACCGTTTATTGTGCTGCAGCGCGTCAACATGGCCGTGGCGGGCCAGGACGCCCGGATCCAGCGCGATTTTGCGCTCTGGCACGATGTGGCGGACGCCGTCGTGATTCGCCCGTTCAATAGCTATCGCGGCACGTTCGACGACAAGCGCGTGATCGACTTCTCGCCGCTCGAGCGGCAGGCGTGCCGGAAGCTGCTGGCGTCGGCGCTCGTGCTCTCGTCAGGCGAAGCCGTCATGTGCGAGCAGTGCTTCGACGGGCCGCCCGCGGAAGGGCCCGCCGGCGCTCCGGCCGTCCTTGCCGAGTCGGGCGAGAGCGCGGGCTTGCGGCAGCTCCGTTTCGAGCAGAGTCGCGGGCTTGTGGGCGAGTTCTGCGCGCCGTGCACGCAGTGGTACCAGCGGGACGTCGCGTGGCAGGTGCCCGGCGCGAACCGGTCGTGGTTCGAGGCGGCGCTCGCACGCGCCGCGCAGGGGTCGGCTGATGAGCCGGCTGCGAACGGCCGCGAGACTGCCACGAGCATGGCGCGGCGCGGCGAACGAGGGCGGGACTGATGGCGGAGGCATTGCCGAAGAGCGGGGCGGGGACGATGCAGGCGGTGGACTGGCCCGTCGTGTCCGTGGTGGTGCCGTGCCTCAATCGCGTCAAGTACATCGGCATGACGCTCGAGAGCATCCTCGCGCAGGACTACCCGAGGCTCGAGTGCATCGTGATGGACGGCGGCTCGACGGACGGCACCGTCGAGCTCGTCGAGCGCGAGTACGGCGGCCGCGTCCAGCTCGTCTCGCAGCCGGACGACGGCCACGCCGATGCGATCAACAAGGGCTGGGCGCGCAGCACGGGCGAGGTGCTCGCCTGGCTCAACGCCGACGACGTGTGGCTGCCCGGCGCGGTGGCGACGGCGGTCGGCACCCTGCTGGAGCACCCCGACGTGGACGTGGTGTACGGCGACTGCGGCTCGATCGACGAGGACGGGGAGCTGATCGGGACGGCGTACCTGCACGAGTGGGACCTGCGGTACGCCATCGAGCACTGCGACCACTGCATTCCGCAGCCGGCGGCGTTCATGCGGCGGCGGATTCTCGAGCGGGTCGGGTGGCTGGACGCCTCGTTCATCCAGAAGAAGGACCACGAGCTGTGGCTGCGCATCGGCCGGCACGGGACGATCCGGCACATCCCGGAGATGCTGGCCGGCGCGATGGCGGTGCCCGGCTACATGGGCTACCGTGGCGACGTCACCGCCGAGACGTGCGTCAACATCACGAAGAAGTTCTTCCGCGAGCTCGACGATGCCGCCGCCTTCGAGAACATTCGAGGACGTGCCATCAGCAACAGCTACCTCAAGGGCGCGACCTACGCGTGGAACGAGGGGTTTCATTGGCGCGTGGCCCTCGACTACGCCCGGCGGGCGATGGAGGTCGATCCATCGAACTCACGCCGCGTGCTCGCCAGGCTCCGGCACCAGTTCGCGCGGAGCGCGCTCATCATCCGCATGATCGAGCAGGTGGACGGGACTACGGGCACCGTGGCCTTCTTCGGCCTCACCGACCTGGCGCGGCAGCTCGTCGTCGAGTTTCAGGACCGCCCGATCGCGTATATTGTTGATAACGATCCCGCGAAGCAGGGCTCGCGCTTCAACGGCGTCGAGGTCGTCTCGTTTGAGGACGCGCGCCGGAATCCACCCGACGTCATCGTGATCACGAGTGTGTCGTCGCTGGGCGAGATCCGGCACCAGGTGCAATCACACGCGGAGTTCAGGAACACGCAGATCGTCACGACGCACTCGACGGTGCTCATTGACCTAAGCGGCGACCGCGACGTCGAGCACGCGTGGATCGCGGCCATGATGCCGCCGGGGCCGGGCCGGGCGCTCGACTTTGGATGCGGCTTCGGCCACCTCGGGTTGCTCGCCGCCCAGCGCGGCTACGAGGTCACGGCGCTCGATCTGCGCGACGTGTTCTGGTACTACGCGCATCCCCGGCTGACGTTCGTGCAGGGCGACGTGCTCGAGATCGAGCGCCCTGGCGACGGCTTCGACCTCGTCATCAACTGCTCGACGGTCGAGCACGTGGGGCTGGGCGGCCGGTACGGCTCGGTCGAGCGGCCCGACGGTGACCTCGACGCGATGCGCCGCTTGCTGGAGCTCATCAAGCCCGGCGGCACGATGCTGATGACCGTTCCCGTCGGGCGCGACACGGTCTTTCGCCCGCTGCACCGGGTCTATGGCTGCGAGCGCCTCCCCCGCCTGCTCGACGGGTGGGAGGTTGCGCGGAAGCAGTTCTGGCTCAAGGACGAAACGAACAAGTGGATTGAAGGCGACGAGGACGAGGCGCTTGCCTTCGAGCCGACGGACAAGGTGTATGCGCTCGGCTGCTTCGTGATGCACCGGCCTGAATGCGATTCTCTCGTCGAGAGGAGGGACACGCGATGACGCTGCCGAGGCTTTCCGTCATCGGCCTGGGTAAACTCGGTCTGACGACCGCGGCGTGCTTCGCCTCAAGAAACTTCGAGGTCGTCGGCGTGGACGTGGTCGAATCGAACGTCAAGGCGATCAACCGCGGCGAGTGCCCCATCGCTGAACCCGGGTTGGCCGAGCTGCTGGCCCGGTGCCGCGGCCGCCTGCGCGCCACGACCGACGCGGGCGAGGCGGTCGGCGGCTCCGACGTGACGTTCATCATCGTGCCGACGCCGAGCGGGCCGGACGGCGCGTTCTCGAACGACTCCGTGCTCGACGTGCTGGACGCGATCGGCCCGGCCCTGCGCGCGAAGGCGGGCTTTCATATCGTGGTCGTCACTTCGACCGTGATGCCGGGGACGATGAGGGGGGTGGTCGCGCCGCGGCTCGAAGAGCTTACCGGCAAGACGTGCGGGCGCGACTTCGGCCTGGCGTACAACCCCGAGTTCATCGCGCTGGGCTCGATCATCCGCGACTTCCTCAATCCGGACATGGTGCTCATCGGCGAGTCCGATGCGCGCACGGGCGACGTCTTGGAGGACATCTACACCCGCGCCTGTGACAACTCGCCCTACATCGCCCGGATGAACTGGATCAACGCCGAGGTCACGAAGCTCGGCCTCAACTGTTACGTGACGACGAAGATCAGTTTCGCCAATAGCATGGCGGAGCTCTGCGAGCGCATCGAGGGCGCCGACGCGAGCGTGGTGACGGCGGCGATCGGTCACGACTCGCGCGTGGGCGGCAAGTACCTTCGGCCGGGGCTCGGCTTCGGCGGGCCGTGCTTCCCGCGCGACAATATCGCCTTCATCAAGTGCGCGGCCGACCGCGGGATGGCGGCGAAGCTCGCGCGGGCCGTCGTCGAGGTCAACGACGAGCAGGTGGCGCGCGTGGTGCGCAAGGTCCGCGCCGCCGCGGCGCCGGGCTCGCGCGTGGCCGTCCTCGGCTTGAGCTACAAGCCCGGCTCGCACGTCGTCGAGGCGTCGCAGCCCGTCGAGATCGTCCGCCGGCTGCTGAGCAACGGCTACCGCGTTCGCGCCTACGACCCGCAGGTCAAGGCACTTCCCGGCGACGCCGCCGACGGGCAGGGGGCGGAGATCGTCTCGTCGGTCGACGCCTGCCTCGCCGGGGCCGATTGCTGCGTCATCGCGACGGCGTGGGAGGAGTTCGGCCGGCTCGGGCGTGGCGAGCTTCAATCTCGGATCCGGCCCGAGGCCATCATTGATTGCTGGAAGGTGCTCGAGCGGCCGAAAGGGATGTCCGCGGCGGGCGGGTTATGTACAGGACAAGAGGGGCGCAGGTGATGCCGCCGACAACGACTGAAAAACTTGCGCCCGGGAAGGCAGCGCGGGCGGAGTGGTCGGCCCACAAGAAGTGGAACCCGTTCAACAGCTACAAGCTGCTCGCGCACGTGCCGCGCTGGCGGTTGATCAAGCGCGGCAGGCCGATCCCGCAGCCGGCGCTCGTCACCGTGGACCCGGTCAACCGCTGCAACCTCAAGTGCCGGTGGTGCAACGCGGGCTACGTGCTCGAGCACCGGGCGCGGGCGCTGAGCAAGGACGCTTTGCTCAAGCTCGCCGACTTCCTCGCCGGGTGGCAGGGGTGTCCCGACTGGCCTGCGGGCGTCGAGGCGGTCTGCATCGCGGGGGGCGGCGAGCCGTTGCTCAACAAGCACGTCGGCAGCTTCATCGAGCGGTGCGTGGCGAACGGCATCGAGGTGGGCGTCGTCACCAACGGCACGCTCATTGACCGGTTCCTCGAGCCGCTGTCGCTCTGCACGTGGGTGGGCGTCTCCGTGGATGCCGGCTCGAACGCGGTGTTCAACCGGCTCAAGGGCCTCGCGCCGGACGCTATGGTTTTCGACCGCGTCGTCGAGAACATGATGCGCCTCATTGCCTACGCCAAAGCGCGCCGGGCGCCCTTGGCCAGCGACCGCTCGGGCGGCCACGGCGTGAGCTACAAGTTCCTGCTGTGCGACGGCAACATCGAGGACGTGCACACCGCGGGCACGATCGCCAAGGCGATCGGCTGCAAGAACTATCACGTCCGGCCCGTCGGCCGCCCATGGCAACGGCTCGACGAGGCTGATGAGGGCCCCCAGGACGGGGCTTTCATGAAGTTCACCAACGGCGCGATCGAGCGGTTCTTCGACGAGCTTGAGCAGGCCCGGCAGCTCGAGGACGAGACGTTCGGCGTGTACGGCATCACGCACAAGTTCAGCAACGTGTTCGACATCGAGAACTTCTTCTCGACGTGCCACGCCGTGTTCATGACCGCGGCGTTCATGCCGCGCGTCGAGTCCGACGACGCCGACGCCTTCACCGTGGGCCTGTGCTGCGACCGCCGGGGCGATCCGGGCCTCGAGCTCGTGCGCGACGCCGCCTCGTTCGACGAGGTCGCCCGGCGCTGGGGCGGCCGAGACCACTGGCGCATCTTCGACTCGATTGACATCAAGACCTGCCCGCGGTGCACGTACCAGCCGCACAACCAGATCTACGAGCACGTCATCGTCAAAGACAGCATGACGTACAAGTTCATCTAGGCGGCCACGCGTCAGGCCGCCACCCGTTGCGTCCAGTCAGCGGGCCACTTCTCGCCCTCAGTCGTCCCCTGCCGGAGCGGAGAATCTTCTTGACTTGGCCGGCTGTTGTGTGGTATCTTTATTGACTGAAGCGAATTGGGACGGTTCCAGTATCGGGGGGGGAGTATCATGACTAGGGTGACATTCATCACCGTGGCGTTGCTGTGCTTCGCGCTGGCGGCCCCGGCGCAGGCGCAGACCTACGCGACGATTACCGCGCACACCATCCCGGGGATGGGCGATCCCAGCTTTCTGACGAACGGCTCAGTGCTTGAGATCATCTTCTGGGTCGAGCTGGACGACCGCGGCGGCACGGACTCGGGTCTCGCCGGGATGGACCTGACGGTGAGCTGGAATCCGGCCGAGGCGACGCTGAACAACCTGTCGGAGGGCGACCTGTACATCGGTGGCGGCTGGGCTGCTGACAACGACGTGAACCTTGACAGCGACGGCGACTGGGGCGCCGACTACTACTCGAGCGTTCCGCCCGGTCCCGGTGTGCAGTACCATATTGAGGACATGTCCACCGAGACCTACATCGGGATCATCCCGGCCACCGACGGTGTGGCGGGCACGAACCTGTGGCCGAACAAGTTCGAGGTCACCCCCGGGGCTGGCACGGTGTTCCTGCAGGGCTACCAGGACACGCCGGCCGACTTCAGCATCGCTTCCGAAGGCAGCCCGTATCCGTGGGCACACCTGTCGTTCACTCTGAACCAGGATCTGACGCAGACGGGCCTGTGCCTGGACATGGTGATTGACACGCTGGGTCAGCTCAACAGCCCGACGAACACGGTGGACCGGATTCTGTTCGCCCCTGGGATGGTCCACTGCGGGCAATTCCCGAGAGACCAGGCTGTGTCCACGGAGCCCGGCGAAGTCAACAGGTTCATGGGCTATCCCTGGGTGCCTGAACCGAGTGCGTTCCTGCTCGCGGCCCTCGGCCTGCCGGCCCTGCTGGCCCTCCGCCGCAGGAAGTCGGGACCGTCGGGCGGGCTCGAATAAGTGGTCTTGGACTCTTCTGTAGCGCAAGAAAGGGGAGGTCGTCATGAGGATGAGAACGACATTGATGGCGATCGCGTTGCTCTGCCTCGCGCTGGCGGTTCCGGCGAACGCGCAGACTTATGCGGAGATTTCGGCGGAGTGGCGGGGGGCGTGGACGGCCGGCTCCGTTCTGGAGTTGACGCTCTGGGTCGAACTCGACGACCGCGGCGGTGCGGATGCGGGGCTTGCGGGGATGGATATGCTGCTGAGCTGGAATCCGGCCAAGGTGACGCTGAGCAACATCTCGCAGGGCGAGCTGTGGATCGGCGGCGTTTACACCGTGGACGACGACATTGACCTCGACAGCGACGGCGATTGGCTCGACTCGTACTACACGAGCGATCCGCCGGGTCCCGGGGTGCAGCACAAGATTCTGAACACGAGTACCGACACGTATCTGGGCGAGATTCCGGGCAGCGACGGTGTCGCGGGCACAAATCTGTGGCCGAACAAGTTCGAGGTCACGCCCGGGGCGTCCTCGGTGTTCCTGCAGGGGTATCAGGACACGCCGGCCGACTTCAGCATCGGGGTCGGAAGGCAACGCGTACCCGTTCGCGCACCTGGCGTTGATTCTCCAGGAGGACCTCCCGTGGAGTGGGATGTGCCTGCACGTGGAGATTGACACGGTGGGCCAGCTCGACAGCCCGACCAACACGGTGGACCGGCTTTGGTTCGCCGGTGGGTTCATTGCTGGGTGCGAAACGTGGTTCCCGCGGGACCAGGCGGTGTCCACGGATCCCGGCCAGATCAACGAGTACAACTATGGTCTGATCTGGCCCGAGCCGAGCGCGTTCTTGCTGGCGGCCCTCGGCCTGCTGGGTCTGCTGCTCCGCCGCCGTCACTAGGCCGGAGGCCGGAGCGTCGAGTTGAGAGCGAAAGCGAGGGACCTTTCAAGGAGATGAGGAGGTAGCTATGAGGACGACAACGATTCTGACCGCTCTTGCTGTTGTGGCGGTCGCAGGTGTAGCCCAGGCGGCCGATCTCTACAGCACGGACTTCGAGGCGCCGACGTTCAGCCTTGGGACGGTAGACGGACAGGACGGGTGGTGGCTGGCGCAAGCGATACCCGCTGACGGCATGATTATTGACGACGGCACCGGCAACCAGGTGCTCCAGGTGACGGCGAGCCAGGGCGGCTGGGGCGCCGGCAACAAGCGGACCCTCGATAACCCCTCGGCGAAGCGGTACGTCGTGAGCGAGCTGGACTTCCGGATGCCGACCGGGCCGAGCGACGCGTTCTGGTTCATGGGCAATCGCTTTACAAATGGGCAGCCAACCGAGGCCATTTTCTGGGACGTGGATATGTATGGCGTTGCGGGGCGCTCCGTGTTTGCCGCCATCGCGCCCGAGGAGAACAGGACGCCCATGGCACACGGTCGCGATACCTGGTATCACGTCGGCATCGAGTTTGACCAGCAGATCAAGAAGACACTGAGGCTCAATTTCGATGGCGTGTGGTACGAGCAGACCGACACTCCCGACACGCCGAACGAGATGACCGATTTCAACTTCCGCTGCTATTCGGACGACATCGGCAATCTCCTGTGGATTGACAACCTCAGGATCATGGATCGGGACGCGGGCGACGCGGACTTCAACGGGGTCGTGGACGGCCTCGACCTGACCTCTGTGCTGACCGCGTGGATGACCACACCGGGCGACCCGCTCTGGAACTGGCGCGCTGATCTTGACCGGAACTCCCTTGTGGACGGCCTGGATTTGACGGAAGTGATCTCCAGTTGGACACCCTTCACCGGCGCCGTCCCCGAGCCGAATGCGTTGTTGCTCGCGGCCCTTGGCCTGCCGGCGCTGCCGGCGCTGCGGCGCCGGAGGAGGTAGCGCGCTGCTCGTTTGAAGGGGGTGGGTAGCGGGTTCTCCAGCCGGTCTCGTGGGGACTTCGTCTCTGTGGCTCAAAGCCGGACCTGCGCCAACATCTCTTGCTGTGTCCAGTTTCATTGGGGACGCCGGGCGTGAATGCCTGCCGGGCGTGAATGCCTGCCGGGCGTGAATGCCTGCCGGGCGTTCCGGCCGCCGCTTCGCGTGAGGATTTCGTCGTGAGGCAGGAAAATGCTTGACATGGACGGGTGCCTCAGGTAAACTGCGCGCGTGAAGACTTGGCGGCACTGCCGGGTCGCGGGTCTGGGGGGATGCTCCTTCAAGCAGCCTTGAATGTGCTTCGTGTCTCGTAGCCCCTTCCGGCCCTGAAACCACTCGTAGCCTGATGGGTGAAGGAGGTTTCTCATGTGGCGGAAGAGAAGGATTGGCTTGGCGTCCGCCTTCGGGCTTGTCCTGGCGGCGGTGGTCTGTCTCGGTCCGGCCGTCTTTGCGGGCGAGGAGGACCTGAGCGTCTCGACACCCCGGCTCGACACCCGGCCGGACGGCAGCTGGCATTTGGCTGGGAACGGCGCGATGACCGGGCAAGAGCTGGAGAAGATGCTTGAAACCGAGATCGGGGCCGGAAACTACGAAGCTATGACCGTCATGCTTCACACGTGCTATTCCGGAGCGGGAATCGACCGGCTCGTTGCGGAACTGTCTGGAGTGTACAACATCATCACCAGCTCCACGGGTACGCAGAAAACCGCATACACGTCGGCTAGCGGGTTCGCTCTGAGCTTCTTTGATTCCGTGAGCACCAATCCGAACGACCCGGTTGACTCCCACTTCCAGAAGGGGGTTGAGGGCGAGCCGAGAAGTTCGACGCCGTCGAACGTCCAGAAGGAGAAGCTCAAGTACCAACTGTACCTGAAGCGGATGCAGCAGGAGAACAGCGAGCGGCAGGCAGAGGGCAAGCAGCCAAGGGCGGTCATGACGGAGCAGCAGCGGCTCGATAAGCACCTGCAGGACCCGCAGAACAGGCAGGAGGCCGCGAAGTGGGGGTTGAAGAAGCTCGCCGGGGGCACGGAGAGCAACCACGTCATCATTTTCCGGACATCGTCCGGAGCCGTTCGTGAGGCCCTGGCAGAGAAGGCGAAGCAGGCCGTCAGAGATGCGGGGGTGCCCGAGGCCAACATCCAGGAGTTCACCCCGCTCAATGACACTGACCTGAAGGAGTGTCAGGACGCCAAGGAAGAGAACCGGCTGCCAAACTTCCGCGACGACCTGGCGATGAAGTCCAAGCTTAAAGAGTACCTGAAGACACTCAAGGCCCGGATGAACAACAAGGAGCACCTGTTCTTTGTGCTAATGGCCCACGGGCACCGGATCGAGCTCTCGGCTAACACGCAGGGCGCTGTGGGGCCCGGCGGGGGCGTGAGGATTGACGACTTCAATAACACGGATCTCGTCGGCGAGTACGTCAGCGGGGCCTGGCTGGCCGAGGAGGCGAGGTACGCCTCCGGCGAGGCGATCGCGGATGAGAACTTCTGGCGGCGATGGGCCCAGCCGGCTCTCGTCATCCAGACGACCGAGGAGACCAATCCGAGCGGGGTGCCCGTCGAGGTGACGTTCAACGGCGAGATCCTGGGCGACATGACGCTCGACCCGGCGGGCCTGGGGTTCCACTACATGGAGATTCCGGACGAGGTCATCACTGCTGTCGTTGACTGGACGGACACCACGAGCGGCTTCGAGCTCGGCTTCAATTTCGCCGACCCGGCCGACGGATTCACGCTCGCAACGAAGGAGGATGTCGAGGCGATGGGCGGGGCGTTCGGCTACTACGGCATGTCGGTGGTCTATAACCTGGAGGGCGCCATCCCCGAACCGGGGGTGTTCCTGCTTGTGGTCATTGGCCTGCCGGCTTTGCTCGCGCTTCGGTGCCGCAGGAGGTAGCGGCGTTCTCTTGGGGAATCCGGCCGTCTTGCCGCGAGCGGGGACTTGCCCTGGTGCATCTCTGAGACCTTCGCTGTATCGGCGATCCCGGCCTGAAGGGGAGCGCCACCTCTTCTGTCTCAACTGGCCGCACCACCCCAGGGGTGGCCACGATCCAAGCCAAGAATTTGCTTGACCTGTGCTGTTCCGCTGTGTTATCGTTCTGGCTCAGGCCGAATCGAGGGTCTGTCAGATAAGGGGGAAGCATCATGATCAGGATGACATTGAGTGCTGTTGCGCTGGTGTGCCTTGTGGTGGCGGCGCCGGCGCACGCGCAGGTTTATGGGACGATTTCGGCGGAGGTCTATGCGCTCCACGGTCTGCCGGCTGGCGCGTTGGTGGAGATTGTCTTCTGGGTCGAGCTAGACGACCGTGGTGGCATGGATTCGGGCTTGGCGGGCATGGACCTGACGGTGAGCTGGGACCCGGCCAAGGCGATCCTGAGTAACGAGTCGGCGGCCGAGCTGTGGGTCAACGGCGTCTACCTCGACATCCTGTCGCTGAACCTTGATAGCGATGGCGACTGGCTTGACAACTATTACACGAGTGACCCGCCGGGTGACGGTGTGCAGTTCAAGATTACCGACACGAGCACCGATACCTACGTGGGCCCGATTTGGGGTCTGGACGGCGTGGCGGGCACGAACCTGTGGCCGAACAAGTTCGAGGTGACGCCCGGCGCGGGCTCGGTGTTTTTCCAGGGCTATCAGGACACGCCGGCCGACTTCAGTCTTGGGTCGCAGGGCAGTGCATATCCCTTCGCCCACATGGCGCTGGTTTTCGGTCAGGATCTGTCGCAGACGGGTCTGTGCCTGAATCTGCAGATTGACACGCTCGGTCAGCTCAACAGCCCGACCAACACGGTGGACCGGATACTCTTCGACATGACTCGGTGCCCGGGTTCGCCGTTCCCCAACGATCAGGAAGTGTCGATCGCGGCGGGCCAGATCAACGAGTTTGAGCTTTACGTCATTTCCGAGCCGAGCGTGTTCCTGCTCGCCGCGCTCGGTCTTCCGGCCCTGCTTGGCCTTCGACGTAGGAGGCGGTAGCAGCCGTCAGCGCCGCGTGCCAGCCCAAGGCGAGGCGCCGGAGCGTGCCGCGTAGCGGCTGCCGGGCTTGAGAGGGTTTTTCGTCTTCGGCCTACTCAGTCCAGTTGGAGATGACTTCGGTGAGGTCGAGGCCGTTGATGACGCCGTTGCCGTCGAGGTCGGCGGCGGGGTCCCAGAGCGGATCGCCCGGCTCGGTTTCCCAGGCGCTGATGACGGCGGTCAGGTCCAACCCGTTCACGATGCCGTTGCCGTCCACGTCGCCCCGTACGCGAGACGACGTCTCAGCGTGGTAGCCCATGTCGACGATTCCTACGTCAGGCGCTTCGTCAGTGCGCGTGGTGCGGTCGTCGAGGCCAAGGGTGACCGCCGTGTTGCTTCCCGCGTCGATGCATGGACTGTCAGTGCCCTGCCCGGCGGCCGTTTCGCTCAGGTAGCAGTCGTGCAGGGGCCCCGTAACGAACAACGGGTCTTCGTCGAGGCACGTCAGCGCATCGAACCAGAACTCACCTGTCCCGTTCTGCACGTCACTGTAGCTCACAGCCGGCGTCGCGCCGTCGGATACGTCGACCTCCTGCGTGCCGTTGTCCCACAGTATCGAGTTCGTGATAGTCGGCGCGCAGGACTCATGCCCGCAGATGATGCCGGTGGTGTTGCCCACGAAGGTGCAGTTGGCGACGGTGGCATGGACGCTGTACCAGAAGTGAATCGCGCCGCCATAAGGCGCCGAGTTGCGCGCGACGAGACAATTCGTGATGGTCGG
>Ga0180431_10005068_pt1 | contig 16203 bp, 13 predicted proteins | sample SS_ome_11_FD_132459 | JGI IMG/M metagenome (GOLD analysis project Ga0180431, IMG submission 132459) | Hypersaline lake sediment archaeal communities from the Salton Sea, California, USA - SS_1_MS_1 metaG | ecosystem: Environmental > Aquatic > Non-marine Saline and Alkaline > Hypersaline >... | reverse complement strand
TCTTGTGCGAAACTCCCATCGGGCAGCCTCCTTGCTAGTATGGATGTGGCTTACAACCATACTTTGCGCGGATTGCTGCCTTTTGTCAACTCAAGCTATGCACAATTCCAGAGACACACCCATACCCCATCGCCATGGGCCTCGAACAGATGCGGGCACACATGCATTCCATGGGCACCTTCATACCTCTGCAATGGCCCCGCCTGATGGCAGCCAGTGCCGTCACGATCCTGCCCGTCGTTGTTCTCTTTTTCTTTGCCCAACGGGCGTTCGTTGAGGGGATCACGCTTACCGGGATGAAGGGATAATCTACCACCAACAGAGGAGAAAATGCAGACGTTTGTGTTTCCAACCAAGATCGAGATGGCCCGTGCCTCCGCAGCCAGGGCTGCCGAACTCATCAACACCGCGATAGCCGGGCAGGGGCATGCCGCGTTTGTCGCTGCCACCGGTGCCTCGCAGTTCGATTTCCTGGACGCGCTAGTTTCTAACCACGATGTCGACTGGTCCCGGACGACAATGTTCCACCTGGACGAGTACGTTGGCCTGCCGGAGACGCACTCGGCCAGCTTTCGCCGCTACCTGAAGGAACGCCTGATCGAGCGCGTCCACCCAGGTGAGGTCTACCTGATTCAGGGGGATGTGCCGGACCCACACGCCGAGTGCCAGAGGCTCAATCGTCTCATCGCCGGCCACCAGGTCGTCGTGGCGTTCGTGGGCATTGGCGAGAATGGGCATCTGGCCTTTAACGATCCACCAGCCGATTTCGAGGTGGAGGACCCATACATCGTCGTCGAGCTGAACGAAGCCTGCCGGCGACAGCAATTGGGTGAGGGCTGGTTCTCATCCCTGGACGAGGTGCCCCGCCAGGCCATCTCTATGTCCATCAAGCAAATTTTTAAGTCCCAGTCCATCGTATGCACGGTCCCCGACCGGCGAAAGAGCCAAGCTGTGTACGAGTGTTTCACCGGTGACGTGACTCCCCTGCATCCATCGTCCATTCTCCGTGAACACGACCACGCCTACGTCTATTTGGACGCCGACGCCGCTTCGCTGCTGAGCTGCCAGGAGTGATCATCACGGCCACTTTGCTCAAGATGTCCGTACACGCGCAAGAAACAAGGAGAAACCACTCTAGATGCCTAACGCCGTCCGAATCAGTGTAATCGGAGCTGGCAGCGCCCAGTTCTCACTCGGTCTGGTCAAAGACCTGTGTCTGACCAGGAGCCTGGCGGGAAGCCAGATCTGCTTCATGGACCTGGACCCAGAACGACTCGATATGACCCACAAGCTGGCTGTGCGCTACGCGGCCGAGATAGGCGCAGACCTGAGCTTTGAGCTGACGACCGACCGCGAGGTTTGCTTGCGGGACGCCGATTTCGTCATCAACACCGCCTACGTAAAGGGCCATCACCACGAACAGGCCATGCGTGCGGTGGTTGCCAAGCACGGCTACTACCACGATGGCGTCAACCTGGGGGAATTTTACCAGTTGCGCCTGGCGCTGGACATCGCGAGGGACATCGAGGATATCTGTCCCGATGCCTGGCTCATCCAGTCGGCCAACCCGGTTTTCAACTGCTGTACAGTTGTGACCCGCGAGACAAGCGTCAAGACCTGTGGCCTGTGCCACGGCCACTATGGCTATCGCGAGATTGCCGAGACGATCGGCATCGATCCCGACCGCGTTACGTTCCAGGCTGCCGGTCTGAATCACGATATCTGGCTGACACACTTTTTCTACGAGGGCAAAGACGCCTATCCGCTGATCGACGAGTGGATCGAGACAGAGGCCGAGGAATACTGGCGGACGCACGTGGCAACCCACACGCACGACATTGGCCTGTCACGGGCAGCCGTACATCAATACCGCATGTTTGGGCTGTTCCCCGTCGGGGACACCGTTCGCCGGGGAGGTGGGTGGTCCGCTTCCACCGCTCACCGGGGAGACTGGTGGTACCACACGGATCTGGAAACCAAGAAACGCTGGTTCGGTGAACCGTGGGGTGGGCCAGACACCGAGGTGGGGCGACCCTACTTTGTGGAGAACCTGGAAAAGCGCATTGCAGAGATGACGCAATTGGCCAACGATCCACGGGCCAGCCTGGTTGAGGCCTTTGGTTCCACCGGGACGTCGGAGCAGATCGTGCCCATCATCGATGGCCTGGTCAACGACCGCGAAGGCAAGTACCAGGTGAATGTCCCGAACCGGGGTACATTGGAGGGAATCCCCGACGACGTGGTAGTCGAGGTGCCGGCCATCGTCAGTATGAAAGGGATCCAGCCCATCGCGGTGGGATCGCTTCCGCCAAAGCTGATGTTCGAGTGCATCCTGCCCCACTGGCTGGAGATGGAGCGTAACCTCCTGTCCTTCAAGACGGGCGATCGCTCTATGCTGCTCTGGAACGCCCTGGACAGCCAGCAGACCCGTTCGTATGATCAGGCTGTGGCGGCGTTGGAGGATCTGCTGGCTATGGACGGCAATCGGGAGATGGCCAGCCATTTCAAGTTTCCCCCCAACTGGTGAAAACCCCGCACCACGAGCACTGTTGACCAAGGAGATCCACCATGCACGAGGAAACACGCTTTCACATCACGCCCTACCTGCGCAAACAGATGGGTGCACACCCGCCGCGATTGGCCTTTTCCGCCACAGATTCTGAGACGTGGCGTACCTGGCAACGCGAACTGCGGAAAAAGCTGCGCGATCTGCTCGCGCCCTGGCCCGAGCCTTCCCCCCTTGCCGCAGAGATTGTCCAGGTGAGCGATCAAGGCGATCACTGGCGAGAGGAAATCGTCCTGTCCAGCCACGAGAACATGGAAATCCCCTGCTTCCTGCTGCGGCCCAAGACAGAAGCACCTCCGCGCCCCACAATCCTCGCGCTGCACGGCCATGGCCACGGCAAGAGCGAGGTCGTCGGTTTGACCGAGGGTGAGGCCAGGCAAGGGTATGGACTGCAGATGGTTCGTGCCGGGTACGTGGTCCTTACGTTCGACTTTTTCCCGTTCGGGACGCGCATGGAGACCGAGCACAACGCCAAGCCAGGCTTTGAGTACGCGTGCAACTCTACCCTGATCCGCACCTTGCTGTGGGGCTATAACCTGCTCACCCTCAACCTGTTCGATGCCTTTCGCGCCCTGGACTATCTACAGACGCGCCCCGAGGTGGACTCTGGGCGCATCGGGGTGATGGGTTGCTCTTACGGAGGCGTCACGAGCATGTACACCGCCATCCTCGATCCGCGGATCAGGGCGGCTGTGCTCGGTTGTTCGTTGGGAGAGTACCACGGTCACGGCATTGAGCTGGACGAGCTATGCGGAGCACAGGTCGTCCCCGGCATCTTGCAGTGGGCCGAGATGGGCGACGTGGCCGGTCTACTGGCCCCCATGCCCCTGCTTGCCGAAAGCGCGCTCGACGACGTCTGCTTCCCCTGGCCGTATACTGAGCCGACACTCGACCGGTTGCGCGAGGTCTATCGCGTCGCCGGGGCTGATGAGGATCTCATCATCAACGTCTACGACGGCTACCACCGCTACTATGGCGACGGCGTCGTCGAATTCTGGAACCGGTATCTGTGAGAGGCCCAAGTTATGGCTGCACCGGCGTCCGAGTTCCTGCCCGTCGAGCTGATCTTTAACCCGAACTGGTGGTACCACAACTATGGGGTGTCGTTTGACCGGTCGTTCTATTTCGACACAGAAGCCCGCATAGAGAATGACCTTATCATGCGCCGTGCAATGCACGAGCGCTTTGGCCTGGGTGAGCGCGATCCGCAGCCCAGGCCCGTCATAGGCTCCGCGCACGTCGCGGGCGGCTTTGTGATGCCTGCGCTGTTTGGCGTCGAGATCCAGTTCGCCAGGAATGAAGCCCCCTGGCCCGTTCCCTCGAACCTGGATCGGGAGGAGATTCTTGCACTAGAAGTCCCCGACATTGAGACGACGTGGCCGATGGATCAACTCGTTGCGGACATGGACGCTCTGGAGGAGGAATTCGGCACCGTGGTTGGGGATTTCGATACGGATGGCATACTCAACACCGCTCTGCATCTCCGCGGCCAACAGCTATTCATAGACCTGTTCGACGCCCCAGAGCTGGTGCACCATCTGTTCACCGTTCTTGCCAGGACCCACGTGCTTCTCGCCAGTTATGTGAGGTCACGGACGGGGACGTGCGCCGTGGCGACCAATCGCTCCATCCTCCACGTGGACCCCAGCATCTATGTGCACAGCAACTGTTCGGTGCAGATGATCTCGCCCGCGCAGTACGAGGAGTTTCATCTGCCGTACGAACTCTATCTGGCCGAGAGACTGCAGCCCTATGGCATACATCACTGTGGCGACAATCTCCACCGCTTTGCGGAGGTCTATTCCAGAGTTCCTGTCACCTTCTTCGACGTCGGCTGGGGATCCGACGTCGCCAGGTGCAGAGAGGCATTCCCCGATGCTTTCCTGAACTTGAGACTTGACCCGGTGCGTATGCTGCAACAGACGCCAGATGACATTCGCCGCGATACAGAGCAGTTGCTGCTGGCCAGCGGATCGCTGGATAGCGTTGGCCTCTGTTGCATCAACATGGATTATGGCACACCGGACGAGAACGTGATGGCGATGCTGGAGGTCGCAGAACGTTTTCGCCAGGGGTAGCACTGCCCCGTGGCCCCGATCTTGTCGATCTGACCCCCTCCCCCCGATCCAGTTGGCTGCCAGGTCAGGCGCGGCCAGCTTCCATCAGCGGTCAGACCCACAAAGCGATCACGCCTGTCCCACTGCCGTGTCTTCTCACGTGGCAATTGAGCCAGCCTGCGAACCAGGCTGACGCTCATCTCCGCTCCATGTGAAGCTTATTCTCTATACTAGGTTAGCCTCGCAAAGCGCCGACTACGAACATCTGCCTGCACATCCGAGCAAGGCTCGCTCCGCCAGACACGCCGTTACCCCCAGCCCATCACCATACAGCGGAGTCGCCGTCATTCGCTGAACCCTCCCGAACCCGAAGCGAACCCAGGTGGCTGATGGCAAAGGACCGGAGAGTGTGTTACAATGCGCCGCTGTGGCAAGATCACCTAAAAGTCCGGTGAAAAATCTTAACAACGGAGAAAGACAATGAAGACGACAACGAACTGCACCAAGAGCAAGCGGTGGCTTAGCAGGGCAGTAGCGCTGGCTCTGCTGCTGCTAACCCTTTTCCCGATAATGATATCTGCTCAGGGAACAGGACCGGATACGATGAACTACCAGGGGTGGCTGTTAGACGCCAGCGGTGAGCCCCGCGGTGGTGAGACCCACTGTATGCGCTTTCGCATCTGCAGCGATGGTGCGTGCAACAACCAGAGGTGGCCCAGCAGCGGCCGCGAGTATCATACGGTCACCACAGAGAGCGGCACCAACAAGGGCGGTCTGTTTAACGTGACCCTGGGCAGCGGCAGCCCCATCCCGCCAACGCTGATGTACGACTATGACGCCCTCTATCTGGAGATTGGCGTGTCGGACGACGGCAGCGGTTGTGATGGAGCAGGAGAGTCTTATACGCTCTTGCTGCCCCGCAGCCAGTTGCAGACCAATGCCTACGCTCAACGCAGCCGCCGGGTGCGTACCGAGGAGAGCGATAACAACGACCTGATATACATACGCAACACCGGCTCCGGCGGTGGCATCTCGGCCCGGACCAGCAGCACCAGCGATGATGCCATTGCCGGTCGCTTCGTTGCGGAGGGTACCAGCGGTAAGACTTGGGGTGTATTCGCTCGAAACAACAGCACCACCGATGGTGCCCGGGCCGGCGATTTTTATGCCACCGGGCAGAGCGGCGGAACCTACGGCGTTTACGTCGAGAACAAAAGCGCCGGGGACAGTGCCGTAACCGGCTTTTTCTGGGCCAATGCAGACAGCGGCTCGACCAAGGCCGTGTGGGCCCTCAATGACAGCGACGGTGACGATTCCCGGGTCGGCTCCTTCCGTTCCCGGGGCACCTCTGGTAAGACCTATGGCGTCTGGACCGACGTCGATAGCCCCAACGGCATCGCGCTCTATGCCACGGCGCCCACCACCGCTGTCGTGGGCATCGCCGGAAACCGCAGCCTCGTAACGCGGGGCGTGTACGGCCGGGTGGACAGCAGCGCCGACGGGGCGGCCGCCGGCTACTTTCACGCCGACCGCGCCAGCGGTGTAACCTATGGCGTCTATGCCCGGAATGACAGCCCTGCGGGCTATGCCGGTTATTTCGACGGAGACGTTAGCGTCAACGGCACCCTGAGCAAGAGCGCGGGCTCGTTCAAGATCGACCATCCCCTGGACCCGGCCAACCGTTACCTGATGCACTCCTTCGTCGAAAGCCCGGACATGAAGAACGTCTATGACGGAGTCGTTCAACTGGACATAGACGGGGAAGCCTGGGTCCAACTGCCCGATTACTTCCAGGCCCTGAACCGGGACTTTTGTTACCAACTGACGCCTATCGGCGGGCCGGCCCCCGGTCTCTACATCGCCAGCGAAATCGAGGATAACCGCTTCCAGATCGCGGGCGGGGAACCCGGCCTCAAAGTCTCCTGGCAGGTGACGGGCATCCGGCAGGATCCCTACGCCGAGGCTTACCCCATCCCGGTCGAACCCATGAAGCCGGAGGGAGAGCGCGGCACGTACCTGCACCCTGAGCTGTACGACGAGGGGGCACGACCGTGAAGCGAACCCTGATCCTGTCGTCAGGCGTGGTCCTGTTGCTGGCTCTGGGGTGGACCTTGTGGCAGCGCGTCGCGCCTGTGGCGGCTCAGTCTGGCGGTGACTATGACGTGGAGTGGTCTGTCGTGGGCAGTGCCGGCGAGCAGTTTGCCGCAGGGGGCGAGTATCAGGTCGGTTTCACGCTGGCTCAGGCCCACGAGCCGATGATCAGCACCGATGGTTCAAACTATACGGTGATCGGCGGCTTCTGGGCCGGCGTTTCTGCCAACCGATCTCCCGCTCTCAGCCTCACCAAATCCGTCGTTCCTGTCTCGGCCAGGCCGGGCCAGGCCGTCACCTACACCGTGGCCTTCGGCAACACCGGCTTTGTGCCCGTCACCAACGTGGTCATCACCGATGCGCTCTCGGCCAACGTCACCGGGGCCGGCTTTGGCAGCAGCGGCGTGCCGCTCACGTTGGTGCCGGGGCCCAGGTACGTGTGGAACGCGCCGGACTTGGCCCGGGGCCAGGGCGGGCTGATCACCATCACCGGGGTGTTGACCAGGCCGTTGGCGGCCCAGGTTTTCAGCAACACGGCGACGATGACCGGGTCCGGTATCACCCGCGCAGTCACCGTGCCCTTGACCGTGCAGAACGTCGCGCCCGTGGCGGATGCCGGTCCCGACCAGAGCCAGGAGGTCAGCCAGACCGTCACCCTCGACGGCAGCGGTTCGTCTGATGATAACGGCGACGCCCTGACCTACGGTTGGGCGCAGACAGGCGGGCCGTCCGTTACGCTGAGCGACGCCGCAGCCGAATCGCCATCCTTCACCGCGCCGGGCTCGGCAGCCGTGCTCACCTTTTCCCTGGTCGTCACCGATTCGCACGGCCTGGCCGATCCCACGCCCGACGAGGTGGTGGTCACCGTCACCAACCTCCCACCCGTCGCTGACGCAGGCAGCGATCAGAACGTCATGGTTGGCGCCCCCGTCATGCTGGATGGCTCTGGCAGCTCCGACCCCGACGGCCACACGCCACTGACCTACGGCTGGGCACAGACCGGCGGGCCGTCCGTCACGCTGAGTGACGCTGCAGCCGAATCGCCATCCTTCACCGCGCCGGACTCGGCAGCGGTGCTCACCTTCACCCTGGTCGTCACCGATTCGCACGGCCTGGTCGACCCCACGCCCGACGAGGTGGTGGTCACCGTCACCGAGCTGCCCGTGTACTACCTCTACCTGCCGCTGGTCACCAAGAACTATGTCGTCGCGCCGGACCTGGTGGTGCGGTCTATCACCGCCACCAGCGACGACGTGCAGGTGGTGATCGAAAATCAGGGCAACGCGCCGGTGACCGACGAGTTCTGGGTCGAGGCCTACATCGATCCCGCCCCTGCCCCCACAGCCGTCAACCAGCTCTGGTGGGACCTGGGAACCAAAGGCATGGTCTGGGGCGTCGTGTCATCAGCGCTACCTCTGGAGCCGGGAGACACGATGACGCTGGCGGTCGGCGACGCCTATTACCAGTCCGACTATAGCAGCTTTTCCACACCTCTCGCCGCAGGCACGCCGGTCTATGTCCAGGTGGACACGTACAACGCCGACACCGACTATGGCGCAGTGTTGGAGGGCCACGAGATCAGCGGCAGCGCCTACAACAACATCGGGAGGACGGACAGTGTGGAGTAGGCGGGGGAGAGGGGAGAAGGGAGAATAGAGAATGGAGAATAGAGATAGATTTTCTGGCGCCGGTCGTCGTGCTTTGCATGGCTGTACGCTCGTTGGGCTCGCGTTGGTCATCCTGGCCACGCAGCTAACGGCAGTACAGGCTGGGCCGCATCGACTGCCGCCGCTGCCGCCCAGGCCCACACCGGTGCAGCCAGCGCCCAGGTTCACCGGGGGATTCATCGAGCTGCGCGTCCGGTTTCCCCAGGCGTGGCCGTGGAAGGGCACCCACTGGCAGAATCTGTGGACCGTCGTCCAGTGGCAGGATGATCGGGGAGTCTGGCACGGCGTCGAGGGCTGGCAGGGCTCGCTGGACGAGGTGGTCACCGGAGAGGATGGGACGGTCGTGGGCCACAAGGCGTGGTGGGTGGCCAACGACGATCTGGGCAAGGGATCGTTCCGCTGGCAGATCTGCCGGGACAGGCAAGGTGCGCCGGTCGGCACGAGCGAGACGTTCGATCTGCCATCCCAGAGGCGCGTGCGCACGACGGTCGAGGTCACACCGGCGCAGTAGGACGCTTGGCGTGTCGATCGAAACCAACCAGGGGCTTGTGCTCGGTTTAACCAGGTCCACCGGGCGAACCCATAGATAGAGTAGACCAGTATCTCGCCGCTCCCGCGGCGCACGACCTGTCCCGCTCGACAGCGGGTTTTCCAGGTTCGTCGCCGAGATCCGGGAGCGGCGTTTTCCGGTGGTGGACGAGGAACGAGGGCTGGTGTGCGCGATCGTCTTTTTCGATCACGCCGGCACGGTGACGACCGTCAAGCTGACGGAGGGTACGACGATGACCGTGCCGCCGCCTTATGACGCGCTCTATATGTACCTGATCGGAGAGCTACAAGATCAAGAACGGCGAGATCCATCGCATCGAAGCGGTGCTCCTGCCCGTCTCCTATGGTATGCCCTTGGGTTGGGGTCAGGAAGAATAAACTCGCGCAGGTCCAAACCTACTCTCTCCACGCTCTCGACAATCCTTCGATCAAGGACAACACGACTACCGTAACGGACTAATCCATCTGATCTAGGATATCTGCAATCCAATACAAACGAATCCCTTCAATCGCCGGATAGATTTCCTCAAGGCGTTGACTATATGCTACAATCTCTGCCAAGTTCAGGTTGAAGGTGCCATCACCCTCGCCAGGACAAACATTTTCATACACCTCACGCAAGACCTCAATCACTGCGTGCAGATTATCTCGCTTCTGCCGCTCGCTCTCGGGCAGCGCATTGAATCGCTCAAGGAGCTCCGCAGCCGCGTCAAAAAACGCTTGGAGGGATGTGCTAAACGTCTCTGACAGTTCTTCTGTATAGGTCCGTAGTCTATCCATGCCTGGCCCAGTGAGGTCAGGCATCTCCTGAAACTCGGCAATCTGCGAGGTTAGTTGACGCAGCGTCGCGACAGAACGAGAAAGCCGATTGGCAGGGAGGATTTCTGGCGTGTCCCACATAGTGAGATGCAGCTCTCCCCGGATGACCTCCGGTAGCTCCTGCGGAAAATAAGCCCAGGGTTTTTCTCGCACATTGTCCGCCTGCAAGATGGCGAGGGTAGAGAAAGGCCAGATAAACTCATCCAGCATGCGTCCTTGAACGACCAGAACGATCACAATGTACTGGCAGACCTCCCGGATGAGATAGTAGGTCAAATCCTCCAAGTCTATGTGCCCGAGGGCGTCACGCAACGCAGTGGGAAAAGCTTCAAGCACACTTGTGTATAAGTGTGTGGGGTTATTCAGGTCGAGCTTAATCCACAAGGCTGACGAATCTTGCCACCGCCGATCGCAATTCAGGAGCACAGTCTTGCATTCGGGAGTTTGGATGATCTCCAGGGCTTGTTGAACGCGTGCTTTCAGTTGGCGCTTGGCTACGTCCATCCACTGCGGCACTTGTTGCCGAGGACTGGCGGCCCCTTTCCAGGGCCCATAGGCGTAAAAGTACCACAGTGTCCAGGTGATTGCCAACACCTCGTCTTCGCGCTTTTCCAGCGCAGTCATCTCATCTTGGCCGAGGTACTGGCCGAATAGTTCCCTAAACTGCCCTTGATATGCAGGCAGTTGCGCCTTGCCCTCAAAGAGATTATAGACAGACAGAGCTGGATCAGTCTTCACGCCTTGCTCCTGCAATGCCTCAAGAATCATTTTTCTCTTCGGATCGTTGGGATGCAGCTTTCCGGCATTCGCGTTAGTAGCCCAGACGGCGGAAGCCTGGTCGAAGAAATTGCGGATTGAAGAGAAGTATTCCCGCTGTGCCTCGAGATAGGGCTTGTACTTCTGGAGCGCAATCGCTGTCGGTACGTATTGCTGTTGAGTCAGTGTTTGTATATGGGAACTGGTGGCACTTTCGCTGGCAAACCCCCACGGATCTACAGCAGTTTTGGGTAAGTCCAACACCCCGCTCAACTGCTCCCAACAGCGCTGCCACACTTTTAAATCAACATACTTCAAGCCCACATTGATGGGCTTGGTACGCTGATAGAACTTTGTCAAACCCCGATCCAGTTCATCCAGACAGTCAGCGATAGACTTGCGAGCCTCGACCACCATATCCAGGTATGCATTCCAAGAGCTGGGGCGGTAATAAAGCCGTGCAATGCCACTGGTCGTGCTATTCAGCCAGGTCAACCATTTCGGGGGTAAATAAGTTGCTGGAACTCCATCTTTACGAGTGCTGTCGCCTTGCGGCAGTTCGATACCCGCCAGCTTGAATCCATAGCCTTGAGCTCCGTAGTGCTCATGGCCCGGGAACAACCTGCGCACCCAATCAATCTTTGCCATCGTTTCAGCATGCAGAGGATCGGCACTATCTCCTGCCACGTCACCGGAAGGAATGAAGTGGACCTTGAGCGTCGTATCCACCTCTTCTAAAGCAAGAATGTCCTGTTGACACGCTAATTGCTGATATAGAATGTCTTCATGAGCTTCCAACCACCTCTGATGCCGCTCTGAGTCACTCAGTTGCAGCGAAAACGACAGATCCGCGAAAATCGTAAGCGGCAGATCTTTAGTCGAAGCGCCTAATACATCGTCCGAGATCCAGCCAATCAAATACTCTTCGGGCACCAGCTTGGCAGCCCAATACCAGACTTCCGCAACTGCTCGCCAAGCCTTGGGTGCGGAAGGAGATGTCGGGGGTGTACTTAGCGATCGGAGCCACTCCCGAGACCGTTGAAAGACTGCAGCCTTGGGCGTTTGGGCCTCTCGAATGGCTTTGATTCTCGCTTGCCGCTCCGGCGGAATCAAAGACCCCAAGGTCGTCCACCACTCACCCAATTCTGGGCCTTCTCCGGGCGAGGCAAAGTTGAGGTCCACGGCGAACCGCCAAGCGGGACCCAGTTCGTTGTACGCAGCATCCAGCACAATACGATTGACCATGACGTACTCTTGAGCGCCGACCCACAATAGAGAACGAAGGACACCAGCAACACCTGACCAGGTACTGGGTCGCAGAGACATCACCAGATCGAGAAAGCGATCACGATCTCCAAGATGATCTTCATCCACCAAGACACGGAGTATGAAGGTTTCCAGATCTTCCTCAAGCATCAGTGGTAATGCTTGAGCGACAGTCTCCAGCCACGGATTGACATCAGGTTGAATCAACAAGCTACTGAGAATGTTTGAACGTATGGGGTGCAGGCCCTCAAGGCACACCCCACCGGTCGTGCGGCGCAAGAGATATTCTTGCTCAAACTGCATTAACGTACGATTCGGATCCGGCAGGTCCAGGACCTTGATGACGTCGCGCGTCTGCAACCGTGCTCCATAAGCCGAAGCCACCGCCACCAGGGATAGCAACCGCAGTTCGTCTGGAGATGCCTTCAACCCTCGCACCTCTTCCTCGATACGTTGGACCTGGCTTTCTAATCTTTGCTGCAGCGTCTGTGTCTGAGTGAGCAGGTAGACAAACTCCAGCAGGGGACCTTCCCCCTCAAAAGCGTCCCAAGCGGCGTCGAAATCCAGAAAGTCCCACTGGTCGTTCGCACTGCGCGCCCGCTCATAAATCAGCTCGGCTTCTACTCTGTCGAATTCTAAGCCAACCTCAACAAAGTCGAAGTCGGCACCCGAGATATTGGTCCGGCGATAATCTTCTTCCCGTATAGTAACCAGGATTTCCAGAAACGGCTGATTCGCCAGTTGCCTGACCAGCTCCGTCCATTCGGTATCTTGTGGATGAACGTCGAGGTAGACAGCAATAGGCACCTCCACTGCGTTGGCAAATCCGGAGAGCGCCAGTGCGATGCTCAGAGCATGCTCCACGTCTTGCACACGTTTGACGGCGAAGCGCCACTTTTCCGGGTACATGTCGTGGAGATAGCGATAGGCCAAGGTGCTCTTACCCTGCCCCGAAGCCGCGTGCACAATCACAACGTTGTTCTCCTGAAACGCCTGGAAGGTTTCCGCAATCTTGTGCTCACGGGGGAAATCGAGGTCCGCCAGGATATGTTCGTATCTCGCCCGAACGCCAGCGTAAAACTCGTCACGGAGTCGTGAAAGCCGATCATCTTCAATGGAGAATGCTTCAAGCGGTTCGATGGTGGTATGCCACTGCTTGTGATAGTGGTACCGCTCGGCAAGGAAATGGCTTACAGTGTTGACTTCATCGATGAGATCAGCACAGCTCACAGCCTGATGTCGCTCGGCAAGCCGGTAGTACCAAGCAAGGAACAGATCCAGAGCGTTCTCTGGATTAATACCCGCTGACAGGTTACGAATCTGTGCGAGAAGCGCTACGTGTTCTTTCCCTTCATTCAAAGACACCAGTTCAATGTGCTCAAAGAACTTGTCAATCTCGTCCTGCTTGAAGCCTTTTTCCACCAACTTGGTGACAATACGTTCTCTATGTACCTCATCCCCTTCCCATGCCCGGCTCAACTCAGGACCAATGGAACCAAAATTCACCAATTTGATGACCGGGGGGTCTTCCCTCTCCAACAAACTCACGACACGACGGAAGAAGGAGGTCTCCTTCTCTGGTTCAAGATCCGATAGGACAAGGCTTGCATAAGACTTGACCTGTATCGCTTCAACTATCGTTCCATCCCGACCCAGGATATCAAGGTCCTCTGTGCCCTCAGGTTGAAATAGTTGCGTTCCATCCATACCTGGAGCAAAGATGTGCTTGAGAGTATAGAGTGCTTGAAGGCGATAACCTCGTAAAGCCGCTGTCGGACCAGATTTCGTCATTTTCCCTCGTTCGAGACCGACGAATGAATCAAGTTACACGGCGCACTCTACGACGAAAAGCCCTGACTGGGTGTGGTCTGCGGGCTTACGCTGGCGGTACGCATCACCGCAAATCCATATGCGAGGTAGATCGGCAGAGTTTTCTCGGAGACGATGAACAAATGCATCGGAAAACGCTCCTAAATGCATCCAGGGAAGCTCCTAAGATCAGCGCTTGCGATGGGCACTTCAAGCGGAGAACCCAGGGTGTGCTCGATACGAACCGACACTTCGGACCAGAACTGGGCATCTACAATTATACGTGCGATTGCAGGAAAGGACAAGACGATCAATAAAACACTGAACTGGCGGACAACATTGAGCCGATTCTCTCCATATTTGCCTGCGGCGAAGTGGATGCATCTTGTACTCTGTGAGATACTCAGGGCCGACGAGCAGTGACATCTGGGACTTGTCTGTGACGCGTTCCCCAAATGGAATACATAAGGGACGACAGCGACCTCTCCTGTCCACCAGATAAGCACACCCAAGCTCGTCTACGTGCGTCCAGCGTGAGCGCATCACGGTAGGGAAGTGATACATGGAGGATCGGGCTCGAAGAGGGATGGCACCGAAAGTGCAACCTCCGATTTGCCCACTGTCTTCCCCTATGCTAAAATCCCCACAGGCGACTGGATAGTGTCGAGTCTACTATGGTCGTACTATCCTATCAGAACAATTGCAGCAAACAACTCCTTCAGATCGCCATTTGGGCAATCCTGATAAACAAACCATAACTATACTTGACAATAGTGATGCTCAATGGCACCGCTGTTATTCGAAAACAGGTTTCTGCCTGATGGTAGCGCTCCGATTCAGCAGATTTCGACCCTAAACCGGTACGACTTTGCGAAACCTTGCCCGGTATGACTTCACAGGGCTCAACAGCAGTAATCCATCTGAGGATTCGTACAAGCTCACGCACCAAGCCGGTGCGGAAGACTTTCAGCAGTTCGGTGATGAGGTATCTGTATCGATAACTTGGTCGATGCGCAGGGGACGCACGGTAATACAGTGAAGCCATCCATTGGGAGCGCCCCCCCTACTGAAGCCAACCCGCGCCTTCGGCGCTCTGTTGTATTGACGGCTTCTGCATCTGCGTGTAATCCTGTAGCGTACTGCAAATCCAGTGCGAGCGGATCAGTCCCGGGCCGTGAGCCGCACCGCCATCTGGCACTCAGAAAGACCAATGAACCCTGATCACCTCACATCCCAAATGACCCACAACGCCCAGCGGATCCGCGCCCTCGTCGAAGGCGTCTCCGACCACCAGACCCGCTGGAAACCCGATCCGGCCTCCTGGTCGATCTTGGAGATGGTCAACCACCTGCTGGACGAGGAACGGGAGGATTTCCGGGTTCACCTGGACCTGGTACTCCACCGGCCCGGCGAACCCTGGCCCCGCATCGACCCCCAGGGCTGGGTCACGCAGCGCAGGTACAACGAACGAGACCCCGGGGAATCGCTGGAGGGCTTTCTGGCAGCCCGGCAGGAGTCGCTTGCCTGGCTGCGAGGGCTCTCGTCGCCGAACTGGGAAGCGACCTATGCGGCCCCGTTTGGGCGCATCACGGCCGGGGACATATTCGCCTCCTGGGTGGCGCACGACCTGCTGCACATGCGCCAGCTCGTCGAGCTGCATTGGGCCTATACAACGCTCCTGGTAGCGCCGCACAAAGTGGACTATGCAGGGTCCTGGTGATGGGTGAAGAAGAGATTGAAGGGACAGGAGGGAATGCCCCTATGAGAGACCACTCTATCGTTCCCAGACCCTGGTGGGAAGTCGGCCTGGCCATCCTGTGGGGGTGGACGTTTTTGCCCAGGCAGGTGATTTCGCTGTCGCCCCCTCTGGACGCCGCGTACCGTTACCTGCCGTTGGCGGTCATGATTCTCGTGAGCGGTTCGAGCGTCGTGCTGGCTATCGTGCGCAAGAGTGCGTCAAGAGTGCCAGCCTGGGGCTTTATCCCGCTCGGGTTGTTGGCCGGTATTGGGGGGATGTGGGTGATGGAATTCGCCGATTTCTACCCGACGTGTGCTCTGCTGGCCATCATAGGCTTGTTGTTTGCCCGGCACCACGGCCTGAGCGCCGCCCTGTTTGTCCTGGCGGGCGGAATGTTTGTGACGAGCTGGCAGATTGAACCGACTATGTATTTCTGGGACAGCCCTTCCTGGAGAATCTTGATCAACGAGGGTATGACCGCGTCGTTCACGATCCTCACGCCGATCCTGGTGCTACGTTCGCGCTCACTCCTCGGGCAGGCCGTGGGGCTGCTGGTCCCGCTGGCCGCCTATTCCGCCGCCTTTGTGTACGCACTGAACAGCGCGCGCGGGATTCCCGTCAACCGGGCCGTTTCCACCGCGGGCCCTTTCATCGTCCTGTTCGCGACGATCGCTATCGCTGGGGCAGTGTATGCCTGGATTTCGTCGCGCGATTCTACAGCAGGTGAGGCACGGCGGCCAGGCGCTGGCTAGCGCCTCATCCCACCGTCGAGCTGTCCGATGAAAGCACAGTCCATCGGCGTCACGCGCCCGTTCACCTGGGAAATCGCAAGTTCCGCATCAATATCTGCAGGAACGAAGGCAAATCGAAATGAGTGAGGATATC
>Ga0180431_10005067_pt1 | contig 16204 bp, 15 predicted proteins | sample SS_ome_11_FD_132459 | JGI IMG/M metagenome (GOLD analysis project Ga0180431, IMG submission 132459) | Hypersaline lake sediment archaeal communities from the Salton Sea, California, USA - SS_1_MS_1 metaG | ecosystem: Environmental > Aquatic > Non-marine Saline and Alkaline > Hypersaline >... | reverse complement strand
TGATACACGCAGTGAGGAAGATGCGTATATTCCATCCATCACAGTATACCCCTCAAAAAGATGCAGGGAAAACTTCATCCCTCGACCTTACGGTCGGGGATTTAAGTTTTGTACATTAAACTGAGGCGTATTATAATTAATACCGCAGCCATCTGGCAACATATTGCGAATGATGTAATTCCGGTAAAATGACTTCTATCGCAGATTAAAAATGATTTGTTAAGTCACGCAATTATTTTCATCTGCTTAAAAAATCCCGCATAAAGCTACGTGCGGTCTTTAGCTTTGACCAGTGAACCAGATTAATCCGTGTAGCGCCCTTTTATTACTGTCAGCTTATTTCATTGACGCATTATTCAACCCCATTCTGATCGCCTCATAGGATACTTCATATTCATCGGCTGGTTCACTGTATGTCCTGACCTTGCTTCGCTCTACTTCTTCAGGTCAGAATTCTTGCGGCAACTCATGATTTATCCGTAAAGCTATTGGAGCATCCGCAGGTAAGATATTTATGTCAAGTATAAGATTAGAACCGGAGCCCCATCGGGGGTCGCGTTTGCTCTATAGCAACTTCTAATGGCTTTCTTATTGTTCCTTCTTGCACAGATAGCTGTGGAAGTATCCGAGGCAAAAGGTCTGTTTACCGATAATCGTCAAACCGCAATTTTCAATACCGCTTTCTAACTCCGACCAGCCTAATTTATAATGTGGTTCCTCGACCAATAACACTCCATCTCTACGCAGAACTCTCGTTAACTCTTGAACCGCTTCCAGCCAGTTCGGTACGTGATGAAGTGCGCCAAATATGAACACGGCATCGACATCCGCATCCTGTAAATCAAGGTTCGTCATATCTCCCACAAAGAAATCCGCGCTAATACGTCTCCGCCTGGCCAGACGAATCTGCTCGGGCATCAGGTCAAACGCCATAAGCCTCGACGGACGAAACCTGTTCATTATCAATTCTGTGCTATATCCGGAGCCGCAAGCCGCATCCAGAACGACCTTCCCCGCAAGGTCGATGTTATTGCTGTCCAATAATTTTTCGAATATCCTGAACTCAACGTATTTCATCAACAGGCGTCTGACGGGATTATTCATCGCCAGAAACTCGATTTTACCCAATCTCCCGGTGCCAGCGTCACCGTCCATGTCGACCCCTTTCAAACAAGATGCTCTTCAACGGGCACATTTTATATATGCAGTGAACCTATGAACTCCGGTGTATAAAATAGACGCAATTCATAAAATGGAGCATGTACTGAATATCCCTCCCTTTATCGCTCCTGCGCCTGACCAATATAGAAACACATCACAAATTCTCTCCGAAAGCTCAATGCTAAGCGACCCGGCACTGGCAGTTGAATAACCCTGCCATTTTATCTACCGGAAGACGTAAGTAGTCCCTACGCTGTTGAGCAGGAACTGCTCCGGCATCTCAGTGGCAAATTTATTGATGGCACTCCATCCGGTGCAATGCATGGGCACGATGTAGTCAGGCCCGATACTCTTCATCTCTTCAATTGTCGGTCCGACAATTGGCTCGAAAATCGAACCGGTAAGATGAAACCCGCCCAGCACTGCGTGAACTTTAGATTCTCTTGAGAGTTTTTGCGCATATTTCACGGTATTGATAATACCTGCGTGAGAACATCCACTAATGACCACCAGTCCACTGCCCTTCACCTTTACCGCCAACCCCTGATCGTCGCGAAAAGGGTCCACAACCCACTTATCACCGATTTTCGCCTCTGCCCAGGGAAAACCTTTCTCAAAATCCGTCACCCGTTCAACCTCGCCCGATACTAAAACGTGGCCCGAGGCCAGTAGGGAAGGGCCTTCGACTTTTTGAAGCATGACCTTAGTTCCCTTTAGTGCGTCTTCATTTAATAAAGGCATTTCCGCCTGTATTCCTATCGGTATATTTATACGACGCTGAAGAAATGCGTCTGGATGGACAGTAAGCCTCACTTCCCTGTTGGCCTTGTTTAGAAACTCCAGAAGGCCTCCGAAATGGTCGAAATGCCCGTGGCTGAGAACAGCTTCATCGACCTTACCGAAGTCCACCCCAAGTTTATTCGCGTTGTGGATGAGACAGATGTCCGACATACCCGCATCCATAAAAACCGTATATTCCTGTGAACCTGCGCATACCTTCAGAAGACAGGATAACCCGTGTTCCGCTAACACAGGCATAGAACTGGGCGGAATAAGCGGTCGCTGAATAACGTCCGTACCTTGAAGTAAGAGCACATCCGTATAATTGTCCACCAACACTGTGACTTCCAGCTTATCCACCTCTCTCAGATTGAGTTCGTTCATCTTCTAAGCCCCCTTTTAAACATTCGTATAAAGAATACTACCATATAATATCAAAACCGCGTCAGTGATATAGTGAATGTCTCTACCCCACCCATATCAGTATCCCCGGTGTGACTGATCGGCTGCCTGAATCGAACAAGATCGCCTTGACCGCAGCGGCGATTTTCTCTACATGAGTCATTGACAATGATGCTGTTGTCACCTAGCATGTACGAATAAAGAATCGCACACATTTTACCCGAGGAGCTAGCCGATGCGAAAAGAAAGCGAGAAGCCCTATTACGGATTTAAAAAGATGATATCTATCGATATCTCACTTACTTTATGTGGTGTCGTAATTACATCACTGGCCATTGCATTCACGGTATTGGCCTATTCAACCTGGCAACTGGCTCTGTGCTGGTTCTTCGGTGTGATGCTGCTTATTGCTGCGGTATTATGGCATTCCATGACTTTCGTTGCTTATCCTAAAAAAGCAAGAGCCCTTGAGGAGAGTCTACTTGATATACTGAGGTCAGACTGGGACGGTAAGGGAAAGGTGCTTGACATTGCAACAGGCAGTGGCCGCCTGGCAGTGCCAATAGCGAGAGAGTTTCCTCAAGCTCAAGTTATTGGCGTGGACATATGGACGAAATCGTGGGGTAGCTTTGGACAGACACAGGCACGTGCCGAAAAGAACGCTATGATAGCCGGGGTGGACGACAGATGCACATTCCAGTATGGAAATGCGCTGTCTCTGCCCTTTAAGGATGGAGAATTCTCACTGGTTGTCAGCGCATTCGCCTTCCATGAAATCAAAGCGCCGGATAAAACCGCTCTAATTGATGAGGCCATTCGAGTCCTGGCCCCTGCGGGTACCTTTTTGATATGCGATCTCTTTCCCCGGGGATACGTGGTTAAGAATATTCCGGAACTTCTTGAAAAAATACAGGGACTGGGCGTAGACGATGTAAGACACAAATCTATGAAAGAGGCCGGCGTCAACCTGGGACCCCTAGCACGTATTTGGGGTATCTCCTATCTAAGCGGCAGGAAGAGTCAAAACCAGTTGTTATAGCGGCTAACATGTAAATGGGTTGCTATTACCTTGAGCATCCGGTATTAAATCCGATTTCTATCAGGACACAGTACGTCAACCGCGTTACTAATATCTTGGTAATAAAGAGGGATCATCTCATGGAACTCGAGACAACGGTTCTTATCGACGGGCTGGTGTTCCCGGAGAGCCCGCGATGGCACAACGGAAAGCTCTGGTTCTCCGATATGCACGCATACCGGGTGATAAATGTAGACCTCAACGGCAACACTGAGACTGTGGTTGAGGTGCCGGGACAGCCCTCCGGCCTTGGCTGGCTTCCCAATGGCCGGTTGCTGATCGCTTCAATGACAGACAGACGCCTGCTACGACTTGACCCGGCAGGGCTTTCGGAAGTTGCCGACCTGAGCAAACTCGCGTCATTTCACTGCAATGACATGGTCGTCGATCAGGAGGGGCGAGCCTACGTAGGCAACTTCGGTTTCGACTTGATTGATAAGCAGCCTTTTGCGCCGGCCGAGATTGTGCTGGTGACGCCAGAAGGCGATGCGCGTGTTGTCGCCGACGGGATGGCTTTCCCCAACGGAACCGTCATCACTCCTGACGGACGCACACTCATTGTTGGTGAGACCATTGGCCAGCGCCTTACAGCCTTCAACATTGAACACGACGGCTCCTTAACAGGACGCCGCACCTGGGCAGAACTTAAGGATGCAACCCCGGATGGAATCTGTCTCGATGCAGAGGGCGCAATCTGGGTCGCGTCGCCTATCAGTGCGGATGTATTGCGTGTTCGTGAAGGCGGCGAAGTGACGCACCGCATAAAGGTGTCAACACAAGCATTCGCCTGCATGCTTGGGGGCAACGACCGCCGTACACTTTTCGTGTGCACTGCAAAAACCATGAACCCTGATGAGGCCCGGGCTAGAGCCAGCGGCCGTATTGAAACCGTCCGAGTCGAAGTGCCCGGTGCGGGGTTTCCCTGACAGAAAAAATCAAGCCAATATCCCATCCTGGGGCAATAGCTTGTCATCGTAATTTAGCTGGTCATGGTTCATCGCTGAGGGAAGCGCCTCTTTTCTATCACTTCGTTGTCGTACTTTTCTTGACTTTGGCCTTTTTGGCTTTAGCACCCTCAATCATAGTTTTAGGCTTCACCTTGATTTGTTTTGGTTTTTCTTTCTCCGACTTGGGTAAAGTCAGAGTTAGCATACCCTTATCAAAGACCGCTTCCGCTTTGTCAATCTTAACTGCCACGGGAACGGTCACTGCCCGACTGAAGGCGCCATACCTGTGTTCCTTGCGAATATAATTCTCCTCCTTGACCTCCGTCTTCTCTCTATGTTCACCTTTGATAGTAACAGTGTCTCCGGTGATAGATATGTCTATCTCCTCAGGGCTTATCCCGGGCAGTGAAGCCCTGATCACCACATCGCTGGCTGTCTGATACATATCAACTGGCACATCCCCGACTGTAGACTCAGGCCACATACGTGATGGCCGGACGAAGCTATCTTCGAATAGTCTGTCCATAGCTTGTCTCAGGCTCATCATTTCCCTGAACGGATCCCAACGCATCATTGTCATAATGCACCCCCTCTTTTTTGATGCAGCCTACGTGCGGCAGCTTCCCTCAGCCGTAACCACCAAAGCCTTATCGTAGTATAAACATCGCCACATAGTATTACAACATGCATTATTCAGCAGGACACAGTATTGAAAGCAATACTTACGCAGCATATAAAGCCTGTCATTATATATGCTGTAAAAAGCCAGTTCATCTAAGTAAGCAATCGTGCTACGGGCAGCTTCCCACCCGTCTTAATAATATCAGCAACTTAAAGAACACCTGTTACAGCCACAGGAACGATACGGGCAATAGAATGAGTCTTCCCTAAATAACTTTTGTGGATAACTTCGTGGATAACTCTCTTGACACCTATTACAAGGCACGGGATAGAATAGCAGCAAAATGTAAACGACGACAGGGACGTCCATTTTAGGTATTTCCTGGCGTTAAATCAGTAATACTTGCTCTTTTCGCTGCTATGGAGAGAGAAAGGGAGTATTATGTTTGTTTTATATTCAAATCATGGCCCTGCTCTTCTCTGCAATCGACAGGAAAACCTCATGGAAACATTTAATGGATGATCCTGTTATATTGTCCCCGTTTCATGCCTAAATGAGAACTCATGGAAGGGCTTAAATGCTGATCACGGTCTTCGAATTAATAAGGACAGTTCGGCTCTGTTAGTCCATTCCGGGAGTAATTGATGCAGACGCTTATATGGCGGAAGTCTACCAAGCGAGCAAATCAAACGATGGTAGAAGACCAATGGGCCTCTAATCTAGGCGATCTGGTATCAACTACGCCAGGGCTTGAACTTGAACAGGGTGAAGCAAAACAGAGTCAGCCTAGTACTACATGGATTTGGGACCGCAATAAGCAGACCTGGGTAGAAACAAATGAAGCGCCTGTCATAGAAGAACACTTAAGCGCCAATAGCATTGCATCCACTGAACTTAAAACACCACCCCAGCCACCCGCTACCCAAGCTTCAGGTAATCACAAGATTGGATGGCCGAAGTCTGCACGGAAGCTGCTCCCCACAAAAGCCTCTTTAGTACATGTGATCGACTCAGTGGCCTTGAAAAGCAAAGCAGTAGAGCCAAATGGGGCCGAGGCTGCCATGCCAATACCAGCTGATTATGAAGCGACTTCAATTATTTATGACACGAAGGTGGAATCCGAGGAATTTCCGATACGGATAATAGGAAGTGATGGAGAGCAAATACAGAGCATCCTGGGTCGGGTTAGTGATAAGGCGGTGGAAATAAAGGAGAAGCTGGATAGACAAGCGCTCGTTGCTAAACATGAAGTCGACAGGGATTTTCTTAATGAAATAGCAGTCGCTGAGCGGCGAAGTCAGGATGCTATCGCAGCAATTGAGGAGAACTCCAAGGCTCGAGCAGAGAACATTATCGCTACACTTGAAGAGAAGGCCAGGGTTCGTATTGAGGCCGTTATCGCGCGGGCGAAAGATAAGGCCAATGAAGAAGCTAAGAGTATTATCGCGCAGGCGGAAGAGAAAGCCGGGGCACAAGCAGAAATCATTATCGCTACGACGGTGGATAAGGCCAGAGAGCTAACTGAGAAGATTATCGCGCAGACGGAGGAGAAGGCCGGGGCACGAGCAGAGATTATCGTCTCTACGACGGAGGATAAGGCCAGAGAGCTGACTGAGAAGATTATCACTCAGACGGAGGAGAAGGCTGAGGCACAAGCCCAGATTATTATCTCTAAGGCTGAAGATAAGGCCAGAGAGTTAGCTGAGAAGATTATTGCGCATGCCGAAGAAAAAACTGAGGTAAGAGCGGAGATTATCATCTCTAAGGCCGAGGATAAGGCCAGAGAGCTAGCTCACAAGATTATTGCACAGGCCGAAGAGAAAGCTGAGACTCAGGCAGAGAATATTCTCGCTACGCTGGAGGAGAACGCCAGAATACAACTGGGGAGGATTGCCTCGCAGGCCGAAAAGATCTATCACCAGAGCATATCGGCGGCAGAGAATCAGGCTCAGCACCCCCTCAAAGCAGAAGAGGAAAGGGCAACAGTTGTCAAGTCTCCGTTCGAGAAGTTCGCCAAGCCGATGCAGGTACAGCCCCTCCGTAGTGAGGAGAGCGATCGCAAGGAGAGGTCCGTACCTTACGAGGGCACAGCAGTACTGGTGATCTCGCCTCCTGTAGATGTAGGTAAAATGCAGAAAGCTCTGAATAGGCTGGCAAAGCTGCAAGATATCAAAATCCTGGACCTGGATGGTTCAGCAGGCAGAGGTGTCACAATTAAGCTCTTCTCGCGAAATCTCGCCCGACTCCCAAGTATACTTGTATCCCTGCCTGAAGTAGAGAAAGTCTCAGACCTGCCGAGTAAAGTTAACAAGATATGCTATAGCCAGCGATTATGCCCCGGGCAGCGAAGTGGAAATGAACAGCCTGTCAAACGGCTCCTGGTAACCCTGGAGAAGCAAACTACATACATTGAAGATTGAAACCGGTACAGCGTGCGCCCGCTATACAACACCAGCATATCCTGAACAGATCAACTTCTATACTGACACCATGCAACAAGAACCACTAAAAGGCGTATTGTTAATTCAGTAAAAGCCGCTTTACTCATTACTGCCTGAACGCTTTTAACCGAACTGAAGACCACCCGCAACAGCCTCGCAGGAAATGCTTTTTTTACCAGCAGGCACAATTTACCTGTCTTACATTCCTTACTAAATACCGCTTATATCGAGGCAGAATTCCGTAAATCTATGAATCAGGCAGTTGGCTCAGGAGTATACTGACTCGACCCAGCAGCCCATGCATTTAGCATACCGATTAGAACCTGCTCAAATTAATTTGGCATACTTTGCGTTTAACAGGTCTGCCGGGTTCTCGCTCTCCACGCCTTTACGAATCCCCGCAGATCATATTGTTAATTTTCATCTATGCCTTTATCATGATTGACTCTGGCGCACTATAGAATTAGAATTGTACACTGTAACAGAGCTATTGAGGAAAACGCTAACATGAGTTCCAGGCAGACAGAGAAGGGTATAAAGGGATATATTGAAGTCGACCAGGAGCTTTGCAAGGGCTGTCATATCTGTATTTCCTTCTGCCCGAAGGGCGCTATCTCTCTATCAGATAAGTTAAATGCCAGCGGCTATTTGACAGTCCTTTTCGATGATAGCGGCGATTGTACAGGCTGCGCCATCTGTGCGATTGTATGTCCCGAAGTGGCAATAGAGGTTTATCGTGGCTAAAGTTCTCATGAATGGTAATAGCACCATTGGTGAGGCAGCCATAAGGGCTGGCTGCCAGTGTTATTTTGGATATCCCATCACACCTCAAAACGAACTGACCGAGCACATGGCTACACATCTAAGCAGAAAAAGGGGGTGCACTTTTATTCAGGCGGAAAGCGAGATATCGGCTATAAACATGGTATATGGAGCAAGTGTGGCCGGTGTAAGGGCTATGACTTCGTCTTCGAGTCCCGGAATCAGTCTGAAGCAAGAAGGGCTCTCCTATCTGGCGGCCTGCGAACTTCCCGCTGTTATCGTCAACATGTCCAGAGGCGGACCGGGATTGGGAAGCATATCAGCTTCTCAGTCAGACTACTTTCAGGCTACCCGTGGTGGAGGCCACGGTGACTATCGGACAATAGTTTTAGCGCCATCATCGGGACAGGAACTGGCGGACCTCACCCACCGCGCGTTTGACCTCGCCGACAAATATCTAATACCCGTTATCATCCTGGGAGATGCCATGCTCGGGCAGATGATGGAGCCGGTGGAATTCAAACATGAAGCCCCCGAGGAATTGCCAATCAGAGCCGACGCATTAAGGGGAGCCAAAGATCGCCCGAGCAGAGTAATTAAAACATTCACTTCAAAGCCAACTGAGCTTGAGGAGATAAACTGGAGTCTTTTCCGCAGATATCAATTGATCAAGAGACAAGAAACAACTTACGAGACCTTTCTGGTTGAAGACGCCGAGCTAATAATCGTTGCTTTCGGGATTGCGGCACGGATAGCCAAAGGAGCAATTAAGACAGCGCGTTCGAATGGTCTGAAGGTAGGAATGCTGAGGCCGATTACTCTATGGCCATTTCCCTCAGATAAAGTGCAGGAGTTGGCCAAGAAGACAAAATACTTCCTTGTCTTTGAAATGAATATGGGCCAGATGATAGAAGATGTTCAATTAGCGCTGGAAGGTAAAGGCGAGGTATTTTTCCACGGCAGGCCGGGAGGAGTAATTCCAACCCCCAGCGAGGTTTTTCTAATGGTCTCGCGCCTTTGTTACCAGAAAGGTTTGAAGTAGCAAAGTGAGAAAAGTATATTCCCGGCCCAAGTCATTAAAGAGAAATCCCTTTCATTACTGCCCGGGATGCGGACATTCGGTTATCCACAGGCTTATAGCCGAGGTGATCGATGAGATGCATATACATGATAGTGTCGTCGGTATCCCACCGCCCGGGTGTTCGGTCTTCGCCCACCACTATTTCGACATAGATATGGCGGAATCGGCCCATGGCAGAGAAGCGGCTGTTGCAACCGGCATAAAGAGGACAGCTCCCGATGTTATCGTTTTTACCTATCAAGGAGATGGTGACCTTGCCGCAATCGGTACCGCCGAGACTATACATGCCGCTAACAGAGGGGAAAGAATAACCTCTATCTTTATTAACAATGCCGTATATGGAATGACCGGCGGCCAAATGGCCCCGACCACCCTCCTGGCCCAAAAAACCACGACTACACCTTACGGACGCGATGTGCGCATAGAGGGGTATCCTATCAAAATGAGCGAAATGCTGGCCTTGACCAGAGGCGCGGTGTATATAGAGCGCACCGCGGTGAACTCACCGGCCAACATCAGGAAGTCAAAAAAGGCTATCCGCAAGGCTTTCCAGGCTCAAATCGATGATCTTGGCTATTCACTGGTGGAAATACTATCCCCCTGCTCTACCAACTGGAGGATGAGTCCACTGGAATCGTGGCAGTGGATCGATGAAGTGATGACCAAGGAGTTTCCACTGGGAGTGATAAAGGACTTAACCGGGACAGGCGATGTTGATTAAAACAATCTTCGCAGGATTCGGAGGTCAGGGCGTCCTCTCTATGGGACTTAACCTTGCTCAAGCGGCAATGCTTGAGGGGAAATACGTCACCTATCTGCCTTCGTACGGTGCCGAAGTACGCGGAGGTACCGCCAACTGTACCGTAGCGGTATCGGATGAAGAGATAGCATCACCGGTCGCCTCTTCTCCTGAGTTCATCGTAGCCATGAATCAGCCATCCATGATCAGATTTCAGAATCAGATCGAGTCTGGCGGTCTGTTCTTCGTTAACTCTTCTTTAATAGAAGCCGAATTCACCAGGGGTGACATTGACGTTGTAGAGATACCGGCAAACAGTATCGCTGAAGAACTGGGCAGTCCGAGGTCAGCCAACATGGTGATGCTGGGAGCATTCACCAGGAGAAGCAATCTCGTCTCTCTTTCCAGTGTTATTGAAGCGCTAAAAAACACCTTGAAGAATAAGCAAAAATTGATCGCTGTCAATAAAAAGGCGTTACAGGCAGGATATGACTTACTATAGTTCAAGTTTGAAATTCCGGTGTTATGTCATCCCATGGTACAATCCCACCACATGTAGAATTTCAAGCCTGAATGCCGGATAGGAGCAAATTATGTGCTTAAAACAAATTTCCATTAGTCTGGACAATTCGCCAGGTCAGTTCCTGGCTGTGAGCGAGTGTCTGGGTGCTGAAGGGATAAATATCAGGGCCATTTCAGTGGCCGACACATCCGACGTTAGTACCGTAAGATTTGCAACGGATAACCCTGAAAAAACTGCCAATGTACTGAGAAGCCATGCTTACAGCGTGAAAGAGACCGACGTATTAGCAGTAGAGGTCCCCGATCATCCCGGCGGTCTTCAGGCTGTCCTCAAGCCGCTAAAGGCAGCCAACATTAATGTCCACTATCTATATCCCTATCTGGGGAGGGGAGAGAGCGGACAGCCTATAATCATCGTAGGTGTGGATAAAACCGAAAAGGCGCTGGAGGTATTGAAAAAGAACTGGGTTCATACCTTTGGAAAAGAGATATATGCCCTATGATAAAACCCGTCCCCCTATTGGGCCGCTATTTCCTAAATCTTCGTCACCCCCGTCTATCTTAGTAGCTTGACAGCCTTCAATTGAACATTATACGTGTCAGTAATCCGTTAAAACAAACTCACGTCACTCGAAGTAACCTTTGCAGCTCTCCGCTAGAGGGTGATATGGTACTTACGCACTGCCCGACCCAGCTCGGCATCGCACCGAATAGCCCATCCGGGTCAGGCGCAGTTCGCGGATGCATCAGACAACCCGAGTAAAATTTATTTGAAAGAAAATGAAAAACTGAGGAGAGTGTATCGGATGTTAAAAATAGCCGATGACATCACCCAGCTAATCGGAAATACGCCTCTTATCAGGTTAAACAAAATGGCACAGGGATTGGGCGCCCACGTCGTGGCAAAGCTTGAATCCTTCAATCCCTGCGGCAGCGTAAAGGACAGGATAGGCGTATCTATGCTCAAAGCCGCTGAGGAGGCAGGTCTGATTCAAAATGACACGGTTATAATTGAGCCCACCAGCGGCAACACGGGAATCGGCCTGGCATTCGCCTGTGCGTCCAGAGGCTATAAACTGCTTCTAACAATGCCCGATACGACGTCCATAGAGCGAAGGCAACTACTGTCAGCTCTAGGCGCTGAATTGGTATTGACACCCGGATCAGAAGGGATGCGAGGTGCAATTGACAAGGCTGAAGATTTAACTGGGCAGAACGATAAAAGTTACATGCCACAACAATTTAAAAATCCCGCTAATCCCCGGGCTCATAGAGAAACTACAGCGGAGGAAATATGGCGGGACACCGAAGGACGAGTAGATATTCTGGTTTCCAGCGTGGGTACTGGAGGGACAATTACCGGCGTCGCTGAGGTTATCAAGTCAAGAAAGCCGGAATTCAAGGCAATCGCCGTTGAGCCCGCTGAATCTCCGGTTCTCTCAGGCGGCAAGCCCGGCCCTCACAGGATCCAGGGCATCGGCGCCGGATTCGTGCCCGATGTATTGCGATTAGACCTGATCGATGAAATAATCAAGGTCACCAGCGAGGATGCCGCGGAAACGGCACGCAGATTAGCCATAGTGGAAGGAATACTGGCAGGTATATCGTCTGGGGCGGCTATATGGGCGGCCCTGGAGGTTGCCGCCAGAGCAATAAACAGGGGCAAGCTCATTATTGTGATTTTACCCGACACAGGAGAGCGCTATCTAACTACCCGGCTCTTTCAAGAGCAAACCTGAGGGTAAAAACGAGGAGGTTGAATTGTTCAATACCTTCCGAGAGGACATTGGGGCTGCTCTGGCTAGAGACCCCGCGGCTAGGAACAAATTTGAGGTGCTTCTCTTCTACCCTGGAGTACATGCCTTGCTGTTTCACAGACTTGCTCATTATCTCTGGGGACATGGACTGCGCCTGCTCGCCCGTTGCGTTTCTCACACGGCTCGATTCCTGACAGCAATCGAGATTCATCCCGGCGCTGTTATCGGCAGAAGGTTTTTCATCGACCATGGCGCGGGGGTGGTGATCGGGGAAACTGCTGACATTGGCAACGATGTGTTGATGTATCAAGGTGTAGTCCTTGGCGGGACAACCCTTGAGAAGAAGAAACGCCATCCAACCATCGGTAATAATGTTGTTATCGGCTCGGCAGCGATATTGCTCGGGCCTATCACAGTGGGCGATGGGTCAAGAATCGGCGCAAATTCCGTCGTAGTAAGATCAGTGCCCCCGGGGTCTGTCGTAGTCGGTGTTCCCGGTCGCATAGTAGGAGGCCGACAGGAATCAGTCATGGACCTAGAACACGGGAATCTGCCTGACCCGTTTAGCGAAGCCGTCCGGCTTATTCTGGAAGAACAAACACGACTGGTAGAGCGCATAAAAAAACTGGAGGAATCCTGCGGCCTAACGGCCGCGGTAGATGAACTGGCCGAAAAGATAGGTGAGATTGAGAAGGCCTTTACCGACGGCGAGGGGACACAAGACGAGGAAACACATTAAGAATTGAAACAGGAGATCTCGTCAGCCCCTCTCTCAGCACAAACAGACCAGACAGCGTTAATCATTTAACGAACACGAGCAAATAGAAAAGCCTGTCATCACTATTACGCCGCTGAAATATCTGCGTAGTAAAAGGTAACCGCTGTCTACAAAGAGCACTTCGTATTAAATTCATCCGATGTTGAGTCAGGTCGAAGCAACTTATCAATTTACAAATATATACTACCGAGAAAGTTGATGACTATGTCACGTGTAATCGTAGCGATGAGCGGCGGTCTGGATTCATCCGTAGCCGCAGCCCTTCTAAAGCAGGAAGGGTATGAAGTCATCGGGGTTACCATGAAGATATGGGACGGTGAACTTCTCTCAGAACAGGGAATTAGCCGTGGGTGCTACGGGCCCGATGAAAAAGATATCGATGATGCTCGCACCATTGCGCAGGCGCTGGATATGCCCTTCCACGTTTTCGACCTGAGGCAGGAATTTAAAGCAGAAGTTATCGATTATGTACGCCATGAATACATGTCAGGGAGAACTCCCAATCCCTGCATCAGGTGCAACCGTCGGGTCAAGCTGGACAGTCTGGTCGAAAAGGCCCGGGAATCCGGTATTGCTTTCGATTATGTAGCTACCGGCCACTACGTAAGGATAGGATGGGACGAAAATAGACACCGTCATCTACTAAAAAGGGCAATGGACCTGAAAAAAGACCAGTCTTACTTCCTCTTCTCTTTATCCCAGGAGCAGATTGGTCGTACCTTATTCCCACTGGGTAATCATACAAAGTCGGAAGTAAGAAGAATAGCCTCCGGTGTCGGCATAGCTGTCAACGATAAACCGGAGAGTCAGGATTTCGTCCAGGGAGGCTACTCTTCGCTTCTGGGTGAAGCAGTTCAGCCGGGTCCCATATTCGATAAACATTGGAACGTCCTGGGTGAACATCGAGGGATTCCGTTCTATACCATCGGGCAGCGCAAGGGACTGGGCCTGTCAGCAAAAGAGGCCCTCTACGTTACCGATATTGTCCCCGAAAGAAACGCCATCCAGGTCGGTCCCAAAGAGGATATATATGGTAACGAGCTTACATGCTCAGGTCTAAACTGGATAGCAATACAGGGGCTGGAAGGCCCTATCAGCGTAAAGGCGAAGATACGGTACAATCACACTGAGGCTGACGCCATAGTAACCCCACTCGCCGGTGACAGGACACACGTCAGGTTTAGAGAACCGCAGATGGCCATCACTCCGGGACAGGCTGTTGTATTCTATGATAAAGATGTGGTTGTGGGCGGCGGCGTTATAGAAAGAGCACCAGGACAGCAATCTGGCTAATATGCCTGCGGTCTTAAGATGCCGTCAGGAGTACCCAGACGCTCGGATACTAAATATAAAGCAATCGCGTAAATATATCATTTTTGAGCTGGTATGAGATCCCCGGCACTTCTATTGCAGGATGCTTCAGCCTGTGATAACCTGAAGGTAGAACGGACTGCTTTAAACCTTAATAGCCATACTATTGATTGCATTATGCATATCCGTGGAATATCATTTGATCTGGCATAATAGACACAATAAAAGAGAAGTCCTTCAACTGTACCACCACCTACGCTGTTCAGGGCGAAAGTAGAAAGGTGGGGTACATCAAATGACAAGCCGCTACGTTATCTTTTCAGCGATAGCGCTGCTACTGGCGGTGTTGCCTGCCTTTTTCGCATGTTCCGATCCCGCTTCTATTTCTTCCCCGGCAACTTTCGATATGTCCGGAATAATTGATGAAAGCGGCATAGTCCAGGAAAGCGTCACGTACAGTACTCCCGATAGCGTTATATTACTGGAGATTGCTATCGGTACGACAGTTCAGACTGAATCCGGTGAGCCTGTGCAATCCGTGGCTGTGCAAGAGGTTTCGGATATACCTTCGCCAGGACAGGGAGCCCATATAATCGGTTCAGTTTATGATCTTAGCCCCGACGGCGCTTCTTTCACTCCTCCAATTTTAATGAGTGTTCAGTACAACCCTGAACTGGCCCCTCCTAGTTTTTCCGAGGACAGCCTGCTTTTGGCCTACTATAATATATACACAGGGCATTGGGTTGCTCTTGCCTCGAGCGTCGACTCCGACACGCATGCGGTTTCGGCCTGGGTATCTCACTTCACCAGTTTTGCCGTATATCTTCCTGCCTCTACCCCCACACCAACGCAATCGCCAAATATTTCACCACCTGCCACGCCAACACCTGTTCCCTCACCAACACCCGTGCCATCATCAACATCAACATACACGCCTTCTGCAAGTCCTATGCCTACGATCACGCTTACACCAACCCCAACTACCATCGCAGGAGGCGGTGGCTCAGCACCACCACCAGCACCCACTACCACGCAGTGTCCCGTTTGCCCGACACCGACTCCCACTCCATGCACTGTGTGTCCTACTCCTACACCCGCAATAACTCCCACGCCGTCGCCTACACCTACCCCATTACCTACACCAACTGCCACACCCGCACCATCACCTTCTCCTGCACCCACCCCAACTGCAACTCCATTGCCGACACCAACACCGGCACCTACACCGACGCCATCAGTAACACCTGTACCTACGCCTACGCCTATATCTAGCCCGACGCCTTCGCCTTTGCCCACTCCTACGCCTACCCCTACTGCAACCCCAAATCCAACTCCCACGCCTGCACCCGTACCATGTAACCTGCATGCTGATTTCACCGCAACACCCTCTGCTTGTCTATGCCCCAGTTCGTGTCGCGGCCCCCTTTGGATACAATTCACCGACCTATCAACAGGCGATATCACAGGATGGGAATGGGAATTTGAAGGTGGCGAAATTACTTACAGTACTAAGCAAAACCCTAAATGCGAATATAGGAATACCGGCACCTACACAGTTACCTTAACCATCACCGGCCCAGGCTGCCCGGACGGTACAACTGAGTCTAAAGACGTCTGTATCCACTGCTGAGGTGGTTAATATACAAGCGCCCGTGCGGCGCCGATAGTGGAAGCTTCGATATCAGCCTTCACATCACAAGCTAGTACCATGTAACATATAAGTATTCGTATAATTGTGGTATAATTATGGTAAATCACAAAGGAGGGATTTGCCATGAAGCCGCGCTATAGGGTGACGTTGACGGAACAAGAACGACAGGAGC
>Ga0180431_10005066_pt1 | contig 16206 bp, 13 predicted proteins | sample SS_ome_11_FD_132459 | JGI IMG/M metagenome (GOLD analysis project Ga0180431, IMG submission 132459) | Hypersaline lake sediment archaeal communities from the Salton Sea, California, USA - SS_1_MS_1 metaG | ecosystem: Environmental > Aquatic > Non-marine Saline and Alkaline > Hypersaline >... | reverse complement strand
TTACCGGCTCGGACAGGTGAAGCCGGCTCTGCTGAATCTATTGAAAATGTCAACCTTAAAGATCAAAATCCGTCAGAGATTGATAATCTCGTTTGTGAAAACACAATCGAAGATCCCACCACAATAAAAAAAGATAAGAATCAGGTAGCAGACAATTCTATCCTTGAAAAAAAAATACAATCTACATTTGATGAAGCCCTGGATTTTTGCCAGGCATCGCAGGATTTTTGGCAAAAAGGAGAGCTTGAAAACGCCCTGGAAGCACTGGATCATGCTTACTCTTTAATCCTGAAGATCGATACCGATGACACCGCCGAACTGATACAACAAAAAGAAGATCTGCGGTATATGATTTCGAAACGTATTCTTGAAATTTACGCATCCCGGAATATTGTTGTAAACGGTAATCATAAAGCCATTCCCCTAGTGATAAATAAACACATTCAGAATGAAATTGACCGCTTTACCAAAAAAGGTGAAAAAAGATTTTTCATTGAATCATACAAACGCTCCGGAAAATATCGACCACAAATTGTTTCTGCCCTTAAAAAAGCCGGCCTTCCGATTGAATTGTCATGGCTCCCCCTTATTGAAAGCGGGTTCAAGGTAAATGCACTTTCCAAAGCCAGGGCCCTGGGTCTTTGGCAGTTTATCCCCTCAACAGGATATAAATTTGGTCTCAGACGCAACAAATACATCGATGGGCGCCTCGATCCGTTTAAATCTACAAAAGCCGCTATTGAATATCTAACAGAATTGCATCATATTTTCGGCGATTGGGCAACCGTTCTGGCCGCGTATAATTGCGGGGAGGGACAGGTGCTCAGAGTAATAAGGACTCAGAATATAAATTATCTCGATAATTTTTGGGATCTATACGAACGCCTTCCCTTGGAGACAGCGAGATATGTCCCCAGATTTTTGGCCACGCTTCATATCGTGAATAATTTGGAAAAGTATGGGCTCGATTCAGTACCTGTGGATAATCCGTTAGAATATGAAATAATAACCATATCGAAACAGGTCCATCTTAGAAATGTTGCCAAAACCATCGGGGTAACTGAAAAAACTCTTATAAAATTAAATCCCGAACTCCGCTACAGGATAATTCCTAAAGATAATTATCCGCTCAGGGTTCCACCGGATAAAGGCCAAATGCTGTTGGCAAAGATAGATGAAATACCGGTTTCACATCTTCCCCAACGCGCTTATGTCTATCACCGGATCAGACCCGGTGAAAGTCTTTCCACCATTTCCAGACGATACCGTTGTAGCATCAGAAGCATCATGCGCGCAAACAATTTGCGCCGATCAAGTTTTATTGTTGCCGGCAAAAAACTCAAAATACCACGTAGGGGCACCATTGTATACCGATCCAAGAAATACAACGGAATCATAGATAGAGACGCATCGAGCCATATTGTAAGAAGTGGTGATTCTCTTTGGATTATTGCCAATAGATACGGTACAACAACCAAAAAAATCCAGGAGCTCAATCATCTGTCTTCAACGAATCTACACATCGGGCAGGTTTTAAAGATTCGCGAGAGCAAGGGTGATAAACCGGCAGGTGAGTATTTAAAGACATATCTGGTTAAACGCGGCGATAGTCCTTATGATATCGCTCAGTTACACAAAATGCCACTGGCACGATTTATGCGTATCAACCAATTAACACCCAGAAATAAGATTTATCCGGGACAGAGACTGTATGTGGAGTGACAACAAAAATAATTATCAAACAAATCCCTCTGGGGCCGTTTCAGGTAATGACTTATCTGGTGGCATGCCCGCACACCCGCAAAGCGGTTCTTATTGATCCGGCCGGAGAGGAAGACAAAATTCTGAACTTGATTCAAGCACAAGGCCTCAAAGTCAAATATATCCTCAACACCCATGGCCATTCCGATCATGTTTTGGGAAACGCAAAACTCAAAGAGGCTCTTAACATCCCGGTGTGCATGCATGAAGCCGATGACCGGTTTTTTTCAGACCCGGCGGTTCGTGAAAAATCCTCGAAAGAGCTGGGACTTCCGCCCCCTGATCCTGCGGACATAAGACTCAAAGATGAGGACATTATTGAAGTCGGAACACTTAATATCAAGGTAATCCACACTCCGGGTCATACCCCGGGCTCTGTTTGCTATCTCATTGACGGAAACCTCTTTTGCGGCGACACCCTTTTTGTGGGTGCGGCTGGAAGGACCGATTTGATTGGCGGATCTCTTGAAACGCTTCTCGAATCTTTAGAGAAAAGACTGATTGTTCTACCCAAGGAGACCATGGTCTGGCCAGGTCATGACTATGGAGACACCCCCACCTCAACCATAGGTCGGGAGATGGAAGAGAACCCCTACATTACCGATTTTATTCTAACCTAATAGTTAGGATAAACTTTACATTTTCAAGTGTTGACGGATATAGACGACAAGTTGTTTCATACCATAAGAATTTATTGAGAAGTTACATTTCCGAGAGGCACATATGGCCACGTGGATGGATTTGAAAAGTCAAGGAATGAAACGGTTTGGCGAGGTGGGTGCATGGGTTTTTGACGAATGGAAAATGTTGAATCAGAACTTTTTTTATGGAGAAAATAAACCCGGCGCCATTATCTGGGGAAAAACGCCACAGGGTAAAAGTCTGGGGTATTATCATGTCAGCAAGAATTTAATATATTTAGATAAAAATTTAATGCGACCGATTTATCCTACAAATGATTTGAACTGGGGAATACAACATTTAAACAAAAGAATTGCCAGTGATGTCCTCCTCCATGAGATGATTCATCAAAGAGTCAACCAGACCGGTGGATGGGAGGGAGAAACCAGTCACAACAACGAGCGGTTTGTTGATGAAGTCAACAGAATTGCCAAACTCCTTGGCATGGATATTAAGGCCAAAGTTATCAAACAAAAAAAGACCCGGCATAAGCCAATATGGCAGGTTGAACCCGGATATCTGAACCTTAAGGAACTATCCGATTTTCCATATTCGTCCAGATCGTATAACTATTATTACGGACAACCTTGATGAATTCGACTTTTTAATGAACTTCAAAATCCAGATCATCGGGCAGATTTATTACATCTTTCCATTCTTTGTTTTCTTCCTTTTTATCCACAGGTTCTTTCCGATCATCTTTCGGCGGCTCTTGTGCGTTTTCACGAATGTCTTTACACATGGTTAAACATCTCTTTGATTCTACTATTGTCCATAATAAGTCAGTATCAAAATATAATTTTTAAGGTGTCTTCTATGAAGAAGCGTTTCTTTTCGAAAGCAGACCCTCGCAGATTTTTCGGAACGTTATTTCGAGACCTTTTCAAAACGCCCTCTTTTGTTGCAAAACTATTTTTAAATCTCTTTGTTGTCAAGAAAATATGGAGGTTATTTTGCGACGATTTCAGCATGTTATCAGAAAGAATTGTAACATATCAATAAATTATGGGGCCGGCTCAATATCTCCAATTAACAAACCACAGCTTATTGAGAAGTTATAAAAAATATCGGAAGATGATGGTTGACTTCCGATGGAGGGTATGTTTCATTTAAGGGTTAATATTAAAATATAAAAAGATTGCGGAATGAAAAAGTATCAAGAAATTACTGAAGCAAGGAGAGTGTTGGAACTGTCTGAACAGGCAACCATGGAACAAATTAAGTCTAATTATAGACATCTTATCCGTAAATGGCATCCGGACCGGTGTAATGAAAACAGTAAAAAATGCAAGGAAATGACAACCAAGATTATCGCTGCTTACCGGATTATTAATGACTACTGTAAAAACTATAAATTTTCTTTTTCCGAACAAGAGGTCAAGAATTATCTCTCGGCAGAAGAATGGTGGTTTGAACGTTTCGGTATGAATTCCCTTTATAACGATGAACAGGAATAAGGACGTAGAATGAACGATATAGAATGTACAGACAACAGTAAATCAAAGGAACCATCGAAAAAACATGCTTCTGAAATTCAAAACATTTTGGTTTTTCAACAAAACGGCAGCGGTGACAAAAAGATAGAGGGTGTCAGACGATATGGAAACAACTGTTTTTCCCTTAAAATCGTATCCATCGATACTCATCTGCCCACGGTTATCGACGATACAAAAGAGTATATACCCAAAGACATTGAGGCTGATCTGGTTCTGGATTATCTGAAACATCCGGATCTTTCTTATGACCTTGCCGTGGTTTGCAGGGACAAAAAAATTCCCGTGGTCGCCTCGGGAAAGAAATTTCGTGTTAAAGGAGCATTTACCCCTCCGACCTGATGCGGGCTCTCCCGGCAGGTCTGCCTGGGTAATTATGGAAACATGTTTGGCGCACCGGAGTTTGCTGTGACGGTTGTTGATGGAATTATTACCCGAATCAATGTTCTGCGCGGGGCGCCATGTGGCGCTACATGGGAAACAGCCCTTCGCGTTGAGAACCTTCCCGTTGAAGAAGCAATCGTTCGAATCGGTCTGGACGTGCAATACTACTGCATAGCAGATCCAGCGGGTTGGGATCCGATCTATGGTAAAAGCCCTGTCCATTTGGCCGGGAAATTTCACGCGGCCGCACTTAAAAAAGCTTTAAAACGTTTGTAACGGCTCATTTTGTGAATATTTACGATACAAACACTGTCACACTGTCAAGCTGTATTTAACAAAAATATGTTGAAAAAAATTGAGGCGCTTTTACCCAAAGCGCTAAGTGCCGATAGCCACGCCATCCGTCGTGAATTAATACGGATTAAACAATCCGGCGTAAAAACCGCGTCTAATAATAAGATAAAAAAGAAAGTAGTCCAGCTGGAAAAAAGGCTTCAAAGATCCATCAAAAAGAAATCATGGCGCAAAGCAAATCGTCCGAAACTTATCTATAATGAAACCCTCCCCATTCTTTCTAAAAAAGACGAAATTATAGATTTCATCTCAAAAAACCGGGTGATCATCATTTCCGGTGAAACCGGATCGGGTAAAACCACCCAAATACCGAAATTCTGCCTTGCGGCCGGACGAGGCATCAACGGTAAGATCGGCTGTACTCAGCCGAGACGGATCGCTGCAACCACTGTCTCCAAACGTATTGCCGAAGAACTCGGAGAAGAACTGGGCAGGTCCGTAGGGTATAAAATCAGATTTAAAGATAAAACCGGACCCCACACCTTTATTAAAATCATGACAGACGGTATTCTTCTGGCCGAAACCCAAAAGGATCCGTATCTGAATGAATATGACACCCTCATCGTTGATGAAGCCCATGAAAGAAGTTTAAATATAGATTTTATCCTGGGGTTTTTAAAGACTCTTTTAAAAAAAAGAAAAGACCTTAAAATTGTCATAACCTCAGCAACCATTGACACGGAAAAATTTTCAAAGGCCTTTGATAATGCTCCCGTGATAGAAGTATCCGGCCGCATGTATCCGGTGGAAATACGCTATTCAGAAATCGATTCAACACTCGAAAAAAGCAATGAACCAACCCATATTGAGATGGCGGTCAACTCAATTGACAACCTGCAAAGAAAAAGTCGCTCCGGAGATATCCTCGTCTTCATGCCCACCGAACAGGATATTCGTGAAACCTGCGAACTCATTAAAGCAAGGAATTACAAAAACACCGTTATTCTTCCTCTATTTGCCAGACTGGCAGGCTCTGAGCAATCCAAGGTTTTTTCACATATTCCCTCCAGGAAGATAATTATTGCAACCAATATCGCTGAAACTTCCATAACCATACCCGGAATTAAATATGTCATCGACACCGGCCTTGCGCGCATATCTAGATACACACCAAGATCAAGAACCACCTCCCTTCCGGTTACCGCAATATCAAAAAGCAGTGCCGATCAGCGAAAAGGAAGATGCGGAAGGGTGGAAAACGGGGTATGTATACGACTTTTTTCTGAACAAGAATTTGAAAAGCGTCCGGTTTTTACTCCGCCGGAAATTTTAAGAGCCAACCTCGCGGAAGTCATCCTGAGAATGATCTCTCTGAAACTTGGCGATATATCGGATTTTCCATTTATTGATCGGCCGGCATCGAAAAGCATACAGGATGGGTTTGATCTTCTTTACGAACTCGGAGCCATCGTCCCTGGGCCGCGCCAAAAGAAATCCAAAGCGAAAACGCCCTTTTCGATCACTGAAAAGGGTCGGCTTATGGCAAAAATGCCGGTTGATCCCAGAATATCCCGGATGCTCATCCAAGCACAGACTCAAGGATGTCTTGAAGAGATTACGGTTATTGCTGCTGCACTGAGTATACCGGATCCCAGGGAACGGCCCGCAGAGAAAGCTCAGGAAGCAGATCGGATTCACAAAGCGTTTAATGATCCGTCTTCCGATTTTATCACCCTTCTGAATATCTGGCGAAAATACCAACGGATATGGCAAAAAGAAAAAACCATAAAAAGCATGAAGAAATTTTGTAAGACTCACTTTCTTTCTTTTAAAAGGATGAGAGAATGGCGGGATATTCATGACCAGCTTTCTGAAGTGCTCAAAGAATACGGTTTGGATGACAACAAACACCGGGCCAAAGATGCCCGAAAAAAACAGAGCACTCCGGCGCAACCGTCAAAAGTCAAACATCCTGACCAACTCTCTGAGTTCGGAAGTCTTTATACTTCCATTCACAAATCGATTTTGAGCGGTTTTCTCTCCAACATTGCTGTTAAAAAGGAAAATAATATCTTTCAAGCCACAAAAGGAAAAGAAGTGATGATCTTTCCGGGATCAACCCTTTTCAACACTTCAAAAACCTGGATTGTGGCTGCTGAAATGGTCGAGACGTCACGAATTTTTGCCAGGACGTGCGCAAACATTGATAGTGACTGGCTGGAAAAATTGGGTAAAAACCTGTGCAAATATACCTATCTTCATCCACACTGGGAAAGAAACCGAGGCGAGGTTGTCGCTTCCGAACAGGTAAGCCTTTTTGGTCTCATTATCGTTCCCCAAAGACCCATATCCTACGGCAGAATTGACCTTGACCAAGCATCTGACATTTTTATTCAAAGCGCACTGGTAAACGGTGATGTTAAAAAGAAGTTTGATTTTATGCTGCACAACCAGAAACTTATTGATGAGATTGGCGGCATGGAAGCTAAGATCAGAAAAAGGGATATTCTTGTCAGTGATGCCGAATTGTTCGAATTCTACCATAAAAGGTTAAAAGGGTGTTATGATATCAGAACCCTTTCAAAACATATTAAACAAAAGAAAAGCGACCTTTTTTTGCGAATGAAACCGGAGGATATTATCCGGTATCATCCGGATGAAAAAGAACTGTCTCTTTATCCTGACAGAATTAAATTAGGAGGCCACGGATTTGATTGTGTTTACAAATTCAATCCCGGCAAAAATCAGGATGGTGCAACCGTAAAAATACCCTTATCCTGCGCCCCAATGGTTCCTTCAGAATCGCTGGACTGGCTGGTACCCGGACTCTTCCGAGAAAAAATAGCCGCACTTATTAAAGGTCTTCCCAAGGTCTTCCGAAAAAAACTGGTACCCATTGCGAATACGGTGGATGCTATCATGGATGAAATGCCAAAAACGCAACGCTCTCTGATAACAGAACTTGGAAATTTTATTTATAATCGCTTCGGGCTGGATATCCCTGCAACGGCCTGGCCTTCGGATCTTTTGCCGGATCATCTTAAAATGCGCATATCCATTACCGATCAGAAAGGCAAAGAACTTTGTTTCGGCAGAGATCCGTCAATTTTACGCCAAAACATTTCAGGTAAATTCGACCCTAAAGAATCGGGCGAAATGGAATCTGCCAGAAAAAAGTGGGAAAGAATCGGCATAACCGGATGGGACTTTCCGGATCTTCCCGAGAGCATCAGCATAACCGGTGAAAACACGTTAAAATGGGTTGTTTATCCTGGTCTTAAAATAGCCTCTCAGCAGGAAAAAAGCGTAAATTTACGCCTGTTTCTCCACCCGGACCAGGCACTCCATTCTCACAAAGAGGGTGTCTCCCGGTTATTTGCCATTCATTTTTCAAAGGATCTAAAGTTTTTAAAAAAGGCGCTGACCCTGCCTAAAAAAAATGAGAAAATGGCCAATTATTTTGGAGGGGCCAAACGGCTTGAAAAAAAGCTCGTTGAAAGCATCATCAACACCTTGTTTTGTAAAAACATAAGATCCAGGGATGCTTTTTATTCATATGCCGAATCTATCGCGCCGACCATTCTCCCAAGAGGCCGGGATTTATTGGACCGAAGCATGTCTGTTCTTGAGGCTTATCATGAAACCAGAACCGTATTTTATAATCTGGAAACAGTTCACCGCACAAACCATACTTTCCTGAATTTTTTAAAAGAGTTAAGAGAAGAACTTAAAAAACTTGTCCCTGAAACTTTTATGAATCTTTACGACACCGAGCGCCTCATCCACCTGGTTCGATACCTAAAGGCCATGGATTTCCGTGCTCGTCGCGCTGTGGTCAATTTTGAAAAGGACCGCGCAAAGGCAAAAGAAGTCCTTGTTTTTACCGAAAGTTTGAATAAACAACTGAAAAAACTATCCCAATCTGCATCTGCGTAAAAAAAAGCGTCTGTCGAAGAGTATTTCTGGCTGATTGAAGAATTCAAGGTTTCTGTTTTTGCTCAAGAGCTAAAAACACCGGTACGGGTTTCTAAAAAGCGGCTTGAAAATAAATTACAGGCAATTGAAAGGATGGCATAAAAAAAACCGGGTGTCAGGTGTCAGGGTTAAGGGGAAACCGGGTGTAAATCAAGGACGTTGGCAGTTAGCTGAGTAAACGGCAGTGTATGGCACAAATGATGAATCGTTCCCTCAGGGCTGGCCTATTACTACTGAACATGCTTCCTGACACCTGAAACCTGAAACCTGAAACCAAATCGCCATGGCAGTCTTGGCAAACAACAGTCTTGATTTACACCCTCAATATCTGTCTGAAAGGGACATGTAATACCTCGCTTCATCTTCCCGTCCCCGTTTGAGACATCCGGCTGCATAGATTTTGCATTTTTCCTTGAGGGTTTTTACTGCAGCTTTGTATTGGGTCCTTGAAAGCAGATCACTGGTAACAATCTTTTTTAAAGACGCTATTCTAAATTTGTCGAGTCCCGGGGATGCGGAAAGCTGGTCATTATGTCCGCCCCGTTTGATAATCAGCGGAGTATCGATAAGGTAAACCGGATATCGGCTGCTTATCCGTAACCATAAATCATAATCTTCGCATGCGGGAAGTGTTTCATCAAATCCCCCGACTTTTTCAAACAAAGAGGCTCTGATCATCACGGCCGACGGGCTGACCAGACACAGAGCCAGGGAGGGTTCAAAAATCATTCCCCGAGGCTTTTTGTGCCTTTTTTTGGGGTTGACACGGACACCCTTTCTGATCCAAGTCTCTTCTGTCTGGCAAATTTGAGCATCCGGATTTTTGTTGAAAAATTCAACCTGCCGGAGAAGTTTTTGCGGCAGCCAGAGATCATCCGAATCCAGAAAGGCAATAAAGCGTCCGGATGCCGCTGCAAGCCCCCGGTTTCTTGCCGCACTCACTCCCTGATTCTCCTGCCTGAGAACCCGGATTTCATCACGGAATGAATCGAGGATATCCGGCGTATTATCCGTGGAGCCGTCATCAACAACAATCAGTTCAAAGTCCCTGTAATCCTGGACCATGACGGAATCGATAGCCTCTCTGATTATCCAGCCGCGATTATAAGTAGGTATGATGACACTGACTCGTGGTTTTTTCTGTTTTTTTTCAATTTTCGACACTTGTAACTTTGAACTTCAATTATAGCCCCACCCCATGGATCTGTGCGCCGCAATTCGAGCACCGGCCGTTTTCTATCAGATTTTCCCGGACATAAAATCCCCATCGGTCAATCAGGATCTTACCGCACTGATAACAAAATGTTTTTTCCCCGTTCTCGCCGGGAACATTGCCGGTGTAAACATATTTTAAGCCCGCCTTAATTCCGATTTCACGAGCCATCACCAGAGTCTTAACCGGGGTTGAGGGTCGATCCGTCAGCAGGTATGTGGGATGAAACCGGCTGATGTGCCAGGGGGTTTCCGCGCCCAGAGAACCCGCCAGAAAGGACGCCAGTTCCTCAAGTTCATCCCTTGCATCGTTCAATCCCGGAATAAGCAATGTGGTAACCTCCACAAAAATACCGAGGGATTTCATCAGTTTTAACGTCTCTTTAACAGGTGCCAGTTTAGCTCCGCAATATGTTTTATAAAAGTCATGGGTATAAGCTTTTAAATCGACATTGGCCGCATCCAGATAGGGGTTTATCATATGAAGGGCTTCGGCGGTCATGTATCCATTGGTGACGAAAACATTTTTAATTCCCTTTTGGTGAGCCAGTTTGGCCGTATCATAGGCCAATTCAAAAAAAACCGTAGGTTCGGTATACGTATAGGCTATGGTTTTACAATCTTCCTGTAAAGCGGCATTTACAATATCCTCGGGCGAGAAGAAGTCACCGACAATCATCCCGTCACGATCTGACGGCATCTGGGCGATATCAGCGTTCTGGCAAAATTGACACTTAAAATTGCATCCGACGGTTGCGACGGAATAGGAAAGGCTTCCGGGCATGAGATGAAAAAGCGGTTTTTTTTCAATGGGATCGATGTTACGGGCAATGAGCCTTCCGTAAACCAGGGTTTCCAGTATCCCGCCCCGGTTTTCCCTGACACCGCATATTCCGCGACGGCCTTCTTTTATGATGCACCGGTGGTTGCAAAGACTGCATTTAACCTTTTTTTCCTCCAGGGGTTCATATAAGTAGGCTTCCATAATTTGGGCTCCTGCCTGAAGTTAAAAGTTGAACCTTAAACGCTCCTATCCGGCCGCCGCACCGGTTGTATGTTTTGTTTTAATGGGCACGGCAAGGGGCCGGGTTTTAAAACGGGGGACCAAGGTAACCACCATTCCGATAAAAGCTCCGCACGGACATCTTTGTAGCATGGCGGACTTTTCCAGCCGGCGGGTCATCCAGCCGGTTGCAGCCGGAAAATGACATACGGTACGCCATGATATGGGCACATCCCCTAAAAGGGACCGAATTTTCTGTTTAAGCTCCCAGATACTGAAGAAATGAGCCCGGTTATATATGGTACTGGAAAAAATTCCTTTGACCCTGCGCTGAACCCCTTTAACCGAATAACTATTTAGAACTCCAAGGAATATCCTGTCTTTTGCAACTCTGCTTGCCTCCTCAATCGCCTTTTTAGGATCTTCGACAAATTCCAGGGTGGTAATAAAACAGGCATGGTTAAAAGAGTTGTCTTCAAAGGGAAGATCCTCCGCAAAACCACGGTGGAGATCCGCACGGTTCCCTACATTTTTTAGGGCGATGTCCAGCATATAAGGGGATGGATCAATTCCGGTTACTTTGACCCCGGCATCTATGAATGTAAGCAGGCCGGCACCGGTTCCGCAACCGATTTCCAAAAGGCTCTCACCCGGTACAGGCTTAAGCAAATCGAGCATAAGCCGGTTTTCGAGCTCGGCAACAAACCGGTTATGGGGATTGTCATACCATTTTTCGTATGCCACCGCGTCATTAAAATCGAAGATATAACCCATAGACAGTCATTTAAATAAATAAACTCATTTTTTCAAGGGGAAAACGACATTTTCAAATGAACGAGATGTTTGCTTATATTTTATTCTATTTAAATGGAAACACTTTAAGGTCGATTCCTTGACACATAAACAGCTATCATACTATATCGAAATTCTGCATAACCTTTTTTCGAAACAGATAATGCGGGTTTTAGTGGTATCCTCCATTCTTCCATTCTGATGGTGGAAACAGGTTGTCATTAATAAATATGTATTTTCAATGATTCATAAAATTCCCGAATGTTTGGTTATGAAAGAATTTTTCAAAGTTACGGATTTAAAAAAGGTCCTGGAATACGCATCTGATTTTCCTCCGGTTGGAACTGAAGACGTGCCGCTTATTGAGGCAACCGGAAGGGTTCTTGTCCAAGATATTCATGCGGATGTGGACCTTCCCGATTTTATGCGATCCACCATGGACGGGTATGCGGTCCGTGCGTCCTCGACCTTCGGCGCATCAGAAGCAAATCCGGCATATCTTTCCATCATAGGTTCGGTAATTATGGGAGAATCTCCCCTTTTTTCCATTGGAACCGGCCAAGCCGCTGCGATCTCAACCGGAGGCATGCTGCCGGAGGGGGCCGATAGTGTTATCATGATCGAACATACAGAAGCGGTGGACGACATAAGCATTGAGGTATACCGGAGTGTTGCTCCGGGACAGAATATCCTTGAAAAGGGCGAGGATATCACTAAAAACGCTGTCCTGGTTTCAGGCGGCCAAAGACTCAGAGCCCAGGAAACCGGACTTCTTTCCGCCTTTGGCCAAAACAGAGTCAGGGTTTACAAAAAGCCTGTCATCGGTATTATCTCAACCGGAGATGAAATTGTTCCCATTGATGAAACGCCGGGTCCCGGCCAAATTCGCGATATAAATATGTACACGCTATCCGGTCTTGTGAAAAATGCCGGGGCTGATCCGGTGTCCTTCGGAATTGTTCGGGACGACTTTGATGATCTTTTGAAAAAATGTGTCCTGGCTCTCGAAAAAGCAGACATGGTCTTGATTTCAGGGGGAAGTTCCGTGGGCACCCGCGATTTTACCATCCAAGTACTCGCCGCACTTCCAGATGCCCAAATCCTAGTACATGGTATATCTATAAGCCCGGGTAAACCAACCATTCTGGCCAAATCACACCATCACGCCATATGGGGCTTGCCCGGACAAGTGGTTTCGGCCATGGTCGTTTTTGAAGTGGTTGTCAAGCCCTTCATTGAGCAAATCAGCGGCCTTTCCGTTAAACACAAAAAAACCATCAAACTTCATGCGCTACTGAGCAGAAATATCTCATCTTCCCAGGGCCGAGCCGATTATATCCGGGTACGTTTGAATGAGAAAAACGGCGTGCACTGGGCCGAGCCGATTCTTGGAAAATCAGGACTTATAAACACCATGGTAAAAGCCGACGGCTTGATTGAAATCGGGGTAAACACCGAAGGACTGGACAAGGGGGCCGAAGTCGAGGTGATACCCATTTAATCCCGAAGTCAAGGGATTGCGCAAAATTATTTTTTTGCCGGAAAGGCTGTGGAAGTATACTGAAAAAGACGAACATCGAACATCGAACGTCCAACATCGAATGTTGAATGAAAGACAAAAACAAGGGCAAGAATTCTATAAAAATAATTTGGGGAGCGAAGCGACATCATTATTCGACGTTCAACGTTGGACGTTCAATGTTCGATGTTCAGTCTGTTCGATGTTGGACGTTCATCTTTCAAAAAAAAACTTATTGCTTTTTGGGCTTAGCTCCAATTGGAATAACGGAGTAATTCAGTGATGAAATGATGGGTCTGACCTCATGAACCAATAGCGATTAAAAGATTTTTAAATTCAAACAATTGTAAAATTTCCGAGACGAAATATTATGAGCAAAAGCCGACATATATATTTAAAAATGAAAACCCTCCAAGAGGCTCGCCAAATACTGTTTGAGCGATTTTCACTTTCTCAACCTCTTTTAACAGAGACGATTTCGGTTCCCGACGCTGTGGGCAGGGTTCTGGCGGAACCGGTTACCGCCGTAATTTCTTCTCCGAACAATCACCTGGCTGCAATGGATGGAATCGCCGTAGCAGCGGCAACGACTTTTGGTGCATCTGAAACACGGCCCAAAGAACTGGTTATGGATACGGATGCTTTTTATGTAAATACCGGTCACATAATGCCTGAAAACACCGACGCGGTCATTATGATAGAAAATGTTAATGATATGGGCCAAGGCCGGATCGAAATTGAAGCACCGGCATTCCCCTGGCAGAACGTCCGAAAGGTCGGTGAAGATATCGTGGCAACCGAGCTTCTCTTCCCCCATAACCATATCATAACTCCCTATTGTGTGGGAGCCCTTCTTTCAGGAGGCATCTTTAGGGTGCTGGTAAGGAAAAAACCACAAGTTTTGGTTATTCCCACAGGGTCTGAGTTGGTGGACTGGCGTGAAACATCTTTCGAAAATCTTAAGCCGGGTCAGGTGCTTGAAACAAATTCTTTTGTCCTCGGTAAAATGATCGAGTCGTGCGGGGGCGCCTTTGTCCGACATGAAATGCTGACCGATGACCCCGGAATTCTGAAAGAGGCCATTCTGAATGCGGTCGACAATGATTTTGATATGGTACTGACCGTGGGCGGATCATCGGCAGGATCCGAAGATTATACCAGAAATGTTATTGACGACCTGGGTCAGGTGATGGTTCACGGCGTTACCATCATGCCCGGAAAGCCCCTGATTATCGGCGAAATAAAAGACAAACCCATCTTTGGTATTCCGGGGTACCCGGTATCCGCAATCGTAACCTTTGAACAGTTTGTGGGTCCCTTGTTGTCATTGATGCTGGGACAGCCGGAAAAAGAAAGGGCCACCGTTCACGTTGAACCGACAAAAAAAATTGCCTCAAAACTCGGCGTGGAAGAATTTATAAGGGTTAAGCTGGGAGCCGTGGGTAACCGGATTGTGGCCACTCCCCTGCCCCGTGCCGCCGGATGTATCACCACCCTGACCCAAGCGGACGGCATCATCCGAGTACCCAATAACGTTGAAGGGTTACAGCCTCACGAGTCCGTCACCGCTGAATTGTTACGTCCTCTGTCTTCCATCAAAAATACGGTAGTGGTGGTGGGAAGCCATGACAACACTTTGGATATTCTGGCAGATCAGATTCGCTTCGGACACAAAGATCTTACCCTTTCATCAAGCCATGTGGGAAGCATGGGCGGCCTGATGGCCGTTAAAAAAGGGGTTTGCCATTTGGCAGGGTCACATCTTCTGGATACCCAGGACGGTTCTTACAACATATCATATGTCAGAAAATATCTCCCCGATGTCAGAGTTAAATTGGTGAATCTTGTGCTTCGGGATCAGGGACTGATCGTACCTCCGGGAAATCCCAAAGGCATCAACGGTATTGAGGACCTTGGCCGTGATGATATCACTTTCATCAATCGACAGGCAGGCTCCGGCACAAGAATTCTTCTCGATTTCCGCTTAGCCCAGTTGGGCATAGAGCCCTCTTGTGTCAGCGGATATGAAAACGAAGAATTTACCCATATGTCGGTGGCCGTTGCCGTGCTCAGCGGTTCGGCGGATGTGGCCCTTGGAATCTTCGCTGCCGCAAAGGCCCTGAAACTCGACTTCATCCCGGTGGTCACGGAACAGTATGACCTTATTATTCCCGAAATATATTATGAATCTGAAAACATCCGGATCCTGATAGATACCATTAATTCTCCCGAGTTTAAAAAGAGAGTTCAAGCATTGGGAGGATATAGCACCGAAAAAACAGGCCAGCTAATTATCTAGAAATAGAAATATTATGGATTTCCCATGAGAACTCAAGTATTGAGTAAAAAGGAAAGAATCAAAAAATGGCTATAGGAAAAAGGATCTTTTGGGCAGTATGACAAAGAAATACAATTTGATAGACCACACGGCGGATTTCGGAATCCATGTTTATGGTTCGGATTCAAAAGAGCTTTTTGCCAATGCCGCATGGGCCGTCTTTGACATTATTACGGAGATCGATCAGTTGTTAGGCCTTGATTCTTGTCACATTGAGGTGTCCGGAGATGACTGGTCCGATCTCATGGTAAACTGGCTCAGAGAGGTTTTGTACTTATGGAACGGTAAAGAATTGCTCGTAAAAAAGGCCCGAATTCTGTCCCTGTCTGAAACTGAACTTTCCGCAACCGTCGAGTTTGACCCCTTTAATCCCGACCGCCATGTTATAAAAACTGAAATCAAAGCCGTAACCTACCACCAGATTCAGGTAAACAGCGGCCCTTCCGGGTGGGAGGCAAGGATCATATTTGATATTTAGTGCCTGAACGAAAACTGTCTTTTCCGCCAATATCTGCGTCAGACTCAAATTTTAATCCTCGAAATACTACAAGTATTCCTGTGGTTAAAATTTTCGTCTTCCTTGATCTTAACGAAAAATCCTAGTTTTCGTTCGGGCACTATTTAGGCAGATTATCAGAGTAAACGCATTTGATTTCGGCGCAGCGTAGCGACGGCGTGTTTCTCTTGGAAACCGACTGACTGTTTGAAGGGCTTTAGCACGCGTTAGCCCGAGCCGAATGAAATTTTGACTTAA
>Ga0180431_10005065_pt1 | contig 16206 bp, 21 predicted proteins | sample SS_ome_11_FD_132459 | JGI IMG/M metagenome (GOLD analysis project Ga0180431, IMG submission 132459) | Hypersaline lake sediment archaeal communities from the Salton Sea, California, USA - SS_1_MS_1 metaG | ecosystem: Environmental > Aquatic > Non-marine Saline and Alkaline > Hypersaline >... | reverse complement strand
TCAACGTACAGTCGTAGCGTGCCATTTCCATACGTGCAATAGTATTCTTTACTCGTCCCGGTAGATTTACCAATTAAACCGCACCAATCGTCGAATGCCTCGAATTTTATCCAATATGCTAAAGTGAAATCAATGTCCCCCATACTGAGAGCGGAATTGTCGGCAATGCTCAAATATTCCGAATTTGTCCTCTCAAAATCAGCAGCGTAACCAACAACACCACTACCGCGGGTAACTGTGTTGTTATCGGTGAGGTCATTCTCCCCGTGTGCATCGTAGCGGGTACCAGACTCCTCCTCCAAGTCCCACCAGGCCACAAGGTCAGTCTTTAGATCGTCCCCATCCCCGGCCTCAACACTCTGTGGTGATGGCTGCTGCCAGTTTATGCCCATGGCCAGGCAAAACAGAATAGCGATGGCCGCGCTTAAAGCGGCAACCTGTAGACGCCTCATTTCTCCGCCTCATCAGTTGGCGCCAAATGCCAATCCCTTGTACGGCGCGTCTCTGGACCCACGTTGACCCGGCGCGCCCATACCTCCCCCCGCTGCACCATGGTGGCAACCAGCACATAGCCCACACCCTGAGGTCCGTCGTAGACATCCACCCGGACGCTGGCATACATCATCAGGGGCAGATCGATAGCGGCAGAGTACCAACTATCGATACCGACCCGGCGTGATGGATCCGGCGCCGCCCCGAGCTCGCCAGGGGGCAGGGCGTGAGTGGTGGGCAGTTGCAGCAATTCTGCTCGATTGGCCACACGTTGGGACTGGAGTCGCTCGATCTGCAACTGGACGGTGTACAGGTCCAGATCAGCACGCTCCATTAGCGAATTGTCTAGACCATCGATGGAGCGGGGTGATGGTGGTGCCGGATCGGGAGCAATAACCGGCGCCGTTGCTGTTGGCCAGGGGGTGTATGTTGGATAAGGGGTATATGTCGGCAGGGACTCGGCGGTTGGGGTCGTAGGCTGTTGATCCTGGGCGCGCGCCACCGGGATCAGCGCTAATAGTTTTGAGATGACAATGATGATCGTGATCAGGCGGCGCATCTGTGCGCGGCCCCTGCGATCATCAGTATATCATAGGACCTACCGGGAGTTCAAACTTTTCAGGTTGTCAATGGGGCTGGCGCGCCGGTGAATCTTTTGGACATCAGATCTGGCGATCCTGAGATAGTTCTGCACCATGTTAAGCGTGCTGTGACCCAGGATATCTTTTAGGGTGTAAACATCTCCACCGTTGCGTAGGTACATAATTGCGAATGTATGCCTCAATCGGTGAGGATAGCACCGCTTAATCTTGGCTCTTCTTCCCGCCCGATTGATAATCTTAAGTAACGCACCACGGCTTAACGCGCGGCCGCTTTGGCTTTGGAAAACCGGTAGGTCAGATCGGCTTTGATCACGTGATGACAGATAGCGGAACAGGATTCGGCCAGTCCTGGCGCCGAACGGTAGCACGCGGATCTTGCCGCCCTTCCCCCTGACAACGGCTGTTCGGGCGCGCAGATCAATATCTTGCATGGTCAGTCCGCAGATCTCAGATGCACGGCAACCTGTGTCTATTAAAAAATTTACCAGTGCAAGGTTACGCTCGCTTCCATTACATGCTTCTAACAAATCATGTACCTGCCGTTCGTTAAGCGGATTTATTTCCGGTCGCTGCGATTTTGGCGCCTTAAGATGGCCTTTAATAGGATGATCATCAACAAAGCACTCTTTGAGCGCCCAGGAAAAAAATGAGCTCAGCCCGGTATGCATGTTCTTGAGACTCTTATTTCCCAATAAACGTGCTGGCCTCGGCGCCAAACCTTCTGGCTCTACCATCTGCTCTCGCCAATACTGCAAGAACAACCGGATTTGATCTGGTGTGATGGTGTCGATTCGGGTCATTGGATCCAAAAAATCTTGGAACCTGCCGAGTGTGGTATTATAATCCCTTATGGTATGGTGCGATCTCCCTGCCGCTTCCAGGTGGAGATTGAACCCCTCAACCGCACGTGCTAGACTAATAGCCATGAGACCATTTACTCCTTTCTGAGCAGCCAGATCACCCAGAGATCCGGCAAATTCAGGTAAATCGAACCATGAGGCTATAGTTTTATCGGTTTTGGGAGGTCGCTCCTGCTAGGGTACACGGTTTTCCTTATGGATCATACCGTGTGCCCGTTTTTTTGCCCTCTGTGGGCGAGAGGGGACTCGAACCCATGACCTCACGGATGTGAACCGTAAGCCCGCTACCGAATATTTATAGCCTTATGGTTCCCTCTCTAATAATACCATGAGACTGCGTCAAAACGATACCATGAGGCCATCAAAAAGCCATTACAATCTCGCATTTATTGCCGCGTTGATCTGATCTCTAATAACTCCTGGATTTGCGATCAAAACACTGGTTAATCTCGTACCGCCCGTTCCACCAACAACAATACGCCCCATGTTGAAAATCATGCCGACGAGACCTTTCTTGATCGAAATAGATTCGATCTGATGCAATAGCATCTCTTTTTCCGTTCTTCGAACAACACCAGAACAAACTATTACCCGATGTGTGGTAACGGTCAGGTGCCAGACTCGCATACCGATCAAAACCATAACAAACATGTATAGACCATATGGAATGATCAATACACCTGGGCAACAGCAAGTTAGGCCAAAGAATGTGCTGCCCATATTATCGGCCGTGGATGTTTGAGGAATCATTCCCATACCAACCACCACCAGAATTATTCCTATCAAAATCACTGATGTCGGATACAAAATATAGACAAATACTGGCTTAACCGTGATTAGAGTCTGCTCCATCCTCTTGCCCTCCCTCGTCAGATTGCTGGTTTAACTCATATCGCTGTTTCTGCTCATTCAACCGCCAAATAGCATAATCTGAAACACGCCGTTTTTCAACATCATCCAACTGCAAAGCTACTTGATAGAGTTGACTCTCAACTTCCCCACCAATAGCAATTGATCCTGGAGTTATGCCAGCCTGTTTCAAAATATTTCCAGGGTCCTCACCTAACGCATTAGCCAGATCGCAAAAAACATCAAGGCGCGGTAAACGATGGCCGTTTTCTATGCGGCTAATATGCTGCTGACTGACTCCCGATATCCTTGAAAGTTGCTCTTGTGTCAATCCCTTTTTACCCCGCAGCATCTTAATAGTATTACCCAAAAGTTTCTTCATTGACACCTATTATATAGCCAAATGGTGTTGACAAACATTTGCTATTGGTGTATTATATGTACACCGAATGGAGTAAAGAGCATGTACAACGTTATTATAACCGCCATAGAGAACGAAAGGGACAACAAGAAATTATCCGTCCGAAAAATGGCTCTAATCCTAGGACTCAATCAGCAGACCCTAGACCGGATATTGAAGGGAAAACGAGGTATTGGAGCCAAAACATTTCTGACCATCATGCAGGCCCGCCCGGAATGGTGGGGTCTGATAAATGGGAGCGCGCCGGCCGATAATCCCGATGGTCGGCAGCCGGGCAACACTGACAACGATAACCGCAAGTTATCCATACAAGGAGAAAAACCATGAATACTTTTCATTGCTTAGAATGTAAAAAGGTAGTTTCTCAATCTTGCCCTGATTGTGGTTCTGGTCGACTCCAGGTCGCGGGTGATCTACATCTTAACACCCTGTTTGTTGATGCCTATATTAGTGTTGAACGGTATCAAGGAAAATTTGCGCTCATCATCAAGAAGCCGAGTGGTCAGGAAAAAGTAAATCTGAACGAATCTGATTTGCTTCCAGGTTTCTAGCTTCCAACATAGCGTCAATCAACCTCAGACCGGGACGAGTAGCAGAGGTTATAGCGCATCCGCGAAAGGAGGTTGGCTCCTGCACTCTCCATACTATCCCCGCCCGATGCCCGGTCCGGGCGGGGTAAAAATCAGGAGCCTCAACGCATATGTCCACAAAAGTTGAATGGGTAAGGAATGGGGATGGATCGCAGGGGATGAGTTGGAACCCATTGGTAGGATGCAGCAAAAAATCTACCGGGTGTAAAAATTGCTATGCGGAGCGCATGGCCAAGCGACTCAAGGCAATGGGGATCAGCCAATATCAGGACGCGGTTGATGATGAAGGATGGACTGGCAAGGTCCAGTTTGTGGAACATCTGCTCAATGAACCATTACGCCAACGCAAACCCAACACTTACTTTGTTTGCAGCATGAGCGACTTGTTCCACGAGAATGTTCCCGAGGAAATTATCTGGCGCATCATCGAAATCGCATGGAAGGCCAAGCAACACACCTTTTATATTCTAACCAAACGAGCCGAGCGGCTGTTCGATATCCTCTCTCATTCATTGTGGTGGCTTAATGACACACCGGAGAATATTGGTATAGGTGTGTCGGTAGAAGATCAAGCAACAGCGGATCAGAGGCTCCCTTATCTGGCATATCTCCCCGCAGCGATAAGATTTGTATCCTATGAGCCAGCATTGGGACCGGTGGACTTTACGAATGCTGGGGTAAATGAATTTATCGACTGGATAGACTGGGTAATCTGCGGCGGCGAGTCTGGACCTGGCGCCAGGCCGATGCACCCAGATTGGGCACGATTAGCGCGGGATCAATGCGTTGCAGATGGTGTTTCTTTCTTCTTCAAACAATGGGGCACATATGTTCCACAGGGTCAGTTCTGGCATTGGTCAAAGAGAAAATACCGATTCGATGACGGCACCTTGATGTTCAAAGTAGGGAAAAAAGACGCTGGTCGGTGGCTAGACGGCCGCGAGTGGAACCAGCTACCCTGGTAGATATCGATGGACATCCGGGATGACATCCGCGCCCGAATCGACTTTCCCGCCCTGGTCGGCCAGAAGGTAGACCTCCCCCGCTCTCCCAACGGTCACCGTGCTGTCATGGCCCGCTGCCCGTTTCACGACGATAGCTCTCCATCTCTGGCGGTCTACACCGATCACGCGCACTGTTTCGGCGCTTGCGGCCAGTCCTGGGATTGCTTTGGCTGGATCATGCAGCGTGACAGTGTCGATTTCCCCGAGGCGTTGCGAGAGTGCGCGCGTCTGGCCGGTGTCGCACTGCCCGAGTGGACTCCAGAGCAAAAGCAGCGAGAGCAACGGCGTCAGGCAACGGTCAATGTGCTCACCGAGGTGATGCGCTACTACCAGCAGCGGTTGATCCAACGCCGTCACTCTGATAATTCAGCCATGCGCTACGCACTTTCTCGGGGGTGGTCCACCCGAACGATCTTGCGAATGGGATCCCTGGGTTACGCGCCCGATGACCTGCCGGGTTTGCTCAAGCATCTGGGCAACCAGGGTATCACGCCCGAGGCGGCTTTACACGCCGGGCTGCTGGGCAAATCCTCAACCGGGAGTCTCTATCCACGGTTCAGAGAGCGGTTGATCTTTCCGTTTGTCCGGGCCGGGCGGTGCTACTTCCTGACCGGTCGTGATCTGACCGGGCGGGATGACGTGCCCAAGTGGTTTCACTTGCCGGTCGCCGATGGCGACCATCGGCCGCTGTACGGATCGGCCGGTGGATCGGGACCGCTGGTGGTGGTCGAGAGTCCGGCCGATGCGCTCAGCCTCTGGCAGATGGGCCGTGATGCAGTGGCTGTGCTGGGCACCACGCTGCCCGATGGGGTCTGCGCCGCGCTGAGCAAGCATCGTCCGTTGTGGATGTTGCTGGACCGCGATCCGGCAGGCATCAAGGGGATCGACCGGTTGGGCCAGGCGTTGGGACCTCGCGCACGGGTGGCGATGTTGCCGGAGATGGACGTCAACGCCCATCTTCAGTCAAACGGTCCCGAGCACACCATAAACCTGGTAAACGATGTACTGAGCACGGCTCCCACCTATGTGGAGTACCTGGCCAGGACATACCGTAACGCAGGTGTGGAGACACACGACCAGGCTTTGGATCTGCTGCTGGCCAGCATCGCCCAAATGGGCGCGCGTGACCTGGCGTTGATGCGCAAGTCCCTGATAGATCTATCGGGGATCCAGACAAGTACGTTCAACGAATTGCTAAAAAATCACCTGGCAAGCCAGCAGGCACAACAAGAGTACCAGCCGTCGCTGGATGGTCGTTATGTGATCGTCAACGGCGCCATTTGCCGATCAGGAGCCAATGGTCCCCAGGTGCTGGCCGACTTTAGCGCCCATATCGAGCGAGAATTAAAACTTGACGACGGGGAGAATATTACCACTGAATATCAGGTGGTGGGATCCACCAGCAGCGGCCAGCGTTTGCCGGTTGCTCGTGTCCCAGCCGCCAAGTTTAGCGAGTTGACCTGGCTTGATGAGCACTGGGGAGTAAACGCGGTGGTGGCAGCGGGAAAGAAGAACGATGTATCAACCGCTATCAAACTGTTTAGCAAGGGTGCAATCCTAGAACACATTTACACTCACACCGGCTGGCGAACGGTGGGAGATCAGCGCGTCTATTTGCACTGCGGCGGCGGGCTGGGATACCAGGGGCATAATTCCATACAGGTGGACCTGGGCAATGAGATGAGTCGTTACGAGCTTCCCACTACGGTTAAAGATCCTGTGGATGCCTTTCGCACCTCGATGGAGATCCTAGAGGTTGCAGACCCCATGGTTAGCCTGCCGATCTGGGCTGCGATGTTCCAGGCGCCGCTGGGCGCCATCTTGCCTAACCGCATGGTGCTCTGGGTTTACGGTCCAACCAACACATTCAAGTCATCCCTTGTTCTACTGGCCATGTGCCACTTTGGTAACTTCTCAAGTGAGGGAGATGCGGTAGGCTGGACCTCTACCGGGAATGCGATGGAACTGGCTGCCTACATCGCCAAAGATGCACCATTGATACTGGATGATTTTGCACACCAACCGAATCCTTACCAGCAGAAGCGCCTCCAGCAGGCGGCCGAGAGGATCATCCGGTCGGCCGGGAACGAATCGGGCCGTATGCGCCTCAACAAATTGACAAAGTTTCAAACCACCACACGTATCCGGTCGCTGATCATCGCCACCGGTGAGACGCTGCCCAGCGTTGCGCCATCAGCACACGCTCGAATACTGCCCTTGCGGTTCACCGAAAGCACAGTCAATGTGGATATGCTGAGCCAGGCACAGGAGCAGTCAGAACGCTATCGCCACGCCATGGCCGGTTACCTGCTCTGGATCAGAGATCACTGGGATGATCTGGTTATATCCATCCCGGATGATTTCCGCCTGCACCGGGAAGAGATTAGAGAGCAAACACACGGCTTTACTGCCCGGCTCACCGATGCCATCTGCCGAAACTACACTGCATTACAGACGGCCCTGCGCTATGGTCAAGAGTGCGGTGCGGTAGCTGAAAAAACCGCAAATAATATCTTGGGTGACGCCTGGAAGAACCTGATCAAACTATCAGAGATTCAAGATCAAGAGGTCCGGGCAGAAGATCCGGTGAAGCGCTTCTGCGCGTTGCTGGAAGAGATGATACAGAGCGGCCGTGTCTGGCTTTGTCCTCTGGACCTGGTCGGCGGTAACCCTACCCAACCTTTAAATTCTGAAAAGATTGGTTGGGAAGACTCACAGCATTATTGGCTGCTCTATGACACCACATTCGGCCTGATCCAGCGACATGCATCCCAGACCGGTTATCCGTTCACATTCAGCATGCGAGAAACCCAGGAACGCCTGCACGAATCGGGGATCCTGGTTAAGGAAGATCCTAAACGCTGGAAGTGTCGGCTACAACGAGTTTCCAACCGTCCCTACTGCGTCAAGCTGTTGATTGAAAATTTTTATTCTGAGCTGGGGTAGGGTGTGTGTTTTTTACTGAGGTTATTGGGGTTTTTGAGGTTGAGCACTGAGGTTGTACTGAGGTTCTAATGAGGTTGAACATACCCCCATATATGGGTAGAAATATAGAATATCAAGGGTTTTACTCTCTATATAGGGGTATTACCTCAAAAACCCCAATAACCTCAGTAAAAAAGAGAATACCATGACAGACATTCGTAACTTCTGGAACGCCTCGAAAGAGGAAAAGATCGACATGATGGACGTTGCGGGAATCACCGGGATAGTCCCGTGCCCTCGCTGCCAGGGCACGGGGGTGATCATTATTGAGGATTCTATCAGTCCAGGCAAAAGCCGAAAGCAAACCTGTGGGATGTGTCACGGCGATACGGTGGTAGTCAATAAGTGGAGGTCGGAATGCTCTTAGATTTGTGGGAACTTTATTCCCAATATTTTCAAGAAGTGCTGCTTACTCTTTATAACATCCTGTGTATTCTTCTATGCCTCGGATTGTTACTGCTGAACTATGGCTTGCTTTGGCTGCTTGCGAAGATTTTAAGCGCTCCAACAATGTCGGATATTGATGAGGGGCATCAATGAAAAAATCGACCTGCCCCCATTGCGGCCGTGAATATAGCATCAACAATCTCCATTTCCATACTAGATCGTGCCGCAAACGACCGTCAGATGAGGAACTGAAAAGGCTCTTTTTTGATGGTTACCCAGAAGATAAACTGGGACAGATTTTAGGCGTTACGCGATATACAATCCACAAATGGTTAGATGAAGCGGGGCTTTTAGGGCAGACTAGGACTATACGACGTCGAAAAAGACGCTGCAATAATCCAGAAACATTCACATTCATTCAAGACCACGTTTTCCCGCTGGCCGAACCTTCAAACGAACTGGCTCCCCGCTGGGGGTATGGAGGCGGCTGCGCATATTGCGGTCACGAGGACGAGTGCAGGCGGAGAGTTGAACTATTAGATCTTTGGCCGTTATGCCAGGTGCCCACTCGCCTTGATGTAGCCCTGGCGTTTATCGATGGCAGGATAGGGTTCGATGGCCACCTGCCCGAGTGGTTGCCAGGGGTGGTGGAGGAGCTTACACCATGATAGATCTGATGGCGGTTTACGAGTGCCCCCGCTGCGGTGATGTGCTGGAGGATGAGGTCTACTATCACGAGCATATAGATACCGACAATGACGAAATCTACCCTGCTTATCACTGCAACCGATGCAACAGGATGGTCAAGCCTAAAACGCAAATTATTGATGGCCAGGTATGCCAGGTCCTACAATCGGTTGACCCCTATCGCATGATGGCGGCCGCAGGGTATTTTGATGATGAGGATTATTAGATGAGATACATCCAAAGCTCATTATTTAAATCCGATCGATTAAGGCTGAATGACGCCATAGAATTGAGTCTTGCAAGCTTGAGAGTCTACGGTCCTAATTATCGCCATTGGTCGATAGCCTACAGCGGCGGCAAGGATAGCTCAGCAACTGTGACATTCGTCGTCTGGGCCATCCGAGAAAAATTAGTTGATCCCCCCGATACTTTGACAGTCCTCTATGCGGATACGCGAATGGAGATACCGCCGTTAAATACTAGCGCGCTAGAAATGCTCCAAACGCTCAGATTGCAGAGAATTAACGCACGTGTTGTCCTGCCAGATCTTGACAAGCGTTTTTACGTCTACATGCTGGGCTATGGTGTTCCACCGCCAAAGAACCGCTTCCGTTGGTGTACCCCGATGATCAAAGTAACGCCCATGCTGGAGGCTTTGAAGCATTTGAGGCAGGAAACAGGCGAGAAACTGCTGATGATTACCGGCGTCCGCCTGGGTGAGAGCGAGATCCGTGATCAGAGGATCGCGCTCAGTTGCTCCCGAGAGGATGGCGAATGCGGTCAGGGCTGGTTTCAGGTTAGCACGCCAGAATCGATTGCCGATACTCTGGCGCCGCTGGTTCATTGGCGCTTGTGTCACGTCTATGATTGGATCTATTTCCATCAGGACCGTCACGGCTTCGATCTTTCAGCCATCGCTACTGTTTATGGGGAAGGAGATATCCGGACCGGTTGTATCGGCTGCAATCTAGTAGATCACGATACAGCATTGCGGCGGCTGATCCGAAAGCCTTTATGGCTCCATCTACGCCCATTGCTTGAGATTAAATCGCTGTATCGAGAATTGATCAAGCCCAAGTATCGCAAGCGTAAAGCATTACCCGAGAAACGCAAGGATGGTCAATGGAGTGTCAACGTGCAGCGTATGGGACCGTTGACGATGGAGGCCAGGGCGTTTGGTCTTGCTACCATTCAAGACATCCAATATCGCGCTGCTGTGGATCTGATCAACAATCGAGAGGAAGCCCGGATTCGTGAGATGTGGGCTTTGGACATGTGGCCGCGCCGATGGTCGGCAAATGATATTGATGCCACCCAACCAATTGATGCCCTGTTTTTGGGTGACAATGGAAAGATCATCAAACAAGGATTGCTGATATGACATTTGCAGATTCGCAGATTTGCAGATTTTTTATTTGTGATTTCCCATGAAACGCCTCTACCCATCCCGTCTAGCTCACGGCTTCCGACTATCCAAGCCCACCCGATCCGAGACCGTCCGCGTTGCTGCCACCTGGACCGGCCGGATCGGTCCCGACCTGAAAGAGACCATCCGGGCGCTGGCCACGGATACCGGTCTCACTCAGGGCGATATTGGCCGGGCGTTGATACTGGCTGGGCTGGCCGAGCTGGAGGCCGGTCGTTTGTCACTGAGGAAAAACGGTCCAGATCCGGTGCAACCGGAGCGCAATGATGACAGCGACCGTTAGGCGTTTTACCCCTACTCATGACCATAGGTTTTTACTACTCATGAGCAGGGGAAATTGTATTGAAAATGGGGGGTGGTGTATTTATACCTTTGCGCGCTTACCGCGCTTAGCGAGGCTCTGAGAGCATTGGAGATGATCGAGATGGACCATTACCAGGGATATGCACTCAAACCGTTCTCGGATCAGGTGATTCGCAATTTCGAGCGGGTGAACGGTCGCAAACCAGAAAACATGACCGAGCTTGCTATCTGGCTTTTCGAGCAGAAATACAATCGCCCGCCTGAAGAAGTACAAGTGACTGCTGGCTCCATCAATTGCGGTCCTATTGAGGCGTGAATGATCTGGTCGCTCCCCCATCAAGTGATTGAGGAAAATACGAAAGGTAACGGTCGCGGGGGCAGGCGCCCCGTTCGGCCGGTAGAGACCTGCCCGTATTGCCGTAACGAGCTCTCACTATTCTGCCAGTCGAAATGGGTATTTCGGTGGAGGTCCGGACTAGAAAAATTATTGATTTGCCGTCGTGAGGTTTGTATCGCAGAAGCGAGAAAGGATGGATGGCTATGAAAGAACCGATCTTGATCGAATCATTTGAGCAGTTGGTGCGAGAGGCACGCCAGTTGAGCGATGGGGAACGGACGATCATCGGCTCTAGAGGATATACAGACATACCCGATGGAAAGGGCGATCTGATGCTGCTCGATATAAACGTGGATCCCCTGAGCGCTGAAAAGCTCAAACCGCTTACATCGACGCTGTGCAACAATCCGCCGCCAGAGGCGTTGTGCTATCTGATCGCCGCTCTGTGTGTATTACCCAGGATGGCATTACTGCTGCCATCCACGGCGTTGATCGCGACAATTCGTCAGGGATTCATGCGGGCGCAGGTCAGGACTGAAATGGGGTGGCACGATGAATAAAGTAGAGGCGTATCTTGCAGCGGTCCAGGCGCGGGATCACGCCATGCTGATGTTTGCCAGCATCGCCCTGTCGGTCACAGTGCTGATGATCCTATACTACCGGCCGCGCCAGGACAGATCAAGCGGTCCAATATCATTTATTCCCAATAACCTATCAGATCTTGTCATGGTGATAGGATGCATTCTCAGGATCGCCGTCTGGTTGGTCCCCGATAATCTGTGGTATGACGAGGCGTTTACTGCTGCGGTGGTAAGCTCCCCACTCGAACAAGCTTGGACCGCAATCATGGCAGATGTCCACCCGCCGTTATGGTATTTGGTGACCGGCGCGATTACCGATGCGCTAGGGCACAGCGAGTTGGTTCTGAGGCTCCCGGCTCTGTTATGCAGCATCGGTGCATTAGTTCTGTTCAACCATTGGTTGCGTAATTACTACTCTCCCATAATCGCGATGATTGCCGTTTTGTTGATGGCATTGGCTCCGGTCAATCTGAGGTTTGCGGCCGAGGCGCGTTGCTATGCTGCGTTGCAGTTAGCGGCAGTGTCTACCATCTACGGCGCCACTACGACCAATCGAGATTCATCATTTTTCTTTGTGGGGGCTACCATTGCGCCCTGGCTGCACCATCTCGGTTGGTTTATTACATGGACAGGAGGGTTTATCTGGTTGCTCAGGTATGGTACGAAAGGGCTCTCCGATTTGTTGTGTGCTGTCATCCTGGCCTCGCCCGCCGCGGCAATCGGCATATTCCAGCTCTTTGGCGGCAAAGGGCTGGGATCTGGCATGCTGGAATCAGGATACTGGATCAGCGACAAGGGCGTGGGCGCGTATCTCTATCATGCTGTATACCAGAATTTCTTTGCCACCTGCACCTCGCCCAAAGGCTGGCTAGAATGGGCGGTGGGGCTGATATCGCTTGGTCTCTGGCTGGTCGCCATATTCGGCGCTTTCAAGATTCATCGCTGGGACCTGGCGCTGTTCGCTTTTTTGCCTGGCGTGGCTGTATGGATCATATCCTATTTCCGACCGATGCTTCTGGGCCGGACGCTGATCGGCACCACGCCAGCGGTCTATCTGCTGATCGCTTACGGGCTGGATCAGTTGAGATTGCACAAGAGAATATGGATGGGGGCAGTAGCTACGGTTGTTTTATTGTTCCTGATCGGCGCGGGTAACCAGTTGTTTGGCCATGCGCGTGGCACAATAACAGGTCTGTTTGAGGCAACGCGCACTTGCCAGACGGTCACCCACTCGGAGCCTTCGTCGGTGGTACTGGCCCATTATTACGCGCCGGATCAACACAATGTCCTGTGGGATGGATTCGAGCCGGGGTTGCAGACCGGCGCCATGACCCTGGAAACTGAGCAGGCTCTCGGTATCGAGCGCGGCGACTTTGCCGATTGTTTGATCTATGCTGATCATCCGGCAGTGCCGCGTGAGAACCTGCTGGTACTCGATCCAGAGATAGCGGACCGGGAGCTCGTCTACACGCTCACCGATGACGAGTTTTCTCACATCGCACTGTACAAGTGACGCCATGCAACCACTGACCGTCATCGATGATGTACTCCGATGGGTGCGAGGTCTGTCCAGAATCGTTGTAGTACCAGAGCAGGAAGATCCGATTATATGGTTCGAGCGATACAGACGAAAGAAAATCTGGCAACGAAAAGACTGGTGGAGAGGTATCAGGGTAGGCGCGCTGGTCGTGGCCGTGATCGCAACCGCGCTCAAAATCCTGGGCGTGCTCTAAAACGGTTGCTGCGTTTCCGTGTGCGCGTGATGCTGCCCACAAACCAGGATCCCATCGTCTGTTTTGCCGTTGCATTCGAGGATCCAGTTGCCGCCCGCCGTCTGGCGCTTCGTGTGTTCCCCATCCCAGCACGGCTGCAAATACCATTCAACAAGTTTCACCAGCGCCGTCTGCCTGAGAGCAAAGTTCGCCGGAAACTAGAGCGCCAGCGGGAACGGGCCGACAGGAAGCAGCTTAAAACGGTGCGCAAGTACGCCAAGATCTCGGAACGGAGGATCCAAAACGTGCTGGCCAGGCGGCGCCAGGCTGAGATATTCCGCGAATCAGGGCGTAAAGTTGTGAGCGTAGTCAAGTTTGATTACTGTTTGATCCCCAAAGACGGCTCGGGGATGCTATTCCACATTGATGGATCGCGCAACCCGCACGGGGTGCTAATGGAGAATATCCTCTCCCCCGAGGTCGCCAGGGATCTATCACGAGATCTCGGACGCACGGTGACCGCCATCGACACCGTGGAACGCTGCGGTGCGTTTTTCGTCGTCAACCTGGGTGAGGGAGTTCGTCGCTTACCAACAACCTATTATTGGCACAAAAAGGGCAGGCTGGATAACGTGATGGATCTCTTGCCTTCTACCAGGCCCAGCGAGATTGCGGTCGGCATGGGAGAGAACCGCACGCTCCATAAATTTGATTTTCGGTCTGTCCACATGCTGGTAGCGGGCGCCACCGGCTGGGGCAAGACGAATTGGATTCGGCAGGCGCTGGTCACCCTGGTACAGCGCAATCCACCGGACCGCTTACGCCTGGTTTTATTCGATTTCAAGCGCGGCGCCGGACTCAGAATTTTCGACGGGATCCCCCACATGTGGGACGTGGAGGCCAGCAATTTGTCACGGGCCATGAAAGACGAATACCGTATCGCCGATATCAACATGGGATTCGTGGGGGATAAGAACATGGTCTTTGACGTGTTGACCGCTATTAGCACCGAGATGGACCGCCGCTATGATATTTTCGGCGCTGCCGGTGAGGAAGATATCGACTCCTATAACAAGTATAAGCACAACAAAATGCCTGATCTCTTGATCGTGATGGATGAATTGGCCGACCTGATGCTTGACCCAGATCAGGGCAGCAAGTTTCGAAAGGAGATTGAGGCGCTTATTCTCCGTGTGGCCCAACAGGGCCGTGGGGCCGGGGTCTTTCTCTGGGCCGCAACTCAGACGCCCAAGCGGGAAGTAATCACGACATTGATCAAATACAACCTGGTCATCAAGATCGCGTTCAACTGCACGCACCGTAGCGCCAGCGTGATCGTCCTGGATCATGGAGGCGCCGCCGGCCTTGAAACCCGGGGCCGACTAATCTATCAGCGCCCGGGCGATCCTGGCACGGAATTGCAGGGGCCGCTTTTGGAACATGCCGACGCAAAAGATATCCTAGTAGCCATGAAAGACGGCAAGCCGCAAGAGGAACCGTTCCCCGAGGAAGAGATCTTCCGGTGGGTGATCGAGAATAACAAGGGCGCGCTCTCTCAAATGCGGTTACGCGAACAGTTTGGCGAGCGAGTTGTGATCGAGAAACTGACTGATTGGCTCGCGTCTCTGGATTATTCACCCGAGGATCAGGGGCCTCTATATGTAGTGGGTGGCCAAGGATTTATCGTTATAAGCGGTCGTGGAAACAAACCCCGCCGCATGTGGCCGATTGATGACGAAACTCGTTTGCCAACAAGGGATGAATATGAACGCATCCTTCGCTTACCCGCACGGTCACAGGAGGCGAATTTTGTAAGTAGCATATCAGACGTAGCAAAGGAGGCTTGATGGACGATCCGTTTGTTGTATTGCTGTTTTGCTGGGGGGTTCCCCTCATATTAGTGTTTGTGGCTGGCTACCTGGTCGGCCGAGGTTATCGAATGATCTTTAGACTGGAGGTTAAGGAAGATGTCGATTAATAGTGCCGTATTCTATTGCCTTTTTGCTCTACTCTACGGTCTGATCTGTGTTGTACTGCTGGCCACCGGTAGAAGTGAGATTGATTGTATCGTGCTGCTGGGGTGGCCGATTGGCGCCTACCTGGGCATCAGTATCATTCTTGTTATTAGCCGAATGCTCGTCATTGCGGCTTCCAGCTATATAGATGGGAAAGACCCTGATCATCCCAAGCAAACCATGATTAAATGTCCACGGTTGCCTGAATGGGTCTATGATTTTTTCGAGAGAGCAGGTAGCGCTGGCATGACCATATTGGATCTTTTACCTATCTTTCGGAAGGTCCTGATTATCACAACGCCCTGTGTCGGGGTGCTGGCCGGGGTTATTTATCTTTTCAACACCACCGGGCCTCGTCTTGTGGAGGATCTTTTCAATCTAATCGGTGAGGTCGCTGGTCTATGGGGTATTTATGCAGCTTGCATGGTGGCAATTTCTGCCATAGAGAGGGCCGGTATTACTCCTGCCCGGGCAATATCCGTTAGAAATGACGATGAGGACCGGGTCCACCATCGTTGATTTATCCGATGTCGCCGGCAGCACCGGCACACATAGCGATGCTCCAGGCTCGTCAGAAATGGCGTGCTGAGCAAGTTAAATACATCGATGGGATACCCAGGCGGTAAAGGTCTCTGTTTCCGGCACATCATAAACCAGATGCCGCCGCATCGGACCTATATCGAAACTCACCTGGGCGGCGGTTCGGTGATGGCCAACAAGCTCCCGGCGTTGGTAAACATCGGAATTGACATCAATCCTATTGTGTTGATGGCTACAGCCAACTTTATCTCACCTGGTGTCAGCGTCATTAGTAACGATATCGGACCAGCAGAATTGGCCAATAACGGTAAAGAGAGCGATGATGCACCACATCATCATTTTTTCAACGGGGATGCAGTATGGTTCTTACGCCACTATCCTTTTTCCGGGGATGAACTGGTTTACCTAGATCCGC
>Ga0180431_10005064_pt1 | contig 16207 bp, 15 predicted proteins | sample SS_ome_11_FD_132459 | JGI IMG/M metagenome (GOLD analysis project Ga0180431, IMG submission 132459) | Hypersaline lake sediment archaeal communities from the Salton Sea, California, USA - SS_1_MS_1 metaG | ecosystem: Environmental > Aquatic > Non-marine Saline and Alkaline > Hypersaline >... | reverse complement strand
TGGGAGCAAGGCGGGCCGTGGGATAGCCACGGTATCGAGGGAGTCTACCGCTGGCTGCATCGGGTGTGGAACCTGGTGGTGGAGCCCTCTGGAGGCAAAGGGCGATCAAAGGGTGATCCCGCCGACAGCGAAATCGCCGATCTGCGCCGCTGGACGCACAAGACCATCCGTCGTGTCACGGATGACATGGAGAACTTTGCCTTCAATACCATCGTCGCCGGGTTGATGGAGTTCACCAACACGCTGCAGAAGGCCAGGGAGACGCCTGTCTATGGGACGGAGGCATGGGAGGAGGCCATTGAGACGCTGTTGTTGCTGCTGGCCCCTTGTTGTCCGCACGTCGCCGAGGAGTTGTGGGCGCGGACCGGACGGGCCTACAGCATTCACCAACAGGCGTGGCCCGAATACAATCCCGACCTGGCAGCCGAGGAGGTCATTACGCTGGTGGTGCAGATCAACGGCAAGCTGCGAGCACGGCTGGAACTACCTGCGGACGTCACCAAGGAAGCAGCGCGTGAGACGGCGTTGGCCGATGTGAACGTCCAGCGCCACTTGGGCGGTAAGGAGATTCGCAAGGTGATCTACGTGCCCGGACGGCTGGTGAACATCGTGGTGTAGGGCCACGGGGGCTAGAACAGTAGATATAGGATCATCTGCAACAGGCTGTTCACCAGTGTGAACAAGAAGAATGTGCCGAATAGGTGAGGAGTCTCCTGCCGAGGCAATATGCCCCGCGTGATCGCCGCTGCTGCTGCTGCCGTGACGACTGGTGCCACCCAGCGCAGGGCCGGCCAAGCTGTCTCGCCACCGACTAGCGGGGGCATCGCGAAACTCAGCGCCACCTCCACTGCCAGTGCCGCGACCAGCGCAACCTGCGAGCGGGTGTTGTCGAGCATCTCGTCGCTGGTGACGAAGTGATAAATCGCCAGTCCCAGCAGCGGAACCATCGCCCAAACGATAATCACCACCCACGTGGTCACGATCCCCATTGAGAACTGAAACACCTTACTGAGCACCGCGTTCGCGGCATCGAACATGGTCAGCGCGTTGAAGTTCTCCATCACTTCCGGGGCGGTGCTGGCGTAAACCACCTGGTATTCACCGAACCCTGCCGTCTCCAGCCAGGCCAGGTGCAGGTAGGAGCGGTCATCCATACCCATAACTGGCTTCAAGGAGGCCTGGGTAGATGCACTGACGATTTGCTCCTCTGCCTCGCCTCGCCCTACCATGATCAAGGCGATCTGGAGTTCTGCCCCTCGCTCGGGGCTCACCATCTGCTCACTCAACGCCACCGGCAGTGGTGCATGTGGCCCACTGAGTGGGGATATCGCCAGAGGGCCATTTCCTATCTTCAGACGCCAGGGATTGATCTGCTTCTGCTGCGGGGCGTCCAGAGGGAAGAAGGCATAGTAGAAACGGTAGCGATCAAACGTCCGATCGTAATCCGACCAGAGCACGTAACCGGTATTTGTGCTCAGTCCAAGGGCAGTTGCCTGGAGCGACACGCCGCTGAGCACGATCTCGGTGATCTCCTCCGACGTGTCAAGTATCCCTTCCTGCAGATCGATGACACCATAGTAGATGGCGCGGGTATGGGGACCTGTCCTTTGTTGCCAGATCAGATGTGGTCGCCCGCCTTCATCCACCTGGATCACCGGCTGGCGTCCCTCTGAGATCAGAAGAATCGGCTCTGCCACTACGCCGCCGTCTCGATCCAGCACTGCCCAGTAGGTGCCATCCTCGTCAGACCACAGCGCGTGCAGGTGCTCCTCCGCACCTCGCATCAGTTGAGGGGCGTCCAGGTTTCCGCGCGCGGAGCCGGAGAGGATCCGGCTCTCGCCCACTGGGGTACCATCGGCCTCCAGCAGGGCGTAACGGATGGTGGAGTCAGGTCGCCCTTCGTCTCGCCAGAGGACGTGCAGGCGTCCATCTGGCCCGACTTGCAATTGTGGGTCACGGGCCTCGTTCGCCTCGACAGGGAGGATACGGTCGGTCGAGACCTCTCCATCCACGCCAATGTGGACCAGCCGGAGTTGGCTGTCCATATTCGGCCAGATCACGAACACGCCTCCGTCGGGGGCGGGCTGGAGGGCCACCGGGCGCTTCACTGGTGTCCGGCCGATCACGCGTCCCCGGCTCCACGCCTCGGACGCCCGGGCGACCATCGGCGTTTGGGAGCGAGCCCAGACGGCCAGGCCGATCAGGGCCAGCACGATCACGCCGACAATGAGCCAACGTGCAGTTTTCTTCATCCAACTTCCCCTTTCGATGGCCGGTCTCTATCTACTCTAAATACCCCGAACCCACGGTGAACGTTCAGTATTCTCCACGCAATCAGTGTTCGCCGTTTGTCTAAAGGTATGCTAGAATAGGCGTACGATGTCTGACAGAGGCGCTGGTGTGCTGTACGACGATATGCCTGTTCGGGCCAGAATGGTCGCGTGGTTGTTGCTGGGGATAGGTGGGATTGTGCTGGCGCCGATGGGGCTGCTGAACCGTGCCTGGTGGCTGCTTGTCCTGGCTGTTCCCTCTCTGCTGGCTGGCTTGCTGCTGCTCCAGACGCGTCTGCGCATTGGAGTGGAGCAGTCCACGGGTCTCATCTGTGTCACGCACTACCTGTTTGGGCTGAAACTGCGCGAGCGTCGCTATCCACCGTCTGACGTCGTCGGTCTTGATCTCCACCGGGTAGCCGGAGACGAGGATGAGCGTCCCTCTGACACGTGGTATCTCAGGCTACAACTCCATGCCGCGGTCCGCACCTTCGGTACGGTGAAACATCACACGAGAACCTACCTCGTCGGCAAGTACGACAATCGGCTGAGAGCACTGAAAGCGCGGCGCAGGCTGGGCGAGCTACTGCAGACCGGGCCGCAGGTGTAGTCGTTTGTAGCAAGTATGCGCCGGCTGCCTCAAACCGGCCTGCTCTATCGACGGTTCGTGGGCCTCCAATAGCCGCGCCGAACCGTGCGGGCCTCCGTCACCGTCACGATGGCCTTTTCATCCGCGGACTTGGCGATTCCCAGCACAGCGTCCACATTCTTGCGGGGGACGATGGCTTCGACGATGCTTACAGCCGTCTCGCGCCCGTGGCCGTAGAGTTCCGTCGCGCCAAACCCGGCTTGCCGCAGCTCGTCTGCCAGTTCAGTGCCTTTCTCGGTGGAAATGATCCGCACCTCGGTAAAGCCCAACGCCAGCCGCTGCTCCCAGGCCATACCGATCAGTGTGCCGACGGCGAAACCGCCGGAGTATGCCATGATGTTCCAGATGTTGTCCATGTTCGACACCACCTTGCCGATGGCGAGGACGTAGACCAGCGCACTGACGAACCCAGCCGCTACAGCAGGGACTTTGCGCCCCTGAACAGTCATGATGGTCGCCATCGTGCTGACAGCAATGCCCAACACGCGCAACCCGAAAATCAATGCAGCTTCCCAGAAGATGTTCAATGATAGTCTCCTAACCGAATTCCGATATTATTCGCTGCGCTGATTATACCGTCCCGGGGCCAGTTGTCAATGAATGAAGACGAAGGATTGCCGCCTCATCTGGCTTGTGTTATAATATCGCCGTGGACGACGCAGCCTGGATGCGTGAAGCGCTGGCCGAGGCAGAGCAGGCGCTGTCACACGGCGACGTGCCCGTTGGCGCGGTGGCTGTGCGGGACGGCGTCATTGTCGGGCGGGGGCACAACCGCAAAGAGATGGATGCCGACCCGACAGCCCACGCGGAGATGCTTGCGCTCCAGGAGGCGGCCCGCACGCTGGGCGGGTGGCGGCTGGTGGGCGTGACGCTGTACTGCACGTTAGAGCCATGCCCGATGTGCGCCGGGGCGATGATTTCGGCCCGCCTGCCCCGGCTCGTTTACGGGGCCGATGATCCCAAGCTGGGCGCGGCGGGGTCGGTGGTTGAGCTTTTGCGCGATCCGCGCCTCAATCACCGGGTCATGGTCATCCGCGGCGTGCTGGCCGAGGAATCGCAGGCGTTGCTGGAGCGGTTCTTCGCCCGGCTGCGGGGAGGCGGCCCCACCGTATAGGTAATAGCGGCAGCAACATATTCGGAAGGGTGCCGGAGTGGACGAACGGGACGGTCTCGAAAACCGTTGTGGTCTTTGTGGCCACCGTGGGTTCGAATCCCACCCCTTCCGCCAGAAAAGGCCCTTGCATCTAGCGAGGGCCTTTTGCTGTTCTACGGGTGGTTACTTGGCCAACCAGCGCGCTATGCGGCTTCGCTACTGGAGCTTCACCAGGTCGAAGTCGGTGAAATCAGCGTGGTGGAAGATGATGGACTCCGGCCGGCGCTTGAACTTATCGCCCTCCCAGGAATGGGTGGCGATGACGTGCAGCACGCTCTCCGGGATGCCGTGCTTGTAGGCCAGCGCGACACCGGTGAAGGGGTGCCGCAGATACTGGTACATATCGGCGAAGACGGTCTTGCCATCCGGTTCGCGGCGGTACTCAATCAGTTTGCCGACGTCGGCCAGCAGCGCGCCGGCCACCAGTGCGTCGTGGTCGATCTGAGCCCGCTCACCGTATGCGTCTACCAGAACGTCCTCCATCGCGATGCACATGCGGCACACCGTCCGTACGTGCTCGATGAAGGTGACGTTCACATCTTCGGCCAGCAACGTGAAGGGGATCTCTGCCAGTGCCTCGACGGTCCAACCGCCGAGGACCATCCCCTCTTCCCAGACGGCCAGCGCCCTGGCCCGCAGATCGGGGTCCCGAATCTCGTCAAACTCCGGCATCAGTTCTTGCAGTGTTTTCACGGGTTTTCCTCCTTGACAGATCAAGATTTCCTCGTCGCGCACCTGTACCCAATCGCCGGTCTGGATGCGCGAAACGTCCACCTGGTCTAACATCGGAATCTCGGCGATGATCGCCCCCACAGCCACGACGGGGTCGGCCTCCGCGTTGATGATCGCGGCGGGAGCCAACCCGTTGCGCGCCAGCCTGTACAGCGTGTACGAGCCCACCGTACTGCCCTTGCCCGTGGGGAACACCAGCACCCGCCTGGTCACACATTCGCCTTCGAGCGGATGGCCAGCCTCGATGACCACCCCCGTATCCGGATCGACCCCCCCCAGAAAGCCGATAGGCTCGGGCGATACCAGCGCCTCGCCCTCCGCCTGGCCGGCCTTGACCACGGACGCACGAACAACGTCCACGGACGCACGATCAACATTGTCCATTATCCATTATCCATCGTCCATCCTGGACATCACCGGGTTACGTCGAACGCCTCGATATTCCACAACTCCAGGTTCTCGCTGGGGTCCAGGATCACGCCGCTCACCTCCGGGCGCGCGGCGACCAGTTTGGGCACGAAGTAGAGGGGTAGCACGGGCAGGTCGTGGGAGAAGATTCGTTGCGCCTCGCGGTGGAAATGGGTGTAGTCTTCCGTTCCCGGGAGTGCTTGCAACGCCGCCTGGCAGGCCGCGTCGTAATCGGCGCTTTCGTAGCCAGGATCGTTACTCGTGGCCCACCAATTCTCAGACGCTGGTATCTCGGTCGAGAGATAGAGCTCACATGGTGCGTCGAGACCGTTCAACCAGGAGAAGAGCGCCAGCTCAAACTGGCGTCCAAACACCGGGCCGTCGGGTCCGTCGGCGAAGAACTCTTCAGGCGGGAGGGGCTCCACGGCCACCCCGATGCCACAGGCGGCCAAATTCTCGGTTAAGACACGCGCCGTCCGCTCGCTGGACAGGTGACCGCTCGTCGTGAGCAACGTGACGGAGAAAGGGGTGCCGTTGGCGACGCTCGGCACATCGTGAGCCTCCCGAATGCCGTCGCCGTCTTCATCTCGCCATCCTACCTCTTCCAACAGGGACTGGCCGCTGGACGGGACATAGTCCCATCGATAAAGCTGGTCGCTCGCGTAAAGCGGGTGCTCGGAGGCGACGTAACTGTCAGCGACAGCAGCTCCGGCATATGGCAGCGCTTCGCTTGCGATGCGTTCACGGTCAACGCACTGCGCGACAGCTTGGCGTGTCCGTACGTCCCCGAAGAAATCGGGGCGGCGAACCCAGCTTGCGGGTGCAATGCCGAAGTCCAGGTGCTCCCATTGGTTGCTGTAGGATGAGATCAACTGTACCGTGCCGGCGTCGGCAGCTTCCAGCAGCGGTGTGATGTCGCCGCTCCCAATCACGTCCTGGGCGATGAGGTCGCATTCGCCCGCCGTGAGCAAGTCGAGCGCCTGCCGGAGCTCGGGGACGAAGCGGAAAGTGATGCGGTCGAGGTAAGGGAGCCCTTCGCTGGCGCGAAAATAGTGCGGGTTGCGCACCAGCGTGATGTACTCGCCATCCCGCCACTCTTCAATGACGAAGGGGCCCCAACCCAGCGGCTTTCGGTGTGCGACTTCGGCGCTGAGTAGCTGCTCGCCGCTGGCACCGCCCCACACGTGACGGGGCAACGGATGGTAGAAATCCGGGACATAGGATGGGGCGAGGTAGCCTGGGACGCCGGTCCAGACGACGGTATGCTCGTCCATGACCTCATAACTCAAGGTGTGCTCCCGCAATAGCGACAGGGTGGGACTGTCGAACGCGCCAGCCAACTCAAAAGAGTAGCGGGAATCGTCAGCCGTCAGTGGCTCTCCGTCTGCCCACGTGACGTCGTCACGCAGCTTGAAGGTCACCATCGCCTGTGTCATCGTGACCACTCCCCCCTCGAACGTGATCGGCTGGTTCTCCGGGTCCAGGACAGTGACGCCTGGGAGCAGGTCCACTACCAGGCCGTTGACGTCCACCACGCTTTCGCCTTCCCCGGCGTAGATCGTTTGCAGGGTGACGTCTCCGTCGGCCAGGCTGGGGATCTTCTCGATGATCGCGGGAGAGAATTGATGTGTGCGCGTGTCGACCGGACCATCGTAGATTGCCTCCAGTACGTTGCGAGCGGCGCGTGAAGGTCCACCATAGATGAAGAGCGTGTTGGGCTCCTCTGCCTGGCAGATGGTGAATTCCTTCGGTGGTGTCGGAGTCGGCGTGCTGGTGGGGAGCGGTGTGGGTGAAGGCGGCGGCGAAGGGGAAGGAGGGGGTGCGCCGGGCGTAGGCGTGATGGCAGTGGGAGTAGGGGATAGACAGGCCGTCATAAGGCCGGTCAGCAGAAGTACAACTGTTGTGATGGAATAGCGTCTCATCCTGGCTCCTCGTTGAAATGTCTAGTTGAATTCCTCATCTGCATCCCGCCCGCTGATTGCGTCCTGCACGTTGTGCAATACACGCTTGATCAGCCGGGTGGTATAGTGGTCGGCGAAGTGCTTGACAGCTCGTTCCGTTTCCACGCCGGAACCGAAACGTTCACGCAAATAGTGCTGATGATCCATAATCCATAGGTACAGGTCTGCCTCAGTGCGACCGGGGAAGTCCGCCAGGACGCCCGTTTCGCGGATGATATGCACCAGTGGGAGGTAGAGGTTGTCGTGCCAATCGCTGACGGCCTCGTCTTCAGGGATGAAGCGTTGCTGTTCCAGGCCCATAAAGTGGCGATGCACGGCGATGTGCTCCAGCAACCTCTCGTACCCACCCCCGATCGTGAACTCAATGTGCTGATCAGGGCGCAGTTCGTCCAGCCGGGTGCGGTCGAGGAAGTGGGCATATTCGCCCTTGATCTCCAGATCGTTGGCATCCAGGTCGGCTGTCACCGGTACCTTGGTCCGTGCCTCGATCACCTCGGCATCCACGAACTCAACGCCACGCTCCCGCGCTACAGAGATGCGGTGGTTGCCGTCGAGAACGAAATAGGCATCCCCGACCTTGTACAATTTCACAGGTGGCAGGCTGACGTCATCGTAGTAGGCCCTGGCGATAGATCGCCATCGGTCCGCCGTCTTATCCTGCTTCGGCAAGAAGACGCGGTCGAAGTCCCGATAGCGTCCCACACTTCCGATGATCTTGTCCACCGGCACGGTCTGCATACCCCGGTAGACTTGCCCGCGTATGCCCAGTTTGTCGCACAGCTCGTCCCACGAAAGCAGTCGGTTCGGGCGACTGCTCAGGAAAGAGGCGATCTCATTCCAGAACGCCTGCCGACGCGCCCTGTCGAAGTCCACTTGTGCCTGGCCTTTGCTGCTCATTGCGAATCACCACTCGATCACGCGGAAAGGGTAGACGTTGATAACTTCAGTCTCCCGATAGCGGGTCCGCCAGGTTTCTGTCCCGTACGTGTGTTTGTGGCCGTGGAGCAAATATCGAGGACGGAAACGATTTATAAACCCAAGCAGGGCCTTGAAACCACGGTGCGGCAAGTCCTTGCCGTCGTGGATACCGAAGGGGGGAGAGTGTGTGATGAGGATATCCAGGTAGCGCCCGTGCAACGTGCGATTCATGAGCAGGGCCGGTGTCAGTCGCCAGGCCTTGTAGGCCATCTCGCTTTCCGTGTATTGGAAGGGGGCTCTGGGCTTGTAACGGACCGAGCCTTCTAATCCTCCCAGGAGTATCCCCTTGGACTCTAGAACCTGCCCGTCCAGGTTGGTCCAACCGCCTGGCCTGGTGAGCGTGCGTCCATCCCCCGTATACTCGGGTCGATCGTGATTGCCGTGCACGAAGAAACAGGGCACGTTCAACATCGTCACAATATACTCCAGGTAAGAGTAAGGCAGGTCACCACACGCAAGTACCATATCCACGTCGCCAAATCGCTCACGAATGTGTGAGCTGTAGATGCCTTCGACCACGTGGTCGCTGACGGCGAGGATCTTCACACTTACCTATTCCTCGGACCAGTTCCGGTTGTAGTTGATCGCCAGTTTGGCATGAACCGCCTGTTCCAGGTCTATGTCAGTCAGGTAGGCCAGTTGCAACAGATACAGCATCACGTCGGCCAGTTCCCCTGCGAGTGCATCCCTGTCTGCCTGTTCACCCCACTGGAAGTGCTCCAGTACCTCGGCCGCCTCCAATGAAAGCGATATAGCGATGTTACGGGGCGTCTGCGCCCACGGTGAATCCTCGCTGTACCACCCCATCGCCTCCACGAAGCGATTCATCTCGGCGGTGAGTTCCTGGATCGTCATCGATCCTCCTACACAAAAGCCAGCCCTCGCGTGGTCTGGAGGGCTGGCCGATTTACGTTTCGGGTGTGCGTACCCCGCACTTATCCAGACCGGAGGTCTGGCCGTGCAGAGGGGACGGGTAGGCTGAGCAGGCATATCACGAACACGGCACACTTCCTGGGGCCTCGTCTCTGAACCGGGAAACAGTATACAACGAAAAGCCAGAGATGTCAAAGTGAAATGCGGCAGACACCACTAGAAAAGCGTCAACTCCCGGTTGAGGATGCGAGTGCGGATGGAATTGACTTGCGCCAGATGCCCGTCGAGCACGCTCTGTACGTCGGCCTGAATGCTGGGAGTGAGTGGCCCATTGGCCGGGTGCACCAGTGCAGTGGCGACCAGCGGTTGATCCAGAGGCGCACCGATTTGCGAAAGAACGTGAACGGTGACCGCCCGGACGGATGGTACCTGCTCGATGATGTCTTGCGCCGCCAACAGTGCCAGCACGTTATAGACCTTACCCACGTGAGAAATCGGGTTCTTGCCGCAGGCCGCCTCCAAGCTGGCCGAGCGGAAAGGAGCGATGACCCCGTTGACCCGATTACCCCGGCCGACTGCACCGTCGTCACCCATCTCGGCTGATGTGCCCGTTAGTGTCAGGTAGACCGCGTCTTTGGCAACGTCGTCGGCCGTGTTTACCATCACCGTCACTTTCCGGCTGTCCAGTTGGGAGGCATATTCCTGGATGGCTGCTTCCGCTGCCCGCTTGACCTCCTGGTACTCGGTCACGTCCCTAACTTGCGGCGCGATAAAGGGCAGTGCGATGGTCAGCGTCAGCTCGCCATTGCGGCGGGAACCCATCACCTTGACGTCCTCCCCCACAGGGAACTGATCGATCAGCGTGTGATTGATGTATTGGGCTGTTTCGTAGACGGCGTGCTCCAGTCCAGAACGCGGCCAGTGGCTGACGCCGAAACTGGTATCGTTGGCCGTCACACGATCCACCACGTACTGCAGTTCCTCAGCCCCCCTACCAGCATAACTATCGACGACCGTGTGCCGATCAGGATCCAGGTAGCGCATGGTCTCGCGCACATGCTGCTTGGCAGCCTCGATAGCAATATCGTCCATAGGCACCTTGCGACCCTGGAAAGCAGGGGTGCCGCGTCCGGCAATTTGAATGCGGATGGGTTTGAGCATATACCCGCCGCCGTAGCCGACCTCCACCTCTCCGGCTACTAGCTGAACCTTATCGAAGTTGTGATGCAAGAGCACCCCCAGGTTCTCTTGGCACCAGCGGGTGTACTCAACTGAGATGCGCTCAGCGATGCCGTCGCACAGGCTATCGGGATGTCCGATTCCTTTGCGTTCCACGATTTCGACCGGGATATCCTCAATAAATTGACCGGTCGCCTCGACGATTACAATATTGCGATTTGTCATTTTGCCTCCCTCTGTTGTGTCCCCGGCCCGGGCTGGCGCTGGCAAAAAGAAACCTCTCCTGGAGGACAGAAGAGGCACGCTTAACGTGATCACCTCTCATCTTCCAGAAACACCATTCTGCCGGAATTGGCACCATGGTTAACCCTCGCGGGTCACTGGTTGCCGAGGCTTCGTAGGGCCGGTCCCTCCACCTCTCTGGATAAGAGTATAGCCGGGATTTTTATTTGCAGATGATGATACCACGAAGACATATAACTGTCAAGACTTGCCGTTTGCATCATTCAGTGCTATAATGTTTCCGCCTTGGGCGCGTAGCTCAGTTGGTTAGAGCGCTACACTCACATTGTAGAGGTCAGGGGTTCGAGTCCCTTCGCGCCCATCGTGTCAGCCTCAGGCCGCGACCTTGTGTAGGAGATTTTATCCACTCAGCGTCCGCGGCCTGTTTAATGTAAAATGGAGAGACGGTTATCCCTATGTCCGTAAGCGCCAAGGAAAGTTACCACGCAGACTGGCTGATCAGCAATCTGCGCTGGCTGCTCTTGGTGAGCGTAGCTCTTGTCAGCTTCCTCGACATCTTAATCAACAACGAGGGGCCTTTTGACTTGGCTTCTACGTTGCCTCAGATTGTTCTCCTGGTGGCGGCAGCCATTTACAACTTGATCACTATGCTGCTTCTGCTCTATGGTGCCTTCCCGCGCGCCATTCCAGTGGCGACGTTACTGGTCGACACGGTGCTGACCATTGGCTTCGTCGTTACGTCGGGCGGCCTGACAAGCCCGTTGCTATTCTTCGCCCTGTTCCCCATTCTCACGTCGGCGTTGCGCTTTCCATGGGTAGTCAGCCTGCTGATCGCTATGGTCGTCGTGGCGGGTTGTGGTCTTGCCGGATACATGGCACCGCCTGGTGCGGTGTTTGCAGATCTGCTCTCGTTTGCGGCCCGCTCTCTCATCCTTCTGCTGGCGGCCTTGATCAGTGGCCTCGTGGGGAGTCGGATGAAGCAAATCATCGCGCTCACACGCCGACGTGAGGATGAGGCCGAGCTGCGGAAGCTGCGGTCCGCTCAAGAACACACGCGGGTGATATTTGAGCTGGCAAGCACACTCAGTGCAACTTTGAACTACAAGAAAGTGCTGGAAGCGGTGCTCGAAGTGGGCGAGGCGGGGATGCACGAGTTAGGGCAGCCAAACGCGGCCCACGTAAGTATGGTGATGCTCTTCAGCCACAACGACCTGCGCATTGTCGCCTGGCGTCACTTGCCATTGCGCGACCGTAACGTCGTGTTCCAGGGTAAGAGTGGTATCCTGGCCGAGGCACTGGCGACAGCGGAGGCTATGATCGCTGATGATCCCGCCAAAGATCCAGAATTAAGTCAACTCATTATGATGCACAGTTGTCGGCACGTGATCGTCGTGCCGTTGCGGGCTGGATTTGAGAATTTCGGGGCGGTGGTTTTCGGGAGTACGCAGCCCGATACCTACATAGAAGACCACCGGGAGTTGCTCACAGCCATCTGCAATCAAGCTATCGTCGCGCTCCAGAATGCCCAGCTTTATCAGAGCCTGATGGAGGAGAAGGAACGCATCGTGGAGGTAGAGGAAGATGCACGCAAGAAGCTGGCCCGAGACCTCCACGACGGCCCTACGCAGAGCATTGCGGCCATCGCGATGCGGCTGAACTACGCACGGATGCTGTTGGCGAAGAAGCAGAACCTGCGACAGACATCTGAGGAGTTGGCGCTCGAGTTGGCGCGAACCGAGGAGCTGGCACGCCGCACGACGAAGGAGATCCGTCACATGCTCTTCACGCTCCGACCGCTCATTCTCGAGACGCAGGGACTGCATGCGGCTCTGGAGCAGTATATCAGCAAATTGGCCGAGACAGACCCCACGCCGATCTATCTGGAGACAGCGCCAGATGCAGATCGATCACTGGATCAGAATGCTCAAGGGGTCATCTTCTACATCATTGAGGAAGCTATCTGCAACGCCCGTAAGCATGCCCAGGCGGAAAATATCTGGGTGCGGCTCGGCATTCAGGACAACTTGTTCGTTGCCGAGGTTCAGGATGACGGCACAGGGTTTGACGTGGCTGAGGTACAACTGCGCTACGACGAACGTAGCAGCCTGGGCATGATTAATATGCACGAGCGAGCTGAGTTGGTCGGCGGTAAACTCAGTATCGCTTCGGCGCCAGGCAGTGGAACCCGGATCACATTGACCGTGCCACCACGGAGGGGCTAGGTGCATGCCTGAATTGACTCTGGCATGGCACGAAGGCTGGTCGTGGCTGGGTGTCTCGGTGCTTGTGGCCGCTCTATGCGCAAATCTGGCCTGGTTCTTTCGCCAACCCCGTCCTGGTGTGGTAGGGGATCTCGTCGCCCGCCTGGCTACTTGGCGCTTTTCCCCGTGGTTGTTCCAACTCCTTCGCTTATTGTACTACATCGGTGTACCCTTCGCTGCACTTCTGTGGGGCCACGACGCGGTTGTGGGCCGGCTGTTGGGGTTGCAACCGTTCCCGTTGCCCGTTTTGGCCGGCGATGATGGTGGCGCTGACGTCCCGGAGCATTTTCTCGATTGGGCGTATGACGCGGGATGGGCGGTAGCGTTGGGCATTGGCGCGTTGGGGCTGCTGGCGCTGGGTTGGTGGACCTACCACAGATCCCTGGTCACTGCCGGTGTCGTCTCCGGCGAGGGAGAAACAGTGGACGGCGCTAACAGTTCCGGGTGGGTGCTCTTGCGCGAGGCAGCTTACCAGGAGGTCCACTGGGCCTTCTACCGCAACGTGCCTGCCCTGGCCGTGGGCACGTATTGGGGTGTGTGGATTGGATTCGCGCTGGTGGCGCTGGAAGCAACGCTGAACCCGGCCTGGCGTCGCGGGCTGGCCGATCCTGGACAGGCCCCCGCCCGGTTGATGAGCGGCGCGCTGGTCGTTGTCAGCAGCGTGCTGTTCCTGTTGACCGAGAACCTATGGCTGGCGTTGGCTCTTCACTGGGGAGTATCGTGGGGGCTGGCTGCGCTAGCGCGGGCGGTTCCGCCGCCTGCTCGTAATCCCGACCAACCCCCTGCCTGACCGGCGACAGCGACGAAATCAGCGCCCGCGTCCGAGACGCGGGCGCTTTTGTGCTGCTCCTGGCGGCCGGTAGTGTTCGCACGGAGGCTCAGGTCAATAGCAGTGCTAGCGCAATTAGCACCGCCAGCATTATCACAGCGATGACACCAATGCGCTTGAGGTCGGTGATGACGTAGCGGTATTCCTCTTGCAGGTCGGATGTCTGTGCCGCTGTTCGCGCCTGGGTAGCGGCGAGAGGTGCCTCGGCCGCTTCACCTATCCCCGGTTGTACCATCTGGGATGGGGAAAGGCGCACAGGGCGGCCCTTCTTACTGACGCGACGTGACTTCTTCGCCATAATTCTCTTCTCCTGTCTAGGGTTTCAGTTCACCGATAACGACGATGCGTTGCGTGTCGATGCCGTACGGATAGCAAGAAATGAGCGTCAATACCGGGCTAGAGGTGCTCTTCATCACGCTCACTTCTGTCGGCTCAATGAAGCGCTTCTGAGTGACGACATAGCGGTAGACTCGGCTGGTCGTGTAGACCAATATCTCATCGCCCAGGTCAAGGTCCGGCAAATTCCGGAAGATCTCGCCAAAGATGTCGTTGTGGGCGGAGATGACACAGTTGCCGCGCTCGCCTGGATTGGCACTCCCCACGTGATGGCCAGCCCCCTGCTTGAGTTGTTCCCAGCCATCGCCCTCCACGACCGGGGCGTCCACATTGATGGCGGAAATCTGGATGCGAATGCCCTGCTCTGGTCCTGGTGTTGGCATGGGCAGTGGGGTGATCGCGCTCACCAGGTCGCGCAGGTGAGCGGGGACCGCCTCAGGCGCTGGGCCGCCCGGCGAGTTGGGGGGAGTGTGACCCCCTGGCAGCATGACCACCTGGATGAGTGGGGTAGGTGTGAGGGTGGGGATTTGAGCCTCCTGGGCCTGGCTGGACTCCTGGTTGATCTCGTGTAGCGTAGCCAGCAAACTGAGTAGCACCAAGATCAATCCTGTCAGCACGACTACTTCAATCACCAGTAAGCTCTTATCTCGTAGCCAATCCCAGCGAATCCGGCGTGACCGCTGGCCAACTCCCTCCTCTGCAGCGTCGGCAACTGACTCATCCACCGCACGGGGACGATAGCGCGCCGTGGCTCCCTGATCCTGAAAGCGACGATAATCCGTTGGCAAGGGCAGCGGTTGGGGTTCGGTTGGCTTCGGAGCCAGTGGGTCTAGGCTGTTGGCCTCGTTCTCTCTACCTGACTGGCGCAGCCGTTCCAGCCGCGCCTCTCGTTTCCGGATGCGCAGGATTTCCTCCAGTTCCTCTATGGATAGTTCGTTAACTGCGCGACGATCTTTCATGATTTAGCGGGAAACGTTCACCCTTGCCACCGCGAAGACTTCTCGCTCGAAAAACCAGCGGAAGGGTGGCCAGTTGAACAGGATGTAGCGGGCCGCTGCCAGTAACGGGCCTTCGCCCCGGTTTTGCGGTGGCGTATCCAGCCATACCTGGGCGCGGAATCCCGCTCGCCGCAGCACCCGTCGGAGGCTCGTTGCACTCTGTTCGTTCACGTGCACGTCGAGATTGGCCGGGATGATGGCGCGGGGGTCCCTTGGGTAGCGCGTGCCCTGCCCCATCAGCGTGCGTACCAGTCGTACCATTGGATACGCGTACTTATCGTACCAGACGTTGGGAGCGGTGTGGATGATGAGCCTGCCATCCGGTCGCAGCACGCGCCGTGCTTCTGCCAGCGCCCCATCCAATTCCCAGGGATGCAGGTGTTCGACCAGGTCGAACATGAGCACGCGGTCGAACCAGGCGGAAGGGAAGGGTAGCCGTTTGGCGTTGGCCTGATAGATGCCCATGCCGTTCCACGCTTCCTCGCTGGCTCCCCTCAGCCCTCGCGCCATTTGCAGCGCCGCTGGTGCATAGTCCACCCCGTAGGCCCGTGCTCCCAGCTTGGCGCAGTGATGCAGGATTTCACCCCGCCCGCAGCCAACGTCAAGCACCCGCATCCCAGGTGCGATTTCGGCCATTTTGAAGGCCTGGCCTAGTCGGCGCGAGAGATGCGCACCTTCGCTGGCGGCAAATTCGACGTACCCTTCACAAGCGCCTAAGAAATACGCCTCATCATATCGTTCCGGGCAAACCGGTTGATTGCTTTCAGTTCTCAATGCACTTTTCACGCCCATATCCCCAGCTTGTTACCACCCGTCCTGTCAAGCGCGTGGTCTCTTATCACACGTGGCGCACCGGTGATTCTCCATTGATCCGTGTTTTTCACCCATCCACGGCATTGGTGGTATCGGTCTGACACCGAGGGCATTATAATCTACCGTATAGGCCCCGTCAAGCGGTTCAGGCCGTCGTCGACTGCGGAGCGAAGCAGATGAATCTCCTTGATCTTCAGCGCCTGGGCTAGGATTACATAGGCGATCACACCCACGCTTCCTGCCCCGCCCACGACCAGCAGTTCCTCTACCAGGCCCGGCGGTAGCATCACTGCCAGCACGTGCATCGCGCCCCAGGTTACGGCTGCCATCACCAGCGAGGCGAGGAAGGCCTTTGATATGAGAGACCATAAACCGTGACTGCCCAGCTTGCCCAGCCGCCGCTGGGTTAGCACCAGCATCGCTAGCGCGTGCACGGTCAACTTCAGGGAGTTAGCCAGGACCAGAAGCGGGAGGGTCAGCACCCCCAGCCACCAGGGAGTGAGGGCCATCAGGACGTAGAGCAG
>Ga0180431_10005063_pt1 | contig 16208 bp, 12 predicted proteins | sample SS_ome_11_FD_132459 | JGI IMG/M metagenome (GOLD analysis project Ga0180431, IMG submission 132459) | Hypersaline lake sediment archaeal communities from the Salton Sea, California, USA - SS_1_MS_1 metaG | ecosystem: Environmental > Aquatic > Non-marine Saline and Alkaline > Hypersaline >... | reverse complement strand
GCCGACCACCACTGTCCGCCCGCCGACGAGGACGCCGCCGCGGAACGCACGGCGAGAGACTGCGCTGGAGACAGGCCCGACAGCGTGGCCCCCAGCGGCGGCAGACCCGATCCGGGCGGCGCGGTCGTGGACGTCACTGTGTTTGTGACCGGAGACACATTCATCGTCGCACCTGAGAGTGACCCGGGGGAATCACGGTCACCCTCTCTAATTGCACCTGTGCTCAGCATACACACGGTCAAGCTGTACCCGGCCGCCGCATCAGCAACCAGCACCACGCGTATCATGAATTATATGGGCAAGACGCCGACTTGTCCGGCCGGGGCAGCAGGGCTACACACGCGGCGGCGGCCTGATACCATTCCGTCCCCCGCCGGCGCATTCCTCTCCAGCACCCAGTACTGCATCGTGGCGGTTCATTGGCAAGAGCCGTGGCGAGCACGGCGGAATACGTATGACCACCCAGAGCATGCTGTCCCCGATGCAGGGCTCCCCACCGTGCGCAGCATTCTCGGGCCCCGGCGCCTGACGCAATAAAAGTTCAGCGCCGCCCCTGCCAGGCGAAGTATAGCGCACACGTGCTGACCGGGGCACTCCGGAGCCGACATGCTCGGGGCAGAGCGGCGACGGCGGCCTCACGTGCCGCCCCCCTGCGTGACACATCGGCGTGGATCGAAGCACCCGGCGCGAACGCGATTCAGACACGTGGCCGCGCCCAGGGGTGCGGCGCGTGCCGTGAAGACCCGCCGCCGCGGGGGACCCTGTGGCGCACGCACGGCAGCAAAAGCACGTCGTGTGAACTACACGCGGAAACCCCTGTGCGTCCGGACCCACTGCGAATGTGTCGACGCCGTTGTCAAGCACAAATGCAAAGCCGCGCGCAGCGTTGTGGCACAGCAGCTCCCACAGCTCCGACCCGCGCCGTACGACGGAGCACTCGCCGCCGGCGACCAGTGCCCCCATTTCCGCGCCCAGGGCGCTCAGCCTTGCTCGGATACTGCCGTCAATGCCTCGAGGAATCGCCTCGCGCACGCCCGTCTCGCCCCGGGTGAGAAACTCGACGTCGGTTCCCGCAACGCCATCGCCGTCGGTGCGCGTGCTCTGCGCGCCGTACTGAACTTGAACTGGCGAGCGGACGGGCAGCGGTGGCGGCGGCGTGCGCATCGGCGCCATGCGCACCGCGACGCGGACGGCAAGGTCCAGACCGTCGGCTCGCTCCGACGCGCCGCCGTGCGCGACTCGCCGCATCACGAGCCAGGACAGTGCCAACGCCAGTCCTCTCACTGTTGAGAGGTGCGGGCTCCTGAGTTGACGCGAAGATGCCGTCAGCGCCCGGAACCTCGACGCTGCTGCCGGTGCTGGTGCTGGTGCTGGTGGTGGTGGTGCTGCTGCTGCTGCTGCTGGTGCTGCTGCTGCTGCTGCTGCTGCTGCCGCGGGACGAGACCCCGCAGCCACGTTTCCAGCAGTGTCGGCGTCGGCGCCGAGCAGCCGGCAACCTGTCTCGGCGGCGCTCTCCGCAGCGAATGCAAACATGGCCTCGCTCGGCGGCTGGCCGTAACCTGCCAGCTGCCACGCGTTCTGCGCCGCGACGATGCGCGCGCGCAAGTGGTCCCTGCGTACCTCGTCAGCGGTGCACGCGCGCTGGCAGGGCAGCGCGGGGAGGCTGGCGCGCTCCCGACTTGCGCGGGCGCTGCGTCTGCTCTCGCGTATCATGGCCCAGCGGCGCCTCCGTGCCTCGCGCTGGCTCTCTGACGTGACGCGGCACGCCAGCGGCGTGGGCTGCCCGCGCGCTGGCGCGCACGCTGCGCAGCCGCACGCAGCAACGGGAGGGTCACGGGGCGACTTGACCCGGCCCTCGTCGTAATCCACCACGTACGCCAGCCAGCGCTGCTTGGCCCGCCGCACCGCTCGACCCAGTCCGATTTCTCGGTTTTGAGCTGTGGACATGGCGCGGGACATGGTGAGGCGGAGCGGGCGGAGCGCAGAGGCGCTTCGTCTTACGCTCTATCTGTGCTGCACGAGGCCGTCGTTGTTAGTGGTCGCGCTACCGCGCGGTGTTGTGCGGACAGCCGCGACGTCGTCTCCGTGGCGGCCCCGCCCGTGCGCTGCCGACGATGCCGAGGCCGGGTGCAGGACGAGCGGGCAGTTGATTGCAGCGCGGGCCATGTCGGTGGCCATGGCGACGCCGCGAGCGCCGACCTCTTCCGGGACGTGGTCCGCGGTGGCGCGCACGCGCTGCATCGCCGCGTGCAGCGCGCGCAGCAGGTCCTCGTTCTTCACCGGCGCGCCGTCGCGCGTCTTCCACCCGCGCCGCGCGTGGTCAGACGCGTACTGCCTCACGCAGTTGGCCGCATACAGGCTGGGCGTGACGACGTGGACGCGAGACGGGCGTCGCCGCGCCGCGTCGCTGCCGCGCCCCGCCTCATCCTCGCCGTCGTCGCGTGGCGCGGCAGGCCCGGACGCGGCGGGGCGACCCCCTGCTTCCCGAGCGCCGGCCTCGCCTTGCTGCGCAAGAGGGGCGCCGGCCTCCGCGCCGGCGCTCGCGAGAGCGTGCACTGCTGCGAGCAGGTACCCTCGCTGGAGCGTCGCGCGGGCGTCCGTCACGGCGTAGCCCGCATTCGAGCCGTGGCCCGGTCCGTAGTAGATCCCGTACCCCACCCGCTGCCCGCGCACGCCAGACCGCACGGCGACGGCGGCAGTGTACACGACGGCGGCCCCAACGCTGGTCCCGCTAAAGCGCCCGCCTGCGGCACCCCCACGCCGCTCGGAGCTGCCGGCGGCGCTGGCGGCGCTGGCTGCGCTGGTGGTGCTGGCTCCGCTGGCGGTGCTGGCTTCGCCGGCGGTGCTGACGGTGCTGGCACTACTCGCGTCAGTGTCGACACTGCCGTCCCCGGCAGCGTACCCTCTCGCGCCGCTGGTACCGTCGGCACGCCTGTCCTCCTCTCCGCACGCCGCAGAGAAGAGGCACTGCGCCTCGTGGTAGCTGGCGCACCTGCGCACGGATCCGTCCGGCGAAGCAGCGGCCGCGGTCTCTGCGGCGCGGCGCGACAGGTACACGCCGCGCCCTCTGCCGCGTGCGACAACGAAGAAGGCGCACATGCCCAGCGGAGTGTGCAATGCTGCGCGCGCCGCGGACGTGCTGGGCTCGGTCGGTTTCATGTATGCGCGGCCCCGTCGAGAGGGTCGGCGCCGCGAACGACGCGCTCGTAAGCGTCGACTGTGGCGCGGCGCGGAAAGATCTCTGACATGAACAAAATCTCAGACCACGCCCTGGCACCGAGGCGGTTGCGCGCGGGGGCGGTAGTGCCGGCGCCGCCGCCGGCGGCGGCTCGCCGGAGATGCGGAAACAAGAGGTCGCGCAGCGCCTCGCCGCGTCGCTGCGACTCGCTCGTCGCAGCGACCTTCTCCCCGCCGCCGCCTCCCCGAACTGGCGACCTGAACAGGAACGCAAATGTCTGCGCGCGGGGCGTACCGCCGAGCACGGCCTGCATCTCGCAGTGCGAGAGGAGCGACTCTTGCGGGCTGCGGAGCAGCGTGCTCCGAAGGAGCAGGCCGTCCAGCGTGAGAGTGTCGGGCGCGTCCCACGGGGCGATGCTGCCGACGCACAGGCCTGGTTCGCGCTCCAGCATGATCAGCGCCAGCGCTTCGCGTGCGTCTCGCCGACGTCGGTCGCGAGTTGGGGGGGATCCCGACGCACGCGGCTGCGGCGCCGCGCAGCAGGATGGCCGCGCCCGCCTCTTTGGTGGCGGCATCACACACTCGAATGCCATGCGCGACAGCGGCGCCCGGGCCGCGCACACGAGGTACAGCGCGACGTCAAAGTGGCCGTTCACGGCGGCCACGTCGAGGGGGGTGAGGTACCTGTGCAAGGCCCTGGGGCTGCAGACGCCGCGCTCCACGAGCAGCGCGCACACGTCCAGCCGCCCGGCGCCCGCCGCCTCGTGCAGGGCCGTGCACCCGCGGCATGCAAACGCTCGTCGCATGGAGACGGGGAACGCGGGGTCCTCTCTCCACGCGAGCAGCACGCGGCGCAGGGCCTCCGCGTGCCCCCCCCTGGCCAGGCTCAGGCAAAGGGTGGTGTGCGTGGGTGTCGCGTCCGACGCTGCCTGCTGCCGGCGCGAGCCCCGCGGCGTGCTCGCGCGGCCGCTCCCACCGCTGCGGTCGTGCCCGCCTCCTTCCAGCCCGCGACCTCGCGCGTCACCGCTGCCGCCGACGCCCTCGCCCCTGCTGTGCTCCCATCGCATCCCCAGCGCGTGCGGAAAGTCAGAGATGATCGCCGTGACCGCGTCCGACATGCTGGCCTGGTCGACGGCACGGTGACGGCCGGCGCGGGTGCCGCGCGAGGCCGCCGCCGCGACGCGAATCACCAAGCGCTGGACAAGAGTGCCGGGAACGCCCGCCGAGCGCGAGCGCGCGCCGACGGGGACGGGTGGCCCCGCCGCCGGCAGCAGCTCCAGCAGTTCTCGCACGGGGTGCGCCGTCCACGGGACGTCGTCGCTCGTCGCGCCGACTGTGGCGCACACGCGATCCACGAGCGCCTTCCAGAAGACACGCGTCAGGAGCACGTCCGCCAGGCCCTCCGTCACCGTCGCGGTGGCCAGGCACAGCATGTCGCGCGCAGACATGTCCCGGAGACTGTCCTCGATCGTCCACGGATTGATGGCGCCGCGGCGCAGCGCGCGTCTCACCGGTCCGTCCATCGTCGCAGTGTTCCGGCGCGCCGTGGGCGCCGCCGACATCAGGTGTGCGTCGGTGGCAATCATTGCCGACACCCTGCCGGCATCGACCAGCCGCCTGCTGCGCTGGCGCCAGCGTGCACCGTGAAACCTGCCGGCGGAAAGAGTGTTGATCATGTGCCGCCATACCGAGCGCGGGCGCGGCGCCACCACGTGTAGCGTTGCTGTCTGGGCCGGCGCGTGCACTTGTAGTAAATCGGCAAGTGCGCGATCCTCACTTGCGACCGGCCGCGGCCGCCGCCGCCGCTGACCTGCCCCCGCGCCTGCCGGGAGCGGCGACGAAGGAAGATTTGCCGGGTGGCGACACCTGCGCACCGGGCCTTGCCTTTGCGCTGGACAGCCGACGCTTCTTGTACGCGGGCAGCGCCACCGCCAGGCCGATGATGAGAGCAACGGCGAGAACGGCGGCGATGATTGCACCGACGAGCGCCCCGACATTGACGCGAGAGCCTGCGCGGCGCTCGGTCCCGCCACCGGTGCGCCCTCCCGTGCTCGACTCTTGCGAAAGCCCTGCGTCGGGCGGCTGCGGCTTGCCGCTCTCGTGAGCATGGGCCGTTTTCCCTCTCTCGCTCGCGTCCGTTCCTGCCCCGCCGCCGCTGGTGTCGTGCCCGTCGGCGTCGGCGCCGCCGCCGCCTTGGCCAGGCTTCTCGTCCAACAGCTGCAGCGCCTGCGCGGCCTGGTCCTTGACCGATCGGATCAGCCGCTGCGCGTGGGTACGATATACATCGACGTCGTGTGCGCTGCTTTCCGGCGGCGCGGCCATGGCAGCCACCTGCGCTGCCACTGCGCGGACGCCGGCCAGCGCGCCCGTTTTCGAGGCGAGGTGGCGGAGCTCGGGCCGCGATAGCTTCTCTGCGTGTAGCTTGCCGTCGATGCCAGTGCTGTCGATCCCAATGGCGCTGGCAATGCGCCTGGCATTGTTATTGTTCGCGGTGCTGCGCAACGCATCGACGATTCGCTTCGTGATGTTTGCCTCCGTTTCGTCCCCGCCCTGGAGTACACGCGTCATGTGTGTGCACGCGCGTGCGTCGGGGCGTGTTTCCTGATCGAGTTGCGGTAGTACGTCCCAAATGCACCGTGAGTGCCGGCGGCGCCGTGGACGCGCCCACGCGCCCCGCTTTGCACCCGTGCCCTCCTCTCACCGGCAGATGCACGCCCCGCAGGCCCTCGCCGCGCAGCGACATGTCGCGCCAAGTCGCAACGATGGTTGCAACGTCGCGCGCGCGAGTGCGCTCGAGGGTCTCTGTCCTCCGTGCCATGCGCAGCGACGGTCCCATGCGCGATACGGCCCGGGCGGCGGAGGCGCTGCGTGTGGCAAGACTTGCCGCGAGTGCGTGCACTCGGGGAGATACGATTACCGTCGTCGTCGCCGGGGGAGCGGGGAGCGGCAAGACGCCGTTCTCTCACTGGCTGGCGCGCCAGTGTGAGTCCATGGGGTGCGCACAGGTGTCCACGGCCGGCGTCAGCGCCTGCCTCCGCAGGTACCACGGATCCGACCCCGTGGTGGCGCGATGCATGCGCCGCGGTCTTCCCGTGCCCCCCCGCATCGTCCGCAGTGCCGTGAGCAGCGCCGTGCGGCACATTCTCTCCGCGGATCAGCGTACGCCGGATCAATACCGGCGTCGCGGACGTGTGCTCATCCTGGACGGCGCTCCCCGCTCCTTGGCCGACTCGCGAGACTTGCCCGTGGTGCTGGCAAGGCTCGGCGCGCCCGTGCGCGCCGTCGTCTGGATGCAGGCCACCGACGCCGAGATGATCGCGTACATGGCCAGGCGGGCGCGGTGGCCGGACGACGTCGACGCTCGAGCAGTCGCGACGCGCGTCTCGCTGGTCCCCGCGCAGAGGCGGGCCGCCAGGCTCATGGCGGACCTCGCGGGCGCACCGCTGTGCATTGTGCGCGGCAGCGACGCCGCCGCTCTTGCTCGCACCGAGTGAGGCTGCCTCGCCGAGCCATGCAAACAACCCGACAAATAACCCGAAAAAATAATGACATATCAGGCAACAATGCGACCCGACAAACAAAATGCCGGGAAAAGAGTCGCGCACGTGTGCCGATCCCTGCGAGGAACTTCCGAGCGGCTCGAAGCTGGCGGTGGTCCTGGGCGCGGCAGCGGCCGGCGCCGCGGCGGGCGCCGTGGCGGGTGTCGCCGCAAGCAGGTACGCCTGCCAGTGCCCTCCGCCACCACGGCGAGGACTCTGCGCCGCGGACGAGGGCAGTCCGCCGGATATCAGCGGCAAGTGGGCGGGACAGGTGTTCAAGTCGGTCCTTACCGCCGACGGCACCGAGCCCACAAGGGTCAGCGGCGCGTGCGAGACCGGGGAGGACGCGCAGCTTACCACGCTGGACATTACCAGCGTGCCCTCAGACACAGATCCGAGCTGCATCGCAGGCGTCACGATCTCGACCACCGTACTCGGCGTGCTGTACTCAATCTCCCAGGTCGGTGTCTGGGCGTACGAGCCGACCGCGGGGTGGACGCTGCGGCTGGCTGGCAGCGTAGATTTCGGCGGGGCACCGCTGTCCAAGACGCCTGGGGCCGGTCGCATCACCCTGTGCAAGGCGCCCGACGCCCCTGACCACGGCACAGGCGGCGCATTTGACGGATCGTTATTCTGGTCGTTTGTGTCGGCAGACAACTCGGACAACTCGGTGCTCACGGTGTATGCGAAGATGAAACGCGTGCCTGGTTAAAATCACACATTGTTTCCGCAGCACGCACGCAAAGTGCGCGTTAGCCTAACAGCGCTCTCCGCCGCAAGCAAAAGGCATTGGCGCAGGCTACGACGACGAGACGAGCCTCGCGCGCGCCGCGCTTACCAGCTCCTGCAGTAGCTGCCGCTCTCGGACCTGTGGCATGATGGGGGCCAGGTGGTTGAAGCTGTCCCGCGCGCTGTCGATGCGCGTGCCGCGCAGCAGCGCGACTACGACTCCGCACAGCGCGACCTCCATCGCGCGCTCCGCATCGGGGGGCAGCATCCCCTCAGCACGGCAGTGCTGCTGGGGCCGCCGCGCTTGTCCGTGCCCGTGCCCGTGCCCGTGCCCGCGCCGGGCGTCTTGCCTTGTCACGATTACCTCCGCCCACGCTCGGCACTTTTGCGCCGCCATCTCCGCAGCGGCAGTGGCGGAAACCTGCCACAGCAGTTTTGGCGGCGCCGGCATGCGCGGGTAATTCTCGAGCCAGGGCGCGACCTGATACACCACGACACCGCGCGCCCGCCGGCCGTCGCCCTCCGTGCCCCCACCGGCATCGGCATCGGTACGCGTCTCCACGCCGAGCGCCCGGCATGCGCGCTCCGTGTACAGTAGCGCAATCTCGGCGTGCCGCGTGCAAAATGTGCGCACGTCGGGGAGCGCGACGTGCGCGGACCGCAGCGCGGATCGCAGTGCGGCAGCAGTCGCTGCGAGAGCGGGGTCGGTCTCGGTGACGACCACGTGCGACGACCTCAGCCCCAGCTGCTCCGCAAACGCCGCTAGCGTCCTCGCTGCCGCGGCAGTGACCAGGGCTGACCTCTCGTCCACGGGCCTGCTTCGACCCGCCGACATGGCGGTGGCCAGCACGAGCTCGAGCACGTGCCGCGGCGTCCCCGTGGAAAAGTAGTGAGCAATGTCCCCGTACACGCGAGACATGTCAGCCGCCAGCACCGCCAGGACGGCGCGCAGCTGGCTCCAGTCGACGCTGTATCCTCTTCCGGCGGACGCGGCCGGGTCCAGGATCTCGTGTGTGCTCAGCTCGGCGCTGCGCAGGCAGTCGATGCCGCGCGCCATCACCCTGGACACGTACTCGCGGCACCTGCTTCGCGCCACGCCTTCCGCGTCGCCGCGCGCACGCGCGCGCACCGGCGGCGGCGGCGGTGTTTCCTCGTCCTCGTGCAGCGGCGGCTCTGCGCGCGCCCTGTCGTCGGGCGGGTTGCCATCGCCGGGCCCGCGCCCTCCGCCCGCCTCGCGCAGAGGGCCCGCCGACGGCCGCTCCGCGGCGGTGCAGTCGCCCGCCCCGTCCCTGCTGCGGGTCCGCGTGCTCAGCAGGACGTCCGCGCTGCAGCTACGTCGCCTCTTGCGCGCACCGCCGCGTGCCGCCGCCAGAGGTGCCGCGCTTGCGTCACCGGCGCCGCCATCGCCGGGGGCCTGCAAGCTACGGCGCGCGGACCTCATGCTGCGGGCGCGGCGCTGGCTGCGGTGCGGGGCTTGCAACGAGGCAGCGGGCGCGCGCGGGAGGGGGGGCGCGCGCGTGTGTGCCGCGTAGGGCAGCGCGAGGTGTGCGCAGGGGCTCTGTTCTAACCAAACACTGCCACTCTCTCTCTTTCCCCCCAACTCGCGAATCTGGTCAGCCCGGCCCGGAGGACAGGCGCGACAGCAGCATGTCTACGTTACGCCTCTCCATGGTCGTAGCGCGCTGCCTCTCTCTCTTGGCGCTCTCGCGTGCCGCCCGCGCGGCCTCCTGCTCCTGCTCGCGCTCCCGCTTGCGCTGCGCCGCCTGCCGCTTCCGCTGCTCCACCTGCCCCTGCCTTTTCTGCTTCTCCGCTGCCGCCGCCATGCGCTGCTCGTGCGTCTGCAGCACGCTTGACGCTGCGGCCATCAGGTCCGAGACGCGCCGGCGGGACGCCTCCTCCTCGTCCTCCGCCTGCAGCACCGTCGAGACGGACTTGGCCGTAAAGACCGGGTTGCTCGTTCTCTGAAAGTAGCGCACGTAAAATGTGTCCTCCTCGCCCGTGGGCTTGCCGTGCTCGTCCACCTCGGGGATGCTGACGGGCATTGCCTGCACGCCGCTGCGGCGCATGAGCGCCTCCACCTGCGGGCGCTGCTGCCTGACCTTCTCCGTGACGCTCTCCAGCGCTTGCGAGCTGCGCTGCCGCAGCGCGCGGACCTTGTGCAGGTGCTCCACGTATCGGTCGCGCGCTTCCCGGGCCTCGGCGCTCAGAGTGACCGTCGAGGCGCCGCCTCGCGGAGCTCTCGCGCGCGCGGCGGCGGCAGCTGCGGAATGTGCACCGCCTCGCCCTCCAGTCGGCTCGGCGGGAGCACTCCTCCGCGGCGCGGCGGCTTGGCTCCTGTGCCGCGTCGTTCCCGCAGCCGCGCGTCGAGATGTGATTGCGTCAGAGACTTCTACGGACGGTGTGCCGGCGGCAGCGGTGGCCGCGCTAGTTTTGCGGCCGCTACCCCGTGAGCTGCTCATCGGGTGAGAAGCGGCACTCTCGCTGTAGCGCGCCCCAGTCACTCGGTCGCGCTTGCTGCCGCGCCAACCGCGCACCCGTTAGGCAACTAGGCTCTGTGGCTGCACACACCTTTCGCCCCCTAGAGCGGCGCAGGCACACAGGACAATCCTGCATTCCTTGCCCTCAGCCTTGCACCGAGGTCGCTGACCTGCTGCTTTTAGTTTATATCATCCAAGCCATGGCGGAAGACGATGTCTATTCTTATCTTCAGAAGGTGCTGCGGGAGGAGGACGCCTCGGCGGACAGCGACAGCGAGGACGTGCAAAGCGCTGCGAGGAGTTTGCACCAGGGACGAAAGAGGCCCAGACCTGGCGACGACACGTCGGGACTTGCTGCCGTCGCGGATATTATGGACGCCGAGCGGCAGTCTCCTGCCGCCCCTGCTACTGCCGCACCGGCCGCCGCCGCCGCCGAATTATATCAGCCCACACTGTCATCGGGGCAAGCGCGTCAGCAGATGGACGAGGAGTCTGGTGCGGGCAGCGGGCGGGAGCCGGCGCTTTCCGCTCTGGCCGCCGATGCGGGATTGGGGGTGGGAAGAACGATACCAGTGGACGTTGCTGACATGGAGCGCAAGCTGAGACAGAAGACGGAGGAGATTGAGCAGCAGCTGACAGAAAAGGGCCAGGTCACTGATGCCTTGAGTCGGATCGAAGCAGCCTTGAGATTGGCTAGCGAAATGACAGAACGGTTGAACCCCGAGGCTGTACGGGCGATCGAGCCCGCGGTGCAATCTTTGAGAAGGCTGCGCACTGTCGCGCAGGCATATGCGGCGGCGGCGGCGACGCGAGAAGGAGACGGGGCGGAGACACCGACCGACAGCGCGTCGTCCCCGGGGGCCGGCGCCGAGGCGGAATCCGGCGCCGGAGACGCTTCCGCTCCGCCCGACAGCTCCTCTGCTGCCAGGTTTGCGATGCCGCTGGGCAGGTTTGTGTACCTTCCGTCCGCAAAGCTCTACCCCACCGACGACGACAGCGTGCTTTGCGGTAACTTCATCTTGCCAGAGGGTGCGTCGTCGGAGGGGCACATTGACGGAACGGCCCTCCTCGGGGGTCTCAAGGGCGCTCAGATGCACACCGTCCCGCGTCTCGTCGGGTCGCAGTGCGCTCTGGTGCGTGGCGGGGAAGGAGGCGGTGGTGCGGAGGGGCCGTGGGTGCAGGTGACGCGATGGGTTTTCCCAAAGGTGCAGACGGGCCCGGCGTTTAACCTCGTGCTCGGTGCTCTGCGTGTTCTGCGCCGCGACGTCGCCGAGCGTGTTTCCGAGGCCGCGGACGCTGACGGTGCCGGGGGCGGCGCCGGCGCCGGCGCCGGTGCCGGCGGGCGCAGGGGCGCGCTCACGCTCGCGGAACTGGAGAGGGCGGCGCGGCGCAGGTCGACTGCGCGGGCGGCGTTTGACTACTCGTACGCCGGGCTGTACGTCGGCCCTGCGTCGCGCCCTCCGCGTGTGCTCACGACGAGGCCGCTGGTGGACGTGAACATGCGGTCGCACCGCCAGCTGCTCCTGTCCACCGCCCGGCCGTCCGAGATGCGCGCGAGCACGGGCGGCATTCGCGCGGACCGTGGCACCGGCGCCGGCGGTGCCGGCGCGGGCGCGGGCGCGGGCGCGCTCCCCAGGGCCGGGGTCCTTAAGCTGTGCGCGGACCGTCTGCGGCTCGCGCACCGTAAGGACTGGGACGAGAGTCGCCGCAGCGCGAGCGAGACTGCTTCGCGTCCGGTACAGTCCACGGAGAGGGGCTCCCGGTACGGGTACGTCGGGCAGCGCTGGCTCGCCGAGTCGCACTCGCAGATCGTGCGGCCGGGGGCGATGACGGCGGCGGGGGATGCAGGCGGCGCAGGGCGCGCCGATCCGGACGGCGGCAGTGGTGCGAGCTCGGCCTTTGACCCGCGCTCCGGGCCCTCCGAGATCCTGGCGTCGTCGGAGCGGGAGGCGCGCGCCGTCGCGCGCGTGGTTTCCCAGTCGCAAGCACGGGGCGTCACGTCGGCGACGTACGCCGGCCCCGCGTGCTCCGACGAGCCCGAAACGGACCACAGGATGGACCGGCTGTACGCGGGCGGCCTTCCGGCCGCGAGCCACGACAGGGACGCGACGCGGGACGTCCTCTTCGCGGCGCAGGGGCTGCGCGCGGGGAGCCGCGTGCTGCTCGGAGGCACGCTGGAGCTGCTGTCGCCAATCGAGGCGTACAAGGTTTCGGCGGAGTTGAGAGACCCGCTGACCTGGCAGGTCCAGGACGCGAGCACGTGGCCGCTTCCGGCCCGCGTTGTTGGCACCGGTGCCGCCCCGGAGCCGGTGGTCGCCACGGCGGCCGACGCTGGCTTGGTGCCGGTGCTCGACTGCAGCCCGAGCAGGAGCGCGGCGATCGCTGTGCCGCCCGGGAACGTCGCTCCCCCCTCTTCTCCCCAGGGTCTGAACGCCGGCGCCCTGTCCGCGGCTGCCGTCGGCACGCACGGCCTCGCGCTGCAGGCGTTCGTCCCGGACGCGCGGACAGGGGAGCTTCCGAATGTCCGGCTGGGCTCGGCGCTGGACGCGTCGCCGCTTCTTGCAGGTGATAAGTTCGGGTCGGGCACGCGTCGACCGTGGACGCAGGTGCCGGAGAATGCGCAGGTGCGCGACTGGATGCTGTCGGTTGTGCACCTCCGCGGACCGCAGGGAGCGCGACGCGGAGCGCGACCACCGCCGGCTGATCGCCGTGTGCCGCCGGGATCTGTCGTCGTGCAAAGGGGCGCGCTGTACGCGCTCGCGACGCTGCCTCTGGAACGTGCGGCGGACCTGCTGACGGCCGAGACCCTCGAGGAGTGCACGTGCCCCCTGGTGGAGGCGGCGAGGGCCGAGGTGGAGCGCGAGTACGGGGCGGGCGCGCTGGGAGACGTCGGGGTGATCACGTTGCGCCGGGAGGACCCGGAGGATGAGACAGACACTGGCGTCAAGACGCTCGGCTTGATTGGTTTCTCTTTCGTTGAAGCGATCGCTGACGTCGGTGTGCACCACGAGCTGCTGCAGGCCCGCGGCCCGCTCGCCGCCCGCCCGCAGGGCGTGGCGGACTACCTGGACGTCGCGCCGCTCGCCACGCTGGGCCTGTCGCCGGTGCTGGACATGCAGCCCTTTCCCGCGCACGGCACGGTCGATGTCAAAGCGGCTCCGCGACACGTCCCCGGCGGCGACACGAGACCTGCGGCGCCGAGGCACATGAGCTGGTGGGACGCACTCGTCCGCCACCCGGACATGGCGCCAGAGTTTGTTTATCATGCGAGGCGCGGCGGGGACGCATTGGGCGCGACGCTCGGAGCGCCGCGCTCGACGTACGCTCGTGTGGCTCTCTACATGCTGGACAGGGACCGACGGGCGCGCGCCGCAGCCGAGGCGGAGGGAAGAGTGCCGTACCCGCTCGAAATCATGCGGACTCCCGCTGCGAGGGCGCTCGTCAAGGACGCCTCGGGCTTGTCGCCAGAGGTTCGCGCAGAACACATTGCCGCGGTGACACGGAACGTGAAGCGCGAGCTGGCCGCCTGCGAGGAGCTGGAAACGCTGGGTATCGTGCAGAAAATAGTAAAGCAAGTGTCTGGCCTGTCAGGCAAGGGCTGCGGCGCAATTATGCCCGGCGAGATGCAGCAGTGGCTTCCGATCTCACAGCATCAGATGCGGAGAGCGCACCAGCGTGTATACGAGCTCATGTCGCTGGTCAGGCAACTCTCGTTCTCCCATGTAGACGCCACGGCACATAGCACGCATAGCAGGGCGCGCACAAAGCGCTGATATGCAAGCAAACACTTGGCCGCGTTTGCAAATCACAAAAACGTGGCAAGTTGCGCGCGGCGGGCGCGTTACTCGAGTCCGCACACGCAGGCAAGATCTGCAACCTAGTCTCGGTGCAGTTAAAAATGCACGAAATGTATGCCTTGCGGCCCACCCCTCATCGACGCGCTTGCGGAGAATGGCCGAGCAGGAAAAGATCGAGCACACGACCGATGCCACTGGCGCTGCGTGGAGCGCACCGTTGCCGCGCTCGGTCCGCCCGGCGGCCGCGGATGCGGATGTGTCTGCCGGTGCAGGGAGAGCCGAGACCGGGTCGGAAGCGGCACGCGCGGGCGCGGGCGCGGGCGCGGGCGCGGGCGCGGGCGCGACGACCCCGGGCGGCGTGGCGCAGGCAAAGCCGGCGTCGTCAGGTGCTACGTCGGAAGGAACTGCGGGGACGGCCGATGGAACCTCCTGGAGCGGGTCGCCGTCGGGTACGCCGCGCAAAGATGAGGATACGATTACGCTGACGGCTCAGGGCGGAGAGAGGATTGCCGTCAGCAGAGACGAGGTTTGCCTTTCTGCGCTGGTCGAGACAATGCTCGACGACGACGACGAAGGAGACGACGACGATCAAGACGTAGACGATGAGGGCGACGCCGACGAGGCGAGCGAGGACGAGGGCGCTAGCCCACAAGGTAAGTGCGGCCGCCCATGCACTGCCGTTTCGCGCGCCAGCAAGGGGCTGCGACTAGCCTCGTCGTGCAAGCTGCTCCGGCGGTGGCTGATGCTGTTGCGCGTACAGGCGGTGCCCGCCCTGGGAGATTGCGCAGGTCCGCCTATCGCGAGATACCGCTGCCCAACGTGACGCAACCCGTGCTCGCCAAGGTGAGCGCAGCAGGAAACTGCCGCGGGTTGCTGCCCTCGTCTTATTCCTCGCACAGGTAATTGAATTCTGCAAGTTGCATTCGCAGTCGCCAATGGCTGACATTGATAAGGTGAGCGTCGACCGTCTGCGCTTCGCAAGCGTGCACGCTCGTATGACGCGCCTGATTACATGATGCACTGCAGCCTTTGCGAAGCGCAAACATGCGCGACGTCGTTGGCGCGCCGTATGCAGAGTTTGTCGACAAGCTCGAGCAGGACATGCTGTTTGAGCTCGTGCTGGCGGCCAACTACATGGACATCAAGCCGCTGCTGGACCTGACTTGCGCCAAGATTGCGACGATGATCAAGGGCAAGACGCCGGAGGAGATCCGCAAGGCTTTCAACATCCGCAACGATTTTACGCCAGAGGAAGAAGAGCTCGTCAGGCAGGAGGATAAGTGGTGCCAATCAATGTAGAGTGTATCTGACCGACACGAACACGATCACTGTTGCGCGTGAGCGTGGTGGTAGTCCTTCCACCAGATGTTTCGCGCGGCGGTAGTTGAGGAGCAGAGGCTTGCGGCGTCGTTCAGGGTAAACTTCCTGGCGTACCGGTCGCAGGTCTGCGCGAGGCGGTCCACCGTGACGGCGCCGAGGACGCGCTTGTGCTCGGGGTCGGGTTCGCTGTTGTACTGGTAGATGGCGGCACCGATCAGCCGCTTCAGGCACATCTCGCGCGAGCCACCCATGCTGCGCATGACGCTCATCATGCATTGCGGCATGTTGGCCTGCGTGTTGGCCGCGCGCATCGCCGTCGCGTGGAGCTGCGCGCCGGCCATGCTTGTGCCGCCAGGAGGAACAGAAGGAAGTGGGCACGCCTTATTTGTAGCACAATCACAGCATGTAATATAAGAATTTGGCTCGCTTCCCTGAACCTTTTGAAAAGTATCAGAACACGTTCCGTCATAATAATACTGCTTACCCTTTGTTCTCCCTTTGTTTGTGCAGCATTCTTTATTGCACAATTGTAAGTCTGTAATATATTCCATTATCTAGTCCAGGTCCGATGCAACTTGCTCGTCGTTGCTACAGACATTCGACAATGTCTGCGCTGGATCTAAATGCTCGCTCGCTTTTCCTTCCACTGGTGCAACTTTATTGTGCCTTGGAGGAAAATGGCAGACGGCGGCGGCGCGTACGCGGGCGCCGCGGGCGCCGACATGTTCGAGCGCTTCATGCCGCTGGCCGAGCAGAGGCTCGCGGAGCGGCGGCTGCGCACGCCGCGCGCGCAGCGCAGGGAGCGGGCGGCGCTGAAGAAGAGGCAGTTCATGCTGCGCATGCTCGCGCTGGGCTCGGTGCTGGCGGGCCTCGGCGTGGTGGCGTTCGTTGCCTTTCTGCGCTGGCTGCGCCGCCGCAAGCGCCGCGAGGCGCGGCGCGCCGAGATCGTGCGCGCGTGCGCCGCGGAGCGGCCGGGGGAGACGATCTTCGTCAGCCTGCCGAGCTACAGGGACCCCGAGGCCGCGCACACGCTGCGCTCGCTGTTCGCGCGCGCGAGCTGCCCGTCGCGCGTGTACGTCGGCCTGTGCCAGCAGAACGCCCCGGGGGACGCGGACGCGCTCGGCAGCTACGCGACGCTCGCGGGCAGGTGGAACGACCCGTTCACGCTG
>Ga0180431_10005062_pt1 | contig 16210 bp, 12 predicted proteins | sample SS_ome_11_FD_132459 | JGI IMG/M metagenome (GOLD analysis project Ga0180431, IMG submission 132459) | Hypersaline lake sediment archaeal communities from the Salton Sea, California, USA - SS_1_MS_1 metaG | ecosystem: Environmental > Aquatic > Non-marine Saline and Alkaline > Hypersaline >... | reverse complement strand
ATTATCAGAGACGAGAGGGGTGGTAATTGTTCAGGTTCAGGCTAATAGCCCTGCACAGGAAGCCGGCTTGGCGCCGGGGGATTTGATTTTGGAGATAGATCAGGTTGAGGTGAAGGATCTCGAACAATTCAATAAGATGACCGAAGGTTACAATGCTGGGGACACTGTTCTATTTTTAATCAAACGTCGTGGATCAACCCTCTTTCTTACCCTGACGGTGCCGGAATAGCCGACGGAAAATTGAGAGCGAAGGAGATTACTGCAGTCACTATCCGGCCGACTAAGGCCGGATGGTGATCTCTCAGAGCGCTCCCATTTTCAGCAAGAGTTGGAAAGACCCTAAGACCCGCCCCTGATATGCTCCTTAATTCTTCTCCTGATGAGCAGATACCCTGCGATGACAAAGACTATTCCGATAACGAAGATTACGTTATGATCCTCGGCTACACCATATGAGACCGCGACGATCCCGATAGCACATATCAAAAGGATGAGCACTTTTTGCTTTCGACCGTGTTTGGTAGTTGTTTCATCCATGCCATATCTCCGTTACGTTTCAATATCGTTAGATCTCATTTAGCACGTTCACCCAACTAAAACCATTGCTTTGAAAAGATCACCAAAGTCTCCAAGCCGAAGACTGCCTCGGTTTCAAGGCTTTGTTTAGAGTGATGAAGGGCATGGGTTGCTGCAGGTATGCCGATGTAGTATTGGCATACACCAAGTCATGAAGTTTCATTGGAAGCGAAATTGGACTCAGGTTGAAATGATTGGTATTTTGATGTATGAGCGGGGTATGCTGTAAAAGATATTGGCTCTCTAAAACCACATAAATGCAGCGAGGAGAACAATGAGCGACAAGATATGTGTAGTAGTTGCGAGCATCGATCGGCGGCTCATCAAGACGGCGCTCCAGTATGCGCGTAGGACGGTTACCGAAAAGTTCATGAGGGATACAAAAGTCTTACTATTCGGGCCTTCAGAGGAGCTTGTAGCTCATGACCCCGAGCTTCAAGATTTCTTATAGTGATATCTGGATGTGGGGAAGGAAGTATTAGTGGTTTATTGTTCGCGCGATGTGAGGTAACGGATGATTTGACCTGTGTCGATAAACTCAGTTATGAATTGCATCGGCGTTTCGAGGCAAGGTTTGGTTGCAAAACCTGTGGTGAGCTTCGGGAAAAGTACATGTCTTTCAGTAACAACAATACCTGTTAATATATATACCAGGAAGGTGCTCGGATGGCGGTAGGACACATCCCAGAGGCACCCGAGCTCGCAGATAGTTGCCCGAAGCGGGGATGGGGCAATACGCTGTGAGTATGTAAAAGAAACAGTTGAATATGGGAGAGCCTCGGCTACATGAAAGATGCCATATACGCTATTTGTGATCATTTTCGCAGTTTTTCTTGAGTATTTACCTCTAGGCCAAAAGAGATGAAAAGCTGATAATCCTCTCATTTCTTTAGAGAAGCAAGACACATTTAGGGGAATTGAATTTCCTGATTTGTCGGATTGATGCACGAAGGGACTTTTTTCTTGATTTTTATTTTGACTATTGTATATTGACTACAAAAATCACAACAGAGGAATACGCATGGAAGAGCTTATCATACCAGGTGTCGCGGAGAGCATAGTTCAGCATCTGAGGATGAATATCATTGAGGGTACTCTAGCCCCCGGCCAGAAGCTCAACGAGCTAGAGCTGTCTGCTCGGCTTGGAATCAGTCGCCCGCCTCTACGGGAAGCCTTTCGTATATTGGAGAACGAGAACTTAGTAATAAGCATCCCGAGAAGAGGCTGTTATGTGAGCGAGTTATCCGTGACTGACTGCCGACAAATTTACAAGGCGAGAGAGTTGATCGAATGCGGCACCATTGACTGCTTGAAACAAAGGAACATCAGGGATCTGCTGGCTGTGGAAAATGCGCTCAAGTTGACTGAGCAACAAAAGGCTATCCCCTCTGATGATAAAAAGATAGCTGAGTTGGGCTCGCGGAACCCTTTCCCTTTCTTTCATATCAAGCTAGTTGAATCTACCGGAAACAACTGGCTCATTCGGTTTTATCATACGATTGCTCCCACGCTAGCCCGATACCAGTTCATATGCTATGTGCCCGAAATACTTTCCAGGATCCAAGAAGAGCATAGAGCTATTTTGGATTTGATTAAAAATGGTGAGTACGATGCAGCTAAACAGCTTTTGAAAAAGCACATCGATTGGTACGTCAAGTTCATAGAACAGACGTTGAGGAAAAGCGAAGGCAAAAGGGAAGCAGAGCATGTCGAGGCGTAAGGGGAATTGCCAATGCACTAGATTTATAGGATTTTGGATGCATCAGATAATATTTTGAGAGTGGAGGTAAGCCTGAGATGTGCGTAAATGAACAGCAGCTATCGCAACACCTAAAGGGTATAGTGGGCGAGGATCATGTACATACGCAGCTATTTGAAAGAGTGAGCTATGCTGATACCTCCCTACCTTATGATGTAGAGGAGGGGGATCTACCTGATTCAGTAGTGCATCCTGCCGATGCACGGGAGATTTCCGAGGTTCTGAAGTATGCGAATCAGCACAAAATCCCAGTAACGACCTATGGCTCTGGCACATCTCTCATGTTCGGTACCAAACCTAAGCACCATGGCATAACCCTGAGTACGGAGCGGTTGACGACGTTAGAGATCAATGAAGATCATCAGTGGTTTGAGTGCGGTGCCGGCATAAAAACGGGCCAGGTAATCAAGGAGTTGGGAAAACTGGGTTATTTTCTGCCGATCCAAACGCAGATCGGCTCCAGTGTCGGCGGAGCAGTGAGCATTAACACCTTGGGACATCTCACCGACAACATCTTCGGCAGACCCGTGAACAATGTGCTGGGCCTGGAGGTTGTCCTGCCAACAGGGGAAATTATAGAAACGGGCTCCAAATGCCTGAGGCGTGCAGCCGGATGGGATCTTGCGCGAATCTTCATTGGCTCTGAGGGGATACTCGGGATTATCACCAAGGTCAGGATGGTTTTGATCCCCATGCCGGAAACCGCCGATGCGGTCGGGTTTTTCAAAACGGTTGAAGAGATCGGCCAAGCGGTGGGAAAACTGTACAAGGAGAAATTCCCCCTCCCCATGGATGGAGAGTTCGTGGGGGAGAAGGCTTGCAAGATAGGCTATGAGGCCAAAGGATTGGATTTTCCGGAAGGTGCCATGGCCATTACGCGTTCGATGGGAAGAGACAAACAAGATGCCGTAAGGAATGCACAGGAGATGGTTGTACTATTCAAGGAAGCGGGAGCGACAGAGGCATTTATTTTGGAAGATCCGGAACTAGCGGAGAAGGTCTGGGGAGTTCGGGAGAATGCCATGCGCTGGGGACAGGAGAAGGGTTTGAAAGGCTATCTTGCAATTGAGGTGAATCCCACCTTGCCTCGACTGGCGGAGGCAATGACTGAGTTAACCCATATTACCGAGGGCAGGAACGATTTAATCGCTCAGACGGAGGCCTACCTCTATGGCCATGTTGGCTCGGATTCACTCCACTGTCTGTTCGCATTTCCTTATGAATGGTCGACCGAGAAGATGAAGCAAGTCGTCGACCAAATATGGAATCTCGAAAAAGAACTGCAATTGAAATACGATGGTGTGGGTGGGGATTGGGGATGGCTTCCCCATCGTGTGCCATTTTTCCGGGAAAAATACGGAGAAACCAGCTACGAACTCATTGTGAAAATGAAACAACTCTTTGATCCCAATAAAATTCTTAACCGTGGCAATGTTGAAGGAGAAGTATGATGGAAGAAGCACCGTTCGACGAAGACTTTGACAAATACCTGAATGAAGCCCTTATTACCTGTGAGAAGTGCCATTTCTGTAATACTGTATGCCCGGTCCTTGATACCAGGGTTACCCAAGGGCCATTTGGCATCAATCGGGCTATCTATTATGGATTACAATGGAATGAATTCCCTGAAGAATTGCGGAACCTCGTTTACTCATGCACCACCTGTAATAAATGTGTAGACATGTGCAAAAAGGTATCACGGGCACTGCCGCTTGTTGAGATCTTTGAGAAGGCCAGGGAATACTTCTTGGTGGAGAAGATGGTGGGTCCGATGCCTGAGCAGGTTGCAGCCTTAAAGAACATGCACGTCCGCGGGAATCCGTGGGGCAGTCCTTCCCATGAGAGGACAAAGTGGGCTGAAGGCCTTGATATTCCCTTCGCGTCAAAAGAGAATCAAGTGGTGGTGTTGTACTTCGTGGGCTGTGCATCGTCCTATGATTCACAAGGACAGAAGATTGCAAAAAACCTCAGCAAGATCCTAAAAAAGGCAGGTGTTAAATTCGGCATCCTGGAGAACGAGGTATGTAGTGGTCATGAGGCCAAGAGAATGGGTGAAACTGGACTCTTCGCATATCTCTCTGAGGCAAATTCGGAGATGTTCAAGGATGCGGGAATTCATCACATCGTTACCGGAGATCCCCACAGCCTCTACAGCTTCACCCGTGAATATCCCGAGCAGGAAAACGGGCTCAAGGTGCAGCACTTCAGCCAGTTTCTCAATGAACTGATAGACAAAGGAAAATTGAAGTTATCGAAAAAAGTGAACAAGACAGTGACCTATCATGATCCATGCTATTTAGGCAGACATAGCGAGATCTTCGAGGAACCCCGGAAACTGATACAAGAAATTCCCGGGGTTACCCTGGTAGAGATGGAAAACACAAGGGCGGACAGCGACTGTTGCGGCATGGGCGGCGGACGAATGTGGATGGAGCCGCCCCAGGGCTTGCTGTCCTCCCAGGCGATCGCGGAGAGGCGGGTCCAACAGGCGCTCGCAACCGGTGCCGAGATACTGGTTACGGCATGCCCTTTCTGCAACATCACGCTCAATGACGCGGTGAAATCGCTGGAACAAGAGGACAGTATCAAGGTTATGGACATCACAGAACTTGTTGCCATGTCTCTCTAAACATTTTTGAGATTGATTACAAATGAGGATAAAACGATGAGTGCCATTAGAATGGAAGAAGATCACCCATGGGAAACCCCCAACTGGCATGTGAGCCCGTGGAATTACCTTCCTGAGCTGACTAAAGACTTCACGCCTCCTAAACAGGTGAAGATTCACGATATCACCCTCAGGGATGGAGAGCAGCAGGCCAAGGTCATCTTTACCAAAGACGATAAGATCAGGATTGCCGAGAAACTTGCCGAGATCGGGGTCCACCGCATCGAAACCGGTATGCCGGCAGTCTCCCCCAATGATGAGGCAGCCATACGCGAGATCGTAAAGCGGAATTTACCTTCAGAGATCTTTTGCTTTAGTAGGTGTATGGTCCCGGATGTGAAACTAGCGGCGGATTGCGGAGTAAAGGGGATCGTGATTGAGATTCCCTCCAGCAAGCACCTCATCGAGGAGGGCTATAAGTGGCCTATGGAAAAGGCAATCGATCTCTCGATCAAGGCCACTGCGGCAGCAAAACAGGAGGGGCTCTATACCGTGTTTTTCACCATCGATGCCACCAGATCCGATATGAACTGGCTCTTGGATCTGGTAGACCGGGTTGCAACTGAGGGTCACATGGATGCCTTTACCCTGGTCGACACCTTCGGGGTGCTCTCACCCCAGGCAGCAACCTATTTCACGAAGAAGGTAAAGGAGAGGATCAACAAGCCTCTTGAAATCCATTTCCATCCCGATTTCGGACTGGGTGTGGCCAATACTATCAATGCAGTACTTGCAGGAGGCGAGGTGATCCACACCACCATCACCGGGATCGGTGAGCGGGCTGGCAACACCCCCATGGAGGAGACAGTGCTGGCCCTGCTCATGCTGTATGGGATCGATACCGGTATCGACTACTCCAAGCTCAACGAGACAGCCAAGTTGGTACAGGGACTTTCAGGCGTGAAGGTTGCCGGTAATCGAGCCTTTATCGGTGATGATGCCTACACGATCGAGTCAGGGATTTTAACCCAATGGTTCAAGAACGTGTTCGAGAAGAACCCCACCACCGTCTTTCCGGTCCATCCGGATTTCGTGGGACATGAGAAGCCTCAAATTGTAATGGGGAAAAAGAGCGGCCTCGATAACGTGTATCTGTGGGCCGAGAAGCTCGGGATCGAACTCACCGACGACGAGACAATGGCTGTGCTTAAACAGGTCAAACTCCAATCCCATGATCTTAAAAGGGTGCTGACTGAAGAGGAGTTCAAGGAGATTGTTGAGGAGGTTAAGGGTAATAGGTAGAATAGCCCTAAAAGAATTGGCGGGATTCTCATAAAGGGTTTGGTGGTTGCCTCAGCTTTTTTGGGCCAATTTGAAATAATGCCGCTTCGGAAAGGACAAGTATGAAGGTTGTTATTATCGGTAACGGCATTGCGGGATTCAGTGCCGCTTCAGCGATTCGAAGGCTGAATGAACAGTGCGAAGTCACCATGATCGCTCGAGAAACGACCCCGCTCTATTCTGCCTGTGTGCTGCCGGATTACATTGCGGGTAAAATTCCCCGCAAGCATACCTTTGTCAAGACAAATATCGATTATCAGCAGCTTGGCATCAATACCCTTTTTGACAGTGAGGTCCAAGAGATTGATTCTTACAGGAGGACCGTGTCTCTCGATAGTGGAAGATGCCTGCCATATGACAAGCTCATTCTCTCAACCGGAAGCGACGCTATGGTTTTTGGCGAACGCAAGAAGGGCGTCTTTAAATTGAAGACCTTAGACGACGCTGATGAGATCCTTAAGCACAATGGAAGCAAGGCAGTGGTGATCGGGGCAGGGGCGATCGGCATTGAGATAGCAATCGCATTGCACTGTCAAGGCTATAAGGTCATTGTGGTTGAGATGATGGATCAGATTCTGCCCCTAGGCTTGGATCAGTGTGGAGCTGATAAGGTAAGAGAGATACTGGAAGAGAAGGGCATAGTGGTCTTCAATGGAGAGCGTGCTATTGGTACACTAGGTGGGAAACGGGTACAAGGGCTGGCGACCGATAAGCGGGAACTCGATTGCGATACGCTTATATGGGCAGTGGGGATGCGTCCGCAGGTTGATTTGGCCAGACAGGCGGACATCGCCTTAGGAGCGAGAGGCGGGATCAGGGTGGATGGGCACATGGAAACCAGTGCCTCGGGGATCTATGCGTGCGGTGACTGCGTGGAATCTCCCGATATCCTCACTGGTGAGTCGTATCTCAATTTGTTTTGGCACAACGCGAATCGCCAAGGAGTAGTGGCCGCGCACAACTGCATAGGGCAGGCCACTACGTATCCTGGCTCCCAGAATATCGTAAACGTGGATGTCTTTGGAAACCAGGTTGCCGCGTTTGGCTTTACTGAGGAGGCTGTGCATCGATTTAAGGATATCCCGGCCTTCCATAGGAAGCAGGCTGATCCATCAATCATCGAACATGAGCAGGATGGTAGGTACTATCGGTTGGTGATACTGGGAGATCGTTGCATGGGTGGGCAGTTTGTTAACGTAACCAGGGATATCGGCATGTTGTGGAGCATTATGGTTAAGGGTAGGAGCATCTCCGGACTGCGTAAGATGTTTGCAAATGAGGAACTCATGGAACGGAGACCATGGTTACACAGGGTCAAGCCATTTTTCAAGACAAACTAACTCAATAAGAAACAGTGAGGGAAAGCGATGAAAGAAAAAGTGCTCGTTCTTCATCCGGAAAGGTGCACCGGATGCCACGCATGTGAAATGGTCTGTTCCTTAGTACATGATGGTGAATGTAATTTAGGCCTTTCGAGGATCGGGATCATGAAGACAAACGGGGGCGGAACCAATGAGAACATTCCTGTCGTATGTCAGCAGTGCCATGACCCCATCTGTGCAGATGTCTGCGTCATGGGTGCTATTTCACGCGATAAGGAAACAGGGGCACTGGTGGTGAAAGAAGATTTGTGCGTGGGCTGCAAGACTTGTGTAATCGCCTGTCCCTTTGGCGGCATCCTCTACCACTATATCAAGGGCTGTGCTATGAAGTGTGACCTTTGTGGCGGTGATCCGGAATGCGTTAAGGCCTGCCTGTATGACGCCATCGAGTACCTTCCCATGGATGAATGGGGAGTAAAGGCGCGGCTCAAGGGAGCGGAGAATATAGGTAGAATTTTTGAGGTAGTCTATCGATAAACTCACGAGGTAGGGAAGGAGGTCTCTGATGAAAGTGGGAGGCTATGCAGGGCAGATCCTGACTATTGATTTGACAAAGGAAAAGATAGAAAAGGAACCCTTGGATCTGGGCATGGCCCGGAAGTTCTTAGGTGGTTTTGGTCTCAATTGTAAACTCGCCTGGGACCGCCTTGATCCAGAGGTGGACCCATATGCCCCAGAGAACATGATTTTTCTGGGTATGGGGCCAATGCTTGGTACAGCAGCACCAGTAGCGAACAAATGCTCTGTGGTGAGCAAGTGGCCGTCTACAGGCACCATATCGCCCGGTACTGCCGGCGGGGATTTTGGTATCAATGTAAAGCTGTCCGGCTATGATGCGGTGATTGTAACGGGAAAAGCCAGAAAAGCAGTGTACATCAAGATCAATGACGACGATGTTCAAATATGCGATGCCAGCGAACTCTGGGGCAAGGATACTCACGATACCACGGATACACTGTGGGAAAGACACGGGCGCCAATATTCTGTCGTCCCTATCGGAACAGCCGGAGAACGCCTGGTCAATACCACCATATGCCTGGTTGATAAGTGTGCTTCCTGGGGAAAAGGTGGCCTCCCGGCTATCATGGGCTCAAAGAACCTCAAGGCCCTGATAGCCTATGGAAACAAGGGAGTTGCTGTTGCTGACCCGAAGCGTTTGATGGAGCGAACCCGGATGATTCTGGAGCGCTTCAAGAGCCGCCCGGATTATTTGAAGCTGATGATAGATCTGGGAACCATGGATGGTTTTGCTGGCTGGGCTGATATCCATGGCATGTCAAGTGAAAATTATGCAGGCCGGTTTCCCACGGAAGAGGCATATCGGCTCTATAGTCCAGAGTATTACTTGAAGAATATCAAGGTGGGCAGGGTCTCGGATCCAACATGCCCAATAGGGTGTAAGGATCACGTCAAGGTGCAGAAGGGCGAGTATGATGGTACAGAGGCCTGGGTATCATCATTTTATGGCAGAGTAGTTCATATGGCGGCCCGCTGCCAGGTAGGGAGCTACGAGAAAAACGTCAAGGCGCAGGAGTTTTTCCAGCGCACGGGCCTGTGCGTCCATTCGTATACGGCCATCATTGACTGGGCCGTTGAGCTTTATCAGCGGGGAATCTTAACCAAGAAGGACACTGGTGGGGTCGAGTTGAAGCATGACTTTGAAACCACTATGTACCTGGCTGAGCAGGCGGATAAACACGAGGGTCTTGGAGGAATCCTGTCACAAGGCTATAACAAAGCTATTAAGGACATTGACCGGGGATGTGAGAAGTACGCGGTTCAGGTTAAGGGGATGGAGCCCCTGTACGACCCGCGGATGAATCGGCTCTCCGGCCCCGAATTCAATCAGGTAGTAAACCCCCGGGGCGCCCATGCGCCCCAGGGCTGTATCACCTTGTACATGTCAAGGGATCTGCCCGCTGAGCGGTACAGGCCCTGGCTTGAGGACCGGGGTGTCCCCGAGGATGCTTTGAAGCGGATTTTTCCCCGGTCTGGCTACTTCAACATTGCCCGAATGACACCCTATGGAGAGGACTGGGTTGGCTTCATGAACTCGGTGGGAATGGGATGCCTAAGGAGTCGGGTGGATGACTTCTTCAAGGGTGAAGATTGGCCGGAGGTCTATTCAGCAGTAACCGGGTTTGAGACCTCCCTTGCCGATTTGAGAGAAGCAACGAGACGGAGCTATAATCTTTACAAGGCACTCAACGTGAGGCTGGGCTTCTCACGCAAGGACGATGTGTTTCCTGAGAGGTGGTTCGAGCCTCTCGAGACCAGTGACCGGGGCACAATGGTACTGTGTGATTACTTCGGCACACCGCTTTCGCGGAAGGACTGCGAGAAGCTGCTCGATGATTACTATGACGAGCGAGGCTGGGATGTTGAAAAAGGGATGCCCACTGAGAAAACGCTGATTGACTCTGGTCTGGAGGACGTTGCAAAAGCTCTCAAAGCAAAAGGTTTTTTCAAATAGGTATGTGCTGCAATTGATGCAATCGTCTCCTTTTAGGGCAGGCATAACGGGTATGTGATCATAAGGCGTAGAGGGGTCTGGCTATGAAATTATTTGAGAAGGGAAAGATTGGCACCCTGACCATGAAGAACCGAATAGTAATGGATGCTATTAACATTCAACTCGCAACACCAGTTGAGGAAGCAGGTTTATCGCAGCGGGGGATTGAATTCTACGTCGCTCGAGCGGAAGGCGGGGTTGGGCTCATCAAGACTACGTTTATGCGCCCCAACCGTAAGTTGGAGTTTTCCATTGGAGAGCCTGTAGTTAACAGCGAAAGGTGTGTTTCTTGGCTCAATGATTTGGCTGAGGCGGTACACGACTATGGTGCGAAGATTTGTGTCCAGTTGAGCCCTGGGTTGGGTCGCATCCCAGTCCCAAAGCCGAATCTTCCCCATGGTGGCCTTGTAGGGCCATCTCCTTTGCCTAGCTTCCGGGACCCTGAGGGGGAGATGCCTCGTCTGGGGCCAGGGCAATATCCGGTTGTTGGCGAAAGGCATGTTACAACTCGTGAGCTCACCATCCAAGAAATTGAAGAATTGGTGAGCGACTTTGAATTCAGTGCTAAAATAATTGCGCTTGCCGACATTGACGCCATTGAGATCCACGGCCATCAGGGGTATCTCTTGGACCAATTCATGACTGCACTGTGGAATAAGCGTGCTGATAGGTATGGTGGGGATCTGGAAGGGAGGATGAGGCTTCCGTTGGAGCTGGTGACAGCCATAAGGAGAGCAGCAGGTCCAGACTATCCGATACTTTACAAGTATCCGCTTACCCACTATCTGGAAGGGGGTCGGGAGATAGAAGAAGGCCTGGAAATAGCTCGGATGCTCGAGGCAACAGGGGTGAATGGCCTCACCATTAACGCTGGCTGCTATGAAACTTACAATATGGCCCAGCCACCAACAACGGCACCGCGGGGTATTACACTTGAGTTAGCGAAAATGACTAAAGAGGCAATAAACATTCCTGTTATTACTTCAGGCAAACTCGGATACCCAGACCTTGCCGAAGAGGCACTACAGGATGGTAAAGCCGATTTCATCGGGTTGGCCAGGCCGTTGCTCGCCGACCCGGAGTGGCCGAATAAGGTCAAGCAGGGGAGGCTAGAAGACATTAGACCTTGTGTTGGGTGCCACGAAGGGTGCATAGGGAGGGTGCGGAAATACCAGCATATTAGCTGTACCGTTAATCCGGCCACTGGACTGGAAAGGGAGTTAGGCTTAGCCCCGGCTGAAAAGAAGAAATCTGTGCTCGTGGTTGGTGGAGGTCCTGCAGGCATGGAGGCTGCCAGAGTCTCAGCATTGAGAGGGCATCGGGTCACCCTATGGGAAAAAGGAAAGACATTAGGAGGCAATCTAATCCCAGCTGCAGTACCTGATTTTAAGGACGACTACAAACTGCTGCTGAATTATCTTACTGCGCAGGTAAGGAAGCTTACGGTAACGGTGGAGTTTGAAAAGGAGGCTACTCCCTCAGCCATCCAAGAGTTTAAACCTGAAGTACTCTTTATTGCTACTGGTGCCTCGCACATTATCCCCGAAATAGAAGGGATAGAAGATGCAAGAGAGAAAAGAAAGGCGATCACCGCGGTGGAGGTGCTTTTAGGCAAAGGAGAAGTTGGAGAAAGGGTGGTTGTAATTGGTGGCGGTTTAATTGGGTGTGAGACCGCACTCTATCTTGCGGAAAAAGGGAAAAAGGTAACCGTTTTGGAGATTCTGGATACCGTAGCAAACGATATGGTGTGGGGCAATGCCCTTGAACTGATCAAATTGCTCGATGATAATGCTGTTACAATCTTGACGAGCAGCAATACTCGGAGGATAACAGAGGCTGGGGTTTATTTTACCGATGAGGATGGCGAAGAAAAGATGTTGGAGGCGGATACTATCGTTATAGCAGTTGGAATGAAATGCAACAGCGAGATGATAAGAGATATAAACGATAAGGTGTGTGAGGTCTATGCTATAGGCGATTGCGCAGAACCTCGCAAGTTACTGAGTGCGATCTGGGAGGGATACCGTAAGGGCAGGCTTGTCTGAAGTACAATTGCATGAGATGCGTTTGTGGATCATGGCTAGGCCTCACTCTGGCCTTCTTTTAATTGTAGCGACCAAAAGTAGATTGAGATAACCCTAAGAAAATCATAGAAATTATTTTACCCACGTTGGCATGCATACACGAGAGATTTTTTTGCGTGAGATTTCCGTGTGTACAACAAATGGCATTAGAATCATATGTCAGGGCAGACTTGGCATGGATATGTTTCAAATGTAAGAATGCAAAACTGCTGCGGGCGCTGACTTTGTGCTGACGTTCGGGGATGTCTTGAAGCCGTACCCACAGGTCTAAGTAATGGTGGCTGCCATTAAGGGATGCCTTTATGCGATTGATCACAGCATTGGTATCACAGGCACTTGAACTCTAGCTACCAGCCAGAATGTATAGAATACAAAATAGATTCACTACTGTCCAATTAATATTCAAATAATTTCAATTGGTTATCCAATGCTCGGTTACCGTTTATGTATTGAGGTGCGGTAACGATTTGATATAACGACGCTTTTTCAAAAAGGGTGACACTCAAAATCTGTAGAATTGTGTAGAGACTTACATCATCCAGCCGGAGCTGCTTTTTCACGATTGCTACGAGGACATAGACAGAGACAGCAATCCAGATTTGCGTCTTTACAGCGTTCTCACTGGTCCCATAGAAGGCTTTTATCCGGAGGTGTTGTTTGATCCATTTAAAGAAAAGCTCTACGTGCCATCGGCATCGATACAGTTCTGCCACCACCAAAGCGGGGAGGAGAAAGTTATTCGACAGGAAGGAAAAACTTCTCTCTTTTTGATCATCGAAGAATTTGACTCGGCGAAGCTTATCGGGGTATTGGTTCTTTGTATGTACGCCGGTCAGCACGATTGTTTGATCACACCTCAGCCCTGTTGCTTTATCTATTGGATGAGAGTAAAGCCGACGAAATTTGGTGTTGCTCTTCGAGCGAATAACAAAAAAAGCCATGTATTGATTCAAGAGATAGAGCCGCTCGAAGTCGAGATAGGCGCGGTCCATGATATAGACAGATCCCGGCTCGGGGATGAGCTCATCAAGGATATTCACGTCATGAACCTTGCCATCGGTGATGGAGATAAACGATGGAATGCTTCCCCGGAGATTGAGGAGTGTATGGAGCTTGATAGCCCCTTTTGTTTTTCGAAACCGTGCCCAAGGGAACAGAGAAAGGCACAGATCAATGGTTGATGAGTCGAGCGCATACACGGTTTCATCGAGTTCTACACCGAAATCGTCGTCACGATAGAGATCTCGTGCGATAGAGATGAGCACTTGGGCAAAATCCGCATAGATGCGCCAATCACGATTCTCATTCGCATAGGCCAAGGTGCTCTTTGAAACTCGAGTTCTTATTCCAAGGTGATACAGCTTGTTGTGCATTGCCCGTAGACATGATTCAATGTCTCTGAGGCTTTCTCGGTACGAAAGCTGGGCAAATGCCATACACAGAAATTGATCTAAGCACGAGAACGATCTCATACGATAATTGCCATGGTATTTTTCTACGCAACGCCGAAATTGATGCAGGGGCAGAAAGTCCATTAGCTGTGAGAAGATTAATCTTCCTGTATACATAGGCCATTACCTCCCGGTGATTTTCCGGGATTATGGCCAAAAGACGGTTTCCAAGTCGATAACAAAATAAGTCAGCCTTTTTTAAAGTTATTTTAACGAGTTATCATATCTTCCGACATTCTTAATTGGACAGCAGTGAAATAGATTGATGAATCGAAAAATTTTCAGGGAGGGCAATGGGGATGGAATTTAAGAAATTATTCGAAACTCTAGAGATAGGGTCATTCACCCTTAAGAATCGAATCATAGTGTCACCATTTGCCAGCGCTCAAACTTTGGGGAGCGGCGAACCAACACCCGAAATGCTATACAGGTATGAGGAGATGGCTAGGGGCGGTCCAGCTATGATCATAGTAGAGATTGCCGAAGTAGATAGCCGACATTTATATGAAAGGCCCGTACTGCGAATCGATAAGGATTACTTTGTTTTTGTATTGCATGAACTTGCTCAGAGAATTCGTCTAAACGGGGCGCTCGCCTGCCTCCAATTGCATCACCCTGGGATATTTGGAAATGACCCGGTTTCACCTTCTGGGCTTCCTTTTTGCTTCGCTGATGATCGAAAGCTAAAGTCAAGGGCCATGACGAGTGAGGAGGTTAAAGATGTTGTCGAGTGTTTCAGTAATGCCGCCGTAAGAGCGCAACAGGCCGGATTCGACATGGTGGAAGTGCACGGCGCGAGCTCGTATCTCGTACAGCAGTTCGTATCACCGCACTCGAATAGAAGGACGGATGAATGGGGCGGCAGCTTGGACAACCGCATCAGATTGCCCCTAGAGATTGTTCGGCAAATCCGGAAAAAATGTGGTACGGATTTTCCAATCGGCTATCGAGTTATCATAGACGAGTGGTTACCCGATGGTACTACGCTTGAGGAGTCAAAGGTTTTCCTGAAGAAAATGGAAGTGGAAGGCATTGCATATATCAATCCTATGATAGGAACGTGGGAGACGCAGCATGTGGGAGAGGGTAATTTTGGCCTGAGAAGTCCCAAAGGGGATATTGCGAGGTATACAAAAGCACTCAAAGAGCAAAGTGCTATCCCGGTTCTTGCAAACGGGCAGATCCATGAGCCGGAGCTCATGGAGAAAATTCTGGAAAATAATCAGGCGGATGCTATCTCGCTTGCGCGGCCCTTTTTAGCGGACCCAGAGCTACCAAATAAAATAAGGGCAGGCCGGGTCGAGGATATCTGTATGTGTATAAGATGCAATCATTGTTTCAAAACCATATATATGACTCCTCAAAGGCTGAATTGCTTACAGAATCCGGCATCTGGAAAAGGAAACGCGTTTGCCGTTGTGCCGACAATGTCATCCAAAAAGGTCCTGGTTGTGGGCGGAGGGCCGGCTGGTCTGGAAGCAGCCAAAATAGCCGCTCTTCGTGGGCATAAGGTAACGCTTCTTGAAAGGGAGGACAAACTCGGAGGGCAAGTAAGAATTGCATCGCGGTCTCTAGGGCGGGAGCATTTCCAACCATACATTATTGATTTCCGAAGGGGCCAGTGCGAGAAAGCAGGTGTAGTCATCGAAGTGGGTAGGGATGTGAACGAGGAAGTTGTCGAAACCTACCGGCCTGACGTTGTTATCCTTGCTACAGGGGCTAGTCCTGTTATTCCACCGAATTGGGCTGCGGTTGGAAAGAAAGTAGTAGCAGCTTGGGATGTTTTGATGGAGGAAGTGGCCGTAGCTAAGAAAGTAGTTATTATTGGAGGCGGAACGGTTGGGGTCGAAACAGCCTATTTCTTAGCAGCAAGAAAACTATCTGAACATATAACCATCATCGAGATGACGCAGCGAATCGGCAAAGACATGCACCCTCGGGATCAGCTCTACTTATGGCAAAAGTTCGGTAAGTACGGTGTAAGCATTCTTGCAAATACCAAGGTGTTAGAGATCACGGAAAGAGGCATTTATGCAATCGACAGAGCGTGGCGTCAGCAGATGATTGAAGCTGATACAATCGTTGTGGCCGTCGGTGCTACCCCTGATAACAAACTTGTTAAGTCGCTTGAGGGAAGGATTTCAGAGGTATATTGTATTGGCGACTGCAAGAAGCCCCGTAATCTAGGGGAAGCTATCCTCGAAGGAGCCTATGTCGCACGAAGGATTTAGGCCACTTCGTTTTGTGATGGTTTGCTTTGTTGGTAGTGTACGATGAGGAAAAGTCTGACCCATTGATTGTTCTTTTGTAGTTCTTAGGAAATGCCGCTCTGTTTGAATAATTGTTTACCTTAGTTAGCATATGGCCTGCACCATAATACATTTTTGAATTGGCTGGATATTTCATCCATCGGCTTTAGACGGGTAATAAGCATCATGGGTATTACTCCCTAAATTACAGCGTTGTTCAAAACCGACCTGCCTCTGAAAAAAATGAT
>Ga0180431_10005060_pt1 | contig 16213 bp, 16 predicted proteins | sample SS_ome_11_FD_132459 | JGI IMG/M metagenome (GOLD analysis project Ga0180431, IMG submission 132459) | Hypersaline lake sediment archaeal communities from the Salton Sea, California, USA - SS_1_MS_1 metaG | ecosystem: Environmental > Aquatic > Non-marine Saline and Alkaline > Hypersaline >... | reverse complement strand
GCTCTCCGTTAAGTGTTATTCGCAAGCTTCTTCTCCGTCGATCAGCGCGCCCACATGGAAGCGGACGGCCTCAGCGAGAGCGTCGAGATTATAGCCGCCTTCGAGGACTGAGACGATGCGGCCGCCTGCGCAGTCGCGGGCGGCGTCGGAGAGTTTGCGGGTCATCGATGCGAAGTCTTGGGACTCAAGTCCGAGCCCTCCGATAGGGTCCACGGCAAGGCCATCGAAGCCGGCGGAGATCAGGACGAACTGGGGGCGAAAGGGAATGAGGGCGCTGTCGATAGCGTCCTCGTATTTTTTCAGGTATTCAACCTTGGATGCGCTGCCAGGGAGAGGGATATTGAGAGTCGTGCCCTTTGCGGTGCCCTCCCCTACGTCGCTCTCGGAGCCGGAGCCCGGATAGAAGGGATAGCGGTGGAGAGAGACGTAGAGAACGGAGGAATCGTGGTAGAAGGTGTCGGCGGTGCCGTTGCCGTGGTGGCAGTCCCAGTCAACGATTGCGATCCGGCTGAGGCCTGCGAAGGATTGGAGGTACCTGGCGGCGATGGCGACGTTGTTGAATATGCAGAAGCCCATGCCGCGTGCGGGGGTCGCGTGGTGACCGGGGGGGCGAACGGCGCAGAACGCGGTGCGGGCCGTTCCCCTGAGGACTTCATCGCAAGCGGCGAGCACGCCGCCGGCGGCCTTCGTCGCGGCTTCCCAGGAGTGCTCGGAGACGCAGGTGTCGAGGTCGAGCCATTGGGGGCCGTTGCCGGAGAGACGCTCGATTTGATCGATGTAGGATTTGGTGTGGACGAGGGCGAGTTCCTGCTTCGAGGCGGCGCGGGGTGGGACGCGGCGGAGCTTGTAGATCAGGCCGGAGGTTTCTAGTTTCGAGATGATGTACTGGAGGCGCTCCGGGCGCTCGGGATGCCACTCGCCGCATTGGTGCTTCAGATAGATTTCGTCGTAAACGAGAAGGGTCATGTGCGGTCCTCAGATCAAGTGTAACATCAGGGGGAACTGCGGGCAATAATTGCTGGATACGCGGCTCGGTCAGGTGACTTCTTGGGTGGCGTTCCTTTCGGAAGGGCGCGGTTCGCGGTGTGATAGGACATCGTACGTCCAGCGATCTATTCGTCCATGGAGATCCATGCTCTATTTATCGGTGGCTCGGGGAACTTGTCCTCCAGTGACCGGACAAGCTCAAACGTGGGCTTACTGCCGTCGTAGGGGTAGGCTTTGAAACCGAGGTATTGCCGGCGCCCGGGGCCGTCATATTTCCTCAGGTCACTTGTCCTGGGATGGACGAGACCGTGGCCGGTGGTCAGGATGTTGAACTGCGCAACGTATCGATCCACTCCTATCCTCCATCTGCCACCAAAATTGACGCCATGGCCGTTGATGTGGTAGTTCTTGCAGAAGAAGATTGGCTCGGCGGAATCCCAATCCAGTTTCTGACCCGGGATGTAGTAGTAGCCGGTCTGGAGCGGGTCGTCGGTTTTCTTCTGCATCGGGCATCTGACGGTGGTCAGGTCGATGTAGTCGGGATGCAGCTCGCGAAGTTCCGCGGGGAGTTCGCCGTCGTGGTCCTCGGCATAGTCGTAGAGCGCGAACCAGATATCCCTCATGTTACTGTCGCACTCCATGTAGTCATGGATACAGTGAGGTGGAACCCAGAAAGTGAAGAGAAGCGGCGGCGGCGCGATCACGGCGAACACGGCACCCCACAAGTACTTCCTCGCCCGCGACATGCTCTTGCGCCTCAGGACGAGAATGGCAGCGGCGATGATAGGAACCAAGTAGACGGCACACATCATTTACTCGGCTATCCTCACAATGAAGTCTCCCATGTGTTCCTACTCCTCTGCTTCTTCGGGGCTGATGAGCGGGTGCTCATCAGCAGCTCCTTTCGGGCAGGCCTCCGTGCCATCAGGCAATCCCTCATTGCACGAAGAGCATTTCATTCCAGGGTCGCTTACCATGCCGCTGTAGAGTGCCGAACGGGGAGCTAGTACAGAATCTCCCCGTCTCTCGTGTCTCCAACTTGCCATAGGGGGGGCATGATTCTCTGCGTGCTCTGCACCGTCGGTGTTTCCGCGTTCCAGGTCACTCGCAGTGTGTATGGCTCCTCTGCATCCATATCGTAGTCCCAGTACCAGTTCTGTGGCCAGGGTCCTGGGCCGCAACCGACATAGTCCGGGGGACCTATCTCCTTAAGGGCTTCGAGAGGCTTCATGTTCTCCTTGACCGAGCCTGCCCGTTGCTCCCGCGGTTCCGCATGTGCTAAGGGCTCGAACGGCTTCATGTCCTCATATCGCTTTGCGTAGTGGCGGAACTCCGTAGCTGGATGACAGGCTGGTCTTTCGCCCATTCGGCGGAGTGAGAGTTGCGTCACCTTGCGCAGGTTAAAGTCGCTCCACTCGGTTGGGTCTATCTCTCCCTTCTTAAGACCATGAAGGCTGAAAACGAAGCCGCCACCCGAGCTTCCAATGTACTTGCTGGCTTCAAGCTGCCGGAGTTTCGGCACAGCTTCCCGTATTCGCATTCTTCCCGCCATGTGGGCAGCAGTTATTGCTGACCACACGTTCACTGTGGCGTCTGGGCCAGCATCCTCCAGCGCCTCCCCCAGATTGGCTCCCTGCTCGAGTGTCCTGAGCACCAATTCCTTCTCAGAGTTGAACAGGGCCTTCTCCAGTTCCGAACCGGCTTCGACCCCAAGTGTCTCTCCTGCTTGAAGGTCGACCACGATCCTCCGCCCCCACCAAGTTCTTATGCAGAACAAGGGCTTCTCCTCGAAGTCGAGGAAGTACCAGTGGGAATTTGCGGCCCACATGAATCCCGCGGTACTCCAAAGCACGTAGTCCTTTCTCTCGGTCTCGGGAATGCACCCCAGGATGTCAATATCAAGGGCCGTGGTTCCGCCGGGCGCGATTCCGATCACGTGCTCAGCGGCCGTCCACACAGTGACCCAGCCGCCATTGTTGACGAACGCCGTGACCGGGGACGAATCAGCTTGTTTGCGCACCCAGATCACTTTGTCCGTATCACCTTCGTACAAGGTGTAAGTGAAGTTCTTTTGGAACGGTGTCCTGTCTTGCCCGGGCGCGTTGTCCGGCGAGCGTGCTTCGAGCCGGAAGCGCCCATTGGGGGAACGGACGACAAGATCGGAAAAATATAGGTCCGTGGCAAACGCCCAAGGCAAGATCAGGAATATCAGCACTCCCGCAACTACGGCCAGTTGCCAATGCGCCGTGGCTGCCACTGTTGGCGTACGTTTCATGGCTTTTCCTCCTCTGAAATGGATACGGGAAGGATTTGGACTTCGAGGCGGAAGAATTCGGGGCCTGGCTGGCGCGTGAAAACGGCTTGCACTGTGGTGGGTGACGTGAAGTGGACGCGCTTCCAGGTGTCCCTGTCCAATGCATCCATCCAATAGGCAGGCGGGTGGCCGACACTGCTTGCGAAGCGGTTAGTGCTCTCCATACCGTCAACCACGAGCAGGGCCTGGCCTCGCGTTTCAGCCACGAAGGCGAGATGAACGGAATCGGGAGAAAACGCAGGAGCGAAGACGCGGGCGTACCTCGAACCCTCGTTGCCATCCAACACTACAAATGCTCCGCTCTTGTCTTTCGCGCCGTAGGCTAAATGGTTTGAGTCAGGGCTGAAGACCGGAGCCGTGACTTCTGAGTACCGCTTGCCTTCAATCCCATCAAGAAGGACGAATGCGCTCTTGGACTCCATGGCGGAGTATGCGATGCGAGCGGAGTCGGGACTGAAGACGGGGGCCGAGGTAACGTACTTGTGAAGCGGCCCCTCGACCCCGTCTAGAACTATGCACTCTCTGCTGCCTTTTGTGGCAACGTGGACGAGGCGCTTGGAGTCGGGGCTGAAGGTTACGTCTTTTACGGTGGCATACCTAGGATGCTCTTTCCCATCGACGATCAGCTTGTCGGCCTCGACAACGTAGGCGAAGCGCTTCGAGTCAGGGCTGTAGGTCAGATGGCTGAGGAAGCTTTCAACAGACCTTCCTCTCCGACGGCTATCACGCACCACGTACCACCTGTACAGTCCTGAGATGGGCAAGCCGAAATTGGCAACATAGGCGAAATGTTTAGAGTCCGGGCTGTAGACGAAGTCGCCGAGCCCTACGTATGTCCTGAACACCTTGTTGTCAATCACTATAGCGTCGTTTCTGAGTCTGTCCCGTGCCGTATACGCGAAGCTCTTGGAGTCGGGCCTAAAGCAGAAGCCGAGATAGCCAATGCTCGAGTACAGCGGGCCTACGACGCCGTCAACCACGGCGAAGGAATGATAGTCCTTTGTTTCGACGACGCAGGCGAGACGTGTGGAATCGGGACTGAATACCAGACGCTTGATTTCTTTGCATTCGAAGCGGGCGAGCTCTTTTCCGTCCATCATCAGTATGCCCTCGCCGTCCTTTGTCGCTGCGTATCCGACGTGAGCGAGGTCGGGGCTCGCGATGAGTTTCGACGCAAGGAGCATCCATCCTTCCGGGGCGCGGCCGAGGGAGGTGACGGTTTCTTTGAGGGTGATGGGTGGGAGCGGACGCTCTTGGGCGGGAGCGAGAGCGGTGACGAGGAGAGGGAAGGTGAGCGCGGCCAGCAACGGTGCTTTCTGCAATCGCATTTGTCACCTCCGTGAGGGTTTGGAATTGGGTTGGGTTATGGGCTGCTGGCAGTGAGGGCAGGCGTTGCCGGAGAATTCGCCGCCGCAGTTGGAGCAGGTGGCACGCCAGAGCCAGCTCTTGTCTCTGCCTTCGAAGAGGCGGTCGGGGATGTGCAAGGCGAGGTCTTCGATGAATCTATCGAAGTCCCGGAGATTGCTGTAAACGATGAAGTCACCGGCGGCCGTGTGGAAGTGGACTCTGGGCCTTCGGTCGATGCGGGATTTGAACTTTTCGGCTTTGCGGACTTCGTCCCAGAAGGCGACGATCTCTCCGTGGTCGTTGAAGGAGGTGATGCCGAGTTCGCTGATCTCGAAGTGTCTGGGGTTGGTGTGGAGGGAGGCGAGAAGCCAGAGGAGGCCCCAGGCGAGTCCGAGGGTGCCGAAGAGGATGTCGAGGAAGTCGACGCCCGCGCTGAGCACTTCCCAGAGTTTGAGGAGGGCGACGGCGAAGCCGGCGGCTGCGGAGATGAGGCCAAACCAACGGGCGAGGTGGGACTCGCCGTAGCTGTAGAACGTGATGCTGCCGGATTCGGTGAGCGGCGTCTGGAGGATATCCATCACGTTCTCCTGGCCAGTGCCGTTGTGTCCCTTCTCTCTTCGCCCATGGTGTCCTGTTTACAGGGGCAGCTCGCAGACGGTGCACGAGTTACCGGAGAATCTGGTGCCGCAGTTGGAGCAGCTTGGCCGCCACAGCCAGCCCTTGGGCTTGGTTTCCATGAACCGCTCCCCAACATGATGCCTCACTGTATTGAGGAATTGCTCGATGTCTGCGAGGTCGTGCGACACGATGAAGTCGCCTTTGGACGTCTGAAAATGAACCCGGGGCTTTCCGTCCAACTTGGAGTTGAATCTCTCTACCTTGGTCACCTCGTCCCAGGTCGCAGAGAGCTTTCCGTCGCCACTGAAAGCCGTGATCCCGCCCTCGCCGATCTCCAAACGCCTCTTGTCAACGTGGAAGTACACCAACAGGGAGACCAGCGCCCAGCCAACCGCGAAGACACCAAATCCGATTTCCCCAAGGCTAGGGCCGTCGCTGATGATGGCCCATACTATCAGGATGGTGACCGCGAAGCCAAGTGTGGCCCAAATGAGGCCAATCCAGTGGCCAATCGTTGAACGCTTGTAGCGAAAGGCCGTGACGCGGCCCCGCTCAGGTTCTGCGGCATGCGCGGAATTCATCGCCACCTCCCTACTTCACACAGCTGCAGACTATGTCGTCAGTTTTCCCTCCACCGCCGTCATCGGTTTCGTTTCTGCCGACATGCAGGCTCAGACTTTTTGTGCGCCTTGGTCGGGCTTTAGAGTCCGAGCGGGCTCTGGACGTTTCGTACGCGGGACTTCGCAGAAAGGACACGCGATGGCAACGAACTGACCACCACAGTGGGAACATTCATACGTTGTTTCCGTATTGAGTTTCCACTTGCTGCCTTCCATTGGGACGACGCGGTCTCCGGCGTATCCCTTCACGGTGTCCACGAACTGGCGGAAGCGAGGAAAGCCCCACTTGTAGACGAGGAAGTCACCTTTGTTCGTTTCGAAGTGGAGAAGGAAGGGCTTCGCAGAATGCCCGGCGAATGCCTTTACTCTTGTAATGTCGTCCCACGCCGCGTCTATCCGCCCGAACCTGCTGAAAGAGGTTATCCCACTTTGGGATATGGTGAGGCTTGCCCAGCGGGCCACGAAGATAGTCTTCGTGTACAGATAGAGCGTCACGTAAAGCAAGGCGATGATGAAGTAAAATAGGGCGGGCCAGACATGACGGCCGTGGTCGGGGTCCGTAATCGCAAATGTGAGGAACATGAGCCCGTTCCCGCCCGCAATCCCTATCATGAGGAAATAGACCCAGCGGGCGAATGGGGTCCTGTAATGACGCGTTCCGGTGCCGCTATTAGGTGAATTCCCAGTCATGGTTCACCTCCCTGCGCGACCGAGGGATTGCAGCAGTCTCTGCCGGGGTTATTGAAGCTTTAATAGTCGTGGAAGTCAAGTGTATCGGTATGATGCGGCAGATATAGCGGTATGGATGGGTTGAAGGAGAGGCGTGAGGGGGCTAGAATTGCGCGGTTGTGCGCGGGTGCCGGCTGCGGCTAGTGGGAAAGGCTTGGGGAAGGGGTCGATCTCGGGGATGCGCCGAAAAGATCATTCGAGGAAGCGGAGATAAGTCGATATGAGCGAAGGAGATGGCGGAAGGAAGGAACAAGGTAGGGGGGAGAAGGTGCGGCCGGTGGATCTTAAGGAGGTGCGGACGCGCTCGATAGCGGATCGGAGGGAGCTGGTGGGAGCGGCGCAGTTCGGAAGGGTGACCGAACTGTCGGAGGGAGTCGTTGCATTCGTGAAGGGGCTGCCGGATGTGCTGGCGGCACGGAGCCTGAGGGAGGTGGCGGAGGGGATTTGCCGGGCGCGGCGCGAGGGAAGGCCGGTAGTGATGGCGATGGGAGCGCATGTGGTCAAGTGCTGCCTGGGGCCGTTCGTGATAGACATGATGGAGAGGGGGTACGTTACGGCGGTTGCGATGAACGGGGCGGTGCCCATCCATGATTTCGAGTTAGCGCTGGTAGGGGGCACTTCGGAAGACGTGGAGGCTGAGCTGAAGGAGGGGACGTTCGGGATGGCGCGAGAGACGGCGGAGGCGATGGGGGAAGCTGCGGAAAGGGGGCGAAGGGAGGGGGTCGGTCTGGGGCGCGCGATCGGCGAGCTGATAAACGAGAGGAAGCTGCCGCACCGGGATAAGAGCGTGCTCGGGGCGGCGGCGCGATTGGGATTTCCGGCGACGGTTCACGTGGCGATCGGGACCGACGTCGTCCACATGCATCCTTCGGTATCGGCGGGGGACGTTGGAGAGGCGAGTCACGTGGATTTTCGGGTTCTGTGCGGCGTCGTGTCGAGGCTGGAGGGAGGGGTATGGCTGAACGTGGGGTCTGCGGTGGTGCTGCCGGAGGTGTTTTTGAAAGCTGTGGCGGTAGCGAGGAATCTGGATCGTGATTCGGACCCGCGGAAGCCGGCGAACTTTACGGCGGTGAACATGGACATGCTGCGGCACTATCGGCCGGAGAAGAACGTGCTGGAGAGGCCCGGGGGGCGCTGTTACCGCATAACGGGCCACCACGAGTTGATGATTCCGCTGCTGAGGATGGCGGTGCTGACGGCGGAAGAGGACGGAGGGAGAGAGGGACGGTTGTGAGCCTGAGTGAGGTTCTCAAGTCGATGGGGAGACCGCGTGTGCTGGTAATCGGAGACCTCATCTTCGACCGGTACGTCTGGGGTGAGACGGAGCGCATTTCGCCGGAAGCGCCGATTCCTGTTCTGAGGGTGCGGGAGGAGGAGTGGAGGCCGGGAGGAGCGGGGAACGTGGTGAGAGCGCTGGCGGGGCTGGAGGCGGTGGTGAGCTGCTGCGGGGCGGTGGGCGAGGACGAAGAGGGGCGGCTGCTTTCGCGAATGCTGGAGGAGACGTGCGGGGGCAGGTGCCGGCTGGTGAGGGATGTGACGCGCCCAACGACGGCGAAGACGCGGTTCATCGGTTACGTGCAGAGCGCGCACCGGGCGACGCATCACATGCTGCGGGTGGACAAGGAGGATTGCGAACCCATTTCGGGGGAAGTTGCCGAGGAACTGTCCGCCGCCGTAAAAGAGGCGCTGCCGAGACAGGACGCGGTTCTGGTGTCGGACTATGCCAAGGGGCTGCTGACAGAGGGCGTGCTTGAGGAGGTGCTTTCGGCGTGCGGGAAGGCGGGAGTTCCCGTGGTGGTTGATCCGAAGCTGGCAAAGGACTACAGGGCGTACAGCGGGGCGACACTGATAACGCCGAATCGCTATGAGACGCAGGTTGCGACGGGGATATCGATACGAAGCGAGGAAGAGATGTGGGCTGCGGCCGGGAAGCTGCAGGGGGAGTTGCGGGTTAAGAGTGTGGTGATCACGCTTGATCGCGATGGGATGTTTCTGTACGAAGCGGAGAGCGGCGAGCCGGGCGCGCGCGTGCGGCAAGCCGGCCTTTTCGGCACGAAGCCGAGAGAGGTGTACGACGTAACGGGGGCGGGAGACCTGGTAGCGAGCGTTCTCGTGATGTGCGTGGGGGCGGGGGTGGCGCTGAGCGATGCAGTTCAACTGGCGAACGTTGGGGCGGGGATAGAGGTGGAAAAGGTGGGGGCCGCGTGCGTGAGTCGAAGCGAGATTGCGACTGAACTGGGCGGGATGGAGCGAGGTCTGCCGGCGAAGATGAAGAGCCTGCCGGAGCTGCTTCGCATCCTGCAAGAACACCGGCGGAAGAACGAGAAGGTCGTGTTCACGAACGGGTGTTTCGATCTGCTGCACATCGGCCACATTGAGTATCTGAAGTTTGCGCGGAAGCAAGGAGACCTGCTTATAGTCGGGCTGAACAGCGACAGGTCTGTGCGAGAATTCAAAGGGCCGGGTCGGCCGGTTTTGAAGGAGGCGGATCGGGCGGAGGTGCTGGCTGCGCTCGAGGATGTGGACCACATTGTGGTTTTCGACGAGACCACGCCGGAGCGGCTGATCCGGGAGATAAGGCCGGAGGTGCTGGTGAAAGGGGAGGACTGGCGGGAGAAAGGCGTGGTGGGCCGGGAGTACGTGGAGTCGTACGGGGGCAGTGTGGTTCTGGCACCGATTTTGGAGGGGATCGGGACGACGGAGATCATTGGGCGGATCGTTGAGAGATACGGCAACAGCCAATGAGAATGCCGGGTACGAACGAGGCTATCGGAGGAGGATGAATTGAGGGAAGCGGAGAGACAAATCCGCCGCAGCGTCGAGGTGAAACTTGGATTGCTGGCGGAAGGGGGAGCGGAGGTCATCGAGCGAATGGCCGATGAGGCGGCGCGTGCGCTGGGGTCGGGGGGTCGGCTGTTCGTGTTCGGGAACGGGGGGAGCGCCGCGGACGCGCAGCACATTGCGGGAGAACTGGTAGGGCGTTTCATGAAAGAGCGGAGGGCTCTGCCTGTGCAGGCGTTGACGACGGACACGTCGGTGCTGACTGCGGTGGGAAACGACTACGGATTTGAGGAGACATTCGCGAGGCAGGTGGAGGCTTTCGTGAAGAAGGGGGACGTGGTGCTGGCGCTGAGCACGAGCGGGAACTCGCGAAACGTGGTGAAGGCGGCGGAGCTGGCCCGAGAGAGAGGGGCGGTGGTGCTGGGTTTTGCGGGTCGAGGCGGCGGGAAGCTGAAGGAGGTGGCGGACATATGCCTGGTGGTTCCCGCGGACGAGTCGCCACGGGTGCAGGAGTCACACATCACTGCGGGGCACATAATCTGCGATCTTGTGGAGCGGCGGCTTTTTGAGTGAGTCAAGTTCGAGCGAGGTGGCGAGGCGCGCGGCTTTCCTGGACAGGGATGGGACGATCGTCGAGGACGTGGGGTTCCTGCGGGACGCGTCGGGGTTGCGGCTGCTTCCGGGGGCTGCGGAAGGTATCCGGCTGCTGCGGGAGGCGGGGTTCCTGGCGATTGTGGTCACGAACCAGTCAGGCATAGCGCGGGGGTACCTGACGGAGGGCCGGCTGGCCGAGATACATCGGGCGCTGGAGGAGAAGCTGCGCGAGCGCGGGACGGAGCTTGACGCGGTCTATTACTGCCCGCATCTTGCAGGAGCGGAAGTGTCGCGCTATTCGCGCGAATGCGATTGCCGGAAGCCGCTGCCGGGGCTTTTGGTACGCGCGGCGCGTGAGTGGAATGTGAAGCTCTCGACGTCGGTTGCGATTGGTGACAGCGAGAGGGACGTGCTGGCGGGACGGAGGGCGGGATGCCTGAGTGTTCTGATCGCGAAAGAGCATCCGGGACAAACGGAGGCCGACCTGGTCGTAGAGAGCTTGCTGGAAGTCGGGCGGCTGGCGGCCGGGGGCGCGTTGAGGGGTTAAGGGGGGGGGTCGGGCTGGGGATGCCGAGGCCTGAGTTAGGTGTGGCGAGAACTGCGGCGTGGGTTGAAGGGGAGGCGTGGGAGGGCTAGAATAAGGAATCTGAGTTTGAGATTTTCGGAGGCGAGATGAGAAGGAACCCCTATGCAGCGTTGATCCTGGGGTGGGTGATTCCCGGAGCCGGGCACGTGTATCTGGGGCAGGTGAAGAAGGGGGTGTTCTTCTTCGTTTTGCTGGCGGGGGCGTTCGTGGTAGGAGTCGCGATAGGCGGGTACGATGACGTGGCGTTCCCGGAGCCGAGCGCGAACACACCAGAGAACGACATCACTTCGCAGGTGATGTACCGGGTCATTCCGGTGGTGCAGGCGATGGACGGCGCGGTGGCGTTGGTTTCGTCGAAGGCGGCCCAGGCGGCCGAACGGGATAACAGGTATCTGGGCGATTACGACATAGGGCTGCTGTATACGTGCGTAGCTGGGCTGATGAACCTGATAGTGATGCTGGACGCGTTCTGCCTGGCGACAGCGAGGCCGAAGGAGAGAACGGGTTGAAGTTCGTGATGCAACTTTTGGGGATATGCTTCGTGGTGAGCTTCGTCTATTCGGGGACGAAGAACGCGGACTGGGGAAAGCTTTTGAAGGAGGGCGTGGTGCTGACGGCGCTAGCGTTCGGGGGGGTCATCGGGGTTTCGGTCTTGCTGCGGCTGCTCACCCTGCTCGCCTGATTCTTGCTCTTGCTCCTCTTTCTTCACGATGAGGTCCTTTGGGAGTTGCTTGGTCCATCGAACGTGCATGTCGGCGTAGAGGACCATGAAGCCTTCTCTGTGCGGGGGGGGAGCCTCGGGGAAGACGGCGCTCATTTCGATCATGAGCCAGGTTTTGGAGGGATTGGGAATGGAGCCCAGGGGCTTGTTGGAGAACTTGTCGTTCCAGAGATAGGTGAGGCCGCGCTTCTGGAGCGGCTCGGGCATCGAGGGGCAGACGAGGAGCTTGGCGTACTGGGGGCCGAGGATTTTGAGCAGGCTGCGGGGGTCCTTCAGGGGCTCCTTGGGGTAGAACTTAGCGTTGGGGAGCCGGCCTTCGGTGAGCTCGTACATCTGAAGCGCCTGGGCGATCTGCTTGAGGTGATTGGTGCACTCGACCTCGACGGCCTTGTTCTTGGCCTTGGCGAGAGCATCGCCGTACTTGGCGTAGCCGCCCGCGACGATGGCGGCTGCGGCGAGGATTTCGATCGTGGTGAACCCGGCCAAGAGCCTGCTTCGGAAGAGCTTGGGCATTCTGACGTTCCTCCCGGCACAAGGGCCTTTGGATTTTCGCAGCGAGAGCTAGGTCACATATCCGCCGGTGTGCATGAAGCGGTCGGAATTCCAGTAGTTGCGGACGGGGTCTTTCTGATTGCCGTAGCCCATGAGGTCGTCCATGGCGGCGAGGGCCCTGTCGAGGGCGGCGCTTTTTGCGCGGACGGGGGCGCGGGCCATATCGTGTATCCATGATTGTGGTTTGTTGAAGGGGCAGGAGCGGATGCAGTTGCTGCACTCGGCACCGTTGTCACACCAGAAGTCGTAGCATTTCTCGACGTGGACGTACCACTTGAGGGCGCCGGGGTTGTTGGAGGCGCAGACGCCGTCATAAGTCCGCGCGCCTCGGGTGATCGCGCCGGGAGGACAGTCGTCGGCGCACTTGTTGCAGACCTCGCAGAACTCGGTGACGCCGAAGGAGATGGGGTGATCGGGAGCAAGAGGGAGATCGGTGAAGACCTTGCAGAGGCGGACACGGGGGCCGTACGCGGGTGTGATCAGGAAGCCGTGGCGTCCAGCCTCCCCGAGCCCGGCTTCGATGGCCATGGGAACGGAGAGGCCGGAGTCGTTGCCGGAGGCGCGCGCTTTCCAGCCGAGGGCGCGTATGAACTGCGCGAGGGAGGCCGCGGTAAACACCATGCGGGAGTAGGCGTTGCCGGTGGCGGCGGAGCAGCTTGCGGCGGGGGAGGTCATTATGGCGTCGTAGTCCATTTCGAGCGCGCAGACGATGACGTTCTCATAATCGGGACCGACCTCCTGGTCGGATTCCTTGTAGAGCCAGAGGCGATTGAGAGGAGCAATGCCGACCGATGATGCGCCGAAGAGCTTCGCGACTTTCTTAACCTGGCGGGACATGAGGGAGGGGTCTTCGACTTCGTGCCTGGGCATCGAGACGAGCCTTTTCATGAAGCCGGTGTCCATGACGCGGTCGTTGTAAACTTCGTGACCGAAGTGGTTCTGGAAGGTCCAAGCGGCGGCGAAGGCGGCGTAGTCGACGCGGGAGAAGCCGGATTGGCCGGAAGCGATCCTTTCGGCGACGGGTTCGAGCATTCCGCGGCGATATCCGATGCAGTTGGGGTCCCAGCCGACGCGGCGAAATACGGTGTTGTTGGAGGAAAAGCGCTGGATGTCATCACGGAGAGTGTAGGGGGCGGCGGAAGGCCGGACGGTATGGGAAGTGTCGGACGAAGACGCGGCGGTCTTTCCCGCGCCCGCGGCGAGAGCGGCGAGTCCGGCTTTCTTGAAGAAGGAACGGCGGGTACAGCCGGAGTCGGCTTTGCGGGTCTCTCCCATGTACGGGTCTCCTAAGTTGCGAGCCGGGCAGGCCAGGTACATTATAACTTTTCGAAGGGGATGGGACAATGCGGGGGCGGTTGCGCGAAGCGCGGAGGCCGGATAGACTTACGATTCGCGAACGCGAGGGAGAAGGATGAAGGCGTTTTGGATGTTGCTGGGCGCATTGGGAGCGGCGGCGGTTTTCGGATTGGTCTTGCGAGCGAGGGAGGAGCCGCGGCTGCCGGTTTACGTTGTGGTTATCGAGAGCTTGTGCATAGCCGGATTCCTTTTCGGAGCGGCGTTCGCGCTGACGAGCTGGGCGGAGGGGGAGAGACAGGCGGCGGTGAGGGCGCTGGCGGTGTTCGCGCTGCCGTGGGTGATTGCGGGGCTGATTTTCTGGTCGTTGGGAAAGAAGAGCACCGGAGAAAGAAGCGATCCGGGTAGCGCGGACTCGCCTGTTGCGGAGGAGCGGAGCGACGGGCGGTAGTGGAGGACCTGGATTTTGGCGTTAAGATACAAGGCCCGTCGCGAGATTGCGGCGGGCCCTTTTTGTAGACGGACGAAACCTATTCGGGCTCGAAGTTGATGGTCTTCACGAGCGTGTTGTTGCGCTCGGTGATTTCGGGGAACTCGTCGTCGGGGTCAACGACGACGCAGAAAATGTGCTCGGGTTGCGTGGGTTTGAAGAGAACGCTGACTCGAACCATCTGCGGGTCGAGTTCGTTGGGTGCGGCAAGGCTGCCTATGAGGGCACGTCCGATAAGCCTGTCGTGGTCGGGAACTTCACCTTCGTAGACGGCGACGGGGATTTCGCGGGCGGGGGCATCACCGATGTTGTGGACGGTGACATGAATGGCGGATTCGCCGCGAGCCCTGTACCACACGTCATGGTCGGAGATTCCGAAGTCGGCAAGGGGCTTGCGGTCGGATGGCGGCGCGAGCTGCTTGATTTCGACCACCCAGGGGGCGCGGCTGGGTATTTCGACGGGGACGGGATCGGCCCTGTGCTCGAGAATGAAGCCAGTGGAGTACGCGATCTCGTCGAGCATGTGGTCGCCATCGGCATCGGGTCCGGCTTCGATGGTGTAGCCGGCGCCGACATCGAGCGCCCAAGGAAGGATGGACACCTCGCGGCTTTCGGGTTCGAAGTTGAAGAAGAGCACCTTGAGTTCCTGGGAAGTGGCTTCGCGCACGAGAGCGGCGAAGTTCTTGGTCATGTTCTCGTAGCTGACGGTGAATCCTGGGAAGCCGCCGTAAGTGGAGCCGAAGCCGCCGATGTAGCTGGCGATGGCAGGGACTAGGCCGGGGGGGACTATCTTGTCGGTGACGGCCACGTCGGTAGTCATCATGGGCCAGCCGTCGCGGATTTTCCAGTTGATGCCCTCAAGGGTTGAAGCGATGGATGAGAAATCGCCTGTGATCATGAATCCTTCCCAGTCGTTGGGGGCCATGGCGGCGATGTAGGGGTCGAATTCGCGGACGGAGCCGAATTTGTGAAGCTGGCCGGCCGCTTGTCCCGCGTAGGCAGGGCCCTTAAAGGCGAGGAGGGCTCTTACCCAGGCGCCGGAGCCGACGGATTCCTTCCTGTAGTCTGTGCCCATGCCCTGCTCAGCCATTGGAAGGGTGAGCCTGAGGGGCTGGAGGAACTCCTCGCGGCCGGTCTTAAGGTACATATTAGCGAAGAGGTTGTGGATGTAACGGGTGTAGGAGGGGAAGGTGTAGTCGCCCATCTGGTTGGGGGGCGGGGCGTCGTACCAGTTAGGGGAATTGGGAGCGCCGGGCTCTCCTGTTCCGGAGGTGAGCATTGATGGGACAATGCCTTTGGGCTTCCCCTTTTCGGTGCTCATGGCGGCTTGAAGCCAAGTATCAGCCCACTCGGACATAAGTTCTTCGGCGCTGCGGTTACGGGAGTACCAGGAGAGCCAACTGGATCCGAACATGCAACGCCAGGCGAGCGCCGGATCGACGCGCTGGAGGGGGTCGGCGGAGTGTCGGCTGGAGTTGAAATAGCCGGTACGGAAATGACGCCGGCCTTTTTCGTTCACGTAGGTACCGAAGTCGCGCATCGTTTTGATGGTCTTCATGATGCGTTCGTAGTACTCCGGGTTGCCGTACTCGATGGCCATCATCATGGGGTGGCTGTAGCCGGTGAACTCGGCGGGTATTTTGACCCATGTTACGGGCCCGTTCCAGTAGCCGCTGTCGCGGTCGATCTCGTCGGAGTACCAAATGCCGTCAACCATGCGTTTGGCCCCTTCGACGGCGTAGGGAGCGGCCTGCCTGCAGATGAAGCCTGCATAACCCCAGAGTGCGACGACCTCGACATCGTCGCCGAAGCCGCCGCCGATTTCGCCGGTCTCGATCTGGCGGTTTTTGATCCACCACTCGGACAGGTCTATGATGCGGCAATAGGCGGCCCTGAGCTGTATGGCCCATTCGGGAGCACCCTCGGTGCCGTCCAGGTAGTGGGGTATGTTCCAGTCTTCGCGCCAATCTCCGGTACCGGGCGCGCGGATATCGTCGCCTTCTTCGAAGCCTTTGGGTCGAGCGATGCCGCCGAGCGACTCCTTGGAGAGGTAGTACTTGACGTAGCGATTCTGGTTGAAGTCAGGCTCGATGCTTTTCATTATCACGCGGGCTTCAGGCCACATCCAAGTCCAACGGCCGGGGTCCTGGGAGCCGAAGATCCTGGCGCGATAGACCTGGGCCTTGAGGTGAAGCGGGCTGGAAGGAGGGATTATGCGGAAGAACGCCTCACCGCGGAACTGGTTGGTGGCGGGATTCTCGCCGCGGTAGCCGAGCCGGCTGAAGTTTCTTATGCCGTCGGCGAAGTTGCGCGCGTCCTGGAGGAATAAGTCGGCGGCGACAAGGGTTGGATCGGCTTGTAGCGCTCTCTCGAGGGAGTCGATGGCTTTGGCAACGATATCCCGTTCGTCATCGGTGGCGGAGTTGCCGGCAAGGGAGAGATAGAGATAGCCTCTAGCGAGCAGTCCGTGCGCATCGTCGGGGGAGTAGTTTTCAAGCTCGTAGAGGGTTTCGGGGACGTTACCGGCGGCGCATGCCGCACAAGCCCTGTTGAGATACTCGTCGGCGGAGGGCCCGACGGG
>Ga0180431_10005059_pt1 | contig 16215 bp, 9 predicted proteins | sample SS_ome_11_FD_132459 | JGI IMG/M metagenome (GOLD analysis project Ga0180431, IMG submission 132459) | Hypersaline lake sediment archaeal communities from the Salton Sea, California, USA - SS_1_MS_1 metaG | ecosystem: Environmental > Aquatic > Non-marine Saline and Alkaline > Hypersaline >... | reverse complement strand
TGCTATCACAGCAGATCGTTACGATCCAGGCCCGGCGGCCAACCGAGTCCACCAGCGGAACCAGGTTCTCCTGTGAGCGAACACCGCCTATTCGTTCCCCCCGAAAGCATCCGAGGCGACAGCGTACACATTGCCGGATCGCTGGCCCACAAGCTGCGCATCGTGCTTCGATTGAAGGCAGGAGACCACATCGTCGTTCTGGATAACAGCGGTGCAGAGCGCGAGGTCCGCCTCGATAGCCTTCGGGCCGACGAGGTGCGGGGATCGGTGCTGACGACCAGCCGGTGCGCCAACGAGCCGACCACCCGAATAACGCTGTTTCAGGCCCTGCTGAAGGGCAGCAGCTTCGACCTGGTGCTCCAGAAGTGCACGGAGATAGGAGTCGGCAGCTTCGTACCCGTGATATCGGAACGCTGCGTGGCCCGCGAGCCCAGCCAGACCCGCGCCGCCCGCTGGGAGAAGATCGTACTTGAGGCAGCTCAGCAGTCCCGCAGGGGTCTACTTCCCATCGTACATCCGATCACCAGCTTCGACGAGGCCTGTCGCTCGTCAACCGGCCCCAGCCTGATACTGTGGGAGGGCGAGAGGATTGCAGGGTTGAAGGACGTCCTCCAACCCCTCAATGAGTCGAACCCGGTCAGTATCAACGTCTTCGTCGGTCCGGAAGGAGGGTTCTCAATACAGGAGATAGAGCTGGCGCGCGCCTCCGGCATCATCCCCACCAGCATGGGAGGCCGTATCCTCCGCGCCGAGACGGCGGGGCTGGTGGCCAGCACCGCCTTACTCTATGAGTTCGGTGAAATGGGCTGATCTGCGTTTCAGCCCTTGGTGTTGAGCTATCGTGAAGCGGAGCCCCGGGCCTGCGGCCCGGGGCTCCGCTCAATCACGCTTCTTGAAGGCAAACGGTAGAACTGACTATCCGACCACAGCCTTGCCGATCAGCAGCCTGGCTATAATCATCTTCTGAATCTGCGGAGGGCCATCCCCCAACTGATAGCCGAGGACGTCCCTCAGTCGCTGGGAAATCGGGTGCTCGGTGCTGTAGCCGGGATGGCCGATAAGCACCATCATGTCCTTGATGCACTGCACCGATACCTCTACACTGAACCACTTCGCCATCGAGGACTCGATCGTGTGCGGCTTGCCCTGATCCTTGAGCCACAGCGTCCGGTAGCACAGCAGCCTTGCCGCCTCAACCGCGGTGTAGTGCTCCGCGATGTCGAAGGAGACACCCTGATAGCTCGCTATCGCCCTGCCAAAGGTCTTGCGCTCCTTCGACCATTCCATCGCATCCTGGATCGAGGCCTGTGCCCTGGCAAGGCACGTCAATGCGACGATGATTCGCAGCCAGTCCAGCGTGCCCATGACGGTGTAGAACCCCATCCCCTCCTCACCCTCGCGGAACGTGGCCGGTACGCGTACATCATCGAAGGTCACGAAGCTGGGATAGAGGCTGGTATTGCCCATCCAAGGGAGATGTTGGATCGTGACACCCGGGGTATCTGTGGGAATCCAGAAAAGGCTCACACCCTTGAACCCGGCATTCGGATCAGTCTTGGTCGATATAGATACGACATCCGCTACGGTAGCACCTGGCAGCGGGGTCTTCTCACCATTGATAACGTAGTAGTCGCCATCGCGGACCGCCTTGGTAACGATGCCCGCAGCGTCCGATCCTGCTGCTGACTCAGTAAAACCAAACGAGTGTCTCTTGTCGCGACTGATGAGCGGGGGGAACCATTCGTCCTGCACATCCTCGGGCAGGGTCTGAAGCAACGCGCTGGTTGCCTCCATGCCCCCGACAGCCTCCACGGTCGGGTCTACCTTGTGCACCTCTTCGTGGATGATTCCGATCTCAACGTGTCCTAGCGGATACCCCCCGTATTTCTCAGGTACGTTGATCTTCGTCCAGCCGAGATCAACGATCTTCTTGTCGATGTCCTTTAGATTCTCATGAAGCTCCTCTGGCCCCATCTTGCCTCGCGCCAGTGCATCGGGTGCCAGCTCCCTCTGTGCAAACCTCTTGACCTCTTCCTGCAGTCGCTCTTGCTCCTCGGTGAAGCCGAATCCGGACATGCTTGGGTGCTCCTTTCTCACTTGTGCCTTCGGGGAATCACGTGCAGGGGCACAGAACCGAATTCGAGTATACCATCCGCGCCAGTTCAGCGTCAAACCAGCACGGGTCGCCGCACACACGTCCTCAGGTTCGGCATCACTCGTAGCCGACTTGACGGTGACCCCCGGCAGAGAATAAAATCTTTCCTACGCGTCTGAAGGAGGCAGCATGGATGACCTGGAGTTGATGAACCAGAAACTCGCCGAGATAGGCGACTTGCGCAACACGCTCAGCCAGGGAGGCGGCTCAGCCGCTATCGAGAAGCTGCACGAGCAGGGCAAGCTCTCTGCACGCGAGCGGATCGACAAGCTCCTCGACCCCGGCACATTCACCGAGTTGGACATATGGGGCACACCGCTTACCACCGGCTACGCCATAGACGGCCAGGAGGGTGCGGCAGACGGCGTCGCAGTGGGGTATGGCGAGGTGCACGGCCGCCCCGTTTTCGTATGGGCACAGGACTCCACCATCATGGGTGGAACTCTAGCCAATATGCACTCACGCAAGATCGCGATGGTCATGGAGAAGGCAATCCATGCCCGAGTCCCCATTGTCGGCATCATTGACTCGGAGGGGGCAAGGATCGAGGATGCTCTCCAGTACTACCGATTTTACTCCCCCGAGGCATTCGCCTACTTCCAGACGATGGCCTCGGGAGTGATCCCCCAGATCGCGGTGATCATGGGGCCCTGCTCGGGAGAGCTGGCGATTACGGCCCAACTCTCCGACTTCGTCTTCATGACCCGGAAGACTAGCTATATGCACGTCGCACCCCCACAGGAGGACAAGACGGCCGGCGAGGTCGGAGATGCGTCCGTGCACTCCAAGAAGACAGGGTGCTGCGACCTCCTGGCAAAGGGGGAAGAGGAATGCCTGGAGACGTGCAGGCAGCTCCTCGGCTATCTGCCGCTCAGCAACGATAAGAGTACCCTTCCGGTAGTGGACACGGGAGACGACCCCAACCGACGTGAAGAGGAGCTTCTGCAACTCGTGCCCTTCGATGCCATGCAACCCTACGAAATGCAGAAGCTGATCTCCCTCGTCGCAGACAACGGCGAGTTCCTGGAGTTGAAGAAGCAATGGGCCAACAACCTGATAACCGGCTTCGTGCGACTGGACGGGCGCACGGCGGGCATCGTCGCCAACAACCCCAGGGCCATGGGCGGCTCGCTGACGCTTGACGCTGCGGACAAGATGGCATGGTTCGTCAGGTTCTGCGACGCGTTCAATATACCCGTAATCTGGCTGGCGGACACACCTGCGTTCCTGCCGGCGGTGGACGAGGAGACGAGAGGCTTGATCAGACACGGCTGCAAGCTGGTGTTCTCCAACGTCGAGGCCACTGTCCCGCAGATCACGGTCGCGATACGCAAGCTGTACGGCGGCGGCCAGCTCGGCATGCCCGGCACAACGCTGGGCGGAGACCTGGATGTCGCCTGGCCGAACGTGGAGCGCGGACTGATGGGGGCCGAGGGCGCTGTCTCCATCATCTACAAGCGCGAGTTCGCGGCTATCGAGGACGAGGAGAAGAAGGCAGCACAGCAGGCCAAGCGAACAGCAGAGATGCAAGAGAAGTTCAAGTCGCTGGAGCGGGAGTGGGCCCAGGACTTCATAGACCCCAGGGACACGAGGTCTTTCCTCATCAAGGCCCTCAAGATGCTGGCTGACAGGGACGAGGGAAGGCCCGCCAGGAAACACGAGAATATTCGGCTTTAGTCCAGGAGGAATCGGATGTCCGACATGCGAGAACTGTTGAAGAAGCTCGAGGAGAACAGAAAGCGGCTGGAGCCGGGCGGTGGCCCGGCCGACATAGAGAAGCAGCACAACAGGGGCAAGCTCACCGCCTGGGAGCGGATTCAGAAGCTATATGATCCGGGGACCTTCCAGGAGATCGGTATCTGGACGCAGCCGATGAAGACCGGTTTCGACATCGACCAGAGGGAGCTGCCCAGGGACTCCGTGATCGTGGGCTACGGCGAGGTCAACGGCCGGATAGTCTACTCCTATGCCCATGACTTCACGGTGCTGGCTGGCACGCAGTCCACCATCCAGAACTCCAAGGTGGCCCGGGCCATGGAGCAGGCCATGGAGGAGGGCATACCCCTGGTCGGCATGGTCGACTCGGGCGCGATCCGAATCCACGACCTGTTTGGCACGGGCGGCTTCAAGGTTCCGGTGAGGGGCAGCCCGGTGGGCGGGGGCGGGGGATTCATGTACTACCCGCCTCTGATGTCCGGTGTTGTACCCCACATCAGCCTGATGTTGGGCCCGTGCTACGCCGGCTCGGCCTACTCGCCGATCATGGCCGACTTCGTCGTCATGCGCCGCAACATAGCCTTCATGTCCGTGGCTTCGCCACCCATCCTCAAGGCCGTTACGTTCGTCGACGTGACCGAGGAGGAGATCGGCGGTGCGCTGCTCCACTCCGAGACCACCGGTTCAAACGATATCCTGGTGGACAGTGACGAGGAGGCCATCGAGAAGTGCCGCGAGCTGCTCAGCTTCCTGCCCTCCAACTGGCAGGAGAAGGCACCCATCGTGGACACGGGTGACGACCCCAGGCGCGCCGACGAGAAGCTGCTGGACGTCGTCCCGGCTGACGTGTCCAAACCATATGACATGCACGACGTCATCGCCTCGATCGTGGACAACGGCCACTTCTTCGAGCTGCAGGCGCTATACGCGCCCAGCATGCTGATCGGGTATGCCAGGCTGGCTGGGCAGACCATCGGCATAGTAGCCAACAATCCGGCGGAGCAGGAAGGCTGTCTCAGCGTCTACAGCTGTGACAAGCAGGCGCGCTTCATCCGATTCTGCGACTGCTACAACATACCGATCTTGTTCCTGGTGGACAGCCCCGGCTTCCTGCCCGACATCGAGCAGGAGCAGAACCGGGACGGCCTGGAGCGCAACGCCGCCAAGCCGGTGTTCGCCATATGCGAGGCAACCACGCCCATGATCACCGTCTACGTCAGGCGGTGCTGGGGTGCCGCCCGCCTGCTGATGGGCACAGAGCGTATGGGCGTCGACGCCGTGTACGCCTGGCCCACCGCCGACATGAGGGTCGAGGGGTACGAACGCGCAGCCGACGCACTGTACGGAGCCGAGATATCCTCCGCCGACAACCCCGAGCAGGTGCGCCAGGACAAGATGCAGGAGGTCCACGACCAGTATGCGACGGCCTCCCACCTGGCCGGCGTCCAGGGGGCTGACGACATCATCGACCCGCGAAAGACGCGCCCTATCCTGATCAATACCTTCGAGAGACTGTCCAAGAAGCTGGAGCCAACGAGGCCCTGGCGAAAGCACTCACTCATACCCTTGTAGAATCGTATCGTGCTACCGCCGAGGGCTGTCCTTGGGACAGCCCTCGGCGAATTGACGCCGGGCGATACGTGCCGATTCGCCGCGCCACCCTGGGCAATCCGGGAGCATACTGCTCCCGGCCAAGGCTAGTGAGCGCGCCCTCCCTGTGAGGTGTGTTTGTTGGAAGTATGCCTCCCCCAACGCCGCTGTCTCCGTCTGGAAGTGTGTTCGCCGCCAAGCGCTTCGGCACCAGATGGGCACGAACTGGCCCGACACGAACCAGACGTCGACGAGTGATTGAGTTTGGAGGGGCTGATGAGAGTACGAACACAAGACGCACTGGCGGAGAGACTGAGATTCGAGACGTTGATCTCGGAGATCTCGTCGAGATTCATCAACGTACTAGCTACGGAAGTAGATAGCCAGATCGAGGAGGCGCTGGGCCTCATCTGCCAATTCCTCGGCCTGGAGCGTGCCACTATCGCCGAGGTCGTGAAGGGTGACCGGCAACTGCGCGTCACGCACTCTTGGGCGGCAGAGGGTCTGGAGCCGATACCTGTCCCCACTGCTATTGCGACCGAAGGGCTGCCGTGGGGAAGCGAGAAGGTGTTCAGCGGTCAGATGATCATGTTCTCCAAGGTAGACGACCTGCCGGACGACCCAATCACGAAGCGGATAACGCTGTCACAGCGCGCTGATCCCTCGCACGAGCCGGTGACAGTGAAGCAGGTCTTTCTCAAGCTCGGCACGAAGTCCCACCTCACGGTGCCGCTGTCCGTCGGCGGTTCCGTTCTCGGAGTGGTTTGCTTCGCCACCCTTCGTTTGGAGCACGTGTGGCCCGAGGACTTGACCCGACGGCTCAGATTCATCGGCGAGGTGTTTGCCAATGCTCTCGCCCGAAAGCGGTCGGAGGAGGAATTGGCCCTCTACAGGAGTTCTCTCGAACAGGTTGTGCACGAGAGAACACGGGATCTCACCAACGCGAACACGCAACTGAAGCATGAGATCGAAAAGGGCAAGAAGTCTGAAGAGAGATTGCAGGAGCTGTACGAACACGAACTCGAACTGCGTCAGCAGATCGAGGCGGAGATGACGAGGCGGGTCGAGTTCACCAGGATGCTGGCTCATGAGATCAAGACTCCACTCACACCCGTGCTCGCTTCGAGCGATTCACTGCTGGCGGAGCTCGAGGACGAGCGTCTGTTGAATCTCGCCCAGAATATCAACCGGGGTGCCTGCGCGCTCGAAAGCAGAATCGACGAACTCCTCGATCTGGCCAGGGGAGAGGTAGGTATCCTGGATGTCAGCAACGAGCCTGTTGACATCCTGCGGCTGCTTCGCGAAGCAGCCGAAAGTATGACCCCACTGGCCATCAACAAGGTTCAATCGGTAGGATTGGCCCTGCCCCCTTCGCTTCCTCCGGTTCGCGGAGATGCGATGCGAATCCAGCAGGTCGTACTCAACCTCCTGACCAACGCCATCAAGTTCACGCCCAAGGGAGGCAGAATCAGACTGAGGGCAGCCCACGAAAACGGCTCGGTCACGGTCGAGGTCCAGGATAGCGGCCCAGGGTTATCTCACGAGGAGCGTCTGCGCGTGTTCGAGCCGTACCAGCGCCTGTCTACGGACACAGGGCGGCTCCGGGGGCTGGGGCTCGGGTTGGCCCTCTGCAAAACGCTCGTCGAGCTTCACGGCGGCCGAATATGGGTGAAGAGCAGACCAAGTGGTGGTTCTACCTTCGGATTCTCGCTCCCCGCTGACACAGCTGTTCCGACAGCAGGCTCAGGCGCTGGTAGCCGACTGTGCAAGGTGCTGGCTATCGAGGACGACGAGGAGATCGTAGGCTCTGTGTCACTGGCCTTCGAGAATGACTGGCCCGAGGCCGCGTTGTTCACGTGTGCTACCGGGGAGGAAGGTTTGGATTGGGTGGAAATCGAGGATCCTGGCATCGTCATACTCGACCTGAATCTGCCTGACATGAGTGGCTTCGAGGTACTCAGGCAACTGCGCCTGTTCTCGGCTGTTCCGGTTGTCGTCCTCACCGTTCGGGAAGAGGAGGAAGACGTGGCGAGAGCCCTGGAGTTGGGTGCGGATGACTACCTGACCAAGCCGTTCAGGAAAAAGGAACTCCTGGCTCGCCTCAGAGCCCAGCTGCGAAGACACACTACGCCCGACGGCGAGGCACCTATCGTATGCGGAGCTCTCCGCTTCGACCCGGCTACCTGCCAGCTGAAATATGGGGAGAGAGACGTGAATCTCACTCTGATCGAAGGGCGTATCATCCACTTCCTGATGAGGTATCCGGGACAGGTCGTGACCCACTCGCGCCTTTCGGAAGCGGTCTGGGGCGAGGTGTACCAGGGCTCCAACATGAGCTTGAGAAGTCACATAAGTCGCCTCAGGAAGAAGCTGGAGACAGACCCCAGTGATCCCCGGATGATCCTCACAAAACCGGGGGTGGGCTACTGGCTGGCAAGGCCCGGTTAGACCAGCCCACCCGGCGGGTCGAGACGACCAGGGCAGCATGGCCGGCCGCCACCTCCAGCTGATTTGATCTGCGCTGCCGGCCGTACCCAGTTTATCGCTTGCCACACCCCTGCAACATCATCGTCACACCCTTGCCACCTCGCCCCCGTACCATGCAAGAGCCGCGCCAGTGCCGACCTGGCAAATCCCGACGTGGGACCGGCCAAAGGGGGCGAGAAACGGACAGCCTCTATTGGCCTTCGGTCATCCAGTCGTATACCCACCCCGCGTTGCCCGGAGAATACAGAGTCAGCCATAACCCGGCATCAAGGAAGGAGGGACAGGATGATCCTCAGAAAGAAGAAATGGTTGCTGGTTATCACAGTGGCAATCGTGATAGCCATCACTGTATCGGTGTATGGAGTCGGAATGGCCACCCAACAGTCGGCGGTGTCAAGGACGATTGCTGACGGACTCGTCTATCCGAACTACATGCAGAAGATCCAGATGCTGTCGATGCAGCCGCCAATTGCGCACGTGGCGATCCCTCAGCATCCCTACATGGCAGCTAACGGCGGCAACAACATGCACGGCAGTGCGTACATGACGGACACATACGAGGCGAGCGGCCCCCTGGGCATCAACCCCGTTGTGAACTCTGAGTGTCTAGGCCAACCCGGTCTCCTGCCTTCGATCAACTTCGACAAGTTCGGTCGGATCGTGGGGGTCAGTGTAACCGATCTCATGGTTGGCGGAGTGTACAAGCTGACACTTCTGAGGCCATACGCGCTCGACGTGCTCACAACCTACGATCTGCCGGCACGGCAGGGCTACTCGCAGTTCAGCCTCGGCGGAGGGATCTACTTCTTCATAGATAACCTCAATCGCGTCGTGGTAGGCACATTCGACCACACCGTGCAGGTCATCCGGATTCCGATATACGGGACCGGGGAGTTCCACATGGTGCGCGAGTACGACATTTCGGACTACATGATCCCAATGCCGCCACCACTCACGGACGACATTGTGTGCGTCCTGCCGGACTGGAGCGGCGACTACTACTGGTTCGGCACCGAACAAGGTGTAGTGGGCACAATCAACGTTGTAACAGGCGCTGTCAACAGCACCTGGCTGCAGGGTGAGCAAATCACGAATACGTTCGCCGTAGGCGAGGACGGTGCCTACATCCTGACCGACCACGCCCTGTATCGCTTCAACGTCGACGGAAGCGGCAACATCGTGCAGGACTGGCGGACAGAGTACGATCGCGGCACCCAAGTCAAGCCCTTCATGCTGACCCAGGGTTCGGGCACCAGCCCCACGCTGATAGGTGGACTGGACGGCGTGGTCACCATTGCGGACAACGCCGACCCGAGGATGAACGTGTTGGTCCTGAAGAGGTCCGACGGCACCCTGGTGAGCAGCACGCCGGTGTTCGCGGAGAACCAGAGCAGCACAGAGGCCAGCCTGATCGCGTTCGAGCATGCGGACGCGAGCGGGGTTGGCACGGGAGTGTACTCGATAGTCATCGAGAACAACTGGGGTGTGTACAACTTCCCCGACTGGGATGCAGCGCCGGGCGGGATAACCCGCGTCGACGTGACCAGACAGGGAGACGGGACCTACACTTCTCAGGTCATCTGGGAGAGCGCCGAAGCGAGCTGTAACCTGCCCACGCTGTCGCTCGCAAACGGCCTCATCTACTTCTTCACCAAGAGCCAGCCAGACATCGTGTCGGAGTACTACCTGTCTACGCTGGACTTCAATAGCGGCCAGACGATGTACAGGATGCATGTCGGCTCTGGGACCGGCAAGAGCCTGTACGGTACTCCGGCCTACCTGCACCCGAGCGGCGGAACGGTGTACGGATACGCGTTCAACGGCATAGTCATGGTGAAAGACATGCCCCAGTAGCAGGCAACCAGCCCCGGCTTGGCCAATAGCCCGGGGCTCACCGACACTCGGGCAACGAAGGGGTATCAGATAGCAGAGGGCAACGGTGCCGCCCGTGCATGGCACGGGCGGCACCTCGTCGTCCGGCCCAGGGTAGGGTGGGAGAAGCGCAGCGCAACCCACCATCCGCACCCCCACCTACCGTATGACGCCGGGAGCGGATGCTCCCTGCCTGCCCAGACTCAGAGAGGGATCGGGAGCACAGTTCCCGTGGGCGGGCGGGTGGGACCACCTAACGCTCGATGGCGGCCCTGTGGCTTCACCGTCGAATGTCATAGGAGTTCACGAAGACAATCAACCCCCTAATCCCCCAGTCTTGGGGGACTTTGAGACCTGGGGGACACCCCCAGACCCCCGGCAGGATGTATCCTGCACCTCTCTCCGAGCGTTGACGAGTGCCCGCGATTGCTGCATAATTCCCGCACCTGACACACCTCGACTCGACCCCGCAGGCGGAAGGAGGCAACCGTGCGCAGGCTTCTCCGTGTCAATCTGTCCAACAGCGCAGTCTCGGAGGAGGACATTCCATCGAAGATAGCTGAGTCCTACGTCGGCGGGCGGGGCTTCTGCGCCAGATACCTCTACGACGAGGTAGCGCCCGGAACCGACCCACTGGGGCCTGACAACAAGCTCCTGCTCTCGGTCGGCCCCCTGGGCGGCACCAACGCGCAGTCCTTCTCGAAGTGGCTGGCAGTGACCAAGAGCCCGCTCACGGGGACCTTCACCCGCAGCTCCGGCGGCGGCGACTTCGGGGCGTGGCTGAGGTGGGCAGGCTTCGAGCTTCTCATCGTGGAGGGCAAGGCTGCCAAACCATCCTATCTACATATCGCGGACGGCAAGTGCGAAATCCGAGACGCAGCCGACCTTTGGGGCAAGACCACGGGTGAGACACAGCGCTCGCTGAAGCGAAAGCACGGTGCCAGGGCCCGCACGGTCTGCATCGGGCCCGCCGCCGAGAAGCTCGTTCTCTATGCGCCGATCATCAGCGATCGCCGCGCCGCAGGGCGCGGCGGCACGGGTACCGTCATGGCCTCCAAGAACCTCAAGGCCATCGTCGTTGAGGCCGAGCGCAGGGACGTCGTCACCAGACCGGACGATTTCAGGAAGCTGGTCCAGGAACAGGTCAAGCTAATGAAGGCCGGGCTGGGTTATGAAGTGTTCAAGGACTACGGCACGGTGCAGGGCCTGGACTACTTCTATCCGGTCTTCGGCTCCATACCTATGAAGAACCACCGCTTCGCCGAGCTGGAGGGCTGGCCCCAGAGCATCGGCATGTGGCCGTATTCGCAGATCACACAGAAGCACGTCGGCTGCTATAGCTGCGTGCTCCGGTGCGGGAAGGTGAGGAAGGTGAGCAGCGGCCCGTACGCCGGGCTCACGACCGAGGGGCCGCAGTTCGAGGGAGCATGGGCCTTCAGCGGGCCCATTGGCTGCACCGACCTCGACGCCACACTGGTGGCCAACGGCCTCTGCTGCGAGCTGGGGCTGGATGTGATAAGCACCGGCAATACAATCGGCTTCGCCTACGAGCTGTTCGAGAAGGGTATCCTGACCGAAAAGGACACCGACGGCCTGGCCCTCAGGTACGGAGACCCCGAGCCGATGCTCGAACTGGTCGAGAGGATCGCCCGCCGCGAGGGAATCGGCGACGTACTGGCGGAGGGGGTGAAGCGGGCGGCGCAGCGCATAGGCAAGGGAGCCGAGGACTATGCCATACACGTAAAGGGCCTGGAGCTTCCGGGCTACGACCCGCGTGCCCGCAAGGCCATGGGCATGAACTTCGCCCTGAGTAACATGGGCGCGAACCACAACTACGGCTGGCCCCAGCAGGAGATCGGCGACCCCAAGCCGCGCCTGCTCGACCCGTGGGCCGACGAGGGCCAGGGTGACGTCATCAAGTACAACCACGACTCTACAGCAGGGCTGGAGCTGGGTATCGCCTGCATATTCCCCAGCCATCACCTGCAGCTATACGGCCTGGAGCTGATGGGGAAGATGATCGCCGCGTCCCTGGGCGACTCCAGATTCGACAGCGAGGACTACCTGATGCACGTCGGTGAGAGGGTGTACAACCTGGAGCGGTGCTTCAACGTCAGGGAGGGCTTCTCTAGGAAGGACGACACCCTGCCCAGGCGCTTCTTCACCGAGCCGCTGCGCGGCGGCGTCCGCGACGGCGAGATCGTGCGCAAGCCGGACGCAATAATAGACCAGTACTACGACCTCCGGGGCTGGGACCGCAGCGGCATCCCGACGAGCGAGACATTGGTCCGGCTCGGCCTCGAAGAAGTAGACAAGGACATTGCGGGGTTCCGCCGGTAGCAGTAGAGGATACTTCCTGCCAGGGGTCTGGGGGTATCCCCCAAGATTGGGGGATTCAGGGGGTTGACCAGGAGTGATATGAAAGAAGCAATCCTGGAAGGCAAGAAGCACTTCGTCGTCAAGGAGGTGCCCGAGCCCTCGCTGGAAGAGGACGAGGTGCTCATCAAGGTCCACTTCTGCGGCATCTGTGGCTCGGACCTGCACACATACATCGAGGGCATCCCCGCAAGGTACGGGCACGAGTTCTCCGGCGACATCGTGAAGGTCGGGGCTGGGGTCGAGGGGTGGCAGGTCGGCGACCGGGTGACGGTGGAGTCCATCAGCTCGTGCGGCAAGTGCCGCTGGTGCCTCAGCGGGCGGATGGAGCTGTGCGACACGTTCTACGACACCTGGGGAAATCGGGCGGGCGGCTTCGCCACCTACACCAAGGCCAAGGCCGGCATCCTCCATCGCATTCCTGAAAGCGTTAGCTATGAAGCAGCGGCGTTGACCGAGCCGACTGCGGTCGCTTTGCACGCGGTTCGCCTTTCTCGCATGGGGCCGGGCGACACCGTCGCCGTGCTGGGGCTGGGGCCCCTCGGGCAGATCGTGGCACGGCTGGCCAAGGCATCCGGGGCCGTGGCGGTCTACGCCTCGGAGGTCAGCGGGTCGAGGCTCGACCTGGCGCAGGGGGCAGTCGATGAGGTCATCGACGCCCGTGCTGTCAACCCCGTCGAGCGCATCCACCAGCTCACCCACGGCCGGGGGGCCGACGTCGTATTCGAGACGGCGGGCGCAGCTATCACGGTTCACCAGTCCCTGGCCGCGGTGCGGAAAGGCGGAACGATCGTCATGGTCGGCGTATCGATGCAACTCGTCGACAATCTCCCATCGAGCAACATCGTGCTGAACGAGCTTACGATCAAGGGAGCGATGTGCTACCTTCCCGGCGAGTACGCCATGGCGCTGGACCTGATAGCTTCAAAAAGGATCAACATCAGCCCGTTGATCACCGCCATCATGCCTCTGGACGAGATCAACGCCGCTTTCGAAATGGCCGTGACCGGCGAGGGCGGCAAGATACTAATAGCGCCGTAAGGGGTAGCTGGGAGCATCCGCTCCCAGACTAAGAGCGGGATCGGGAGCGCAGCTCCCGTGGGCGGGTGGGTGGGACCACCCAACGTCCGATGGCAGTTGGCCATCACGCGCGACCTTTGACGAGTGCCTAAGATTGCGGCATAATTCGCGCCGCGACCTACGTCCTCTCGATCAAGCAGGTTAAATGAAGATGATCAGCGTTCGAGTCCCCCAACTGGCCTGGTACGAGGACGACGAGCTGGAGTTCCAGTTCCCGGCCACATGGGAGGTAAGCGTCTGCCGCATGACAGGCCACGACAGGCCGTCGCTGTCGCCGGACGAGATCAGGCGGGCCGTCGCCAACCCCATCGGCACTCGTCCGATCCGCGAGCTGGCCAAAGGCAGGCGCGAGGTCGCCATCATCTTCGACGACATGACCAGACCCACCCGCGTCGCCGAAATACTACCGTTTGTCCTGGAGGAGCTTCAGGCGGCCGGAGTCAGGGACGGGGGCGTCCGCTTCATCGCCGCGGTCGGGGCCCACGGCGCGCTGACGCGGCACGACTTCGTCAAGAAGCTGGGCGAGGCGGTGCTCGAACGTTTCCCTGTGTATAACCACAACCCCTACGAGAACTGTACCTACCTCGGGGAGACCGGCCTGGGCACCCCTGTCTCGATCAACAGCGAGGTTATGGCGTGCGACGTCAAGATCGGGTTCGGCTCGATCCTGCCCCACCCCCTCACCGGGTTCGGCGGCGGCGGCAAGATCATCCTGCCGGGCGTGGCCTCCATCGACACCATGGCCGCCCACCACAGGGACCTGGTGATGAGGCTGCTCACCGAGGGCAGGGACCCCGGAATCGGCCTAGCCACGTTCGAGAATAACCTGATGCGGCAGGACATCGCCGAGGCGGCGCGGATGGCGGGGCTGGACGTTAAGATAGACGTCGTACTCAACGGCAGGGGCCGTACCTCGGGGCTGTTCGCGGGCGACCCCGAGCAGGCCCACGCCGGGGGCGTCAGGCTCGCCAGGGAGGTCTACGCCACGAAAGCCGTCGAGGGCTCAGACATCGTCATCCTGAACGCGTACAGCAAGGCCAGCGAGGTTGTGCTCGCGGTGCCTACGCTGGGGCCGCTGCTGGGCAGGGACGGGGTAGACGTCGTGTTCATCGCCAACGCCCCCGAGGGGCAGGTGACGCACTATCTGGTGAGGAGCTTCGGGAAGGGAATGGGCGGCAGGCTGTGGAGCCCGGCGTCGCCGCCGCCCGGCAACCTGAACGACTTCATAGTCCTGACCCCGCACATCGACATTGCGGGGGCCGACTGGCTGGCGACTCCCGAGTCCATCGTGTGGGCCAAGACCTGGCCCGAGGTGCTCGACAGGCTGACCAGACGCCATGGCGACCGCGCGAAGGTAGCGCTGGTGCCCGACGCCACCATGCAGTACTTCGCCTAGGGGGTGGGCGGGGGTACTCGGCGCTCCACTCTCTTGCCTAGCTGACAACTCAACTCGCTGCTGTCGTGATGGTCCTAACTGAGAACCTGTTGGATATTCTCAGCGGCCTGCTTTCACCAACCCCCTCTACCTTGGCTCTTCCAACGGACACTATCTTGCATGTTGCGGATTCGTTCACCAAAGGAAGTGCATCAACTTCAACAAAGAAGGTATACCCTATCGTCACACTCGAAGAACTCGGCAGCACCCAGATCAGGCCTGTGACAGGATAAGCACCCTGGCTCACGTCTTCTTCGCTACGTGGGTGTTTCCTGAGCGGTAAGCTCGTGCGAGACAGTCTATAGGGCTCGTCATCTCTACCCTTTCCTGTGCTCATCACATCCAGAAGGACAGTAGTGATATCCATTCTTGTCGCATGGCGGCTGTCTCTGCTTGTGTACCTCACATCGACTGGTAGTTCCATGTAGTATCCGCTGTCGATTTTCTCTATCTTGAGATCGCCGTGTTCAACAATTTCACAACGTGGGCAGTATTTATTCCACCACCTCCATTCCCTAAACATCTTCCGCACCTTACCTACCACGTGGACAGAGTCCACGAAGAATCGGCGGATCCGTGGGACTCGCTCAAAGACCTGGAACAAGAGAAGAAGGAACGCCACTATTGCGCCGATGGTCTGGAGTGTGTCCATTTCTATCCTCCAAGCTCAACCTAGCTTGGACGATAACATGGAGTAACCCCCTAATCAACATCATTGCAGACCAGCCGCAGGGTTGCCCACCACCGCCTCACAGCCTCATGTTCTCGTGCTTGCGGCGGGGCCTCGGCTCCTGCCTGTGGGACAGCGTCCGCAGCGCCCGTATCAGGTACGGCCTGGTGTCGCGCGGGTCGATGAAGTCCTGCGCCCATTCCCTCTCCAGCGACCTGAATTTCTCCTTCATCTGCACAACGCGTTTCGACCTCCGTGCCGCCCTGGCCCTCTCGTCCTCTATGGCAGCAAGCTCGCGCTTGTAGATGATCGACACCGCCCCCTCCCCACCCATCAGCCCCCGCTCCACCGTCGGCCACGCCACATCGACATCGCCGCCCAGAGTGGTGCCGGGCATGGCCACCCCACCGCCGCCGTAGAGCTTCCGTATCCCGACCGTGATCTGCGGCACGGTGCACTCCACGTTGGAGAACACGAGCTTGCACCCGTGCCGGATCAGCCCCCTTGTCTCCTCGTCCACCGCTGGCAGGAACGCGGGGGTGTCCGCCAGCCAGACCAGCGGGATGTTGAACGCGTCGCAGAAGCGCACGAAACCGGCCATCTTGTCGGCGGCGTCCAGTGTCAGCGACCCGCCCATCACCTCGGGGTTGTTGGCCACGATGCCCACGGTCTGGCCCGCCAGCCGGGCGAAGCCCGTTATCAGGTTCCTCGCCCAGTCCTTCTTCACCTCGAACAGCCTGCCGTTGTCCACTACCAGCGAGATAAGGCGGTGCATGCTGAAGGCCTGCTTCGCGTCGAACGGCACGAGCGTCAGCAGCTCCCGCTCCCTCCGGT
>Ga0180431_10005058_pt1 | contig 16217 bp, 16 predicted proteins | sample SS_ome_11_FD_132459 | JGI IMG/M metagenome (GOLD analysis project Ga0180431, IMG submission 132459) | Hypersaline lake sediment archaeal communities from the Salton Sea, California, USA - SS_1_MS_1 metaG | ecosystem: Environmental > Aquatic > Non-marine Saline and Alkaline > Hypersaline >... | reverse complement strand
GATTTTTACACCATAATCTGCGGCTGCTTTCTCTGCGCCATCTTCAACAGCAAGCCAGAATTGGTGCTGGAATCCTTTGGAAATTACAGGGATGTATAGTTCTTCCATCGCCTCTTCTTCCGCGGGTTCTTCCTCCATAACTTCTTCTTCCATGGCTTCCTCTTCTGCGGGTGCAGCTTCCTCAGCGGGGGCTGCCGGTGCGCAGGCGGCGAAAAGTGCCGTAATGACGAGTAGGCCAATGATGGTAATTAATAGTTTCTTGGATTTCATTTTTTTATCTCCTCTATATTTTTTCTTTATGGTTGCTGATAAAAATATCTATTTTTTTCTCGCTTCACCTCCTTTTCAAAATATCAGTTGTTATTCTTGTTGGAAAAAATACCCGGTTAAATTTCGGTTGGGCATCCAAATTATTTTTTACTTCTTCTACGAATAATGTCAATGTAAACAGCGGAAATAATAATCAAACCGGTTACCACGATCTGCCATTCTTGTGGAACGGATAAAATGCGGAGGCCATTCGTCAGTGTGCTGATGATAAAAGCGCCGATAATCGTACCCACCATCGTACCCTCTCCACCGCTCATCGAAATACCGCCAATCACAGCCGCTGCGATCGCGTCCAGTTCGTATCCTTGCCCCAGAGCGGGTTGTGCGGAATTCAGTCTCGCCGCGATTACCACACCAGCCACCCCGACAAACAAGCCGCCTAATGTGTAAATCGCGATTTTCCAAAAAACAATGTTCACACCAGACAGGCGAGCGGCTTCTTCATTGCTTCCTAGTGCAAAGCAGTATCGGCCGATCACGGTTTTTGTTAGGATCAAACCTGCCAGTGCGGCTGCACCAAACATGATCAACACACCGTTTGGAATTTCGAATCCGGGAATGATCGCACCCAGCACAGAGCCCATGGCGATATTACTGAATCCTGTTTCCAATGGGAAATATACAGGGGCAAGATCCGTAATCACCAGGGAAAGCCCTTTAGCAACATTTAGCATACCTAACGTTGCAATGAAAGGTGGCAATTTTAGTTTGGAAATCATGATGCCATTCACAAATCCTGCGAAACCACCCGTAAGGATTCCAGCCAGAATGCCCAATGGAACCGAAAGCCCCCAATTTTTCACAACCACCGCACTCATCACGGAGCAAAGTGTCATTACGGTGCCCACGGATAAGTCAATCCCGCCGCTGATAATAATAAATGTCACTCCCAGCGCCAATAGTCCGTTGACAGCCGTGGCGATTAAAATCCCGACCACATTATTAAAGGTAAAGAAATACGGAGAAGCGAAAGAGAAAAATACGAACATGATAATCAGTGCGCCAAACGCCAATAGACGTTGCAGCGCGTCAGCGCTTCTTTGTTTGTTATTCTTTTTATTAGCTTTAAGTTCCATATTCTCGTTCATCCATTTCTGTAATTAATTGGATAGATTCCCGCCCCGCCGCATGGTGGCATACTGCATGATCTCTTCTTGTGTTACCTGTTCGTGCTCCAACTCGCCAGTGATGCGTCCTTCGCACATCACCACCACGCGGTGGCTCATACGCAGGATTTCGGGCAGTTCTGAGGATATCATTATGATTGATTTCCCCTCATGCGCCAAATCATTCAGGAGAGAATAGATCTCTTGCTTCGCGCCAACATCAATGCCGCGGGTTGGTTCATCAAAGATCAGAATATCCGCATTTTTTGCCAGCCATTTGCCAACAACCAGTTTTTGCTGGTTGCCGCCCGAAAGATTTTTAGCTTTTTGTTCTAAGCTCGGTGTGCGGATAGAAAGTTGATTGACAATTCGGTCGGCGATCAAAAAAATACTTTTTTCCTTGATCCATCCTAAGAATCCAGACATCTTTTCAAAAATCGGCATAGCGATATTGGTAGTGACGTCCAAACCCAAACACAACCCATACCGTTTTCGGTCTTCGGATAAATACGCGATGTCATACCCAACCGCGTCGCTGGGGCGCTTGATGTGAACGGTGTTGCCCTTAACAACAACTTCACCTTGGTCCACCGGATCAGCGCCAAAAACGGCACGCGCCACTTCTGTCCGCCCGGCGCCAACCAAACCCGCAAATCCAAGGATCTCGCCTTTCTTTAATGTAAAACTTACATCCCGCAGTTCATTTCCGCGGGAGAGGTTCTTTACTTCCAGGACAATCTCATCGCTAGGATCTTCTGGAATTTCCGGTTTTGATTCATAAATAACACGCCCAACCATCATCTTGATAATCTGCTCGATGGATGATTCTTTTGTTTTCACCGTATCCACATACAACCCATCCCGCAGTACGGTGATCCGATCGGATATCGATTCCAATTCTTCCAGCCGGTGAGTAATATAAATAATGCCAACGCCATCTTTTTTCAGCTGGCGGATGATGCGGAACAATTCAGCGATCTCGACATCAGTCAGTGCGGCGCTTGGTTCATCAAATACCAGCACATCAGCATTGAAAGACAGCGCTTTTGCGATTTCGACCATTTGCTGTTTGGCTACCGTCATGTCCGCCACTTTGGTGCGCGGATTGATCTTTAACCGCATCAAATCAAAAATAGCTTGGGCTTTTTCATTTAATTCATTTTCGTCCAGGAAAATTCCGCGTTTTGGTTCACGCCCGATAAAAATATTCTGGGCTGCGGTTAAATGCGGCATGAGATTCAATTCTTGGTGAACCATGCTGATGCCCATTTCTTGGGCAGCGTGTGGGTTGGAGATTTCAACCTTTTGCCCTTTAAAGACTAAGTTGCCTTCGTCTTTCGCGTAAATCCCCGCTAAAATTTTCATCAAAGTTGATTTCCCTGCGCCGTTTTCCCCCACCAGGGCATGCACTTCCCCGCGTTTCAAATCAAAACAGCATTGATTCAGAGCGTGAACACCGGGAAACGATTTATCAATACTCTCCATTACCAGAAGCGTATCTTCCATGGACCTTCCTTACAACCACCTTTTTGTCTCGATCACAATTGGTCGCACATTCAATGGTATCGGTTTCATGTTATCGTTACCATATTAGCACAATAGAAAATGTTTGTCAATAAATTGCTAATTTTTTAATGAATGGGATTGTTGCTGGGATCGTCGCATGAAACCCTTATCATATTATGCGTCTTTTTTTATTATAGTACATTCTTTTCGGTATCCGTATTATTTTCTAACGGCGTTTAATAAAAAACGTTCGCGGCGTTCTGAATCTTTTTTTTCTTCCATTCGTAAATCACTTGACATCCGCTTTTATTAATGCTAATATGGTATCGTTACCACATATTATCAGAATGAAATCGGGTTAATCAATGGCTACCATTCACGATGTCGCAAAAAAAGCAGGGGTCGCCCCAATCACAGTATCGCGTGTGATAAATAATTCCGGCTACGTTAGCGACAAGATGCGAAAAAAAGTAAACCAAGCCATTGCTGAACTCGAATATGTCCCCAATGTTCTCGCACGCAGCCTTAAATCCAAACGCACAAATACAATCGCTCTGGTCTTCACCGACATTACCAACCCATTTTTTACAATGATTGCGCGTGGAGTCGAAGATACCGCCAGTGAGGCTGGCTTCAACGTGATCTTCTGTAATACAGATGAGTCATCAGACAAAGAAAATAAATATACCCAGCTGCTCCTGCAAAAACAGGTCGATGGAATCATTCTCGTCCCCGCTGGCAGCAACACACAATCAATTAACATCATCCAGCGCCAAAAAACACCGCTTGTCATCTTGGACCGCCGTGTTTCATGCAAGAATGTCGATGTGATCCGCAGCGATTCCGAGGGAGGCGCCTATCAACTGACCAAATTTTTGATTGAAATAGGGCATAAGCGGATATGTATTCTGAGTGGACGCAAAGATGTATCTACTGCCGAAGACCGATTAAAAGGCTATAAACGTGCCATGCGTGATCATGGGCTTGCGGATTTTATCCAATGCAGTTACGGTCGCTTTACGCAGGAAAGCGGCAGCCAGCAGACCAAAAACATATTTTCCGAAAAAGAGAATTGCCCAACCGCTGTGTTTGCAGCCAATAACCTTATCGCAATCGGAACACTGATTACATTAGGAGATTTGGGTTTCTCCGTCCCGGATGATGTAGCTATGGTGAGTTTTGATGACATTCCGGAAAATCTGGTCGCCGAACCCTTTTTCACAGTTGTGCGCCAGGCACCGTATAAACTGGGACAAAAGGCGACCCAGGTTCTGATCAACCGAATCAAAGAGTCAAGAAATGAAAAAACTACGAAGGATTTTCAAGAGATCGTCTTTCCAGTCGAGTTCATTGAACGGGCTTCCAGTGGGAAGAATATCGATTTTTAAGATGATGAGGATATTATGAATAAAAACCGAATCGCAGCAAATCATCCAGATCGCAGCAAAGATGATCTCATCCTGATCACCGGCGCCGGTGGATTTATCGCCGGATCGCTGGTTCGCTATTTCCACGACCATGGATTTTCCCGCATTCGCGCAGTAGATAAAAAACCGCTGCCGCTTTGGTACCAAGTTGTACCTGGTATGGAGAATCTATGTCTGGACCTCAGCGTTCAGGCAAACTGTGAACGCGCCGCGCAGGGCGCCGTCGAGGTCTATAACCTGGCTGCTGATATGGGCGGCATGGGTTTTATCGAAAACTTCCGCGTGGAATGTCTGCGCAGCATCCTTATCAATACGCATTTAATCGAAGAAGCGTACCGTTCCGGCGCGGAGCGCTATTTCTTTTCTTCATCCGCCTGTGTGTATAACACGGATCTGCAAAAGGATCCCAGCGTGCGCGCGCTAAAAGAATCAGATGCATTCCCAGCCATGTCGGAACGTGGGTATGGTTGGGAAAAACTACTTTCAGAAATGTTCTGTCAGGAATACGCAGCGGAAAGAAAAATGAAAACCTTTATCGCCCGTTTTCATAATGTGTATGGGCCCAATGGGACCTGGGATGGCGGGCGTGAAAAAGCGCCGGCTGCCCTGGCGAGAAAAGTGATTGAAGCGAAAGAGTCTGGTGATCTTGCTATGACCATCTGGGGCGATGGCAGCCAAACCCGCAGTTTCATGTATATTGATGATTGCACAAAGGGCATAGATCAAATTGCCCACTGTGATGATCTCATCGCTACACCCATCAATCTTGGAACAAGCGAACTTATCTCAATTAATAACCTAGTGAACATGATTGAAGATATCGCCGGGATCAAAGTAGAACGAAATTACGATCTCGAAGCACCCCGCGGCGTAGCCGGACGGAATAGTGACAACACCTTTATCAAACAGGTGCTGGGTTGGGAACCAGACACCCCTCTTCGTGAAGGAATGAAGAAAACGTATGCATGGATAGAGCAGCAGTACCAAGATAGAAAATCTCGGAAATTCACGCCCGCTGGTATTCATTAGAAAATAGGAGCGGCATTTGAAAAAAAAGCAAGACCGACCTGCCTTGACAACAATCATCGGTTGCATACCGTATCGTTTGGCGTTGGCAGGCGGTTGGATCGACCAGCCTTTCATTTCCAAGCACAATCCTGACCCACCCGGCGCGATGGTGGTTGTTGCGGTTGAACCAACTTTTCCTTTCATGCCCCGATGCGGGTTGGGAACCAGCACCCGCCAGGCTGCCATTGACCTGTGGGATGGTGAATTACCCGACCAGGATCCAAAACATTTAATGCGCGAACTCTATACTATCGAAAATGCGGATCGGGAAGACCCTTCCGGTTCCCAGGATATGGCCGGCATTATTTATCCCGGCATCAATCGCCTTGATTATGATTTCCGTATTGAAGGCGGAACTTTTCCTTCGAATATCGAATCGAACAACAACCCGCAAATAGCCCGTTGGCTGGAAACTGTCATCCAAATTCTACCGGTCAATCAACGCCCGCATGGGTATTATCCCCTTGAAGAAAAAAATTTAGACCCGGAATGGATCCAGCGTTTGGGGCAGTCCGGTGATAACTGCTTCAGCGCAATCCTAAATAAAGATGCGGAAGCCTTAGGTGCCTCCATGGTTGAAACCATGCGTTGCTGGGAACATATCCTGCCCCACACCACCCGTCACCCGTCCATCAAAATAGACCTGATGCGCTTATTGTCTTTCTATCAGGACCGCTACCACGGCGCCATGTATTCAGGTTGTGGAGGAGGCTATTTCTATATCGTGTCCGATGAACCAGTTCCCGGAGCATTTCAAGTCAAAATCAGGGTGGATAATCAAAATGATAAACAATAACCACATGCCGGCTGTATATGTACAGGGTATCTTTGATGATTTGCGAACATACCACATCCGATTCCTACAGGAAGCCGCCCAATATGGCCCCGTTCATATCATCTTGCACGCTGACATCCCCGCCCGCCGCATGGCCAATAATCGATTGAAATTTGGCCAGGATGAGCGCAGATATTTTTTAGAGAATATCCGCTACGTCAACACACTTTCAATATCCGCAACGGGAGAAACAGGAAACCTTGATTTGCCCGAGCAGGAGGCGAATGCGGGAGCGTTCTGGGCGGTGCTTGAAACACAGGTCACACCCCAAAAAGAAAATTTCTGCCAGCAAAATAATCTCCGTTTGCTTGTAATTTCTGAAAATCATTTGAATGAATTTCCAATTGAACCTCATCCCCCTTCCGCAAAAACGGCAGCTCCTAAGGTAATGGTCTCTGGATGTTTCGATTGGGTCCATTCCGGCCATGTGCGCTTTTTCGAAGAAGCTTCCCAGTTTGGCAATCTATTCGTGGTCGTAGGCCATGATGAAAACCTTCGTCTATTAAAGGGAAAAGGTCATCCTCTCTTTCCCGAACAGGAACGCTTGTATTGGGTGCAGTCCATTCGTTTTGTCAAGCAGGCTGTACTCTCCACGGGGAAGGGTTGGCTGGATGCCGCGCCAGAAGTGTCGCGCTTCAAGCCGGATATCTTCATTGTCAACCAGGATGGTGATGTCCCTGAAAAGAGAGAGTTTTTTAAAGATCTCGGTATCGAATACCGGGTTTTGAAACGGAAACCAAAACCAGGCCTGCCAGAAAGGATTAGCACCGACTTAAGAGGTTTTTAGCAAATAATATGAGAAACATTACTTCAGGAGGTAAAACATGTTGCACAGCGGTATCTTAAATCCAAGCATCAATTCCCTGCTCGCGAGAGTGCGCCACAACAATGCTCTCGTTATATCAGATCGGGGGTTTACCAATTTTCCCGGTGTTGAAACAGTTGATATTTCGCTTGTGGACAATATCCCCTCTGTCCTGCAGGTTTTTGATGCCATCAAATCCAATTTTGATATCTGCCAGATCATCATGGCGGAAGAATTTCTGCTGGAAAACAGCTCCCGGGTAAAGGAAAAATATGAGAACGCGTGCGGAAATATTCCAATGCTGTTTGAACCGTCAGACACAATGAAGAAGCGTGTCTCAGGTGCCATTGGTATCATCCGTACGGCAGACACTATCCAATATGCAAACATGATGGTTTTTTCGGGAAGGGTGGAAGAATGAATGAGCGGGATGAACGAAATAAATGGAATGATAAATCGAAAGGAAGGAAACAATGAAAAATAATAATGGTTTCGGAGATCGATGGATTGGGTCCATGCCGAAAATCGGTATTCGGCCCACCATCGATGGGCGCATGAACGGCGTCCGGGAGAGTCTGGAAGATCAGACCATGGGAATGGCAAAAACAGTTGCTGCACTATTGACGAAAAACCTTAAATATCCAAACGGGGCGCCAGTGGAATGTGTCATCGCGGATACGACCATTGGGGGCGTCGCTGAATCAGCGATGTGCGCCGAGAAATTCGCCCGAGAAGGAGTGGGAGTATCCATAACCGTAACACCTTGTTGGTGCTATGGCTCTGAAACGATGGACATGGACCCGCTGACCCCAAAAGCGGTGTGGGGTTTCAATGGGACCGAACGCCCCGGAGCGGTTTACCTGGCTGCAGTGTTGGCTGGGCACAGCCAGAAAGGGCTGCCGGCCTTCTCCATTTATGGGCATGACGTCCAAGATAATGACGATAAATCCATCCCACCGGATGTGCAGGAAAAATTGCTGCGGTTCGCCAAAGCTGGCGTAGCTGTAGCCATCATGCGCGGGAAATCCTATCTTTCCATGGGCGGCACATCAATGGGAATCGCCGGATCGATCGTAGATCAATCTTTCTTTGAATCATATCTGGGCATGCGCGTGGAAACCATTGATATGAGTGAATTTACCCGCCGTATGGATGAAGAAATTTATGATGAAGAGGAATACCAGCGTGCGCTGGATTGGACCAAGAAAAAATGCCGCGAAGGCGATGATCATAACCCCAAGCATATGCAGCGTACTCGCCAGCAGAAAGATCAGGATTGGGAAACAGTCGTCAAAATGGCCATCATCGGCCGTGATCTAATGGCTGGAAATAAAAAATTGAAAGAAGTTGGCTTTGGAGAAGAAGCGCTTGGCCATAATGCCATCGTTGGCGGGTTCCAGGGCCAGCGGCAGTGGACCGATCATTTTCCAAATGGGGACTTCATGGAAGCGATCCTTAACTCCTCCTTCGACTGGAATGGCATCCGCGCGCCTTACGTATTCGCCACCGAAAACGACTCCCTCAATGGCGCTGCCATGCTATTCGGCTACTTGCTCACTAATACCGCCCAAATTTTCGCGGATGTGCGTACATACTGGAGCCCAGAGGCTGTCAAGCGGGTCACCGGCTACCAACTAAAAAACCATGCTGCCGATGGAATGATCCACCTCATCAATTCCGGCGCCGCCACGCTGGACGCAACCGGCTGGCAGGAAAAAGATGGAAAGCCAGCCATGAAACCGTTTTGGGAAATTACCGAAAAAGAAGTAGACCAATGCCTGGACGCCACTGACTGGTACCCGGCCTCAACAGGATATTTCCGCGGGGGTGGGTATTCATCCGGATTTCTCACCCGTGGTGATATGCCCATGACCATGAGCCGCCTGAACATCATTAAAGGCCTGGGGCCCGTCCTGCAAATCGCGGAAGGTTGGACTGTCGATATTCCGCAAGATGTCCATAAAACGCTCAATGAGCGCACAGACCCGACCTGGCCGACACATTGGTTCGTTCCGCGCCTGACCGGCAGCAATGCTTTCCGAGACGTCTATTCCGTTATGGCCAACTGGGGAGCCAACCACGGCGCCATCAGCTTTGGGCATATCGGCAGTGACTTGATCACGCTTGCCTCCCTCCTGCGCATACCGGTTTGTATGCACAACGTCACTGACAGTGAAATATTCCGGCCAAGCGCCTGGTCTTCTTTTGGTGTGATGGAACCGCAGGGCGCTGACTTCCGCGCTTGTGAAAATTTCGGGCCGATTTACGGACGATACTAAAAAAAGAATCCGCCTGATCTATTCTGCAGGCGGATTTCCATAATAATTTATTATTAAATGTTGTTTGTATTTCAAGCAATTTACAATCTTTAGATTCATGTTCGAGGAGGAGTAATGGCAAAACTGCTTTTAGGAATAGATATCGGCACCTACAGTTCAAAAGGAGTCCTGTGCCGCCCCGATGGTGAGATTCTGGCACAAGCCCGTGCGGACCATGACATGGATATCCCCAAACCGGGCTACGCCGAGCACGATGCCGATCAGGTTTGGTGGAATGACTTTAAAGCCATCGCCAACCAGCTTTCGAAGAACGTCCCCCAGGGAGATCAAATCGAGGCGGTTGGGGTGAGCGCCATTGGTGCGTGTGTGCTCCCTGTAGACAAAAATGGCATCCCATTGCGCAAAGGGATCCTGTATGGGGTGGATACCCGCGCGGTTGACCAGATTAATTCAATAGAAGAAAAATACGGGCGCCAGCCTTTAGTTGATTTTGGCGGTTCTCGCTTGACCACGCAGGCGATCGGCCCAAAAATCCTCTGGATCAAGCAAAATGAACCGGAAATATTCAAAAAAACGCATAAATTTCTTACATCCACTTCCTATATCAACTTTAAATTGACCGGAAATTACACCATTGATGCTCATACAGCCACCGAATTCAATCCATTATTGGATATCAAGAGCATAGCTTGGGACAATCGCTTTGCCGGGGATATCTGCTCTCTGGATCAACTCCCAGAAATTGGATGGTCCGACGAGATCGCCGGAACGGTCACACGCCAGGCTTCCGCGGATACCGGTATCCCGGAAGGAACGCCGGTTAATTTCGGCGCTGTCGATGCTCTCTCCGAAGCCATTAGCGTTGGCGTCATGGATATTGGCGAACTCATGATCATGTACGGAAGCACAGCCTTCTTCATCTGCCTCATTAAACATCCCGTTTCATCTCAGGAACTCTGGTTGGAAGCTGGGGCGTTCCAGGGTCAGTATGAATACTCAGCTGGGCTTTCCACCAGTGGGTCCGCCACAACCTGGTTTCGTGACCAATTCGCGCAGGATTTGCTCGCGGCACAGGAAAAAGGTGGTGCAAACGCGTACGCGGTCCTTGCGGATGAAGCAGCCACCGCGCCAGTTGGCGCCAATGGGCTCATCATGCTGCCCTATATGAGCGGAGAACGGACGCCCATTTTTGATCCCAAAGCACGCGGCGTTTTTGCCGGCTTGGCCCTCAGCCATACGCGCGGCGATATGTACCGTGCTGTACTGGAAGGTACCGCCTTCGCGATTCGCATGAACTTGGAAGCCATGCGCAACAGCGGTGCGGAAATTAAACACGCCGTGGCGGTCGGCGGTGGCGCCTCCAACCAGCTCTGGCTGCAGATGGTCAGCGACGTTGCTGGCATCAGCCAGCTTTTGCCGGAAAAAACCATCGGCGCATCCTACGGCGATGCATATCTGGCGGGGCTCATGATCGGAGCAGTTGAAATGGATCAGGGATTTGAAAACAAATGGGTGAAAATTTCAAAAGAGATCCACCCCAACAAAAAAAATAAACAAACCTATGACCAGCTCTTTCCGCTCTTCAAGGCCCTTTATCACGGATCCAAACCTGTCGTTCACGCCTTGTCTGACCTGCAAAAATGAACAAAGCGGGTTATCCCCGCTTTGTTCATAAAAAAGAATTGAGTTTTTGTAAAATTAATTATACAATATTTTCTTTCTTTTACATATTATTTATTAATTAAATCCGTCCGGAAAACCACGATCTCACGTGAGAAAGAAAACAATTTCAATTCTGTAAAAATTGTAAATGCAGCTCTCTCCACAACAATATTACCTATGCGCATTATGCGTCCCGGTTTTGCCATATTTTGTCACCTCATAAAAAAAAGAGGCTGAAATAATTTCAGCCCTCTCGATCAAGAAATAATATACCATTCCTTACTTTTCCCCCAGCGCTTCAATGCTTCCCGCGCCGCTCGTTTCCGTTGCCACGGATGGATCACCGTAGTAGAAGACGTTTCCCATACCACTTAATTCCACATCCAGACTTCTGGTTGCCCAAACTTGCGCACTGCCAACGCCCGATATTTCTACTTGTGCAGTCTCGCTCTCCAGGTCGCTCGCATCATAATCCCCTGCTCCGCTGATCTCCACGCGCTGATCTTTCACCGCACCAGAAATTTGCACATCTCCCATCCCGCTCACTTTCATCTCCAATGATTCCGCTGCCAAATCTGAGATATCCACGCTCCCCGAACCGCTGATCGCAATCGTCAGGTCTTCACCGGAAAACTCTTTCAAATCTACCTGGCCGACACCGCTTGTCTCGATATTCTCCAATTCGCGCACGGTCAATTGATAGACAATATTAGCAGAAGGTTGAATATTGATAAAATCCTGTACGCCAAGGTTCAGATTTCGTCCAAACACATTGCTCTCCACGTACGCCAGAATGTTATCGTCTGCCGTTATTTCCAGGCCCTCGCGATCCCCCTGTGTGATCACCAGCGTGCCCACACCGCTCAATTGCACCGAATTGAAATTGCTCACACGCCGTGTGTCTGTCTTCAGATTTCCGGATCCGCGCACTTGCGTTACCCGCACCGGAAAGCAGGATGAGGCCATCAAAGCGGTGCAAAAAACAACAAAAACAAAACGCTTGTTCATATATTCACCATTTTCCTAAAATAACCGAAACCAGTCTGTCCCAAAAATAATTGAGGTTGCGATCATGATAAAAATTACCAGCATCACAACGCCGCATCCGCATCCCATGCACGACCCACTTTTGTATCCAAATCGCTCCTGGAGCCAATCAAATACTTTATCAAGCAGAAATAGCTTTAAAAGTCCCGCCAAACATCCTTGTCTTCGGTTTTCCATTTTTTCTTCCTTTCTGTAATTAAATACGAGAATATCTCCGAATGGTTGCGTTAAACAATCTTCTTTTTATCTCTGGAAAGGATATACGATCAACATGAATTCACTCTTCCGGTTCTTCACTTGATCATACACGATACCGGCTTGGTCAAAAAATATTTTTTCACCCGGAAGCGTCATATCTACCGCAAGCAGGATGGTTCGATTCTTTCCGAAAACTTGCATGACTTCTTCCAATAGTCTCGCCAAGCGGTAGGGAGTATCCATCAATATAATCGGATCGCGATACCGCTTAAGCGCGGCCAAACGGTCCTTTCGGATTTCCTTTTTACGAGGTAAAAAACCACAAAAATAGAAGGTGTCCATCGGAATGGGTGATAGTGAAATCACACCCATCAGGGAAGATGGTCCCGGCACAGGAATAACAGGAATTTGATAGGCATAGGCTTCACGCAGCAAATCCGCGCCTGGATCTGCAAAAACTGGCGTTCCGCAGTCGGACACCAACGCAAAACACTTTCCTTCTAATAAGGAAGCCATGATCGAGGGAATCGTCTCTGCGGAAGTATGCTCATTTAATAGAAGCAGCTCTTTTTTGCCGACCCCGATTTTTTTCAGCATGGTAGACCCCTGCCGATATTCTTCACATACCACGACGTCAGCTTTCTTTAATACATCTAGCGCACGCAGGCTAATATCCCGATAATTTCCAATCGGTGTGGCGACGATATATAATTTTCCGGCGTTCAAGGAAGTTAAATAATTGGTTATTTTTTGGTTAATGGAGCGCCGCAGCAGGAAAATTCACAATCACATTCTCCTTCCGCGTGTTCGCCACAGCAATCCTGGCAGCCTTGGACAATTTTTATTTCAATTCCGCACTTTTCACAAGCATAAACTGCGCCTTCTTCATAATCATGGCAGGACATTCGAACCTCCGTTAAACGATTTGTATTTGGTATTTCGATTTAAATAAATTGTTAATACACTTGGCAATATTTTATTCAATAATAATAACATATCTGGGATATCGTAAATAATTTAGGTGGTTTTCAAATACTGATGGGTTGAAAATATGCCCAAACACCCTTACAATTTGATACCCAGAGGAGATGAATGAAAAAAATTTCCAGTATATCCCGGGCGGCATTTATTGTTTCAGCTAGTTTTGGAATCAATAAGCTTGTCGCAATTGTCCGTCAATTAATCATTGCACGCCAATTCGGTCTTTCCGCCGACCTGGATGTGTTTAATGTCGCGAACAATATTCCTGACATGCTCTATGCGCTCATTTCCGGCGGCGCCTTGGCAGTTGCCATCATCCCCGTACTCACCGAGGTGATGACAAAAAAAGACCGCCGGGCAGCCTGGCGCGTGTTCAGCCATGTTGCCAATATTGCCTTCTTAATCACGCTTACCCTTTCCCTTTTAGTTGCCATTTTCGCGTGGCCTCTAGTGCAGCACCCGCTTGGGATAGCGCCTGGTTTTAATTTGGAACAGCAAACCTTGGTGGTGAAACTTATGCGCCTTGACCTGGTTGCAACCATTATTTTCTCCATGGCAGGCCTGCTCATCGCTGGTCTGCAGGCCAACCAGCATTTTCTCCTGCCCGCCATTGGCCCAATTGTTTACAATATCGGCCAAATTTTTGGCGCAGTTGTTTTATCACCCGCTGACAGCTATCAATTTGGAACCTTCAAGCTGCCTGCGTTCAATCTGGGCATCGATGGACTCGTGTATGGTGTTCTGATTGGCTCCGCGGCTTATTTCCTCCTCCAAATTCCCGGATTGGTAAAATACGAGTTCAAATGGACACCAGGCGTCAATTTCCGTGATCCAGAGGTGAGGAAAATTCTGAGAATGCTTGGGCCGCGCGTGCTCAGTATGTTTTTATACCAGCTTACCTTTATTGCCAGGGACAACATCGCTTCCCGGCTGCCGCTGGGGTCTGTCACTGCGCTGACGTATGGATGGATGATCCAGCAGGTTCCAGAAACGCTGATTGGGACCGCCCTGGGAACCGCCCTGCTGCCTTCGATGTCCGAGAAGATTGCCAGAAGTGACCGGGATGGTTTTGGAGAAATTATTGCTCGAGCCAGCCGTGTATTGATCGCGTTGGCAATTCCCGCAACCCTGCTAACCGCAGTTGCACTGCAGCCTTTTCTTGCGTTTGCCTTTGGGTTTGACACCGAAAGTACTGCCATCCTCATGTGGGTCACCAGGGCGTTTCTTCTCGGTCTTGTCGGCCATGTATTTTTAGAAATTGGGGCACGTATTTATTTCGCGCAGCAGAATGCCAGCATCCCGCTGGTTGGTGCCGGAATTAACCTGATTTTGTATGTGATTGCAGGCTGGTTTTTATCAAAACCATTTCAATCGGTCGGTGTCGGACTCGCAGACGCGATTGCATTCAGCGGCCAGGCAGCCTTCCTCATGGGGATGTATTGGAATGCAAATCGGAAAAACACAAGACCTGAGAAAAACCGTCTCGCGGCAGGAAAACGCGTACCTGGCACAATCCTGCGCACATCAATCGGCAGTGTTTTGGGCAGCGGAGTGATTTGGGTGATTATTTATCAAATCAACCTACCCTTACCTGAACTGCTTACCGGGATCGTCGCATTTCTCTGCGGGCTCCTCATAACAATTCCTTTTATACTCCCGGAATTGAAGGCGCTGTTTGATTTGTAAATTCTCAAAAAAGGTATAATAACGCGCATGAAAAGCAATCGATTAGAAGACACGCAGCAAATACGCGGAAAAAAATCCGATAACAATCCCATCCAACCAAAAATTGGCGACACCCAACCCATACCCCAAAAAACCAAACGTGGCAGAGTGGTTCTTTTTGGAATTTTGGCCATTATCATTTTTGGTTTTGCTGGAAGCGGAATTGGACATCTCAACGGGATCAACCAGCGTCTAGCTAAAGAGAATGAAGAGGTTATTACACAGGCAGCCCTACATTATCAATACGGCATCCAACAGATCCAGGCTGGTAATTATGAGTTGGCGCGAACCCAACTCGAATATGTACTGCAAATATATCCGGATTTTCCTGACGCAAAGCAAAAATACACCGAAGTTCTGGTGAAACTTGCCGAAAGCGGCTCACCAACCCAGCTGGCGATTCAACCAACGCCTACTAAAGACACGCGCGGCGCAGAAGCGCTTTTTAATCAGGCGCTTCAGGAAGTACAAAATCAGCAGTGGACGGCGGCAATGCAGACACTCGAAACCCTGCGTAACGAGGATTATACCTACCGCACACTGGAAGTAGATGGATTGAACTTTATCGCACTGCGCTACCGGGCAGTTGAGCTTATTGTTAATGAAGGAAACCTTGAAGAAGGTTTATATTTCTTTGCTGTTACAGAAAGATATGCTCCGCTAGACCACGATGCAGTTAATTATGCGTCATGGGCGCGGCTCTACCTGACTGGAACAAGTTTTTGGGAGATAGATTGGGCGCAGGTAGTAAACTATTTTGGCCAATTGGCCGCTGCATTTCCATATCTTAATGATGGTTCAGGCTGGACTGCTACCGATCGATTCATTGTGGGATCAGAAAATTACGGCGATCAGCTGGTAAACGAAGGAAATCCATGTGACGCGTTGCAGCAGTATCAGAATGCATTGAACTATGGTGAAAATGCCCAGGTTCAGGACAAATATAACGCGGCGTATTTGAGCTGTTACCCGCCCACACCCATCCCGCAGCCAACCGCAACGCCAGATCCGTCATTAACGGAAACGCCGGAAACAACCGAAGAACCAACTGAAACCGTAGATCCGGAAGCTACACAGGAAACACCAGAAGGAGAAGGTGGCGGATAAAAAAACTGTTATCAACAATTATAGAATCGAATCCCCGATTAAGTCGTGGATCATCGCTCCTGTTATTTTTGTTCTAACAAAATCCCCGACTGGATGTATTCCCTGCACAAATACCAGCCCATCAATCTCGGGCGCATCCCG
>Ga0180431_10005055_pt1 | contig 16224 bp, 25 predicted proteins | sample SS_ome_11_FD_132459 | JGI IMG/M metagenome (GOLD analysis project Ga0180431, IMG submission 132459) | Hypersaline lake sediment archaeal communities from the Salton Sea, California, USA - SS_1_MS_1 metaG | ecosystem: Environmental > Aquatic > Non-marine Saline and Alkaline > Hypersaline >... | reverse complement strand
TGCGACCACTTGACGAGTCCATTCTTTCGATCACAGAACACCTTCGCCGTACCACTCTTGAGCGTTCCCGGCCTCCACAGACTCGTAGCGTCGACGATATCTGAGAACGTCTCGATGCCAAGGTTCTGACACAAACCCCTGAGCCCAGGTGAACTCAACTGGAAGGCCGCAACGGTATTACCTGCAGCTGTCTCCTCGATGGCTCGCTTATCATCCAGTGGCAGTCGTTCATAGTCAATGTCGACCCCGTGATTATCCCTGATCATCTCCCTGGCATCCGAAAGGACAGACAGCGCAGATAACCCAAGGACATCCAGCTTCATGAGCCCAAAATACTCGGAGTCATACTTGTCCCAGTTCGCCAGGATCTGACCGCTCCGTTGAACCAGATTGCATCGATGCCCCTCCGACAGATCATCCTTCGAGACACAGATCGCAGCGGCGTGCTGACCATAACCTCTCGCCTGCCCCTCCAACCTTGTGGCGATACGTGCAACCTTCGGATACTTCTTCTTGAATCTTTTGCCATCCTCGAACGAATCGAGCGCATCTTCGACGGAGTAGTCAGCCCGATCATCACCCATCTTTCGAACGATGATCGTCTTCGCAGCCATGTTCACATCTCGATACGGCACATCGAATACCCTACCGACATCCCTGATGGCATTCTTACCCTTGAGATGCTGGAACGTCGAGATGCCAGCCACGCAATTCTCACCATACGTATCGGTGAGATACTTCCGAACAAGATGCCGTTTGCGATCCTCGAAGTCGATGTCTATATCTGGGAGATCGATTCGTGCCGGAGAGATGAAACGGGAGAACACCAACCCGTGCTCCAACGGGTCCACAGATGTTATCCCCATACAGAAAGCAACCAAGGACCCGCCGACACTCCCTCGACCAGGACCAGTCATGACATCGTTGTTTCGGCACCAGTTGATCAGGTCCCACACCAAGAGGAAGTAGTGCTGAAATCCAAGATTGCATATCGTCTCCATCTCCTCTTTGACACGCTGTTTGTACTCAGGGATGTCATGAACGATCCCTCTGTAGTCCTTCTTTGGGGCGTACGGCTTGATCAGTTTCGCAAACCCCCTCTTTACGATCTCCCACATCGCCTCCGTCACATCCCGATCCCCGATCGATGCTATCGTCGGCAACTCCACTTCTCTCTGTTGAAGTTGGGCAAACCCGCTCGTACACAGGTCCGCCACGTCCATAGTGTGGTCGCAAGCCTTCTCGCAGACACTCCTCGACAGCCCTGACTGTCGAAACGCTGCAAGCATCTCCTTGCGGGTTTTCAGATACAGACCGTCGATCTCGAACTTCCACCTCGTCGGGTCGTTCCATTTTGCCTTCCTCTGTATCGCAAGCAAGACCTCTTGAACCTCGGAGTCGGATTCAAGAGGGTAATGACAATCGTTCGTGGCTACGCATCCGATCCCTGTGTGTTCCGATAACTTCTCAAGCTTCTTGTTCAGCAGCAGTTGCTTGTCGAACTGATGCGGCATCAGCTCGAACTTGACGTAATCCTTACCGTGCTTCTTGGCAAGATCGCGCATGAGATCCCGCCCCCACTGCCTTCGCATCAGCGAGGCGGCACAGGCAGACATGAACACGAGCCCCTCGGAATGATCCAGGACGGTCTTCGGATCGACGCGAGGTCGATAGTACATTCCATCGATGCTGGCGATCGTGTTCATCCTGAGAAGATTCTGCCACCCCTCCTCGGAGTGAACCAGAGCGGTCAGGTGAGAACGCTTCTCACCCTTCTTCTTCACATCCTTGTCTTCGACGATGTACAGTTCGCATCCGAAGATAGGTTTGACATCGACGCCCTTGTCTTCATCCTTGCTGGCATTCTGCCACTTGACGCAACCGTCGACGTTACCATGATTGGTCAACGCAAGATGAGTCATCCCCAACCGACTGGCTTCCGCCATGTAGTCTTCGGCGTAACCAAATCCGTCAAGGATACTGTACTGATCGTGAACGTGTAGGTGTGCAAAATCCATAAAGACCCGGGGTGGGATTCGAACCCACATCCACCCTCGTTTAGACTTGGGCCGCTAATACCCGTTGCGTACCCGGATCGCCGCTTACTCTTTCGACACTCGAACGATCTTCTTGTCGTCTCGCTTGAAGAACCCCTTCTTCACGAGTGACTTGACATGAGCTCGAATTCGCGATCTGTCCATACCAGTGTCCGCCACCAGCTTGTCCAGGTCGTCGTTACCGGCATCGATCGATGCGTTGATCTGAGCCCCTTGAGTTCCAAGGCGGGCCCCATAGTGATCCTTGCCGACAGGTTCCTTCTTCTTCGGCTTCTCTTTTGGCTTCTCAGCCTTCTCCTCTTTCGGGGGGTCCTCTTTCGGAGGGTCCTGTTCCCCCTCTTCGACTTCGTCGCTCTCTGCCGTTTCCTGAGCCTCCGGCTCCTCAGAGGATGATTCATCCTCTTCCGGTGCTTCGTCCTCTTCCTCGGCATCCTGAGCGGGTTCCTCGGCGTCCTCGTACGACTCGACCAGTTCGATCTTGCCGGCATCCTCAATGATGCCAGCCAAGAGACCGTTCAGGCGGTCCAGGTCATCGTCCGGAACGTCTCCGGTTTCGAGAAGCAGATCGACATCGTCATTCAGATTGTCGACCAGCTGACCAAGGTTCTCACAGAAGTCCACTTCCTCCCACTTGGCTGCCGCTCGGAACCCCAACGGGATCGCAATCATGACAGCATCTTCCTTCGTAATCTTCATTTCTTCTCCTCAACAGTGATTGACGTTACACCCTTATTATTCATCGTCGGCCACCAAAAAGCGAGATTTTACCAAAGGCATCCCTATGGCAAGACAACTCGCCACCTGAACCTGCCGACGCTGACTGAAATCCTCCTCGCGCCTCTTCATGTAGTTCAGACGGGTCATCCCATCTTCCTTGTCTTCATCCGTGGTATTAATGCCGATCATGGCGGTCACGTGGTCGTTCTTCCTTCGATCGTCGGAGAAGTTGCCGCGCTTGATCAACTCCGAAGTGTACGAGCCGGCATCGGCCTGACTCGCCGTGATCAGCAGGCAGTGCAACTCCTGAGAGATACGCCGCATACGCTTCCAGTTCTCGTTGATGCAGTCTCGTCCTTCGGTTCCAGGAGGGGCCGCCAGAATATCAGCGTAGTCGATGATCACCACGTCCGCAACCCAACCATTCATAGCCCACTCGACGAGGATCGATTCGATGCCAGCGGCCGTAATCGAACTGTTCGGATGAACCTGAACCCTGCACAGATCCTTCCCGTACGAAACCTTCTCCCATGCCTTCATGCATTCCTTCGGCGTGATCCCTTCAAAGCGCTTTCGCCTCTTCTCCAATTCCCCAGCGGCATCCCAACCATTCGGGATCATCAAGCGATCTGACATCTTCGGACGCCGAAGGGCACGCTGACCCATTCGTCGCGCGAACTGGTTCAGAGACATGTCGCCAACCTCGAACACCGCCGTCCGATTCCGTTGTCTCGTCGCTCGATAAGCAAACTCCAGCAGCCACCACGACTTGCCTGTGGTGGTCCCACCAGTGAACGCCACAAAACATTCTCTTGCGAACTCCTTCCCAAAGAACTCCCCGGCGTCGCCAGGCAAAGTGATCAGAGGTTTCTGCCCGTCATCGCTGAGCGCTTCGCGCCAGACGTCGATGTCCTGCCCTGGACGAAATATCTGATCGGTACCCAACTCAACCCTTCGGAATTGGTCAACACGAGATTGGGCGGCATCAACATCATTTCGGTCAAGCTCTCCATCAATCGCTTCGCGAAGGCGGCGTAATCTTCCTCGGTTGAAAACGCGACCGGCAAGGTCGAGAACGTATTCACTATTTTGCTCCTTCGCTTCGCCTTCCCTCTGCTCGCTGAGCCTGAGCAGCAATCTCTCGACGTACTCTCCGACCTTCTCATCTTTCTTCCCTTCCGCCCATTCTCCGAATACGGTTCTCAGTTCCTTGCCGATCGGGACGCCATGTTTCTTGAAGTGCCTGACAGCCCATCCCCCGATCAGATCCAGAGTCCGAGAGGCGAACAGACCCTCAGGTGGCCATCGCGATGCAATCCGGCCTATGACAACAGGGTCAACGATCATACCAATCATGACCCGCCTGATGTCGTCACCCTTGTAGCTCGTCTTCTTCAACGTGGCACCTTCCCGTTCGATGTCAGCACGATCTTCGGCAGAGTCGTCCCGAACTTATTCTTCAATTCGGCGTGGATCACCTTCGTGTTGCCGTACTTCCATATCATACCATCTTCGCTGATCTCGGCCTTGATCGCTTCGAAGAGGGCGCGCTGCTTCTCGTCGAGGTTCTCGATCGCCTTTCGGCGGCGATGCATCGCCTCGTCATCTGGGTTCTTTCTTGGGCCCAAGGATTCGTCAAACGCCTGGTCGGCCTCCCATGGTGCACGGTTCCTCTCCCAGTCTAGTAGATCCTTGAGCGATCGAATCCTAGGCGTATACCTATCGGCATAGTGATCTCGCAGCCAGCGAATCCAGTCGTCCAGCTTATCTTCCGGCACCTTTCGCTCGGTCCTGAGTTGAAACATCTTCTTCGCGATCTGCCCCTCGGTGCGACTCTGCATATCGGCATCGTAGTGCTTAAAGATGAGCAGCAACCGATGAGCTCGCTTTTTATCAGCCTTTGATACCTCAGCATCGTCGTACAAGCTCGGCTTGTCCTTCTCTTTTTCAACCCTCGCCGTAACCCTCCGCCGCTTGCCGGCGGGTTTCTTTGTTTTAGGCTTTTTATTTATGGGTGAACCGCCGTTCACCTCTGCAGTGAACTCTGGTTCACCCCTGCTATGAACCTCGGATGCATCGTCATCGTCGAGCTCGGCTTCGTGATTGATCTCGATTCGGCTCCAAGCTGTTTCCAAGATTCGTCGCCGACCATCGAATCCAGCTTGCCGAATCAACCCAAGAGACTTGAACTTGGCGAGCGATTTCTGAATGGCTCTCACACATACGTTCATTCGCTTCGCGAGATATTCGTTGGAGGCGAAGCAACCCTCTTCCTCGGAACAGAGATTGTTGATGAGTGACAACAGGAATGCTTCGGTGTGAGACAGTATGCCGTTCTCGGTTAGACGTAGAATCTCTATCGGTATCCATGCCCCACGACAATGCTCTTGAGGTTCGATTAACTCTTCCATCATGTTACCCTCTGGACAGACACAAAAAGGGCCACCGGATAGTTGAAACATGCCGGTGGCCCATGTGCAGAGAGGACGCAGACACAACATGAAGTTGTTTCGTTATATTCATATTCTATCTAACCTCTCTGCTGAAGGATCGTGTTTCACTCGATCCAACTAACATTTATCATACATCCTTCTTCTTTTTATGTACAGCGCGTGTATTCAGGCATTCTTCGACACACGTCTTGATTTCTGTACAAAGGTTGTTCAATGCAAAGCTCAACAGAAGAGGAGGTACAAGCCAAAACAAGAATACTGGCCACCAACCTCTACCATATTCAATGTCGTAGTCTCTTTTATCTGCTGCTAGACTACGAGCCCACGACTGTACCTTCAATCCGAAGATAGCCATCGTGATCCATATGACGAACAACGAAACGATGAAATTGAAAACCACCATCACAGATACTCCTTCCTTAGTTCATGAATTTCCTCATCGTCGGCCTCGACCGGGTCATTCCCGGTTTCAAGCTCGATGACATTCGTGACACCCGGAAACGCTTCCAACTCTCTGGCCAGTTTGTGAGCTCGACGTTGAGCCTGACTCTCAGCGTCGAAACAGATCGTGCGAACGTCATACTTCGATAATGCATTGATCTGAGCCTGGCTCGTTTTGACCCCCAACGTGGCCACCGAGCCGCAACCGACTCTCCACACGTTGGTCGGCCCTTCGAACGCCAGTATCTTCTTTCCGTGACAATGATCCTCTCCGTACAGGATCTCGGTCGAAGGCATCGCCTCCCAATCGAGAGGGGCAGCCATGTACTTCGGTTTGGCATCCCCTATTGTACGCGAGGTCCATGTGACCGTCTTACCGCCAACCTGAATTGGTATCCAGATTCGCCACGACCATCTTCCAACCGGACCTGTCGCTTGTACACCCCATAGCGCCACGATCTCGGCCCAGTCAAACCCTCTCTCGGTCAGATAACGCCTGTAAGGCTTTGTCAGGTGAATCATCCCCTGTGGAACCTTGAGCTTGTGTATCTGGACGTCTGGTGCCTTCTCAGGCCTGTCTAGGTCGAGGGCAGACAGCCATCTCTTCACGATCGACCAAGGTTCCTTGGTCAGCATCTGCAAGGCCGAACCGAGCCTGTGATAGCCGCACTTCCAACAGGAGGCGAACCCTCGAGGGGAAAGACCAAGGTGGAACTGCTGATGATCTCCACACCACGGGCAGTCTACCCCGATGAAATCCTTCGTTACGTGGTGATGCTGACCACCGATTCGGTAGTCGATGCGATGCTGGTCGAGGATGTCTTCGATCCTAATCATCCGGCATGATCCTCGATTCTTTACCTTCCATCATATCATTCTCTCCCATGCATGCCACGGCCGCAGCAATTCCGGAATCGAATACCAGAACCACAAGGGCACGGAGAATCGATGCCTGATCGTACTTTCAATTCGCCATCAGCCATCTTAACAGTCAAGACACAGAATGCTATGCAGATGACTACCAGACCAAAAAGCCCAGCCGCTCTTGGAATCCACTCTTCACCTGGGTTGACCTTCCAATTATCATCATACTGCTCGACCTTGCGCGAGATGAGGATGGTGAGGTTACCACACCACATCCACACCATCGCAAGAGATACCACAGAACTGAAAAATAACCACATCATTCACCTCCTTCTTCGTAGACTTCGACGGACGGGATCAGCATGCACTCGTAAGCATAGCAGATTCGATAGCTCTCGTTCCGGTCATCATCAACAGGGATCGAAACCTTGTACTGCCACGTATCCTTATGTCGAAAGAAGTCGATAACCATCCCGCGTCGACCGTCAACCGCGGCAATGACGACATCCCCAACATCGAACTTCGGACCGTTGATCACCTCGTACGGCTTCTCAAGATGGCAGATGGTGAACGTGGACACAACCAATGCTATACCCAGTGCAATCGCTGCTCCAGTTAGCATCCCAAGTCGAAAATCTCTCATCGTTCTTCTCCTTCGTGTTACGACCTCAATAGGAGGTCCCAAACATCCAACGAGCCGTCGACCTTCTTTCCGTCGAGGATGGCGTCGACGACCTCCTGCTTATCCTGCAGGATCGAACATAACCTCTCCTCGATCGTGTCCACCGCAACGAGGTAGTGAATCCACACCGTTCGGTCTTGTCCTATTCTCCAGCACCTATCTTCGGCCTGGGTCACCGCCCCTGGCTGCCAAGGCAACTCTATGAAGGCGACATCCGCGGCTGCCGTGAGGGTCAACCCTACCCCTGCCGCATCGATCTGACCGATCAGAACGTTGGCATTTCCTTTCTGAAACTTATCGACCGCGGCCATCCTGCGCTTGCCTGTCACGGAGCCATCGACAACGACAGATTTATGAAAGGCGTTGTGCAACTCCTTGATGACGAACTTATGCCTAGCGAACAGGACGATCTTATCACCGTCTTCGAGGAAGTTATTGACCCATTCGATGGTCGCCTTCAACTTGAGTCGAGCCGCCAGACGAAGCAGTTCACCGACCTTGACTACCGCCTTTGCCTTCTTCGCTCCCTGAACCTTGTCTGGTGAAACCTCCTGCAACCAACCGATGAAGTCGTCGTCGGCTCGCTCGTACTCTATCGGATTCTCCATGTCGATCGGGACGACCTGCCTCATCTTCTGGGGTAACTCCTTGATGACCTCCAGCTTGCGCTTTCGGATCATCACCGAATCGAGAAGCAGTTCGTTCAACTCCTCGATGTTCGATGCACCACTGTAGTCCATCCCGAACCCATTACTCTTCGGATCGCAGTATCTCTGAGCAAACCTGAACCTACTGTTGAACCGAATCGGATCGATCATGTTCAGAACCGGCCAGAGTTCGATCGGTCGGTTCAGGATTGGTGTCCCGGACAGTGCCAGTAATCGTCTCGACTTCCTGGAGATCGACCTGGCTGCCTTCGTCCTCTTTGCGGTGTGGTTCTTCAGAAACTGACATTCGTCGAAGATCAGCATTCCAAGATTCTTCTTCGTGAGTCTCTTCTTCCAGTAGGACAACACGTCGTAGTTGATGATCGTCAACTTGGTCCCTGGAAGAGACTCACCAAGCGCCCCTCGACCTTGAATCACGGCGACATCGTCGATCCCTATTCGACGTGCCTCTCTTTCCCAAACCCACTTCAAGGTCGAAGGGCACACCACAAGCGCCGGCCACCTCTCGCGTCTCTGAGTGTACCACAGTGTCGTTAGAGTCTTGCCGAGCCCCATATCCCATGCGATCAGCGAACGACCATCGAATGTGTAGTCGATTGCTCGCAACCCTTCGATCTGAAATGGAAACGGTCTCATCTGCTGACCCAAACCCTCCAGGCGTTCTTGTCGTCCTCTGACATGATGTACTCTCGGTCACCGATCGACGGCCACTCGACCCCGAATGAATCCTTGTGATACTTGTATCGTCGCTCACACTCCGGTTCGTACACTCCCATCTTCGTGTAGATCACGGTCGAGTGATCGAAGGAGTAGAACCCGTGCAGACATCCAGCCGGAACGTGGACCTGGAGATTGAACTCAGCCTTGATCGCCTGCTTCTGAACCTGGCCGAACGTCTGGCTCCCAAGTCGCGTGTCGATTACAACGTCGAATATAGCCCCTTGAACAACGTTGATCATGCGTTCATATGGGGCCCAATGAAGACCGCGAATCACATCCGGTATCGACTTCGTCTCGACCACGATGATAGGGTCGCTCTGCAGAATCCTCACCGAACCGCGAAGGTCGATGTGCTCCTCAGCTTGTGACAGTGTGTTTAGCATTTCGCATTCCCTTCCCAAATCTTCCGTTCGTTTGATCTTCTCTCCATAATCGCTTGTCGAGAGGTTGGTTTTCGAAGTAGTGATCGAAGATCGCCACTCGATCCTCCTTGACCTCTGGCCTGACTTCCATGCAGTGATCGTGAGCGTCCATCCATTTATTCCAGTTTCCTTTTCCCCACAGGACGATCACGTTGAGTCTATGATACTTCACTGAGTCGAACCAGTTGCTGTGACTATGAACTCCTCCTTCGATCGACACCAAATCTTTGACAGGTGGTCGACGCAACCAGCGATCGAGATGATGTTCACGAATACCATGAGACAAATGCCTCAGCAGATTCGCCTTGATCACTACATCCCAATCTGACTCGTACTCATCCGAAGGTGTTCCGAACGCCCTCGACCCTGTGAACATGCCACCAGCATCTAGTATCATCGCTGCGAACTTCCACTCGCGTAGCGTCCATCGGGTTCCTCTAAAACATAGGCTTCTGAACACAGGTCACACAATACCGAGAACCCTGGCTCTGCATGAATAGCTGTACTCTCAGGCATGCCAAACCATGTCTCATTCAATAGTCCTACAAGAGTCACCCCACTCTGACCATCAAGAGCCATCTCGAATATTCTCTGAGGGTCTTTAGTCGTGTCTTGACCTATCTTATTCCGAAAACCCTGGCATGCACGCTCTGCTCTCTTCGCAGTAATCGGCATCGCCGGATACCTCTTGAAATAATAGGGGTGGTACTTAGCCACAAGGTCCAATAGCTGAGGCTTGTGATGCTTCAACATCACCCACCACTCATCAGCAGTCTTTGGGTAGTCAATTTCCTCAATAGGTCTACTCATTGTCAGTATCTCCCAATGGTTTAGGCATTAGTTCTTGCCTCATTGCGTCAAGTAGGCTGGTGTAGTTAACAATGTGTTCAGGCTTAAGGTACAGTATGACACGTTTACCTGCTACATGGGCCTCTATACGAGGCTTACCATCTCGTATCATCATCTTACATCCAACGGTAGCTTCCATGATAAACCTCACTTAAGGCTAGGCAACACATTAAGCATGTCTTCACCTACTTCCACATTAGCACTCGCCAGCTCTTCGCATCTGTCATCTGCGTACATCGAGAAGAGAGACAGTTCACCTTGGGTCCAACGAAGAACCTCACCGGCCGCTCCGCAGCTGCCGAACAACTCCTCCGCTTCGACGATGATGTCCTGTATCTCTTCTGGGTATCTCATTCATTTCTCAATGGGGTATTATCGGTCGTGAACCACCCCGGTTCTTCCCAGTGTTCGTCGAACTCGATGAGTCCGTCCCTGTCGCTCTTCGCCTCTTCCCTTCCTTCCTTCGTCGATTCGTATGGACCTATCGGACCGTCGTCGGCTCCAAAGATCCACAGACTACCCCACTTCTTCTTGATCCTGTACTTCGGCATCTCCTCCCTTTCGACAACATTCGCACCAGTGAGGGGTATGGCCGCAGTGACCACAGAACCGCTGCGGCTCATCGAATGGCCAGTTCCTGTCGATCGTCTCCTGGTCGACCATGCTAGGTCGCCGTGTGCTTCCCTTCCCGTTCACGATACAAGTTGCTCCTTGATCTCTTGGATCGCCTCCGAGATTCTCGCCGGCGACCATCCCATGTTCTTGAGATACCTAATGATACCATTGCGCACTGTCTGGTGTTTGTTCCTCTTCCACTTTGCCAGGTCGAGTATCTCCCAAGGGGTATCGAGCGCGAGCTCGGCGACCCTCTTGGCATCCTCAGACAGGCGACTCATGATGGACCTGGGTGTGCTCGCCACGTTGTCGAACACCTCGTCGTCTACCACATCGACCTTCTTGTTGCGCACGTGTCTGTAGTACGACTTCTTGAACGCGTAGAACAGAGTCCATGTGAGGTGCGTGCTGAACGCTCCCTTCTCTTGATCCCAGGTATCGTATGCGACCGCGAACGCCTCACCTGCGATGCTAAGGTATTCCTCTCGGTCCCCGCCGTAACGATGAACCTGCTTCCACACCTCCTTGTGAACGAGGCGCTTGTACTGCTCCCACTCCCTTTCTGGTGTTCGTCTCTCTTCGACGTACTTGGCAAGAGGGGCCCGCTTTGCCGTTGCGATCATCAAACGATTCTCCTGTACCTAATGATCGGAATGAACAGAATCCACCATGTTTCGATGGCGTGCCAACAATCGACACTAGCTCTTGTACCAATATCTCTCTTGTGAATATGTTCGTATTTGATAGTGTGCCAGATCATGTTTTCTCCTGTGTGAAAGAGGGGCGCGGTGGCTCCATGCCACCGCTACCCCTGCCACATCCTTCCTCATGTCAACTTCTTGTGAACGTTCGGTCGATTGACATCCGCGTTGCGACCATCGGCCTTTCCTTGAGACTTGGCACCTGCGTGCTGAGCCGCCGCTCGGCGAGAACGATAGCTTGGTGCCGCCTTCTGTAGCTTCACTCCTTGAACGTGAGCCATCCAGTATTCGGCCTTCTCCTGCTTACGCTTGGCGATAGCATTGGACTGAACCACGAGGGCAAACGTCTGATCACCCTCTTGAGTCTCGGCGTGCTTCGCGTCTCTCAGGCGCTGCTCCATCCCCTGGACGAAACCGTCGCCATAGTGAAGTCCGGCTCCTCGGAGGGCCCCGCCGAAGCGGAGACGAGCCATCGCGGCGATCGTGGTTCGCCATGTATCGTACATCTCCTGGGCAACCTCGACCTCGTCGGTGATTCCGTAGAAGACGATCGAACCGCGCGTCTTGAGATACCCCTTCTCGTCGTACTGCTTCAGGCCGGTGGCCTGGCTCACGACTGGCTGATTGGCCTGCTTGTAGCACTTGACGGAACCAATGAACGAACAGATGAAGACTGCCAGCCGGCGCTCCCACGAACACATCTGCTTGCCTTCCGAGTAGCAGCGCCCCTCGTTGAACTACCACAGATCCTCGCGGGCAGCCTTGGAGTCTGGATCGGATCGGTCGATGTCTTCCTCGGAGAGGTGATGCTGATGCATCAGGCGACGAGCAAACCGAAGAGCGTTATCGATTTCGCCGTCCGCTGCTCCATCGTTCTCCGCGAGGTTGAGAAGTTTGCGAATGGTGTCTTTGACGTTGTCGAGGGCCATGCTTGACTCCTTGCCATTGTGGCGGTGGGTGGATGTGACTGTTGTCCTTTGTATGTCCCAATTATATCAAATCTCTGGCTAATGTACACCCCAGTTCGGGAAAAATTCTGGGATTTTATGCCCCTAATATGGGGGGCCTACCACCCCCTTGTATTCTATCGACCGCCTTTTACAGGCCCGTTCGTCGACGGCCGATCAGGAGTCCTGGGTTGAGCGAAAGGAATAACCCACCCAGGAGACGGAGCCGGCACAGGCCATGACCACCGTGTCCTTGCTCCATCCTTCTTATGATTCAAGGCGCACCGTCGAGGTATTCTTCGCACTGCTTGATCCACGAGCCGACCACGTCGCCGATGTCATCGTCTGGGATCGCGTCGAGGGCGCGCTTGGCGTTCTTCATGTCGTGGTATTTCCGATCCTCACCTGGTGTGAAAGTAACCCCCTTGAAGTGACTCTCGTCGTCCTCCTTGACCATGTCCAGGATGAATTCGACCGCCTCGGCATCGACCGCTCTCGCCAAGGCCGCTGCGACTTCCATGACCTCTGATCTATCATAGCTCGACATGATACTTCCTTTCTATTGAACCTCGTCTCCGAACGCTTCGCTGACCCGATTCTGGAACGCTTCCAGACGAATGATTCTCTCTCGCAGATTCTCGATCTCGCGAACCCGGTTGGCATTCTGGCGAGTCAACTCCTTGGCGATGTTGCTACCGATCAGTGTATCCTTCTTCTTGGCCTTCTTCTTGGCGCCTTTGCCACGTGGCCAGCTGAAACCGATGTTCTTGCACAGGTAGCTGAGCTGATGCGCCGACATGTGAATCTCGAGATCCTTCGCGATCATCTTGATCACTTCCGGCTGCGTCGGTCGGTCTTTCTTGATCTTCGCGCCGTTGATGACGAACCATGCGCTGATCTTCGCGATCTCGCCCTGGGTCAACTTCTTGTGCTTGGCGCGCTGCTCTTTGTTCTTGAGTTCGAACGGAAGTGCCATGTCGCTTGTCCTTTCTAGGAGGGTTCTGTTGATCGATGCCTCTATTATAACAAGATCTGCTATATTGTACACCCCAGTTTAGAGAAAATCTCGATTTTGTCGAAAATGGCTCCTATGGGCCCATTTACGGCCTGATAGGGTTCAAGGTGTCTTACCCCTCTGTGGCCCATATCAGGCCGTTTCTCGCCGCCCTAGGACGTCGTTTCTGCTACTCCTCGGCATCCTCGACGTTGGTATCCTGACAATCGATGCCAGCGATCCGGCAGGCGGCTACGAACGCTCGCTCCTTCTGGTCCCGCCCGGCTCCGTACATGGTGACGTTAAACCGAGCCTCAGCCTTCGATTGGGGGGTAGCCCCTCGTCTTGGGAGGTGATCGATGTGCTCGGTCACCGCGTTGAAGGCCGCCCAGGCGGTGTTGGGTGCCAGGGCCTGTCGCTCGTTCGTGTAGCAGGCGTTGATCATCGTCCTGGTGTCGATGATGTTGTCGGCCCGACGCTTGGTGTAGTCTGGGTCGGCTTCATCCGGGATCGGGCAGAGGATGTCGAGATATCGCCGCCAATCGTCGTGACTGAACTCGGCCTGGGCCAACTGCTTGTACTGCTCTTCGAGCAAGCCGAACTCGTCATTGGCGAGACCGATGATCTGCCGAGCCCGATCAAGCTTCTCGTTGATGTTTCCGACGTGCGGAATGGCGAGATCCTTGACGGTTCCCTCTCCCAGGGCCACCTGATAGGTATTGTTGCAGACCACTCGCGTCGAGCACGGGCCGAACTTGATCGAGCCGGTGGCATCGTGAGTCAGGGACATGAGGAGGTAGCGAACGACCGCGTCGCCGTCGACGATCTCGACCATACTCGGCATGCGAGCCAGCAGGCAGACCATCTTTCCACCCCGGAGGGAGAATGCCGCTTCGTACTCCATCGACTCCTCCTCGATGAGGGCATCGAGGAAGGCGAACGCCTCGATATTCTGTACGACCTGATACCGGCTCGACACCAGACCAAGAAGGGTCCCGTTGTCGCTTCGGACGTTCCCAAAGACGCCGCTCTGCGGATGCCAAATTGCCGCTTCGTATGGGTTGGCACTGTCGCTTACATCCGATGAAGATTCTTCTTCCTGGTCGCAATCTTCCTGATCGGGCATCTGTGCGACTCCGACCGGCCACTGTTCGACCTCCCAATCGAGCTGGGCTGCTTCAAGCGCTTCGGCGCTGGTCATCGCATGATCGAGGACTGTTCCGAGCCCATGCCAGGCGGGAGTCATGGCAAAGGCGGCTTCGGCGGTACCATCGGGGCGTTCGGTGATTTCGTGACTCATGTTTCTCTCTTTCTATGGTTCGATATGAATGATATAGTGATCGCGATTACCTTGTTCCCAAAGTTCATTAGTCACCTTGAGCGCTTCTTCCATACTGCCGACAACTTGAATTTTAATCCTATCAAAATTGTCATCGTACTTCTCAATGGTGACTTTCATTTTTACTCTCCGAGTGTTACGGTGTCGATCTTGTCGAGCCAGTTGATAATTCGCTCGGCGTCTTCGACGTTCAGTTTGACAGCGGTCTTGCCGATAGAGGCGGTGGCTTCGATGCCATGCTCTTTGAGAAGCTTGACAGCATTCTCGATTCGACTTCGTTCCTTGCGGCTAGCTACGATCTCGTCTCGCTCCTCCTGGCTCATGAAGCCATAGAGAGTCCGACCACGGCTACCATTCCGACTGACGACGATCATCTCTTCTTCGAGTTCGGCCAGGGCGTACTGCAGATCGCGGCCGCCGCACTTGGCAAGCTTAGCCAGATCGACGGTCTTGATTCCACCGCCTGTCGACTCCTTCTTGTCCGGGTCGTCCCCGTACTCCTTGAGCGCTTCGACCACTCGCAATTTGCAGGTGTTAAGCCGGCTTCGCTTTGGAGGGGTCAGTTCGTCGCCTCTGCGATTGTAGCACTTGACCGTGATCGGCTTGTCGCTGTTGATGTCTACCATCTGAACTTCCTTTCTGAGAGTGAACCGTTTGGTGTTGTTGTTCCTATTATACACTTATCTGTTATAATTACCAGACCAATCCAGAGAAAACCTCAAAATAATTGGAAATATTCATACGCAGATAGCCATAAACCCTTACATAGTAAAGACTTATGGCTATCAATTAAACGTCTACATCCCATTCGTTTCCATCCATACCCTTGGCTTTCAGGTGTTCGGTCATCTCGTGACCGTTGATTAAAACATCAGGCAGCGACTGATCCTTGTTCTTCTTTCGGCCAGAGTAACTGTTCTGACCTTCCTTGATTCTCTTTTCGTAAATCCTTCTTCGGCGAACCTCTTGGGCTTCGCTCAACTCTGGTGACAAATCGTCCATCTATTCTCCCGGCTGTACGCCGTCTCCATAGTGTCCTCGACCTTTAACGTCGTGTTTGGTCTGGTTGTCTCGATATCGAACTGGTCGTCGAGGTGTGTCGGATGGCATCTCAATTGGTATCTGAGGAGGAGCAGGTTGGTAGCAGATAACCGATTGTGTCTCGAAAGGATTGATCGGCTGGTGTGCTGTAAACTGAACTCTTTGTTCAGCGATCTTTTCATCGATTAGGTGTTCGATGAAATCGACTGCGAGTTCGGCGTTCATCGATTTGATCGCGATGATCAACGCTTCTTTGTTCGTCATCATTTTCTCCTTGGCTTCATCGGTGGACGCTTCGCTTCGTGACCACAGGCAACCTTCTTCGTGCAAAAGTCGAGATGCTTGTTCTCGGACATGCCGGACAGCAACTCGGCGTACATGGCTGCCTGGCGAGGTTCGTCGAACACCGTGGCCCCTCGACCCCTTATCACCTGTCGCCAAGGTGATCTTTCGTTCCCTTTGCTTCTTTGTTGTACGATGATTCCAATTCGCTTCACTGTCGGCATCCTCCTTCTATGTCATCTGTGTCGACCAACTCCGGCGGAGTCAGCATCACTTCAGGGTCGATCCCAAACGCGCTGGCGATCGCGTCGCCGTGATGTTGCGGGAACGTCTTTCCACTCTCGAATCGCGAGATACAAGGTTGCTTGATCCCAAGTATAGCAGCAAGCTGCTCCTGGGACATCCCTCTGTGCTTCCTCCACGCCCTGATGC
>Ga0180431_10005052_pt1 | contig 16234 bp, 17 predicted proteins | sample SS_ome_11_FD_132459 | JGI IMG/M metagenome (GOLD analysis project Ga0180431, IMG submission 132459) | Hypersaline lake sediment archaeal communities from the Salton Sea, California, USA - SS_1_MS_1 metaG | ecosystem: Environmental > Aquatic > Non-marine Saline and Alkaline > Hypersaline >... | reverse complement strand
GCGAGGGATTTTTCGTCAGATCAAGGAGCGAAACCGGAGGAATATCGGGAATATTTCGAGGATTTCGCGACGCCGAGCTGGCGGAAAAGACCCGCCGTCGGCCGGAAGGAGTTTCACCACGGGCTGCTAGCAGTCGAGCAATGAGATGACGATCCACGAATCGAGAAGATCAGGGAACCGCTTTGAGCTCCTACTTCGCGCACCATAGCGAGTCCGCATGCGAAGAATCCTGCTGGAATCGCCTGACGCCCCGACGGCCGGACTTTCAAGATCGTCTGTTCGTCCAACACATCCGGGAGTTCGAGCCACCGGCCGATGACGAGCCCACCTTGGTTTTTCGGTGGAGGGATTGAATCCGGGAATGGATTGAGTCGAACTTCATGTCTCAGCCGTCTTTTCTTGGGTAGTCCAGCAATCCGGTGTGCATGATGAGCTTCCATTGCTCCCCGACCCGGGTGTAGCCCTTACACGCCCTTCCCTTCCAGTGGAAATCCTTCCCCTCCCGGTCGCGCCAGAGGGTGTCGACGTCGACCACCGCGAACGCGCCGTCCCCTTCGTTCGAGACGACTCTTGCCATCCCGCCCGCCACCGTTGCCGGTCGTACCTCCCAAGGGGGAAAACCCAGGCCGCCGGATCATGGGCGTCGGCGTCCGGCGGCCATGGCCACACCATGTCGGGATGAAAGATCTCCACCAGGGCGTCGGCGTCCTGGTGGTCCCACGCCCGGGTTTCGCGATAGACCATCTTGCGGATCTCGTCTTCCACCTGCTTCATGGCCTTCATGGCATCCCACCCGCCGCTCACGATGCCGGCGATGCCGAGTCCGGCTCACTCTCGGGCTGGGGTGCGTCGGCGCCGGCGCCGCGGCCTTGACCACCGCGCAGGCCCAAGCGCAGCCGGCGGCCACGACCCTGTCCGCGACCCCCGCCGCCCCCGCCGCCCCGGCCGCGACCGCGGCCGCGACCGAAGCCGCCACCGCGGCCGGCCTGGAGATCTTCCGTCTCCCCACGGCCGCTCTCAGCCCGGGCGTCCGTGGCCTCTTGTTCCTTCATCGGGGGCCGACAGCGACCCAGGCCGCGACCGGACCTCGGCCCTTGACCTCTCGGTCCTGTGGCGTTCATTCCAGGCATTTTCAACCTCCGTCTCGGGCCGTTGGCGGCCCGCGTCATGCGCCCCGGACGGGGCGCGGTTTTGAATTCGGAGACCAGGGCGTTGCCATCGTCTCCTTCCGGTTATGATCATATGCTCATTATCACTTGCTGTCAACCCTGTGGGAAAAATCCCGAAGAGAATTCCGGGGCTCAGTCCCCCGGCGGTGTTGTCGTCCCTCCGGCTCGTTCGCTCCCGGTCAGATTCCGCCGCAGCCAGGGCAGGCTCTCGAATTCGTGGAACTGGCGTTCGAGCCGCCACTGGAGCTCGGCCTTTTCGCTGGCCGCCAGGAACGCGGCGCAGGCGGCTGACGGCGAGTCGTCGCCGAGCCGATCGCCGCGGCAGGCGGCGGCGAGCTCCGGGCCTGAGCGCCACAGGCTCTCCCCGGGGAGGAAGCTGTAGCTCAGGCTGTTGCGCGCCATCTGCTTGAGCTCGCCGTAGCCCAGGCCGTAGGTGAGGGTGGCTCGCCAGTACTCATGGCTGAGGTCAATGCGCGAAACGCCCTGGTCGTCGCTCGCCAGGGTGACGGGGACGCCTGCAGCGAGATAGTCCGGCAGGGGATGTTCGGGGCCCCGCACGCCGAGGATCACGTCGTTGCTGGTCAGGCAGATCTCCACCAGCACGTCGCGCTCGCGCATCGCGTCGAGCAGCTCGATGGCCTTGTCCTCGTAGCTGATCGCCACCCCGTGGCCGATGCGCCGGGCCCCGGCGATCTCGACGGCCTGGCGGATATGGCTGCGCAAGTGGACCGGGGGCACCAGACCCATGGTCAGCTCGCCGGCGTGGAGCGCGATGCCGACGCCGGGGTAGCGCTCCCTGAGATAATCGACCATCTCCATGTGCAACCGGTAGTCCCGCAGCGCCACCCACTCGTCCTCGGGCGCCGCCAGGTTGATGCCGACGATCCGCGGGTCGGCTTGGGCAAGCGCAAAGGAATGAGCCAGCTGGGCGAAGACCGCGGCCGGTGGCAGGGTGCGCAGGTTGACCAGCAGATAGCGGATGGTGACCTCGCACCCGGGCAGAGGCTGGGGGCCGGAGCAGGCGAGCAGTTCCCGGAATCGGGCCTCGTACCCATCGAGCTCGCGCTGCGCCGGCTCGACCTCGGAGCCCAACCCGGCGGCCAGGAGCCGCTCGAGGGTGGCCGCATAGTCTCCATCGAACCCGACCCGATCGCCGAGTTGAACCGCCGCCCTGGTGCGCAACGGGATCTGCAGCTCCAGGTAGGTGACGTGTTCCCGGGCGGCGCGACCGGCGATCTCGGCAAGCCCGGCCCCGCGGTCGGCGGCCACGACATGGCCGAAGCGGCGAAAGGTGGCGAAAAACTGGTCGTGTCCCGAGCGCTCGGCAAAGGCGAGATTGCGCGTCGACAGGGCGTCGATCAACGCGCCGTAAGCCCACGGATCCTCGCGTACGCGGGCCAGGGATTGCCGGCCTTGCTCAAGGTTGCAGGGTCCCGGGACGATTTGGGGCCGATCCTCGGCCAGGCACATCCCGAGCTCGACGCCCATCGCGATCAGCCGTTCCGCGTAAATGGCGCCGCCTTCGTGAGAGTGGATGTCGCCCCCCTTGGGCATGCGCTGGACAAAGGTTCGGACCAGGGTCGGACGGTGCCGGTGAGCCTCCAACCAGGAGGCCGCCGGGCTCTCGGAGCTAACCGGCGCCGCAAGCGCCGTGCCCAGAGCGAGAGTCAGGAAACTTGAGAGCAGATGTCGCATCGGTTGATCGTCTCCATCAGCAGAGAAATTCTCGTTTTTATTCGAATTATTCAATACAGAAAGGGCGGTAATGAGACATAGACAGCGGTAATAAGCCGTTGCTATCAAAATTTCTGGGAAAGGTGTCCGAAAATTCTGGTAATCGCTCCCGTTTTTCTCGAAAATCGGGAAATTCATTCAAAGGGCTCCACGATTCTGCCCATCCCGGCGGGGATTCTGTCAAAAAACCTGCCGTTTTTGGGAAAATTTTCTCAAAACCCCGGCGGCGACCGCCCCACGGATCCGCCGGCACGGGCACGGGCACGGGGCTTTCGGTGAATGGACGGGGGAAACCTTGATACGCTCGGAGCCCATGGATCCGCAATACGGCGCCAGATATCGCGAGCTCTACGAGCGTCACTGGTGGTGGCGTGCGCGCGAGGCGATGATCGTCGATCTGCTGGCGCGGCTCGCGCCGCCCGGCGGCTTCGGGCGGATCCTCGACGTCGGCTGCGGCGACGGTCTGTCGTTCCCGTGCCTGCGCCGATTCGGTGAGCCCGAAGGGATCGAAGCGGACGGCGCGTTGGTGAGCGAGGAGGCTCAGGGGCGGGGATCGATCCACATCGGTCCCTTCGACGAGAGCTTCCGGCCGGATCGCCGCTTTGGCCTGATCACCATGCTCGACGTGCTCGAGCATCTCGACGACGACCTGGCCGCGCTGCGCCACGCCGCCACGCTGCTCGATCCCGGCGGGCTCCTGGTGGTCACGGTCCCGGCCTTTCGTCTGTTGTGGACCGCTCACGACGACTTCAACCATCACCGGCGCCGCTATGCCGCGGCGGGACTGGTGCGCCTGGCACAGCAGGCGGGACTCGTCGTCCGGTCGCGGCGCTACTTCTTCCACTGGCTGTTTCCGCTCAAGCTCCTGGTCCGCATCAAGGAGCGCCTGGCCGCCCGCCCCCCGCGGATGGCGGAGGTCCCCTCGCCGGGGGTGAATCGGTGGTTCCACGGCCTCAGCCGGCTCGAGCAGCGCACCTGGGGACGGGTGCCGTGGCCGCTGGGGAGCTCGCTGGTGGCGGTGTGCTCGCTCCCCGCAGCAATCACCCCGCGCAGAGGTTGAAGTGGCCCATGAAGTCGCGGAGCACCTCCTCGTCGGCCGGAGTGCCGGCGAACTCGGGAGTCTCGACCGTGGCCGGGTCGAGGCGGAGCCAGTAGAAGCCGATGCGCACCCGGTCGGCATTCGGGCACTCGATCCACAGCACGGCGTAGATGGCGTCCTCGTAATCGATCTCGCCGCGGTGCGCCATGTAGCGCAGGCGCTGGGAGCCGATCTCGAACTCGCCGCGACCGAGGAACTCTTGCGAGTGGAAGTCGACGTTGAAGTCGACGTCTCCCGGCGTGGAGGACTCCCCTTCGAACCAGCGCTCCATCTCCCTGCGGTTGCCGCCCATATCGCGCATCGAGAAGAACATGAAGACGTGCTCACCCAGGTGTTCGACGTCGATCGTTGGCTCCCTACCGCCGCCGGCATCGAACTCGAGCGCTTCGCCGTCGCTGATGATCACCATCTCCATGAGCAGGGGAATCCGGAAAAACAACTGGGCGTGGTAGCCCGCGGGGAGCTCCCGCGCTCCGAGAATCTCCCGGACGCGCTCCTCGCGCTTGACGGGGTCCTCCATCTCCTCGACAAATCCCCTGAATTGGGTGACACCGAAGAATCCGGCGGCGAAGCAGCCGCCGATCGCGAGGATCAACAGGACGACGCATCCACAACCGATGTACACCCACGGTGAAGTCCCTCTCTTCTGGTTGGCTGCCATGGCGGCTCCTCCTTATGGCTTTGTGGGTTTTTCGTCCATCTCCCTGGGTCCCAAACGCTGTTCCGGAGCGGGTTTCCGGCCAGCGTCCGATCTGCGTTCATGGAACGGGGGTTTGACCGTCGTGGCCGGCATCGAGAGAGCCGGCCTGGCCCAGGTGGGGCCTGCGCCGCGGCCCATCTGCCGGCCCTCGTCCCGGCGCGCGGCGGCCGCGAGCTCGGGGCCGGCGGCGCGGCGCTCGGGCGCGTCTCGCGCCCCGGGATCCAGGTCCGGGTGCGGGCCGGGCATTCGGCTCTCGGTGCTTTGAGCATGCCCGGAGTGTACACCATCCTCCGCCGACCGTGACGGACGCCGGGAACCCTGATAAGATAGGGGGGACAAAGCTCAAAGCATTCGGAGATCGACGCGAGATGGAACGTAGAACACTGTCTATCCAACTGGAAGGAACGCAGCTCGAGCTGGTCGAAGGAGACATCACCGATCTCGAGGTGGAGGCCATCGTCAACGCCGCCAACGAGCACCTGAAGCTGGGTTCCGGAGTGGCGGGAGCGATTCGCGAGAAGGGTGGTCCGTCGATCCAGGAGGAGTGCGACCGCATCGGCGGCACGCCGGTGGGCACGGCGGTCATCACCGGCGGCGGCAAGCTCCGAGCCAAACATGTGATCCACGCCGTAGGCCCCCGGATGGGCGAGGGCGATGAGGATCGCAAGCTGCAGTCGGCGATCCGGGCGTCCCTGGCTCTCGCCGATCGGCACGGCCTCAAATCGATCGCCATGCCCGCCATCTCGACCGGGATCTTCGGCTTCCCGGTCGACCGCTGCGCCCGCATTCTGCTGACCGAGGTCTACCGCTACCTCCAGGGCGGCACCAAGATCGAGCGCGTCGTCGTCGCGCTGTGGGGCGACGAGACTTTCGAGGTCTTCAAACGCGAGCTCCGGCGCGGCTTCCGCTAGCCCGGAGCTTGGCCACCAGCGAAACGCGTCTTGCGCCGGCGGATGCCGATTCCGATGGCGTCTGATGCTGGTTGCACGCGATGACGAGGAGTTCGCCAGCCACTCTTCGTGTCTGGAGGGTCAGCCGGTGGGTACTCGTTTCCCTTTCCCGACTTTGGGAGAGCCAGGGTCCTAATCCCCTGAGCGAGGAGACGGCTTGCCCTTTTTCGGGCCAGAATTGAGTTGGGGGAAGATACCCGTGGGCTGATCTTCCTCGGTGGTTGTGCCCCCGTGGGCCGCATCGCCCTCGTCGTGCTTCATCGGCTGCTTCCGGATCGGCTTTTCGGCGTTGTCTTGGGAACTACGCGGATTCATGGCCTTCGTCTCCTCATGTTTGGCGATGTTCAGTGTTTCCTGTGTGTGCCTTCATTTTCTTGCCCCCACGATGACGGAGTTGTTCCGGCAGAAACTAGGGATGGCCTGGATACCACTCGCCCTGGATCACAAATCCGGCCCAGAAGTAGGGCGCCTGCCATCGTGGGTCCTCTCGGATGGAAGCCTGGGCCGCGCTCAGGGCCGCCGCCGGTCGCAGCCGGCTTTCCCCCAACATGTGCCGATAGAAGTGGATCATCAGCTCAGCGGTGGCCTCGTCGTTGACGTTCCACAGGCTGATCACCACTTGCGCCGCCCCTGAATACATGAACCCCCGCGTCAGCCCCACCAGTCCTTCTCCCCGGATCTCCTCGCCCAACGCGGTTTGACAGGCGCTCAACACCACCAGATCGGCGGTCAGGTTCAGCTTATAGATCTCGTGGGTGCGAAGAAAACCGTCCTGCGATCGCCCTTGCGGGTCGACCAGGGAAAGCACGAGGCCGGAGAGCTCGGGGAACTCCGTGTTCAGATTCCCGTGAGTCGCAAAATGCACGATGCGGTAACGGCCGAGCTCATCGCTGGTCGCCGTCTGTTTGTTGGCGTCGAAGCCGAGGGCCTTGAAGCTCATCTCGGTCGCGGGCACCAGAGCGAGAATCCCTTCGGCTTCCTCGCGCGAGAATGGCAATCGCTCGACTCTCTGCTCCTCGGAAGGAGGATGCTCGCTGCGTGAGCGCGCCGAAGACTCCCCCGAGCTCGACGCGTCGCGGCTTGCCCGAACCCGGGGATCCTCGCTCTGAAAAACCGGATCGGCCAGCACCGCCAACATCCCGGGGGGTGGTTCGCGCTCCGCGAGCTGGCTGCGCAGCACCTCGAGGGTCGAGACCGAGGGCATGCTGACGATCTCATTCTCGACGCCCAGAGGCGTAGGCTCCGCTCGGTTTCCGGATGGCACCGGAATTGGAAGCGCCGCGAATGGGATGTACTGAAGAACTCCCTCGCTGACGATCAGAAGACGCTTGTTCCCAAGCTGCTCTGCCACGGGGCCCAGCAACATATCGCTCAACGCGGCCAGGACCCGCTCCGTCTGGCCCCGGAACCTCCGTTTGTGGCTGACGGTCAGGAGGTCGTGGGCAAGCCGAGCCGTATTCTCGATCCTGGCTTGCTCGGGCAGCTCGAAGCTGGTCATCGAATCGGAGGTTACGGCCCAAAGGAAGCTGCGCTTCTCTCCCAGATGATATTCCAGGAGCAGCGTCTCCCCGTCCAGAACTCGCGTTTGGATTTCTACGGCACTGAGGGGCCGCGGCTGGGTCAGTGCTGCGTAGCGTGGGTTGCTGACGCGTATCCCGGCGCGAACCCGGTCGTACTCCCGCAGGAGATCCTGCAGCTCTCGTTCCGCCGCCACTTGCCCCGCGGGGGAAGCGCCGGCTAGCAATCGCTTGCGTCGGAGCCCCCTGGCGTTGATCGCTCGCTCCAGCTCTTGCTCGCGTCGGAGCAATGTCTGGTCAGCGCCGCGCCGCAGATCGGCGCCGCTCTCGAGCAGGGTGTCGAGCAACGAGCGTGCCCGAGCTCGCTCGCTGGCCGCGAGCGCTTCGGCGTCGTGCCCTGCCGCGGGGTGAAGACGATGCAGCTCCATCAGGAGATCGACGTAGAAATCGTAGTAGTTCTGCTTGGTGGCAAAGTAGGCGGAGCGCAGATCGTCGCTGGCTGGCTTGGTGCGCAGATCCTCGATCATGTCGAGGGCGTGCTCAATGTGGTTGCGAGCTCGCTCGAGCTCGCTACGCTGGCGCTCGGCACCCGCCATGCCCAACAGGGTTGCGGCCTCACCGTTGCGATCCCCCACCTTGCGAGAGAAGCTCAGGGCCTTATGGTAATACTCGAGCGCCCTCTCGGGTTCACCGGAGGCATCGTAGAACCAGCCGAGCTTGCGCAGTACGGCGGCCTCGGAACGACGGGCGCCCAGTTCATGAAAGATTTTCAACGACTTCTGGAAGCATGCGAACGCCTTCTCCTTATTGCCCGATTCGAAGTGCACCGAACCGATATCGGCCAACGTGACGGCTTCTCCGCGCCGGTCGTCATCCCGGAGCTCCAGGGCCTGCTGGAGGTATTCGAGCGCCTTATCCAGCTTCCCCGACTGCAGGTAGACCTGTCCGATACCGGTCAGCGTAGAGGCCTGCCCCGGGCGCTCGTCGATCTTTCGCCGAATGGCCAGTGCCCGGTTTAGGTCGTCGAGGGCCAGTTCTCTCTTACCCATAGACGAGTAACACTTACCGCGGTTGTGGTGGATTCTGGCCTCCAGAAAAAGGTCCCCCAACTCACGACATCCCCTCAGTGCCTGGGCGAAATAGGTCAGAGCCTCGTGCACTTCGCCCAACCATGCGTAGAGGAGACCGAGATTGTTGCCCATCTCGGTCTCCCCGCGGCGATCACCCACCTTGAGCCACAGCGCCAGAGCCCGGTGGGAATGGTCGAGCGCCTTTTCCAACTCGTTCCGCCGAAGGTAGATGACGCCGAGATTTTCAAGCGTCACGGCCTCCAGTCCGCCGTTGTCCGCAACCAGCGGCAGGGCTCGCCGATAGAATTCCAGGGCCTTCTGTTGCTCACGCAATTTGATCAGGTAGACATAGCCGAGATTGTGGAGAGTGACTCCTTGCCAATAACCGTCGTCCAGTTGCTCCCACCGCGCCAGCGCATCCTCGTACTTGCGAACTGCCTGGTGCGGGTTCTTTGCGCGCAGCATTTCCCCCTCGGCAAAAACTCCCGCAGCAGCAGCCCGTTTCCGGTCTTCCTCCGTGGCAATCCGTAGCTCCTTGAGCCACACCGTGTAGGGACCGGCCGCCGCCAGGGCGCCTACCTCCAGGCGGTAGTCTCCCGACGCCTCGGTCAACCACAGGATCCGCTCCGGTCCCGCGACTCCGTTCAGGCCATCCACCTCGAGAAGCTGCTCCCCTTCGGGGCTAAAGAGGGTGACGACGACGTCGACGCCCTGCTGGTCGACCTCCAGATGGAGGTACTGATCCGCTTCGAGAACGAGCCGGTAGGCGTGGCGCTCCCCGTCCGCCAGCTCGCGTTTCTGCGCTTGACCGGGAACGAGGTCGACGGCCTCCACCCCGGCGGCAGGCTTTGCGTTCGGCGCCGTCTGGGGCTCGGAGACGCCTTGCGCAACGATCGGAGCCGTCGTGTCTTCTTGCCCGCGGTCACAGGCAACAAGCGACATCAGGCACAAGCCGAGCGTGGCCGCTGCGCAGAGGTGCCACGGGGTCGTTCGAGCAATGCGGGAGCGTTTAGCCATCTTCCAGGTATCGGATCTCCACCGGATACTCCCCGATCTTCTCTTCCGGAGCCTCGCCCAGGAGGCCGTAAAGCCGGACCTGGTAATGCCCGGCGGGCAGGAAGTGGCGCGAGAGCCCCAGCGTGCCGGTACCACGGCGCTCGATCTCAAGACCTCGGCCGCTCCAGACCTCCTGCTCATCGGAATCGAGGATCTCCACCCGGTAGTCGGAATACGCCTCCCGGGGGTCGGTTTGAAGAATGAGCGTGAAGGAGGCGGCGTGCGCGGGGACCTCGATGGTCCCGGCGACGCTGTGGGGGCCGCGTCGGGCACCGTCCGGAGCGAGCTCGTGGATCGGCACGTTGAGCTGCGGCTGGGAGAGCTCCGCCACCCTCTTGCCGTTGCCCACCGCAATCGAGGTGGACACCCCCAGCGCCGCTACCAGCAGCGACGCCGCGATCGTGGCGGGGATGCGCCAGCGCTCCACGCGCTCCGCCCGGATCCGCGCCTGAATCGCTCGCCGGGCCGCGTAGAGCTCGAAGTCGGCGATCCGGCGCGAAGCCCCCGCGTCGGGTTCCGCAGAGGGGTCCGGAATGAGCAGCAGCCGGTCCAGACACTCCCGGCACTCCAGCAGATGGCCGAGCAAGCGCTGCTCCTGGTCGGGCTCGAGCTCCTCGGAGCGATACGCGACCAGCTCCGCAGCGCTCAGGTGGGTCCCGGAAGTCTCCTCTTCCTCCGGCGGTTCCTTGAACCGTGCTTCGTCTTTCATAGATTTGCCTCCTCCCTCGTCACAGTCCGGATCTCCGTGGTCAGTAATCCTCCAGTTTCTGCTTGAGCTTCTCGCGCGCCTGGGCCAGGAGCGCTCCTACGGTTCCTGGCGCAATGCGCATCACGACCGCGATCTCCCGATTCTTCAGTCCGCGATCCCCTCCCCAGAGGCGCAATCTCAGGCACTGGCCCGTCCTCTCCGGCAGCTCCGCGATGGCCTGATCCAGCGCCTGCTGCCGCTCGCGATGCAGCAGCTCCTCCTCCGGAGTGGTCGGATCCGGTGGGCGCATGGGCCAGTACTCGTCGGAGACCAGCCAGTCCAGGTCGTCAGCGCTGTCGATCGAGACCCTGGGGATGACATTTTCGGCGTTGATCCGGCGTCCAAGCCACTTCTGATAAGTGTTGAAAGCGATCCGCAGCAGCCACGTCTCGAATTCGGCCTCCCAGCGAAAGGCCCTCAATCCTTTATAGACCCTGAACAGGGTGTCTTGGGTTAGGTCCTGGCAGTCTTCGGGCGAGAAAACTCGTCGGGCGAAGAATTGCCGGACCGGCCGGTAGTAGCGCTCGAAGAGGATCTGGAAGTTCTTCTCGCAGTCGATCCCCTTCTGGAAGTCCTCGATGGCTCGGACGAGGCGTTCGGTCGTGTGCGGTGTCTTGGCGGCTCCGCGAGGGTTGTCGTCGCGGTTCATCGGATCTCGCTCTTCCTCTCCCAGGGTTGAGGCCCCTTGGCGATCCTGTGTCGGTCCTCCGGCACGATATCCCAAACCTCGCCCGCTGCCAAATCGGTCTCCCCCCGGAGGTGGTACAATCGCTCCATCAGCCACCGATCCTACCGATCACCGCCAACCCTTCACCCCGGGCGAGGGCGGGGCGGGGTCGATCGCGGTGGTAGGTACGCTCTTGGTGGTGGTACGCAGGGGGCGCGGAGGATCGCCCCTGCGCCGTGGAACGAAATCGGGTTCGGCGTCCGGACGGACCAGGGAGGGCCTGCGACGATGCCACGAAGGCTCGGCGGAGGGCTCTTCATGAGAGCGCACTAAAAGAATCTCTGCCTGGCGGATCTATATCTACTGGATGCGGGCCCATCGCCGGTCGGACGACCGGCATGCCGGAACCGACGTGAAGCCTATGGGGGACCGGGAGACCTTGACTGCCAGTAGCGCCAAGGAGAGATATGTATGATGTGCTATATCCTTGCTGGCAATACCATCGTCCGCGGCGGCAGGAGATCCCGCCGTCATACCCTGGCGGGGGCGACCTTGATCTTCTACCGCTGCGGGGAGGAGAAGGCCGGCTCCCGGTTTCCGCGCTGGAGCTGGACCCCCATGGCGGAAGCCGGCCTGGCCGCCGAAGAGATCGGCCGCACCGCGGTCCGCGACGACGGGACCTACGAGGTGACCCTGGACGCCTACCAGGGCGGCGGCCTGAGAGTCGCGCTGGCGATTGAGAAGCTCGCCTACGCCCCGGCGAGCGGGAAATCCGCTTTCGGCCTGCTGGGCGATGTTCAACCCATCCGGAGCCCCCGAACCCCGCACCAGGACCTTCCCTCGGCCACGCTCAACATCGGCCTCAGCAAGACGGCGTTCTGCGCCCTGCTGAAGGATCTCGACCTGGTGCTGGTCGCAGGGCGGGTGACCCACCGTGCCCGCGGGAAGAGGGGGTCGGGGGCGCGGTTGAGATCGCCGTCGCACCCCGGGAGCTCCCCCCCGGTGGGCTTTGCGCCGGGATGGCCGAGCGAGACTTCAGACGAAAAACCCCGGGACTCCGACGTCGCGGTCGGTTTCGCACCGGGGTGGCCCTTGCCGCAAGACGTGCCGCCTTCCCCCGCCCCGGTTCCGGAGAAGAAAAGAAAGCTCGCCTGAGGCTGATTCGCAGGGCGTGCTAAGCTCTGCCATGAAAGGCTGACCCGAGTCCATTCGGGCCGTTCCCACTTCCCGTGCGCTGATCGAGACCCGAGCATGAACGAAGTTTCCAACGAAGTTTCCAACGAAGTTTCCAACGAAGTTTTCAACGAAGTTTTCGCACGTTCCTTCGAGACCCTCGAGATCCGACGCGACCGCGATCTCCTCTGGGTCACCCTGAACAATCCCCGGAAAGCCAACGCGCTGGCGCCGCAGATGATCGCGGAGATGACCGACGTCTACCGGCGGCCGCTGGTCGACGGCGGCATTCGGGCGGTGCTTCTCCGGGCGGCCGGTAAGCACTTCTGCGCCGGTCTGGACCTGCAGCACCTGGAGAGGCTGCGCGACGCCGGGCCTGAGGAGAACCGCCGCGACTCGGAAAGCCTGCGCGCGCTGTTTGCCGCGGTGCTCCGGCAGCCGGCCCTGACCGTCGCCGCCGTTCACGGCTCCTGCGTTGCCGGCGGTTGCGGGCTGGCCACGGCCCACGACTATGTGGTGGCGGCGCAGGGGGCACGGTTCATGTACAGCGAGGCGCGGATCGGCTTTGTGCCCGCGCTGGTCGCCACCTTCCTGCCCCTGCGCCTGCGCGGGCGGGACCTGCGCGAGATGCTCCTCGATCCGCAGTTCATCGATGCGTCGCAAGCCCTGGAGATCGGACTGATCAACCGCGTGGTGCCACGCGACGAGCTCGACCGGGCCGCCGAGGAGCTCGCGGCAGGCATTCTCGAGCGGTCAAGCTCGGAGTCGATCGCCCGCACCAAAGAGCTGCTGCTCGACAACGTCGGCCTCGGCCTCGGATCGGCCCTGGAGCGGGCCGCGGAAATCAATGCCCGGGCACGGGCGGCCGCCGATTGCCGGCACGGCATCGCCACCTTCCTCGACACCAAGAAACCCCCGAGCTGGCGGTGATGCACCTCGTCCTCTTCGACGTCGACGGTACCCTCTTGCGCTGTGGCGCGCACGTGCGGACGCTCTTTGACGGAGTGCTGAAGGAGGTCTTCGGCAACTACGAAGCGCCCCGAAGCTACGCCTTCAGCGGCAAGACCGATCCCCAGATCGTGCTCGATCTCATCCGCCGGACCGGAGCCGACGACGAGGAGATCCTCCCCAAGCTGCCGGCGGTGAGGGATGCCTACGTCACCCGTCTTGAAAGGGGTCTGCGGCCCGAGCACATCCGGATGATGCCGGGGGTCCGGGATCTGCTCGAGCGGCTGGCGGCGCGCCGCGATGTCGTGCTGGGGCTGCTGACCGGGAACTGGCGGCGCGGGGCGGAGGTGAAGCTGTCGCGGCTGGACCTGAATCGTTTCTTCCCCTTCGGCGCCTTTGGCGACGACGCCGTCGAGCGGCGCGATCTGGTGCCGGTGGCGTTCGATCGCGCCGCCGCGGTGAGCGGCCGGCGGTTTGCGCCCGGCGAAGGGCTGATCGTCGGCGACAGCGTCCGCGACGTCGACTGCGCGCAGGCCGCGGGTGTCCGTTCGCTGGCAGTGGCTACCGGCCATACCCCGATCGAGGAGCTCGAGGCCGCCGGTCCGGACTGGGTGTTCGCCGATCTCGAGGAGGCATCTCGTGAGTTCCAGCTCTTCAGCGCCTGATCGTCACGGGCGCCTTGCCGGCGCCGGCGGCTCGGTGGCCGACGAGTACCGGGCCCTGCGCGAGGCCTGCGGCCTGATCGAACGCTCCTGGGTTGCCGGGCTCGAGATCCGGGGTGCGGATCGCGTCCGCTTCCTCAACGGTTTTGTGACCTGCGACGTGCAATCCCTCGCCCCCGGGCACGGAACTTACGGCTTCGTCACCCAGATCAAGGGCCGGGTGATCGCGGACCTCGTGGTCCTGAAGCTCGAGGATCGTCTCTGGCTCGAGCTTCAGGAGGCAACGGGCGAGGAGATCGCCGCTCACCTGCGCAAGTACGTGATCGCGGATCAGGTCGGGATCGAACCGCTCGACGCCACGACGGCGCTGACCCTGATCGGTCCGCGGGCCTTCGAGGTCCTGGGCGAGGTGGAGGCCCCGCCGGAGGGGCCCTACGGCCATCGCCGGGTAACGCTCCGGGGTCATGAGGTCCTGCTGCTGCGCGAAGGCGAGCTGCGGGTTCCGGTGTGGACGCTGTGGACGGCCGCGTCGATGGCCGCGGCGCTTTCCGAGGAGCTCTTGCGGCGGGGGGAAGCGCAGGGGCTACGCCCCGTGGGCCGCCGGGCCTTCGAGATCCTCCGCGTCGAGGCCGGCCGGCCGTTGTTCGGTCAGGACTTCGGACCCGAGAACTTCCCGCAGGAGCTCGCGCCGGGCCAGGCCGTCCCGTTGGAGGCGGTGAGCTATACCAAGGGCTGCTATCTCGGCCAGGAGGTGGTGGCGCGCATCCACCATCGGGGCGGGGTCCGACGCGTGCTGCGGGGTCTGGTCTTCGCTCCCGGAATCAGCGATCCGACGGGCAAGCAGGTCCTCTGCGAAGGTCGCGAAGCCGGGGTGGTGACGAGCGCCGTCGACTCGCCGTCCTGCGGCCGGATCCTCGGTCTGGCCATCCTCCACCAGCGGGCGGCCGAGCCCGGAGGCAGGGTCGGCATCGAAGGCGGCGGCGAAGCCGAGGTGGTGGAGCTGCCTTTCGAGCTCCCCTGAGGGCTCAGAAATTACACAACGGTTACAGCAGGGACCAGAAAGAGAGGTCCTACGCCGAGAACGACGAGCCGCAGCCGCAGGTACCGACGGCGTTCGGGTTGTTGAACAGGAACCCGGCGCCGTGCATGCCGAGCTTGTAGTCGATCTCCACCCCGTCGAGATAGCGGGCGCTGACCTGATCGATGTAGACCTTGAGGTCGCCCTGATAGAAGACGACGTCGGTGGATCGCTGTTCGTTCTCGAAGTCGAGTCCGTATTGAAATCCGCCACAGCCGCCGCCGCGCACGGCGATCCGCAGGCCGTAGGAGGAGTCGATTCCCTCCTGCTCGCGGGTTGCCTTGACCATCTCGACCGCCTTGGGGGTGATGGTCAGCATGCCGGCCGCCGGGATGGTCTCATCCGTGGGGGAGGGCTGAGCGTCCTGGAGGTTTTCCATAATCCTTGCTTCCTTTCTCTGACGATGGGCACAGCCAGCCGACCGCACCCCGGGTCCGCCTTTCAAGATACAGAGCCGGTCGGGGGGAAGTCAACCTGGCGGTCGCCCTTGGCGGGCGTACGGGCGGATCAGACGGCGGATGCCGGCCGCACGGTGACGGCGCGCAACTCCGCCGCAGCCCGCAGGAGCTCATCCCGGTTGACCGCCCAGAGGCTCCGGCGGAACCTATCCACAGCGACGGTCACATGCCGCGGCAGGGAATCGGGCAGGGCGTCCAGCATCTTCTCGATCGACCGTGACACCAGATCCTCGCGGCGCATCGCGGCGCAGATCTCGGCCGCATCGGCCGTCATCTGGACGGCCTCGCGCCACATGCCGAGCTCGACCACTGTGCGCTGGGAACGGACGAGGGTGTCACGAAAATCGCAGGCATCGACCTCACCCAGGCGATAGCCGATCAGCCCGATGATGCCCCGAACCCTGGCCCGCGGAGCCCTGTAAGGCCGATGCCGCGGCCACCGGCGCCGGAGGGCACGGAGATCTTCCCGGGTCTGGCGCATAAGATCTGCCGGAGGCGGCTCGATTCGGAGGACGCAGAGGCCGATAGTGGTGAGCGCACCGCCGACGTACATGAGATCAGACTGCGGCAACTCCTCGAGGGCATGGCGCGCGGTGTCGATGGCCTCCGCGTCCTCCCGTGCCACCAGCCGGACATAGGCCACAGCGACCCGGCAGCGGCCCGCCAGGGCCCGGTCGGGAGCGAGCGCGAGCGCGTGAGCCGCCACCTTCCGGGCCGCTGCGACCTCCCCCTGTTCCGCACGCAGGTAGGCAATCCTGCGGAGTCGATCCCACCAGCACCGCTGGCACCGACAGAGATCCTTCGCTTTGCCGTACGCCGCTTCGGCGCGTACGAACTCGCCGAGAAGTCGATAGGCCGTTCCCAAGCGATCCAGCAGACGAGCGTGCAGGCAGTGTTCAGCTGGCGGAACCGATAATAGATCCCGCCCCTTTTCCAGACCCGCGATGGGGTCGCTTCGGATGACCTCGTCGAGCCGGTCAAGCTCCGAATCATGCGCCACAGCACCCCGAATAGTACTACATCAGAAGTTCATCCGATCAACCGCCGGGGATAATGACAACACCTTGCCGCATGGCGAATCCTCCGGGAGATCCTCCGACCCGGACCGCATTGCCCGGGATGGGGCTCTCTTCGGACATTGTTGGGAATCCGGCGGCATTTGGAAACCCGCGGACTCCGAATCATGCGCCACGGCGCCCCGAATC
>Ga0180431_10005050_pt1 | contig 16241 bp, 11 predicted proteins | sample SS_ome_11_FD_132459 | JGI IMG/M metagenome (GOLD analysis project Ga0180431, IMG submission 132459) | Hypersaline lake sediment archaeal communities from the Salton Sea, California, USA - SS_1_MS_1 metaG | ecosystem: Environmental > Aquatic > Non-marine Saline and Alkaline > Hypersaline >... | reverse complement strand
GGCAAAAAATTCCCGGAGGAAAACTTCGTCTTCACCGATATGTTTAAGTCACTTCTGCAGGGCATAGCTCTTTCGGGGACAAAATAGTGAGTTCATCTCGGGTAGTAATAACCGGTTTTGGCGCAATAAGCCCTCTCGGAACCAACAGCAGCCAGATGTGGGACGGTCTGTGTGCCGGCAGAAGCGCTATAGGCAAAATAAAGGCATTTGACCCCGTGGGCTTTACCTGCAAATTAGCTGGTGAGGCTCCGGAATTCAAGATACAACAATATGTCCCAAAGACCATCCGTAAATCCGTCAAGCTTATGTCCAGAGATATTCAGCTTTCGGTCGTGGCAGCGAACGAGGCACTAACGTCCAGCAGGATTGTTACAAAGGCAATCGATGCTGAAAATATCAATGTGGACCCGGCGCGTTTCGCAATCAACCTGGGGGCCGGCCTTATAAGCTGCGATTTGGTTGAGCTTGCCCCTGCGGTGGCAGCAAGTGTTACAGACGGCAAATTCGATATTAAAAAGTGGGGCAAAGAAGGCCTTGAATTGGTAACACCTCTATGGTTGTTGAAATACTTACCAAATATGTTGGCCTGCCATATAGGTATTATCCACGACATTCAAGGACCCAGCAATACTATCACCTGCGCCGAAACATCCGGACATTTGGCGATAATCGAAGCGGCCGAAATCCTGGCTCGCGGCGGTAGCGACATTGCTCTGGCCGGCGGGGCCGAGGCAAAGGTGAACCCTATAGTGATGATTCGCCAGTGCCTTCTCAAAAGGGCTGCAACCGACAACGATGATGAGCCGGCTTCAGCGTGCAGACCTTTTGATGCTGATGCAAAGGGAGCGGTTTTTGGTGAAGCAGCGGGAATTGTCGTGCTGGAAACTATCGAAAACGCCCATAGCCGAGATGCAAAAATTTATGCCGAAGTAGTCGGGGCAGGTCAAAGCTGTAGTATAAATACGGCATACGAAAATATCGAGCCGGACGGCAAAGGGCTTCAGATAGCTTTGGAAAAGGCGATAGCCGATGCGGGAATCAGGCCTGAAGATTTGGATTTGATTATACCGCACGGGACAGCAATCCCAGTGGATGACAGAGCTGAAGCAACGGCAATTGAAGCGGTGCTGGGCAAGGCTGCCAGGAATGTTCCTATCTGGCCGACCAAGAGTATGCTCAGCAATACAGGAGCGGCCTGTGGAGCAATTGATGTTATCGCAGCGGTTTGTGCAATGAATGAGGGTAAAATACCAGCTGCGAAAAACTGCGACAGAAAAGCTGACGGCTGCAACCTTAATATTGTAAAACAACCACAAGAGATAAATATACGCTATGTCCTGTGCTGCAGCTATACGTACGGCGGACAAACCGCAGCTGTAGTACTGAAAAAATTTAATGGCGAAATGACAAAATAAATGTTTGATAACCAACAAAAACAGCGTGTCGTCATAACCGGTATGGGTATCGTTTCACCTCTGGGGCACGATGTAGAAACTTTCTGGCAGGCGATGATGGATGGTAAGAGTGGAACGGCAAAAACAACCATTTTTGATGCCTCTACATTCCCGACGACCTTTAGTGCAGAAGTTAAAAATTACGACTTGTCGAAATATACAAAAAAAACGCAACTTCACGAGTACAGCAACAGAGGCAGTGGTTTTGTCATTGGTGCAACGGCTCAGGCCTGTCGGCAGGCTGGGATTGACATCGAAATCGACGAGCCGGGCGATAATATAAACCGCACAAAAATGGGAATTTATCTTGGGGCAGGCGAAGGTTCTGTTGATAACGATGTGTTTTTCGATGCCATAGTGAAGGGCTGGGACGATGAAAACAACCGGATGGACTGGGGCAAATGGGCAGATGTGGCGTTCGGCCGGATGGTTCCGATGTGCGAGCTTGAGCAGGAACCGAATATGCCCGCTGCTCATATCGCAATGCTCACCGGTGCCCGCGGACCAACGAGAAGCTGCCTTACCGCCTGCGCAGCCAGCACCCAGGCGGTGGGCGAAGCAATGATGCTCATTCGCAAAGGAGCTGCTGATATTATGATTACGGGCGGTGCACATTCAATGATACATCCATTGGGGCTTATGGGCTTTAACCGCCTTACCGCCCTATCAACAAGAAATGACAGCCCGCAGACGGCATCCAGACCCTTTACTATCAGCAGAGATGGATTTATCCTTGGCGAAGGGGCAGCTATACTGATTCTCGAATCCCTCGATTCAGCGAAAAAACGGGGAGTGAAAATCTTGGCTGAGGTCGTCGGTTATGGCAGCACTTCCGATGCATTCAGGATTACGGATATGCACGAGGACGGCAGAGGAGCAATACAGGCAATAACTGCGGCATTAGCCGATGCAGGGCTTAGCTACAAAGATATAGATTATATTAATACGCACGGCACAAGTACGGTGGAAAACGATTCGATAGAGACCAAAGCAATTAAAACAGTCTTTAAGGAAGAGGCGAAAAATACCCCAGCCAGCAGTGTCAAGAGTATGCTCGGGCATTTAATCGGGGCCGCAGGCGCTGCCGAATTGATTAGCTGTGTTCTGGCGATAAAAAACAATACTTTACCCCCAACAATGAACCTTAATGACCTGGACCCGGAACTTGATTTGGATTATGTGCCGAATGAGCCGAGAAAGTACAATGTTAATATCGCTATAAATGAGTCATTCGGTTTTGGCGGACAAAATAATGTCTTAATCGTTAAGAGATACCAGGAATAATTATGATAGATATTAAAGAGATACGTGAGAACCCGGATAAGTTCAAAAAAGCTGCTAAAGACAAAGGCTTTGATGTTAACATCGATAAACTGCTTGAATTAGACAAAGCTCTGAAATTGGAAAAACAGCGACTTCAGGATATTTCCACAGAAAAAAACCGTATCGGCAAATCAATTCCAAAGCTCTCCGGAGAGGAGAAGCAATCTGCCTTGGTTACACTGTCAAATCTCAAGGTTGAAGAAGCTGACCGTAATGAAAGTATCAAAAATAATCAGCCGGAATTTGACGCGCTTGTATTTCAAGTAGCGCAACCGGCCGATGATGATGTGCCAATCGGCAAAGACGATACGGAAAACGTCGAGATAAGAAAAGAGGGCGAAATACGCCAATTCAATTTTGAACCCAAAGACCACGTTCAATTAGGACTGGCTCTGGGTATTATAGATATTGAGCGAGGCGTCAAATTAGCAGGGACAAGAAACTACTTTCTAAAAGGTGATGGTACGCTTTTGCACTGGGCCATTCTGCGATTTGCAATGGATTGTATGGTCGAGAAAGGATATGAGCCGTTGTCGGTGCCGGTGCTTATGAAAGATGAAGCGATGATAGGCACCGGTTTTTTCCCCGGCGCCGAAGAGCAGACGTACCGGATGGAAAAGGACCAGCTTAATCTGGCCGGGACGGCGGAGGTGCCGCTGACAGCTTATCATATGGGGGAAATACTGAACGCCGAAGAGCTGCCGAAAAAATATGTGGCGCTGTCGAGCTGTTTCAGGCGCGAGGCCGGAGCAGCAGGCAAAGATACGTACGGGCTTTATAGAATCCATCAGTTTGACAAGATTGAGCAGGTGGTTATCTGTAAAAACATCGCCGAAGTTAGCAATAAGTTCCACAATGAGATTTTAGCTAATGCCGAGGCAGTGATGCAGGCACTGGAGCTGCCCTACCGTGTTGTCAACGTCTGCAGTGGAGACCTCGGCAGAGGCCAGGCCAAAAAATTCGATATCGAAGCGTGGATGCCGTCGCGGGGCAGCTACTGCGAAACACACAGCGCAAGCAAGTTCTATGGCTTTCAGGCAAGACGGTTGAACCTTCGTTACAAAAACGCTGCAATAAAGAAAAACATCTTCTGCCATACGCTGAATAATACAGTGATTGCCAGTCCTCGTATATTGATACCGATTCTGGAGCTTTATCAAACAGAGGACGGCTCGGTAACAATACCGAAAGCCCTCCGCCCGTATATGAACGGCAAGAAGTGTATATCGTGACATAAGGCAAAATTGTACTTGAATCTTGCCTCTTGAGTCTGTAGTCTGTCTCGATATGGACGATATACAGCGGAAATTAGCCCTGATTGATAAGCAGTTTGCCGGGAGGGATTTTCACAGGCAAATCATAAGTACAGCCCCCCTGCTGTTCGCGGCTGTCGGCCTTATAGCGGGAATCCTCATACAAAGTGCGCTGTTCGAGTCACGGGCTGCGAGCGATGGAGCACGTCTAATCTGGTTCTGGCTGATACTGCTCGCATTATGCGCGGTATCTGCAATTCTGTTCTTTGTCATCAGGAGAAGAGGCAAGCTTATTTCTTACGCACCTGTGCTCTTAAGCTTTTGTACCCTTATTTACTTTGTCTGTTTGGGTTCGATTCGGCTGACAAGCTATAAGCACCCCCTGCCGAATGACATTTCTAATTTCGTTTCCAATGAGCGCAAATTAGCAACGATACGGGGGCGAATTATTACCGGGCCATATATTAATAAGTACAGGCAATGGAAATTTGCAAAGTTTAAGCACACCGACCCGGCTGCCAGTTTCTATTTAAAACTCGGCGAAGTGAAAACTACTAAAGGCTGGGCAAAGGCAGCCGGCACCGTACGAGCCCACATTGCCGAGCCGGTGATAGATTTAAAAACCGGTGATTATATACAGGCATACTGCTGGCTGGACAGATTCAAACAGGCCACTAACCCGGGGCAATTTGAAACCGCAAAGTACCTTGCTCGAAAAAATGTCTTCATTGGAGCTTCTGTAAAATCGCGAGATGGTATTGAATTATTGGAAAGCGATTCCGCATCTATCTTTATGAAACTGCAAAGAAAGCTAAAAGGAGCTGCTGCGCAGGCGTTGTTAGGTAATATGTCGCCGCAAGACCCGAGTGAGGGTCTTATTCAGGCGCTGCTGCTGGGCTACCGCAGCAATATCGACAGTGCCACTTACAAGGCGTTCCGCAAAACCGGATTGCTGCACCTTATCAGTCTTTCCGGCATGCATCTGGGAATTTTAGCGTCAATTATCTGGTGGCTGTGCAAAACTGCAGGTTGGATGAAGCCGATAAGGGCGATTATTTGTATTATTGCGATATGTATTTTTGTGTTGATTGTTCCACCGAGAGCACCGACTTTAAGGGCGGCTATTATATGCTGGGTATTCTGCGCATCTTTTTTCTTTCGCCGAAATCCCAATTCTCTCAACACATTATCGTTGGCAGCAATAATCCTGCTGCTAATAAGGCCAACCCAGGTATTTGAAGCCGGCTGGCAACTGTCATTCACATCAGTCCTTGGGATCATATTTTTTACAGACAGAATCGAATTTTTTCTGTCTGAAAAAATTATGAACAGTAACTTGTTTGCTAAAACACCGATGACAAAACTGCTCTTTCGCATAGTCTCAAGGCCGGGTCCGTATTTGTTGAAGTTATTCTCCGTTGGTCTTGCTGCCTGGCTGGGTGGTGCAGGCATTTTGCTGTATCATTTTTACTCAATCAATCCTTTCACCAGTATCTGGACAGTCCTTGCTTTTCCGTTTGTGGCCGGTATTTTAACTATCGGATTTTTAAAAATGATTTTGACTGCCCTGCTGCCGACCACAGCAGGTCTCTTAGGTATAATTATAAGTAACCTGTCCGATTTGTTGATTTGGTTTGTAAAGCTCTTCGCAGGTTCAGGGTTGTCGGAGATAATCGTAGGCAGAGTAAATGTCATCGTGATTGTTTTTTACTACTGCCTTATCATCTTTGCCGGCTTTGTTTATTTTCGAAAGCCGTTAATAAAAAAGGCAATATGCACCACAATGGCTTTGGTGCTCATTGTTTTCTTAGGTGCTCTGAAATGGCAAAGAACACACAGGGATAATTTAGTAATGACCTGCCTGGATGTCGGTCACGGCCAAGCAATACTGGCCCAGATGCCGGGCAAAGCCAACATTCTCTTCGATGCCGGTTCACTGTACAATAACGATGCCGGCAGGAGGATTGTTACGGCCTTTTTGGACTACAGCGGAATAAGTAAAATCGACGCCATTATCATAAGCCATAACGATGTGGACCATATCAACGCAATACCGGAGATTGTCGAGCACTGCAGAGTCGGTACTGTCTATGCAAATGAGGCGTTTATACACAATAAAGATGAATGGGGAACAGCAAAATTTCTTCGCAACTGGTTTAATCAAAACGGCCTTAAAATCGAATCCTTAAGCAAAACCCTCAATATAAGCAAAGGCGTCAATATAAAAATTATTTGGCCAAATGAAAAAATATGCCAGAATGAACAATTGAGTGATAATGACAAATCTGCGGTCTTATTGATTGAATTTGCTGGTAATGGAATACTTTTGTGTTCCGACATAGAGAAATTTGCACAGAGGCAGCTCCTGCAATTTTTCCCCAATCTAAAATCGGAAGTCATCGTTGTTCCTCATCACGGCTCAAATAACACATTAGACATCGATTTTCTAAAAAAGCTTGACGCTGATGTTTTGCTTTACAGTTGCAGTCGTAAACAGTATAAAAGACAACAAAAAAACAAACAGCAAAACAAGGCAAAGGTATTCTACACAGCCAGAGACGGAGCAATTGCCGTTTGCTTCGAAAAAGATGGCACATTAAAATTTGTTAGTAAAATTCTCAGATAGAAAAGGAAACCGCCATTATGAGAAAAATCGGAAAAGTTTTAACAATTATAAGTTTAATCTTAGTCGTTTTGACATTCACCGGTATCTGCCAGGCTAAAACACGACTCAATCGTCCTGATGGCAAAGAAAATATTAAAAATATAATCTTCTGCATCGGCGATGGTATGGGGTTGGGACAGACAACACTTGCGCGTATGAAATCCCTAGGTCCGGATGGAATGTTGCATATTGAACAAATGCCTGTTGTCGGCCTGGTTCGCACACATTCTGCAAACGCACTTCGGACAGATTCGGCTGCAGCTGGAACGGCACTGGCCAGTGGCATCAAAACCAATAACAGAATGCTCGGTATGACTGCTGACGGGAAAAATTACCAGAGTATTCTTGAAGCAGCTAAAGCTGAAGGAATGAGAACCGGCCTCGTTGCTACTTCTACCATAAGCCATGCAACGCCAGCTTCGTTCGCCGCGCACGTAGAATCCCGCCGGATGGAGAATGAAATCGCCCGGCAGCTTATTGCAAATAAAATACACGTGTTGCTGGGGGGCGGAAGGCAGCATTTTCTGCCTAAAAAAGATGCTCACAGCAGTCGAAATGATAATATGGACCTGATAAGGCAGGCCAAAAAAGCCGGCTATTGTTATGTACAAAACGCCGAAGAACTCAAAAATGCCCGGGGGCCGTATCTGCTGGGACTTTTCCAGCATGGGCCATTGACCACCAGACCACCGGAACCAACTTTAGCCGAACTTACAGAAAAAGCTATCGAGGTACTCGACAGCAAAGAGAAAAAACCGTCAAATAAAGGTTTTTTTCTAATGGTCGAAGGTAGTCAGATAGATTGGGCTTGTCATGACAACGATGTAAATAATACCCTCAGGCTGGTTCTTTGTTTTGATGAAGCTGTCAAATCCGCTGTCGATTTTGCCCTGAAAGACGGGCAAACACTGGTTGTTGCCACTGCTGACCATGAAACAGGGGGTTTGACGATTAATGACGGCAGCCTGAAAGGGGATAATTTAGACGTGCATTGGTCAACGAAAAAACACAGTTGTTTGCCCGTACCTCTTTATGCACTCGGTCCTAACGCCGATATGTTTTCCGGCGTCTATGACAATACAGAGGTTCCGAAGAAGTTTGCACAATTATTAGGTATAAAGTCATTTCCAAAAGTAATGGACTAAATATGCGTGAGTGGGATTAGCTCGCAACCAGAACGGCAGCAGGTTTTACTTTGCCAATGACTCAACCAATAAAACCATACAGGATGCCTATGACGGTTACATCTATTTGTCCCGCCCTTACTTCAGGTTATAAACAATCGCTGGTATGGTTAACAAAAACGCCCTTTCCGGTGATATAGCCGAGAAATTAAATATTTCAGTATCTTTTCTACGGAAAGTCAATAAGCAAAATCAGTTTTGTCCATAATTGCTTGCCGTTAACCGAACCGGTCATTATAACAATACCAGTGTGCTCCTGCGGGTTAAACTCACTGTAACAGCGAAAGCCCGTGCTATTTGAACCACCGTGCCAGCAGCGAATCCCAAAATCTGTTTTTCCGATAGCCCATCCCAGTCCGCGATGAAAAGACTTACACTTCACATCGTCATAAAGCCGTATGGGTCTTGATGAAGCTGGTTCGTCTAACTTAACAGCAGACGTCAGCATTTCTTCGATACTGTCTTTGCTCAACGAATGCTCGGCAGAGCGGCCATCTTTCATCACTTCTATAATAAACCGGGCGTAATCATCCGGAGTACAATACATAGTAAAAGCTGAGTTGTCTTTGCGGTATAGCCGTCGGTTCGGCTTGACCTTGCCGGCTTTATCATGCCCGGCCGATGCCAGGTTGTCATATCGTTCTTGCCAGACATAACTGCTGGAAGTCATTTCAATCGGGTCGAGCAATATCTCCTTCATAAGCGAATTTAATGGCTTGCCGGTAATGTGTTCAATCACGCGCTGGAGATACAAAAACCCCTCACCGGAATATCCGTAGTTGGTGCCCGGCTTGAATTTGACCGTTATCGGCCCGCCTTTGCGCCAGCCGCCTTTTCGCCAGTTCGGAAAACCGGTTGTGTGCAGCATTACCATACGGGCTGTAATCAGCTTGTGAAGCGGCTCATCCTGCAGGTACGGCCTGTCAAGATACTCCACCAACGGCTTGTCCAGATCGATTTTGCCCTGCTCAGCCAATTTTAATACAACATAAGAAAACGGCAGCTTTGACATTGAGCAAGCCTCGAATACCGTTTCCGGAGTAACCTTTTCCGGCTCACCGGCGCGTTTGACTCCATAGCACCTGTGCCCGCTAATTTTACCGTCCTGAATTATGGAAATCGAAACGCCCGGAACGTTCATATCCGCCATTAACTGCGGAACCAATGAATCAAACTCGCCTGTTAACGATTCAAGTTTTCGCTGTAAACTGCCCTTTTCAGAAACAAGACGGCCATAGCATTTTTCTTCCGGCTCAAAACCAATGCTGACAAACAAAGGTATGCCTTCGTTGTCGAACTTGAACAATACAGGGACATCGACGTCCTCCATAATAAAATCTGTCTCGGATAAGGGGAAAAGTGTAAATTTACCCGTAGCAGGGCCTTCGATTATCAATTTGCCGTTCAGCTTTCTGATTTGTGCTATATAGTTATTGGCAAACTCATATTTGCCCAGATACTTATTCATGGCCTTTTCATCCAGCTTGATTATATCGGTCCGTTTCGGCTTTTCGGCAATAGTGACCAGTTCAGGCCTGGGTTTCGGCTCTGAAATTTTCGCATCGAGTATCATCTTGAACAGCTTGAGTCGCTGGCTTTTTCCGACTTCATCCCCCTGCTGTTTGATACAGCTGGAAAAATCTAGGTCCCACCAGGTATTGACTCGATGGACAAACACCATATCCGCACCGGGAACTACCATAATCGAATGTCCACCGTAACCCCTTGCGGCATAAGCTCCTAAAGATTTGAACGGCTCGACTTTTACAATCCACCATAGATAGCCGTATCCGGAGTTTTTACTTCGCGTGGAAATGGAATACTGGGCAGTACTTTTTTTTATCCAGTCTTCGGTTAAAATCTGCTTGCCCTTCCATTTGCCATTCCGAAGAAACAACAGGCCGAATCGAGCCATATCCCGCGCCGAAAGACGGAATGGATAAGCAGGGTATATCGAGTGATGTTTTTCGAGATGATAATAGCCGTCGCGGACCCTGTAATCCTGCATTTGAAGCGGCTCGGCAAAGCAAGATTTGAACTTTTCGAAAATACAGGACCCGGTAAGCTTATTGAATATGTATCCAAGGACGTTGAAATCCCAGTTATTGTAATAATAAAACGTTCCAGGTTCGTGGCTGCCGCGTTCCGGGCGTCTTTTTTTCATACTCGCTGTTTCGTAAGCAGCGGCGTGATAGACGCCGGAACGTGCCTTTAGAAGGTCTATGATACGTGATTTTTTTTCGGTTTCTGTGAGAGGCGGTTTGTCATCAATGCTTAATTGTGCCATTGTTTTCTGCAGGTCGACGTCGCCTTTTTCCACGTAAATGCCGTATAAAGCGCTCAGAAGGCTTTTTCTGACGGAGTGGCACATATATCTTTTTTCAATGTCGCCCCAATCGGCTAAAACAGCACCTTTGTAAATTACCATAACTGCGGCGGAGCCAATTTGGTTAGCAAAATTTTCGGCATGAGCTAACTTTTTGGAGGAGAAGCCGGCCTGCTCGGGTTGAGAATATTTGAGCCAGGTTTGGCCGGGATAAATCTCCCGGGCGTAAGTTTTTTGTGTGTAAGTAGTCGCGGCGCAGGCAGTCAGCAGCAGAACAAAAAAAGTGGTTAATACAGGTGCGTAATACCGGGACATAAGAATCCTCCTTATTAAAAAGTTCAATCTGACATTTACTCGCAAAGTATCCTTTTTGCTTTCACACACCGGGTTCTCCAAATCAGAACAGCAAAACTGTCTTAAACAGCATCTACAAGTCCTATACTATCAAATTCTCACTTGTTTGCACGAATTTACCTGGTAAATCCGGGGTGAGATTGTTCTGCGGACAGATGCCACTTTCGGCTTGAAAGTCAAAATCGGTGAAAAAGTTCGCAAGGGCAGGGATTGGTACACAGTCAAATACAAAATGTCCAGTATCTTCACCAATACGGGGTGTTGTCAAAAGCGTTTCTTTTGATTCTGAAAGCCACGAATCCCTTGTCGTGGTTTCATCAACAAAATAGATTTTAAACTACGAACATTAGGCACAATTCAGTATTGGCCAACGCAAAACTTCTATGCAGTGAAAGCAAACCTCATCGCATATAAACAATAATTTCGACTCGGCGGTTTCTTGACTTGCCGCTGGCTGTGGCATTCGAAGCAACGGGCTGGCTTTCGCCCCGCCCTACCGCTCGAATCCTGTCCGGGGGAACTCCTCGCGATATCAGATATCTGACAACCGACAGTGCTCGCTGGGCGGAAAGCTCCAAGTTATCTTTCCAAGGCGATTTTTTGATTGGGTCGGTGTCGGTATGGCCGACAACATCTATCAGCTTGCCGGCATATCTTTCCCGCAGTACCGAGCGAATATGGTCAAGATCAGTGTTGGTTGCTTTTTTCAAAGTAGCTTTGCCGGAATCGAATAATATTGTATTTTGGAGTGTTACAGTAATAGTGCCGGCTGATGGGTCAAATGAAACGTCGTAACCTTTTCCAAAACCGGTGGCTTCGGCCGGGCTTTGATTGCGCTCTTCAATCTGTCTCTGGAGCTCTTCAATAGTCTGACGCCCCTGGGTGACCTGTTGGGCAAGCTGGCCCTTCTCGGCTCTTTCACGTTCGTACAGGCCCTTTAGATTCTGGTGCTCCACATTCAAAGCTTCGTATTTTTTCTTCCAGTTGGTACAACCGGAAAAAAAGGTGGTTGATATAAGACCGATTAGTAAAATGATTGTTTCTTTTCTTACGCTTCGCATTTTAACGCTCCTTTAATATGATGATTATAGTTTGCTATTTTAATACAAAGAGACTGATTAAGTAAGTAAAAATTATTTTGTGTAAAATCATAACAGTAAATATACCCAAAGACAAGAAGGGACCATAAGGAATTTGCCTTATTTTTTTAAAAAACATATTAAATGCAGCCCAGGCCAATCCGAAAAATGGTGCGATAAAGAATGCCAAAACAACACAAATCGGCCCTGTTATGGCTCCGGCAGCACCCATCAGATGCACATCACCAAGCCCCATAGCTTCCTTTCCAAAGGCAAAAGTACCCAGGATGCGAGTGGCCCAGACAACGCCGCAGCCTACGAAATAGCCGAATAAACCGCCCAGAAGCCCTGCAATCGCAGGATATCGCAATAAACACCGCCACCAGCCATATATTGAGGGATTTTTCATTAAAATCCAGTAAGCTGCCGCCGAAAAAATAATAATCGGCAGTAAAAATATGATTTCCCTGCAGGCCTCGAGGCGATGGTTGAAATTTGCATCGTCCGGCTTTGCCGGTGACTTCTCGGTTGAATTGTTCTGTTCTTTATGCTCTTGCTGCAAGGCATCGCTCGAATCTGCGGTTTCATCGCACTCGTAGCTTCTTTTGATTAAGCCGGTTTGCATCAGCAGCCAGGATACAGCCAATCCTATTACCGCTCCGACCGCCAGCGAAGCTGTACCTGGCGAGGCATAAGGTAAAAGGCGATATTCACGAATTATGGCAGGGTCAATTATATAAACGCCAAGCGAAGATGCAATTAACCCGACTACGGTAACAAACCAGCAAATTGACATTGGGATGACCCATAGCTCTAAATCGATTGCTGAAGCGGCAATGAAAGCGGCCAACATAATCACGGAAATAATATAAATAAACCAGCCGCCACTTAGAAATGCCCCGATGTCCGGCCGCAGACCAACTCGAAAATATAAAATAAAAAGACCGGCGAAGAGCAGAGCGGTAAGCAGTTCAATAACAAAATAACGCGGTGAAATCTCTGCTTTGCAGTAACGGCACTTTCGGCCTAAAAGCAGCCATGAAATCAATGGGATGTTGTCATAGAAATGAATATGTCTGTCACACTCAGGGCAGGATGAAGGCGGCCTTATCAAAGACTTATCGCGAGGCAGACGGTAAATGACAACATTGAGAAAACTGCCGATACAGGAACCAAAAATGAAAAGACAGACAGGCCAAATCCAGTCCGGTACTACCAAAACGACTCCTTTCAAACAACACTTCCTTATTCAGCAAAACAGCTTAAACTTTATTTATGCCGGCTGTTTTAATCTTTTACATCTGTTATTTCTTTCGCTTTTTTTTACTCTTACTCGCTTTGTTCACGATACCTGCAACCTTCATCGGCAGCCCGAACAAACGAATAAAACCGGTTGCATCGGCGGGGTCGTATTCGGCACCCATCGTAAAGCTGGCTAAATCCGTGCTGTACATACTTTTGGGACTTTTTACGCCGGCCAGCATGCAATGGCCCTTATAAAGTTTCAGTTTTACATCACCGGTAACATTTCGCTGGGTAATATTGACAAAGGCGTCAATGGCCTGCCGCAATGGCGAAAACCACTGACCGTAATAAACCAATTCGGCGTATTTCAGAGCAACCTGCTTCTTATAATGCATTGTCTCCCTATCAAGCGTCAGAGACTCAAGTGCATTGTGAGCCGTCATTAGTATTGTGCCGCCGGGCGTCTCATAAACGCCGCGCGATTTCATACCCACCAGCCGGTTCTCGACCAAATCTACCTGGCCGATTCCGTGTTTGCCGCCGATTTTGTTCAGTACTTCAATTATCCCGACACAGCCTGTTTTTTTGCCGTTGAGCTTGACGGGAACGCCTTCCTTGAATCCGATTTCAACATAATCACTTTTTTCAGGCGTTTGGGAAACAGGCCGCGTCATCACAAAAAGTTCGTCCTTTGGCTCATTGGCGGGGTCTTCCAAATCCGCCCCTTCATGACTTATATGCCATAGGTTACGGTCGCGAGAATAAATCTTCTTCTTTGTCTGCTCGATTGGGATTTTATGTTTTTTGGCGTAATCGACCGCCGCTTCCCTGCTGGTCAGGGTAAAATTAGGGTCCTTCCACGGCGCGACAATTTTCAATGATGGGTCAAGTGCCATATAGGTTAATTCGAACCGCACCTGGTCATTGCCTTTGCCGGTCGCTCCGTGAGCGATGGCTGTTGCTTTTTCGGCCTGGGCAATTTCGACCTGATGCTTTGCGATTAATGGCCGGGCAATACTTGTCCCTAACAGATAGCCGTTTTCATACACGGCTCCGGATTTTAGCAGAGGCCAGATATAATCCTCGACGAACTCTTTGCGCAGGTCTTTGACAATACACTTGACCGCGCCGCTGTTAAGAGCTTTGCGTTTAACGCCGGCCAGTTCATCGCCCTGCCCCAACTCTGCCGCAAACGCTATTACTTCATAGCCGTATGTCTCTTTAAGCCACGGCAGGATTACGCTCGTATCCAGACCGCCGCTGTAGGCCAATACAACTTTTTCTTTCTTCGCCATCATTCACCTCAAAAAAGCGTTTGCCGAACTGTTCTATATCATTCAAAGCAACCATAAATCAATAATCTCACTGCATCTTAACCGAAACAATAATTATATCGGCCAGCCACGCTAAAAACAATGAAAAGCAGTAGAAAAACAGAGAATTTGCCCCCCATAGCAACTATTAAAAGATTACTTTACTACCCAGCCGCTATTATTTTTTAGACTTCATTGCTTTGCTATGCAATTAGAAATGGTTTTGCGCATAAGTTTTGGATTGGCGGCCTTGCCGGCAAAAAGCTTAAACTGTGAACAGGCCTGGTTGATGAACATCGAGACACCATCAACTGTTTTAGCGCCGGCCTGTTTCGACTGCTTTAGCAGTAAAGTCTCCGCTGGATTATAAACCGTATCAAAGACCATCATATCTTTTTTCAAACATTCTCCGGCCAAAGGTGTCGCATCAACATTTGGGTGCATCCCGATACTTGTGCAGTTTATAACCAGTTTTGAATCAAGCCCCGGCAAATCCTCCAACCCGGCAGAGTCACAATCAAACTCAGCAGCAAGCTTTTGCCCCTTTTCAACGGTTCGGTTGTAAATTTTGACCTTGGCGCCGGCGTTTCTCAACCCGGCCACTACCGCCCTTGCGGCACCTCCTGCCCCGATAACAGCCACAGCCATACCATTCAAATCGGCCTCTTTAATCTTAAGGGTTGAGGTCAGCGCATCCAGAGCACCGGCGTAATCAGTGTTGTAAGCGTTTAATTTGTCGTCAGCATCGATGAGCACAGTATTGACCGCACCGATTTTTTCAGCCAACGGCTCCACTACTCCCCCGCTTTCTTTTGTATAGCTGAGGGCATTGCTCTTGTGCGGAATCGTAATGCTAAAACCTCTAAAACCAAGCCAGTCTCTGGCTAAAACGTTGCGCATAAAAAGGTCAAATTCATCTTTGCCGCCATCGACGAGTAAGGGCAGGTATATCTTATTGGCTTTTATATTGGCAAAACTTCCGTTATGAACAGCCGGACTCAGCGAATGAGCAATGGGAGAGCCGATTATACCGTAAAGCTCGGTATCAGGATTTATATCATCATAGCGGTATAAGTTTTTCAATTGCTCAATCGTTAACTGCCCCGGCGCCGTTGCACTTTTCTCGTCGAGGCTCGCAAAAGTTACTAAGCTGCCGAGTTTCTTTGCAACTATTCTGCTGATAAGCCCGGCCCGGCCCATACAAAAAACAATCCGCTCATCGCTGGTATTATGCAGCAAATCGAAGGCGGCAAAGCAATCGTTGATATGGTTGGCCGTGTAAACCAGTTTCGGAATGGCAGCCGGAAAAGCAGTTGTAATCCGGCGATGAAGTTTGCTGATATTATCGAATTTTGTCTCAAAGTTATGGATTGACAAAATCAACCGGGCCCTGGTGTTCTGCGAAAGTGCCACTCTTATTTTTTCCTGATTTGTCATAGAGAGAAAATTATCATATTCGAAGTCAACAAATTCGACGCCAGCCCTTAAAGCGCCACTGAGCACTTGCACCCGCAATTGCTCCGGATAATCAATTGCGCCGCCCTGCCGCTTATCGCGGCAGGTTACGATTGTCGGCAAAGCACTTTTCTTTTTGACAACGGCGATTAAGTCGTTAACCAAAAGTACGCTGAGGTCTTTAAGATAGTCGGTCCGCAATTCGAGCATCTCCGCCCCAGTAGCCTTTGCAGCTTTGATTTGCTCGGTGGCTTTGTCGAGGTTATTTGCTGATATGGGAACCGTTAAATATGTCATAGCAATTAAAACAAATTATACTCGTAAAAAATACATATTCAGGAAAAACACATCTCATGGACGTTTATAGTAAAGATTAAGGGATGTCCTGTCAATAAACCAATATTTTATCAAAAATCATCCTTGACAGATTGTAACCAATTTAGTAACATTATTATATTATGAAGCAGATTAACCTTAAAAAGGACATTGTCCCAATCGTAGTTGGAGGTTTGAATGGCCACTCCAGTTCTCATAGTTTACGCCACCTTTGATTTTCCGTCAATTCCTTCTTCTTCAGCCAACTCACGAAG
>Ga0180431_10005049_pt1 | contig 16241 bp, 20 predicted proteins | sample SS_ome_11_FD_132459 | JGI IMG/M metagenome (GOLD analysis project Ga0180431, IMG submission 132459) | Hypersaline lake sediment archaeal communities from the Salton Sea, California, USA - SS_1_MS_1 metaG | ecosystem: Environmental > Aquatic > Non-marine Saline and Alkaline > Hypersaline >... | reverse complement strand
GCGACAGTATCCTAACAGATTTCTTTAGAGAAATGGATAACACTGGAAAGCAATTAGCTATGGCTAAAAATTTCGGACCTAAATTTGAAGAAGGTTTCGAAAGAGTGACTTCTGTAATTAAGCAACAATTATCAGAACCAGAAGCACAGGCTTTAAAAGACGCTATGCCTAGTATTAAAAGACAATTTAATGTAGTAGCCGGTAAGAGACAAGACCCTGGCACGGCTATGGAACAATCTATATTCACTTTCCTAAATATGTTTCAGGAAGCAAAGAACCTAAGCCGTGCTATCATTACAACATCCACTGACCCTGTATTCATGGCAAACATATCGAACCATTTATTTGGTAAGAGTTTGATTAAGCAAACTTTCAGTGGATTAGGTAATACAATGGGTATTACCCTTAGAGATTCCTTTGAAAACTTAGCTAGTGCTATGAAGTTCACTTTTAAAGATAGAAGAGAATTGGCAGAGATGGCGGAGTACATGGGATTGTTTATCCATGAATTAAATAGTACCGGACTACATAGAGTGACTGGCGAAGAGATTGGCAATCTTCGAGCTAATATGTTGTTTCAAGAAACTGGTAAACTTTCCAGTTTAAAGAAATTAGCAAACAAAGCATTTAATCCTAAGACACTATCGAGACTACGTAATAAGTCTATGCGTATGCAGTTTTTACCACAACAATCTCATTCAGCCAGAATGTTCTTCTCCTATATTACTGGAGAACATCTAGCGGAAGTACGCGGAGTAGAGTTCGGAAACCTACGACCTGCTTTACAGAGAGAGTTGAAGAGGTCTGGTATTAAAGAACTAGAATGGAGATTCATGCGTAAGCATATGGTAAAGGATGGAATCCTGAGAAGAGGAAAAGCTCAGATCATTTCTCCTACTGCCATTGATGATGTGTCTGATGAGGTTATTGGTAAATATTTAGGCACAACTAATAAATCACGTATCTCAGATTTCAGACAAGATATTGATTCAAAACTCAGTGGGTTTTTAACGACCATGGCTGAGTTAGGATCACCTATTGCTGACTCTCGGTTAAAGTCGGTCTTGGAAGCATTTCCTAATAACTCTCTCGGAAGGCTTGCAAGGCTGGCTTTTAAATACAAAACATTTCCAATGGCTATGTGGAAAACTGCCAGTAGAATTAGACAAATGGGTGGGGACACAGCGTTCAGTAAAAATAAAGCATTAGCACAACTGGCAGCAACTTCTACTGCTATGGGCATGGCTGTCCTTATGATGAAAGATTTAAATAGCTTAAAAGACCCAATACACCGGCTAAAGAATCCTAAAAGATTTTTATTAGATGGTTTGGTCCAATCAGGTGTAGCTACTTTCTGGGGAGACTTTGCATTGACCACTGCTATGGGCGAAAGAAACATGGCTAAGGATTTACTAGGTCCTGTATTAGGGGGTACGCTGTTTGAAGCTGGGGATGTTATGATTGGTAAAGGCGATCCCTTCATGTTTTTATCAAGACAAATGCCAGCTTATCCATATTTTTCACGATATTGGTGGGACAAAGTGGGTGAAAGTTTATTAGAATTAAATGATCCTATGAAAGCCGCCAGAAGAAAACAACGTAGGCTTAGAGGAAAATTCAGAGGAGATATTGCTCCCAGTATATTTGAAAGAGTTCAAGGACATATAGGAGATTAATATGACTGTAACTAACACAAACGTAGCAACAGAATATCCAGGAAACGATTTACAAGTTTTATTTCCGATCACTTTCGATTTCGAAGCGACCAATGAAATAGTTGTAGAACTGGATGGAGTAGAACAAACCTACGGTGCTTCCAACGATTACATATATGCTTCATTAGTCGGTGGGCTACCTACACAGATTCAAATGAACACTGCACCAGCAACCGGCGAAACACTGACTGTTAAACGTAATAAAAGTATTCAGCAGAATACAGCGTTTGCAGATAGCGATCCTACTCCTTTAGAAGAGTTCGAACGTGGGTTAGATAGACTAACCAGAAGAATGCAGGAAGTTGATTATAATCAAGAGCAGCAAGTTACAGCTCCAACATCAGTATCTCCATTAGCAATCCCAGACCCAGAAGCTGATAAGTACTTAGGATGGAACTCTGGAGCAACTGCTCTAGAAAATAAAGAGATAGACCTAACTACTCTCCAAGCAGATATCGGAACATTACAGAGCCAGGTAGCAATACTGCAGGCACAGGTAGTAGATTTGTTAGCGCAAGACGCAGTACACACCGCAGCTATCGCAGCTAACACCGCCAACATTAGTTCAAATGCTACGAATATTGGCACAAACACTGCAGATATTGCCAGTAATGACGTGGATATAGCAGCCCTCCAAGTTTCCTCTGCAGATTATTTGGCAAGAATACAGGTACTTGAGAATTACTTTGGGACTGTTAGTCAACAATCTATACTGAATAATCAGGGAGTCGGTGTAGATATTACCGACTTTACTTTTGAGGGTAACGACTACGATTCAATTCTAATTGACTACAATATAATTAGAACAACTGATACAAATTACAAAGGAGAGGCTGGAACTCTCCACTGCATATACAAAGGCGATGGTATCTGGTATTTAGAAAATGGACTACAAACCATTGATATTGCCGGAGTCACCTTTACAATATCAACAGGACCAGACGACACTGGACAGATATCCTATACTTCCGATGACTTGGCAGGTACAGGTTATTCTGGTAAAATCAACTACAGAGTTATAAAGTTTGAGGCGTAGCTATGAAAAAATTCATCCTTACAATAGTAATACTTTTCTCCTATGCAGCATTTGGTGCGCAGTACCTAAAAGACCTGCAATTAAAAGATGTTACAATCGCAGCCACGCCGTCAAACGGGTACGGTAGAATAGGTGTGGAGAGTGATCGGCTCATCTTTACAGACGACAGTAACAATAAAACTGACGTTCTGCTTTCAGGTGTCAGCTCTATTGATGATCTTCTTGATGTTGATCTTACAGGAATTGCCACCGGTCAGGTGCTTAAATGGGACGGCTCAACTCTTACAGCTAGTGCTGATTTAGGGACAGATCATGGGCTGCTTACCGGACTCGGCGACGATGACCATACTCAATATCTTTTAGTTGATGGTTCCAGGAATACTACTGGGGATCATGTAATGGATCAGGACTTAACAATCACTGCTACATTGTTTCTGACTAATCCGATAACTGTAGATGTAACGCCTAACTATGTTTTGGGACTGGACGGTTCCAACGGTATTCAACTGGTACCAAATAGTGGGGGAACTCCTAGTCCACTAACTACTGATGGAGATTTGTATTATTACAATTCCGGTGAAGCTAGATTACCAATAGGAACTAATGGGCAGATGTTAATTGTTTCTGGTGGATTCCCTTCATGGCAAGATCAACCAACAACCACTGGTACATTGGGCGAGATAAACACTGACGTTAATATCGGAACACCGAACGATGATGACGTATTAACTTATTTGTCTGGTGAATGGATTGCTCAAGCTATTCCGGGAACTACTACAGCTACACTTTCTGCAGGAAGTGGTATTTTAGTAACAGGTGGTGGCGATGCTATATTACAAAATGCCACTGTTACATTGAATGCTACTACAGGAATGTTGACAGATGTAAACATAGGAACACCTAATGCTAACGATCTCATGCAATACATAGGCGGTGAATGGACAGCACAGGCTCCAGCCGCTGCTACCAGCGGGGATATGGGAGTACTACCTGCAGATGTCATATCAATTTCTGTAAACGCAGATATTCTTGGAAAAGACGCAACATTGTCGTTAACGGCAGCAAGCGCAACGTCAACCGGATATCTAACTGCTGCTGATTGGACTACATTTAACAACAAAATAGATGGTGTTAGTTTTACAGCTACTCAATTCGCAAGATACGAAGAATATTCTGGCGTTGGGAGTTCGGCTGATAAAATTCCTTATTACAATACAAATAGTCAAAATGAAGGAAGTGGATTATTTACGATTGCCAATAGTTCTACAAATGGTCTTAGTGTAACAATGGACACAACGGCATATTGCACTGGCGGCATATCAGCATCCCAGACAAGCGCAAACCAAGCAATTGGTATTAGTAAAAATATTGTAGCAGCCGCCGTTAATTCAGCGTTTAATGCTATTACTTCTACAGATAGATTATGTATTTCAAACACAGGCGCAGCGAATGATGCAATAAGCTGCTCTGCGCCGTTGAATGTATTTTATACAAACGATGTTATAAGACCGCATTTCAATGAGTCAACGGGCGGGACAACAAATAGACATTATTTTTATTGGTCTTGCATTAAGGAGTAAAAATGAAATATACAATTTTATTATTGTTTCCGATGCTATGTTTTGGGTGGACTCAAAATCAGATAGATGCCGCAAAATATAAGTGTGAAAAAGGAACGTACTGTATAGACGTTAAAAAAGAAGTAATTGAGCAATGCAAAAGTGACGGTATTTCAAACCCAACAAAACAGCAAAAAGATACTTGTCTAGCAAAAGTAAAACAAATTTACCAAAATAAAATAGATGATATAAAGGCGCTAGAAAATTACGATTGCACTACTCTTGGAGAGTGGAACGCTCTACTCTGTAGATACCTAAAGGGGAGGCTATGAAAAAGCATGTGTCTAAAATCATTGTAGCATTGACCATAGCAGCCATTGGTTACGGAGCCACGCATATAGTTAGTACGACTAACAGACTAACTGCTCTTGAAACTGATAGAGTATGGATCAAAAAGGCGTTGACTGAGATCAAAGAATACATCAAGAATAACAGGAATTGTAGATGAATTTAGAGAAAGATCGACACGATAAAGTCATTAATGGCTTGACAACTAACATCCAGTTGAAACATAATTTTTATGAAGAAGATTGGAGATATGTGAAACCGCTACTGCTTTTTATACTATTAGATATGGCTAGTTGGTGTGAGGTTGAAGGACTTCCCTTCAAAATAACAAGAATAATAGACGGTCCAATTCCTCTGATAACTAAAAGTACAACCCATAAAGATGGTAGAGCGTTTGATTTAAGCCAGAAGCATTGGGGAAAAGATTACATTGAAAAATTTGATAAACACTTTAACGATAAATATGCTACTAAATATGGAACATCCCCGGACGGGTATAATCCAAAAGTGGTAGTATCGAAAGAACATGGAACAGGACCTCATTTTCATATACAAATTAGAAGAGGGGTCGAACCTAAGTGGAGGTTTTAATGGATTTTAAAAAAGAAGTACAATCAATGGACCTTAAAGAGTCAATCGAAATGGCGAAAGGCTTACAGCTTATCTCTGGTGGAGTTAAGAAAGTACTAGCTGATGGAAAGATTAGTTGGGACGACACTAAGTTTGCTATTGAAATGTTCAAAGATTTCAAAGTTTTCGTAGACGCTGCCCAAGGTGCCAAGTTGATTCCAGCGAAACTAAAGAACCTGTCTCAAGAAGAAGCTCTTATTTTGGTGAAGGAACTCTTCCCAATTCTTAAGGACATCAAAGACATCGTTCTTGCTGTAACCAAGAAAGCTCCTGAAAAAAAGGTGAAGTAATATGTGGGCAGGGATATTAGTTGCGTTGAAGGCTATCCCTGCCATTGCTTCCATAATCGGTATGATTGCTGATTTGTTTACGAAGATGGAAGAACGGCAGATAGAGAATCATTACAACAAAAAACAACGTGTAAGAAAACGATTGTTGGATGAATTGAAAACAGCAACAGGGGATAGAAAACGTGAGATCATTAAAAAACTTTCTATGCTGGATTCCGGTGCTGATCCTGACAATATCAGCTAGTCACTGCGACATCCACGAAATACCAGCTCCAAAAATTCCGATATGTTATCAGACAGTGGAACAATTAGGCAATGGTACATATGTAGTACTAAGCTGTGATTGCTTCATAGATGATGAATCGTATCATTCACCAGAACTCTGCACTGACCACATTTCAACACCTTCATGGGGGTATGAAGCACTGCGAGAACATGAAGATGCGTTGCAAGAGGAATTGGCTAAGTGTAAATTGCTTTGTAAATAAAATTATGAGATAATTAGGGCATGAACAACGTGCTACTGTTTTCATGCCCACATTCTCCATACCAGCATAAGGATGCGTGGGATTTTCTGCGTGAAGTTGCTCATAAATATAACACTACTCAAACCATATGTCTAGGAGATGAGGGCGATTATCACGCTGCTAGTTTCCATGTTTCAGACCCTAGGCTACCTTCTGCTGGTGATGAGTTAGATTTATTAGTAAATGAATTGAATAAGTTATCAAAAATATTCCCCCAAATGCATATATTAGAATCTAATCATGGCAGTCTATATTTTCGCAAAGCACAACAAGCGGGAATCCCAAGAGATGCACTCAAGCCGTACAATGAAGTACTAGGCTTACCTAAAACGTGGGTCTGGCACACGGAACTTATCATCAATAGACCTGATGGTAGCAAGTGCCTTTGTGTGCATCAGGCGGGAGCTAATGCGTATCTTGCAGCCGTTGCCAGAAGGATGAATTTAATTCAAGGGCACTACCACACGAAACATGAAGTTAGAATCCACGCTTTTCCGCAAGGTAATCTCTTTGGGGCTACAGCGGGGTGCTTAATAGATAATCAATCTTTGGCATTTAAGTATAATAAAGTTTACAGAAATCTACCTAAATTAGGCTGTTTGGTACTAGGCGAGGTACCAATACCAGTTCCTATGTTACTGGATCGCCATCAAAGATGGGTAGGTAAAATATGAAAATTGATAAAGTTAATGTATTCGGAACCACTGTACCAGTGATCCATAAAGATGGACTCATTGATGCTGGTGGGATGTATGGTTGCTATTCCCCTGACCAGAAGGCTATCTATATAGATAAGTCTCTAACCAAAAGACATATGAAACAGAAGTATTTACATGTACTAATCCACGAATTATTCCACGCTACATCCCACATTCTATCATGGAATCAAGGACAATTATCCAGTGATATGGAGGAAATACAGGCTGATAACTTCTCTAAAGTTCTTCTGGAGGTATTCGATTTCCGTAAGAAGCATAATCAGTAAGAGCTTCCATTACTCGTTCAAAATTTTCTGGATAGCAGAACGCTCCGAATCCGTTAGCTTCATAGATTTGTCTGAGACGATAAGTCTGCAAAGCCTGTCTACCAGTGTCTTTAGAAAATGATTTTGCGGATTTAAGTTCGAGGGCGAAGAAACGTCCGTTGATACACCCGATAATGTCTGGGATTCCTCTGATAGACTTTGCCTCTTTGATGAAGAACCAGCAGCTAGGCATCCTCCGCAGAGTCGGTATCACCTTGCTGTCTCTGAACTTCGCTTCTGGTCCTTTCACCATACCTCCTTATCCTAGCTACTATGCTATCAGCTTTAACTTGATTGTACCCATACAAAGCTACATTAGTCTTACAGCATACGTATACTAATCTTTTGGTGTCCTCTATAAGGACTGTCATACCAAGAATATTCACAAGTTCGGACTCTCTGGGTCTAGTTCTATGTCTATGAGATTGTTGTAGTATTTTATGAACTAATGGATTCAGTACAACATGAGTAGGTAATTCGCCGTTTTCTAAGGCATTGTTTTGTTTTTCCCTAATCATTTGTAATATAGTATCTGATAAATAGTCTATATCCCATACATCAAAAGTTTCAAAATAAGTTTGCAATGGATCAGTGAACATCGTACCACGACCTACCAATCTTGTACTGCCCATCGAGTGGGATGCAAAAGTTACTCCTTGTCCCCGCCTCAATGATCCCCTGTTTAATTGTTCCGCCAATAGTACCACTATAATCCTCCTTTGCTATCATGTTAATCTCATCATGATAATGAATCATTTGTTTACATTTTTCTGCTAATCCTGTTTCCCTTAAAATTTCCCATATAATTATATCAGCTCTCTTCATGAGAATAGCCCCGGTAGACTGCAAAAGAACATTTAAAGATGAATGGCTCGATCTTACATGAAGTCTTCTACCGTCTAGTCCGGTAATATAACCTCTAGTAGAGGCTGATTTTACGTCATCTATCAGTGCTTTTATTCCCGTAATGTTCGAATAAAATTTGTTTCTAAGCCTTCTACCTTCATTCTTTTTGGTTCTTGGATTGGAGCCTGGTCTGGTGATACTTCCAAGTTTCTCATCTCCTGCACCATAGATGAGAGCGTAGATAAATGTTTTAGCTTGGTCTCTGTCTTGTAGTCCGGCAGCCTCCATGTTCCGTGTGTGAATGTCAGATTCGAGGACCGTTCTAACGTAAGCTCCACCGTCATAACGGTAAAGATAATGTGCCAAACATCGTAGTTCCAATCCAGCAGCGTCACATCCAACAAAGTCCCAGCCTTCCGGGGACACAAATAATTTTCTAAAATCTCCCCCTTTGGGAATATTTGAGATAATGTTGTGTGAACACCTACCTGTAACTGTTCCATTGGTGATAACCCAGCCGTAAATTTTCCCATCTTTTACATTCTCCATTAGTGATTTCTTAGAGCCAGAAAGTTTAGACAGTTGCTTTTGTATATCTGAATACTCTAAAAATAAAGGTGCTTCCTCGTATTTCATTTCAGAAAGAACTTCCTCATCTACCTGCGGTTTCCCGGTAGGAGTTAGCTTATAAGGTTTCCATTTATACTTATCAATAAAATAGTTAGCAACCTGTTGTTTTGAATTCGGATTAAATGGTGTTACCGTTTTCTTGATAAAAGGTATCCCTTTCTTGTACCCTTTAGGCTTGTTATCCTTCTTGGGGATAAATAACTGCATCTTTGTGACTGTTGGAATTATAGTTAGAATCTTCTTTTTAGTATGTTCCTTCCTCTGTTCCAAATCTTCTCTAAAAGCAGTAGCCGCCTCAACATCAAACGGAACACCATTAACTTCCTGTTCATAGATAATCTCCTGAAAATCGTGTTCTAATTGTATAGATTCCTCTGAGAATCTTTTACTCTCCAGCAGCTTAATTAATTTAACCAGTATACGTGTATCCTGCATACAGTATTCCTGCATCTGCCTAGACCAATTCTTCCAATCAGTAGTCTTTCCGAAATCCCCCTTCGATGCTTTTAGTCTAATACCCCACGCTTCCAAGGAATGACTCCCATATAATCTACGGGGAAAATTTCTATTATCCTTTTGGATTTTGAAGTCTAGTTCTTCCATGTAGGGGTAAATCAAGCGGGACCAAACGAGGGTATCTCGTTCAGTCCCTTGATAGTTACGAAGAGGATAGAGCTTATGTATAACCTGTTTATCGAATTTGATGAGGTTATGAGCATAAACTACATCGGCAGATAATAATATGTCAAGACCTTCTTCTATTGGAGTATAACCTTCTCTATCACTGCAATTATAAATAATATCTGTATCAATATTAATAATACATAAACAATGAATAGTAGTAGTATCCTCCAAAAACCCATTGGTCTCCAAGTCAAATGCGAGTCTTGTCGTCATCCATTGCTCCGACTTCTTCTACTTGCTCCCTATATACGTCCAGTAATACATCGATCAATGCACCAGTGGTCTTATATCCCAGTAACTCAGCCCTACGTTTTATGAATTCCTTATTCCTTTTCTTTATTCCTCTGGCGTATATAGTAGTAGTTTTTTCTTTTTCATTTATTATGAACATATTTACTCCAAAAAGAGGGAGCCGAAGCTCCCCCAAACCTAGTAATCTGACTCCTTGGCAGTCTCTTCATCACCGGTATGATTTACAGTGACTACAGAATCCATCTGCTTATACAGTGTATAAGCAGCGTTCATCTCGTCTTGTGTAGCATCATCACCGAGTGAAATTTTAGAGCCATACCAAGAGTAACTTCCTTTCTTCTTAAGTTCTGTTGTGAGTTTAAAGCACTTCTTCCAAGAAGGTTGTTTCTGTTGTCTTAAAAGAAACAGCATTTTAGACAATCGACGTGCAACCTTTAATTCAGTAGAGCGGAAAGATAGTTCGTAAGGCATAAGCAATCCTTCCTCTATGTCTTTCTTCAAGACAATATAGAAAGAATGTGTATACATCCTACGAATTTCTCCATCTTGCCAAGGCAGCTCATTTTGGTGCTGTGCTGGAATCCTTCTAAGGAATTCTTCTCCCTTGTATTCTACCCAAAACCTTGCGGTTTTAAAGATAAAAAACTCAAGAGGTTTCTCAGACTTGTAGCCTAATTCTTCCTCAGTTTCGGTGTCAACAATAGCACCCTGCCTAGCTTTGTCCTCTTTCACCATCTCTGACCCCGGCTGCATAATACCAATCCGACCAATCGACAAGTCGGAACCAGAGATTTCGTCACAGGCACCTAAGACATTAGGATCGTGTTCAATGACTTCATTTTGTTCTTTCTTCGTGAGTTCTTTTTCCATGATTTCTCCTTTCTATTGAAAAGCCTTTATATACCATATAATGGTTATTAGTGCGATTATTATAAAGATAGCTTTCTCTTCCCAGTACCACATTATTCTTTCCTAAGACTAGGTACTGCAACCGGCTCAGATTTCTTTAGTCCAGGGATTTCAAAATCTAACACCCCATTTTCCTCTGCAACCTTAGCCTCTTCCTTTGCCCATTTATTTAGGGTTCTTGAATCAACGGTTATAAGAGTATTGAAAACACCCTTCTCCCGTAAGAATTCAAAGAACATCTCTCTATTCTCAGTGTCTCTAGGTACACCGAAAGATTCCTTGTAATAAAAAGAGAAAGTTCCATGTGGTGATTTGTACGATGTTCTATCCATACCTTCCAAGATGTCTACCAGAGCATATTCCATACTCTTCATCTTGGCATTTTCCTCACTGGATTTTTTCTTTGCTTCTAGGTAAATCTTTCTCTGTTCCTGTAACTCTTTGATTTTGTTGTCTAATTCTTGTACTTCCATCCTCTTTCCCTTTGTAATATAATCTTCTAAGTTTTTCAATTAAATATCTTGTTCTATTTTTACACTCTTCTTTTGTTTTTAACAAATCACTAATCATCCAATCACCATAACTTATTATAATTTTATACATATTTGGGGAAGACTCATACCACCCACCGCCTAAATTAGTACTTCTTATGGTTAAACTGGCTTTATAAAATTTTTTATACATATTTACTCACTGCTTGCAGATATGCAATCACAAGATATCTGCCAAGTCAACAATTATATCGCTCATTTTTTGTTTTTGTCTCAAGCTCTTTAACACAACCTCGTCAATGGTATCTCTAGCGCACAGGTCAATCTTGACAACTCTTTCATGAATCTCGCTACCGCCTCGGTGGTTTCTATCTCTGCTCTGATTCTCTTCTGCCAAGGAAAAGTTTCTACTGTAAACGATAGAGTATGACGCTTCAACGAGGTTAATTCCTGTGCCAGCAGCTTTCCTGTTTGCAATGACGACCCTAACGGAATCGTCACTTCGAAATTGTACAATAGATTCTTGCTTTTGTTTGGCTGTTTGCTCACCTGTAATGAAAACATAGCCGATTCCGATTTCTTCACATACCCTCCTCAATTGCCTATAATTATGTCTAAAACTACACCAGAGTATGACCTTATGATTGGGAGTGAGTTGTTGTAAAAGCTGCTTAGTCTCTTTAAGTCGAGGAACCATACCAAGGTCAATGACTTTTCCCTCATCATCCGGTGCATACCCGGTGCAGATTTGCTGTAATCGCAGTGCTTTAGTCAGAGCTAATTCTGCCACTACAGCTCTTGGTTTATCAGCATTATCTTTTATAAACGTGATGAAATCACGCTTCATTTCTTTGTAAAGTCGGGCTTGTTCATTCGAAAGTCCAACATGATGTACCTTTTCAATACGTGGAGGCAAATCAAGACAGTCTTTTTTGAGGACACGGATGGCTTTCCTGTAGATTTTATCTGACAAATCTCCAAATAATTCTTTTCTTGGTTTCCAATCCGGGTAGTAGTTATTCTTTCCCTTCCACCCCTGATTAGCGTCGAAAAAGTAGTTATTCCTAAAAGTGAAAAAATTTTGTCCAAAGGTCTCTCCATTGTCTAATATTTTATATTGCATGAATATATCCATGGCAGTGTTCAATATAGGTGTACCTGTTAATAGGTATTTAAATTTAGCTTTCTTTGACAACTCGTAACTAAGTTTACTCTGTTTACTCTGGTAGGATTTCAGCATGTGAGATTCATCGAATATAATAACTTCCGGCTGCCACTCTTTTATTACTCCGAATAATGCTTTATTTCGGAGCGACTCGTAGTTTGTAATAGCTATTTTACCACCAGATTCCAAGAACTTACCAAGATCATCAGCTCTTTTTTTACCCGTACCAGTGGATACAAATATTCTTTCTAAAGGAATCTTGGAGAACTTCTGTAGCTCCTCTTGCCAGTTGTAGACAACAGCTACTGGTCCAAGAATCAGTGTCCGGTAAAACTTCTTAGCTTCATTCATCCTAGCTCTTAGAATCTGTATAGCTGCACACGATTTACCTGTCCCCATCTCTGCAAATAGAGCCATACTTGGTAGATTGTGCGACATTTTTATGGCTTCTTCCTGCCATTCGTACAGTTTTAGTTCCATTCTTCCTCTAAATCTTGTACTGAAAACCCGCAAGCCCTGATAAAATTTATAAATTCTTTTATCAAATCTTCTCTTGCTACAGTTTCCACTGATATAGTTATGTCTGTGTTGTCGTAGTTGTTATGTTCCATGTCTTTTAATTTTACAAACTTATAAGTACTCATTAGTAATCCTCCTTAAATTTCATCTTATTATAGCCGGTACCTTGATTTCTTCTGATTGTTGTACATTTATCTTTAGTTAATATCCTAAGCCTTTTACAAAAGGAAGCATAAGATTGCTTATACATACTCCTATCGTCAGCATAGTCTCCGTAATCTCTGAATAAATCTACTAGATAAGCAAAGTCATCCTCATTATCACTGATGTTTACTCTATCACGGTACCATTGTCTAATACTATCTGTTTGTGCCCTGTATTCGCTAATCTCTTTTTCTACTGAGGTAGAATGTGTAAACCTTCCCCTCTTTAATAATCTTTTATATGCAACAATTATACGGTTAAATATACCGGGAAGCTCCTCTTCTAATTTCTCCTCCATAAATATATCTTTTGCATTCCCCTCAAAAGTAGCATCGAATGGAACAATAAGCATCCTCCTAAACATTCCATGTGTAACATCACTGGCAGGAGGCATCTCATTCGCCGCCATGAATAGCTTACATCTATTTTTTACAGTAAAAGGTTGCTTGTATAACATCTTTACTACAGTGTCACCACCGGACACTAGGTTTTTGAAAACAGAACTATCTAGAAAACTCTTCTTAGGAGTTTCCTCTGCAATATTAAATAGTTTATTGTAAATTAAATATCTACTGGTTTCTTTAGATAAATCTGTCATTGTTAACGCTGAATAATTATTAGTTCCTACCAGCATTTTCAGCACTGACATGAAAGTAGACTTACCATTGCTTCCGTCACCAAGAAGTATCATGGCTTTGTCATGTATACATTTCATATTGGAGACACAGTATCCTGCGTATTCCAGAAGTAGGTTTATTAAATCTTCCCTGTTAACTGTTACATCTTCCATGAACTTATCAAACATTGGGCACGTAGCCTCGCTATTGTAGTCGTGGTCCAATACATAGGTAAAACCATAGTCCATTGAATGTGACATAAATTCCAATGTATCCATGTTCAGTACACCATTGCGAAAGTTAATCAAACCTACTGGATTGAACCAATCTGATGGTGCTATACATGTACGTTGTATCAGGTTTTTAAATTCAGAACACTGGCTAGTATTCGGTGCTGGGTTAAGGTTTTCTTGTGCAAAGTTTTCCAAAGTAGCATCATATACCATATTCCAGTGCATATCTTTGTAGGTGTATACACATTTGGAATCTTCTAATGTTCTATATGGATAAAGTTGTTCAAAGTATTTACGTAGATCAGAGAAGTTAGGCTTTGTTTTCTTTAAATAAGATTCACCTGTCTTCTCATTCATTACTCTCTTTACATTATAAAAGCCATGCTCCTTAGTCTTTATGTATAGCTCCCCCTTTAAATTGATAGGGGAAACTACCTCCGGGTTCTTATAATGTGTGCATTCCTGACAACCATTCCAAAGTGTAGATATGTTGTAGCAGGTTCTAGGTCCTGCGGATTCCAGAGCTTTTTCTGCTTTATTGTTTGTCTCTTCTTCTGAATAATCGTGGTAATCTTTACTGAAATCGTGGACTAGTGACATTCCATCTTTGAGCCTTGAAACAATGGACAACATAGCATACCATTGCGGCTCCTTAACTTCGTCTTGAAAGTCTTTCGCCCACTTTAAAAAAGGACAGGTAAGTACCTCATCTGTATCAGGTTCAGGGTAACTTTTAATTACCTCTCGCTCTACCTCTTCAAATGTTTGCTGGTACTTACCCGCAAGGTGGGATAGGGAGAAATCTACAGATTCCTGAGATTTATTGATTATATAGCACTGAGTAGTGCTTTTATTTTTCTTAACATTGGAAGTTCCGGGCATACGCAACGTAGCAGTGTGTCTGAATACATTGGTATCCAGATTCCCCTCCAAGCCCATATCTTGCAAGAGAGATTCTATGCGGTCGCATATAACCTTGTAATACTTCTTATTCCTCGCAAAATAACTCTGCTCTGTAAACGGCTTTTTCATTACAATGACAAAATGAAGACCATTCCCAGAGCAGATGGTATTAACCTGCTCCTTTTGGAGCATCAATACTGCCAGGGTTATGCTTATATATTCTTCAAGTCGGGATGTATCTATTCCATCAATATCGAAAGGTATAGCCCATTGTTCCTGCATTACTCTGCCCTTCTTCTCATGGCAGCGGGCTACTGTATAGTGTATATTCCACCGTTCATCCACTGGAATATCGGTTATGTACTTTTCGATATTGTTGTATAGATCGGTAAGGCTAGGTGCCCTCCAATTCTTATTCAAAAAGTAAGTAGCTAGGTCTATCTTACCATCGGGATACTTATGTTCCCTGTATCCTATTATCTGTATCATTCAAGCTATTCCTCTCTGTCTTTTTTAAAGTGGGGGAGTGACAGAGTACTCCCCCGGTCCCAGCAAACAGTTATGGCTTTACGAGTCTATCGGTAATAGTTCCGTAAAGTATTCCTTTAACTACATCGTAAGCGGCGATTCCGCCGTATTTCTTTTGAAGTTTAGCCATCTGTTTTCTATCAACCATGACATCACATCGTACAAAGGTAATCTTTTCCATCTCTCTACTATCCTTCGCTGTCAGTTTTTTGATGTTTTGCATAGCTGTTTTAGTTTTGTCGTAATTATCAGCAAACACTCTCATTTGTGTCCTACTTAATCCTTTATCTGCGGCTGCTTTAAATAACGCTTCTGTTTGTCTCTTGTTCAACCTAAACGTCTTTTTTAGTGTAAGGATTTCAGAAGCACAGGTCAAGGAAATTTTATTTTTAGGAGTCTTGCCTTGCTCTGCTCTAGTGATAGCAGCTCTGTAAGTATCTGGAACTTCGTTGTAAGCCTTCATAGCATTCCTTACATGAGTAGGTGCTATAGACATACGTATGGCTATTTCCTTGTGTGTCATTTCTTCTTCATCCATTAAATATTTGAAAAAGCGTCCTTCCTCCAGAGGAGTGACAGATTTTTTATGTATGTTTTCTGACAAATTGTGAATAATAAGGTCCTTCTTGGTGCCTACTTTTGTGTTAACTACAGCAGGAATTTCCTTCTTACCAAGTTTTCTAACGGCATTCATGCGCCTATGTCCTGATACCAAGACAAATTTGGTTTTAAGTTTACTTCCTGTGAAGTTTGGACAGACAACAATAGGTGCCATCAGTCCATCTTTTTTGATTGATGACATCAGTGGAGCAATGCCTTCTGAATCATTGGCTCTGGTGTTGTCACATACACCGATGTCTTTTAGTTTAATCGCATTTACTTTCATTTTCTCTCCTTTGTTTCAAAACATTCAGGCTTTTCGGCATACTGGCATACTGGTGCGCCATCGCCTTTCCACCATTTATTAGCATCTTGTATTACTTTATCTGTTAAAGCGCGGTGGCACTTATTTCCTTTGTTGCAATCTTTCCAGTAAGGACAGAATGTCATATCTTTGTAACAAATCATATATCACCTTTTGTTAATTATTTTTAATTGTTGTTTCAAATATCTGTTTCTTTCTATATATCT